>Ga0137379_10001383_pt1 | contig 22090 bp, 19 predicted proteins | sample SagtaG_18_FD_104812 | JGI IMG/M metagenome (GOLD analysis project Ga0137379, IMG submission 104812) | Vadose zone soil microbial communities from Sagehorn Ranch, Mendocino, California, USA - Sage2_L_80_16 metaG | ecosystem: Environmental > Terrestrial > Soil > Vadose zone | place: USA...
GGAATACCCGACCGATGAATTGCCCGATCAGGTGGTCGCGGACCACTCGCGGGAAAGCGACATGGCCGAGGTCGTCCGGCGGGCGCTCGACCGGCTGCCGCAGCGGATGCGAGCCGCCATCATGCTCAGGTACTTCGAGGACATGACCGAGCCGGAAATCGCTGTGGCGCTCGGCGTCAGCCTGGGCACGGTGAAGAGCACGGTGTCGCGGGCGGTCGCCCGGCTGCGCATCGACACCGAACTCGGCGAGGATTCCGACGCCTGACGACGTAACGGCGTGGTGCCGAAATTGTGCGTGCTCTTACCGGTCTGCGGGGTCTACTGCGCAGCGCCTGACTCGTGGCACTATCAGGTATGCAGGTCAGGCTCCCAGAGGAGGTGGCTCGGTGCGGAGCACGATGATGGATCTCCCGCTGACGATTACATCGATCATGCGGTACGGAACATCCGTATTCGGCGATCAGGAGGTCGTCACCTGGACCGGCGACAGGACCAGACGTCGTACTTACGCCGAAGCGGGCCGCCGGGCCGCCCGGCTGGCCAACGCCCTGCGCCGGCTGGGCGTCGACGCCGACCAGCGGGTCGGCACCTTCATGTGGAACAACGCCGAGCACCTCGAGGCCTACATGGCGGTGCCCTCCATGGGCGCGGTCCTGCACACGCTGAACATCAGGCTCTCGCCGACCGAGGTTGGGTACATCGCCACCCACGCCGAAGACCGGATCGTCATCGTGGACGCGTCCTTGGTACCCCGGTTCGCCGAGATCCTGCCGCATGCCGGGACGGTCAAGCACGTGATCGTGACCGGCGGCCCGCTCGCCGGGACGCCAGGGACCGACCAGTTGGCCGGCGCGGCCGTGCATTCCTACGAGGACCTGCTCGCCGCCGAGGCCGACTCGTTCGACTGGCCGTCGCTCGACGAGCGTTCGGCCGCGGCGATGTGCTACACCAGCGGGACCACCGGGCACCCGAAGGGGGTCGTCTACAGCCACCGGTCCAGCTACCTGCACTCGATGGGCGCCTGCCTCGGGAACGCCTTCGGCCTGTCCGAGCGGGACCGCGTGCTGCCCGTGGTCCCCATGTTCCACGCCAACGCCTGGGGGCTGGCCTACGCGTGCCTGCTGTCCGGCGCCGCCCTGATCATGCCCGACCGGGATCTGCAGCCGGCCACGCTGGTCCGGCTCATCGACGACGAGCGCGTCACCGTAGCCGGCGGGGTGCCCACGATCTGGGCCGGCGTCCTGGACCACATCCGGGCCGGCGGCGGCGACGTGGCCTCGCTGCGCCTGGTCATCGCGGGCGGCTCCGCGGTGCCGCACGCCATGCAGGTCAGGTACGAGACCGAGCTCGGCGTGCGGCTGCTGCAGGCCTGGGGCATGACCGAGACGTCGCCGCTGGCCAGCGTGGCGAACCCGCCGCCCGGCGTCAGCAAGGAAGAGGAGTGGTCCTACCGGGACAGCCAAGGCCGGCTGTTCTGCACCGTGGAGGGCCGGCTGGCGGGGGACGGCGGGGCGCTGCTGCCGAGCGACGGCGAGGCGGTCGGCGAGGTCGAGGTCCGCGGACCCTGGATCACCGGCGCGTACTACAAGGACGACGACCCGGCCAAGTTCCACGACGGCTGGCTGCGCACCGGCGACGTCGGGACGATGGACGAGCAGGGCTTCATCCGGCTGACCGACCGGGCCAAGGACGTGATCAAGTCGGGCGGCGAGTGGATCTCCTCGATGGAACTCGAGAACGTCCTGATGGCCCATCCCGACGTGGCCGAGGCCGCGGTGATCGGGGTCGCCGACGACAAGTGGGGAGAGCGGCCGCTGGCGGCGGTGGTGCTGCGGTCCGGCGCGGAGGTGACCGCGGAGAAGCTGCGGGCCTTCATGACCGAGCAGATCCCGCGCTGGCAGCTTCCCGAGCGCTGGTGCTTCGTCGCCGAAGTGCCCAAGACCAGCGTGGGCAAGTTCTCCAAGCGGCAGATGCGGGAGGCGTACCAGCGCGGCGACTACGAGATCATCGAGGTGCGCTGACCCTGCGCTGGCCGCGTGCCGATCGTGGGCCGGCCGTCCTGGCGCGGATGCTTTGCCGCGGCCCGGTCCGTGCCGGTACGCTATGGCCCACCGCACCCCCGTGTGCGGGTGGAGGATTCGCCTAGTCCGGTCTATGGCGCCGCACTGCTAATGCGGTTGGGCTTTACGGCCCTCCGGGGTTCAAATCCCCGATCCTCCGCGAATGACCAGGGGTTTTCCGGGAAAGTCGTCTTCGGAAGGCCCCTGTTTTTGTGTCCGGAGGCGCTCGGCACGCACAGTGCACGCACGGCGGTCATGAGGCACCTCGATCCGGTGAATACACGGCCGGTGTCGGGCCAATCCGGTCCCCACGCGAGTCGTTCGGCAGCCTGGGCCTTGCGCCACGCCTTCAGGTCCTTCGCGACCACCGCTGAGAGCGGAACCGCTCGCGTGCCCGCATCGCTCTTAGGGTCGTTGCCGCTGCCTGTCTCCCGGACGTACGCGACGCCCTCGTCCAGGTCGACTTCGGCCCAGTTCAGGCCGACGATCTCATCCTGTCGGAGCCCTGAGAACATCGTGAAGCTGAAGGCGGCGAACAGTCTCTCGCCCTCGATGCTGTCGAGGAACTTACCGCAGTGGACGGGGAGCCAGACCATGACCGGGCACGGTCGCAGGTCGGGAGACGCCCATACTTTCTCCCGCTCGACAGTGGTAAGCCGCTTGCCCTTGGTTGCCTCGGCCTCGCGCAGCCGTTTCCTGAGCGCCTCGCGGAACGCAGTCTCGCGAGGCGCTGTCCAGGCGAGCGGTTTCACTTGCCGTGCTCGCGGTAGTTCCACGCCATCGCATGGGCTGACCCCGATCTTCTTGGGCGCAGCGGCGTTCATGGCTGCCCGGAACGGGGCGAACATCCGCCCTACCCGCGCTGGAGACAGCGGTTTAGTTGACTTCTTGTGTCGCGTCTCGCCTTCGGGTAGGAATCGGCGCTCGTCATCGGCGCGGGCTGCGGTCATGCGGAGCAGCATCTCAGAGACCGCCTGCGGGAGCTTGTCAGCTTGCGGCTGTGGACGGTTGACCAGCTCCATCGCGGTGATGGCGTCCGAAACGTGGTGGTCGCGGACGTCCACGAGGCGCATATGCCCGAGAGCTGGCTTCCAGTAGAGCCGGAAGGCGTCGCTGTCGGTCTCCATCGTCCGCGGCTTCAGGTTCCGCTTTCCCGCGATATAGGCGTCCAGGTAGGCGGCCACGCGCAGCTTGCGGTCAGGTGCCGATCCGCCGCCGCCGATCCTGGCCAGCGCGCTGGCCAGCTCGTCTTCGCATTCCTTCTTGGTGTCGAACGGCCCGACGACGGGCTGACGCCGTTTCCCTTCGGTACCGCCCGCGTCGTATCGTGCGTACCACTTGCCGTGCTTCTTGTTCTTCAGCTTCGGGCACTTCGCTCGCAGCGGTTTTCCTGTTGCCGGGTCTCTGCACCAGCACTGCCGGTACGGCTCCGAACCTCTCATGATTACTCCTCTGTGTCGTGGTCGCTGAGCCCTTCGTTGTCGCTGTCCTTGTCGCCGATGCCCGTGTCGTCTTCGACTGGCCCCAACTCGATCACGTCGTATGTCCCGTCCTCGCGAAGGACTAGCACGCTGGCGGCCTGGCCGGGTGTGACGGCGGCACGTTCTTCCAGGTCCTTGAGGAGTTGATCGACGCCTGAGCCAGGGACGCCCTCCCACAGTGTCTGGAGCTGACCTTTGAGCAGCGCCTGGAGTTTCGCACGGTAATCGCGCTCGAACGCGCGCAGGCCGTCGATCCGGCGCTGGAGATCCTCCATCTGCTCAACCCGCGCGTCTCGCAGGAGGGCCTCCGCTTTCACCCGCGCGATGTCGGTCCTTGCCGAGGCAACCTCGTTGGCCGTCAGGATATGGTCCTGACGGCCTGTCCCCGCCACGATGCACCGGTGCCGGTACGCATCCATGGCAGGCGAGCTGCCTCCTTGGAACGTGGGGAAGAAGAAGCCCAGCAGCCAGGTCGCGTACTTGTCTTCGGCCGCCGTGTCGATGACGTAGCGGACTGCGACCCCGTCATCCTCGGGAGGCAGGAACAGGGCAGCCATGGGGATCCCCAAGGCGGTCGCGATGGCGATGAGGTCTTCCGCACTGAAGTTCCTGACACGCTTGGCATCCGACGATCGCTCCGCGGTCGACACCACCGACTTACCCCAGCCGATCCGCTCGCCCAGTTCCTCCTGGGTGAGACCGGCGGCCTTCCTGAAGTACGCCAGGTTGAGGGCGACGATCGAGTTGACCGTCACCCGCCGGACAGGCAGGTCAGCACGTTGGCCTTGGGTGAGGCCGCCAGATGGCTTTAGCTCCTCCACGCCAGCGACCCTACCCTCGAGAAGTCCGCAAATCCAGAACTTTTCGATTCAGTCCGCAAATTCTTTGCTATCACAGCCTGGCCGCACGCATACTGGGAGGAAGTTCGCAATCCGACGAACTTTGTTATAGGTCCGCGCGCTGCGGACTGTGATGTTACGGGCGGGCACCCATGAGTCAGCCAGAGATGTCTCTAGACGAACTGCTGTCCTTGCCGGTCTCAGTCGACCTGACCACCGCAGGCAGGGCGTTCGGTATCGGCAGGACGAAGTCGTTCGAACTCGCGCGGCAAGGACGGTTCCCGGTGAAGGTCATTTCCGTGGGCGCGAAGTACCGGGTGAGCCGCACTGCGATCTTCGAAGCCCTCGGACTAGACCCAGCCACCGCCACCGCCAGCGACCAGCTGTCGGCAGCGCGGCGATGAGTGGCCTTGGCCGCCACGCCCGGGTGCGAGACGCCGACGCCGTTTCCGGCCGAGAGGACTGGAGGTCCGCCATGAGTGACACCGAAGAGAACAGGGAGCCGACGGAACATTGGCTTGAGGTCGAGTTGTCCCGTAGAGCCTTCAGGCGGGTCCGTAGGCAAGCGCGCAGGGCAGGCCTGCCGGTCGAGGAGTTCCTGAAGCGCGCCGGCCTGGCACGTGCAAGAGGCGGCTGGGACTTCACTACGAAGGTCCTCGGCCGAGCAAGGTGGGCCCGCAGTCACGGCGGCCACCCAGATCCGGCGTGGCCGCTCGGAGAGCAACTTGCTGTCGCCCTGGTCCTGGATGACGACGAGTTCCTGCAGGCTGTTGGGTGCACGCGGCAGCAGGCAATCAGGCGGCTGGACTGGGACATTACGAGTGACGCCGAGGCCTGGATCGCTGACGTCCGCGCCATCCTCTAGATCCGCTGGCGCGTGCTTCCGCCGGGACGGCTAACCCTTGGCTTCTGCCGCAACGCGTCCTCCGGCAATGCCGCGGGAGACGACTGGTGATCAGGTCAGCGGCTGAGAGCGGCGAGAGGGCCGAGTACCTGGGGTTGCTCGCCGACCGGGTCGCGCAGACGCACGTGCTTGCGGCCGACGCCGCGACGATCTGCGAGTGCTGCGGGGAGCGTGCGTCACAACCTGCTGCGCCGCCTCGGGTCCGGTGCACCGGCTGCGGGCTGCTCGGCCCGGACATAACCGTGGGCCAGCTCGGCAGGCTGAGCATCATCGAGGGGCTGGCTGGCCTCGCTCACGGCGCGGCCGTCCAGACCGTCAGGAAGCGCCGAACGGGGACGATGACGGCGTCCACGGGCACCGGTCCGCGAGTCTCGAAAGCCGATCGCCTCCTCGCGTTGGCCAAGCAGCACCATGAGCGGCGCGATGCGGCGCGCTGGCCATACCTGTTGCGCGACGGCCGCATGTCGGCCTGCCGCCTTGGCGCTGGGCGCCTCGGCAACAACGTCAAGAGCGAAATTCAAGGTCTGCACACCGAGGCATTGCAATGTGCTGGTTACTACGGATCACGCGTTCTTGCTCTGCGTGACCGCCTCGCCGCGCCCCGCCGATGCGGCGTGCGGCGCGGGGACCCGCTGAGCGCCTGCCCGGTCGCCAGGGGCGAGCCGGTGCGCGGAGGGGGGTGCCGCGCGTGGGCGCCTACGGATCAGTGAGCACCGGCTACGACCCGGGGTACCTTCTGCGCGAGTCGAGCAAAGGCATGGAGGGGTACTACCTGTCAGCGGTCGCCGAGTGCGGCGAGCCGCCCGGTGTGTGGACCGGGCGAGCCTGCCTGGGCCTGGGTCTGGAGCGCGGCGCAGAGGTCGAGCCGGACGTGATGGAGCTGCTGTACGGGCAGCTGCTGGACCCGCGCGACCCGCTGTTCGCCGACAAGGATGTCCTGCCCGAGGACAAGACTCACTTGGGCGCGCCGCCCCGGAACTACAAGTCTTTCCAGGAGCGGTTCGACGCGATGGCGGCCGCCGAGCCGGACGCCACTCCGGAGCGGCTGGAACAGCTGGCCATCCAAGCCCGTAAGGACCAGCGCCAGGCGGTAATGTTCTTCGACTTCACGTACAGCGCGGACAAGACGACGAGCATCTTGCACGCCTCGCTCCAGGCAGCCGCGGTACGCGCGGAGAAGGACGGAGACGCCCGCGCTGCCGCCGGGTACCGGCGGATGGCGGGGGCGGTCGAGGACGCGGTGCGGGCCGGTGCCGCCGCCGCCTTGGAATATCTCCAAGATGAGGCCGGGTACAGCCGCGCCGGGTACCACGGCACCGTGCCGAAGGACGAGCGCGGTCGGCCGCTGGCCCGGCATGCGACCGGGCGGTGGGTCGATGCCCATCGGTGGGTCGTCGCCAGCTTCTTGCAGCACACCAGCCGTGACGGCGACCCTCAGCTGCACGTGCACAACGCCATCCTGAACCGCGTCGAGTGTGACGACGGGACGTGGCGCACGCTCGACTCCCGGGCCCTGCACCGGGCTCGGGCGGCCGCGTCGGCGATCGGCGGACGGGTGCAGGACGAGCTGATCTCCCGCACCGTGCTGGCAGCCTACGAGCAGCGGCCGGACGGTCACGGCCGTGAGCTGACCGGCGTCCCCCAGGACGCCAAGGAACAGTTCAGCTCCCGCCGCGCGGTGATCACCGCCGAGGTAGCAGAGCTGGCCGCCGAGTATCAGGCCCGGCACGGCCACCCGCCGAACGCCCGGGCCCTGTTCGCGATGGCCCAATTCGTCACGCTGAACAGCAGGAGAGCCAAGCCGAAGCGGGCCAGCGCGCCCACCCGCGCCCAGCAGCTGGCCGCCTGGGCCGAGCAGATGACGCGGGCTGAACTCGGCGCCCTGGACGCCATCCCCGCCCGGGTGATCGGATCACGGGACCCGGCCGCACCGGGCCTGGCCGCGCTGGCCGGGGAGCAGATCAGCCGGATACTGGCCGCGGCGGTGGCCGAGGTCCAGGCCGCCCATCCGGTGTGGTCGCGCGGTCAGCTGCTCTCGGCGATCGACGCGCAGCTGCCCGGCTGGCTCGGCGGCCTTGACGCCGCCCAGGTCCGGCAGGTGATGGAAGACCTGACCAGCCAGGCGCTCGCCAGCGGACATGGCGTGGTGAACCTGGAGGCCGCCGAGGTCGCGGAGGTCCCGGCCGCGCTGCGCCGGCCCGATGGCCGCTCGGTCTACAGCCCGCACGACCGTGCCCTCTACACAACCCGGCCCCAGCTGGATCGGGAGGAGCAGCTGCTAGCCGCCGCCGGCCAATCCGGCGGCCCGGCCGCTCCCGCCAAGGCCGTGGCCGCCGCTCTGGGCGCCGACCCGGCCGAACTGGATGCCCTGCCCGGCCGGATCCAGCCCGGCACCGCTCCCGCCGAGGCCGTGACCGGGGACTACGAGCGCCGATATGCCGGGGGCCTGCGCCCGGACCAGGCCGCTGCCGTGTGGGGCATCATGACCAGCGGTCGGCCCGTCGACCTCCTCATCGGCCCTGCCGGCACCGGCAAGTCCCGCATCATGGGCACCCTCGCCGCCCTCTGGGCCGAGCAGGCCGCAGGCAACGTCGTGGGGGTGGCGCTAGCCGAGAACGCCGCCCAGGTGCTGGCCGCCGAAGGCTTGCCGCAGGCCTTCAACATCGCCCGGTTCCTCGCCCGCGCCGCCCGCGGCGGGCAACTGCTCGCCGCGGGGGACCTGCTCATCGTGGACGAGGCAGGCATGGTGCCCACTGCGCAGCTCACCGCACTGCACCACCTGGCCCAGGAGGCTGGCGCCAAGCTGCTGCTCGTCGGCGACCCAGCCCAGCTTCCCAGCGTCGGCGCTGGCGGGGCCTTCGCCATGCTCGCCCGCGAGCACGGCCACTACCAGCTCACCACCGTGCAGCGCATGGAGCAGCGGTGGGAACGGGAAGCCTCGCTACGCTTGCGCGACGGCGACGCCACCGCGCTTGCCGACTACGACCGGCACGGACGGCTCGCCGAGGGCACCGCCGAGGAGATGGCAGGAAGTGCATATCGGCATTGGCTCGCCGACCGCATCGGCGGCCGCGACTCCCTGCTCATCGCCCCGACCAACGAGCAGGCCGCCGAGCTCGCCGCCCGCGCCCGCGCCGATCTCGCCAGACTCGGCCTGGTCGAGCAGGACGCCCCCATCCCGCTCGCCGACGGCAACCACGCCGGCGCCGGGGATCTAGTACAGGCCCGGGCGAACTGCCGCGCCATTAAGGACCGTCACGGCAGGTGGGTAGCGAATCGCGACATCTGGCGCATCGAGTGCTACGCCATCGACTCGCTTACCCACGAGCCCGTCACCGTGACGGTACGGCGAGATCTCGGCCGTGACCCGGCCAGCGGCGAGCGTCTGTGGGATACGCCGTTCGAGATCCCGGCCGCCTATCTCCGCGACGCCTCGATGCTCGCCTATGCCGGCACGGTGCACGCGGCGCAGGGCCGCACCGTCGATACTGTCCACGCGCTGGTCGATGCAGGGACGACGCGCGCCCTGGCGTACGTTGCGCTCACCCGAGGCCGGGCCGCGAATTACGCCTACGCCGTTACCGAAGCAACGGCCACCGGGCGGGGCTGGCAGCGGCCCGGCCCCGACCTGCGTCCGGGCACCCGGCCAGCAGCGCCGCTGGCCGAGCAGCAGGGCCATGTCGCCGATCCGTCTGCACCGTGGGCACCCGAGGCCGACCGGCTCAGCGTGCTCATCGCCGCCTTGGAACGGGCCGAGACCGACGATCCCGCGCTGGCTGTACAGCGCGACGAGCCGGTCCGTGCCGTCCACCTGGCCCACGTCGGCAGCATTTGGACCGACCTGGCGGCTGAGGAGTCCGGCCGCCGCTACGACGCCATCCTTGCCCAGGTGCTCACCGTCGAGCAGTACCAGCGGTACCAAGCAGAGGAAGCGCGCAGTACGCTACACCGTCAGGTGCGGACGGCCGAGTTGGCCGGGCACGACCCGGCCGCCCTGCTCACCCGCGCCGTCCGTCTGCGCTCCCTGGACGCGGACCCGTACCGGGGCCGGGCTGAGGACATATCGCGCACCCTGCACAGCAGGATCAAGGATGAGATGATCGGCGAACCTGTGCCCCACCCGGCCAGCTACGCCGACCGCACCCCTGTGGCCGCCGACCCAGAAATAGGCCGCTACATGCAGGCCCTGGCCCGCCACATGGACGCTCGCACTGCCGAACTCGGCGAGCGCGCCGCCCAGGATCCGGCACCGTGGGCCATCGACGCCCTCGGCCCCGTCCCGGACGACCCCGAGGACCGCGTCGCCTGGGTGCAGCGTGCCGGCCCGGCCGCCGCCTACCGCGAGCAGTACGGCCAGCACGACCCCGTCGTCGCAATCGGCCGCGAACTCCGAGCCCCGGAGGCGCGGGCAGCCTGGCACGCCGCCGCCCATTCCCTCGGCCTCAATGTGGCGGGCCGTGACCTCGCTACTGCCAGCGACGGCGACCTGTGGGCTGCCCGTGCCCGGTACGAGCGCGAACTGGACCGAGCCCCCGAGCACGTCGGCGACAGGCTGCGCCTCATCGCCCGCGCCGCCCGTGAGGAGTACACCGAGGCCGTGCTTACCCGCGCTCGTGCCCGCGCTGCGGCCCTGCCCGAGCGGGAAGAACTGGCCGCCCAGGCGCACGCTCACGAGCAGCGCGCTGGCGCACTCGCCGACCGCGAACGCGAACTAGTCGAGGCCGACGAGCAGCGCGCTGCCTGGCACGCCGCCACCGAGCCCGCCCGCGAGCAGGCTCGCGCCGCGACCGCCGAGCTGCGCCGCCGTCACCGTGACCTCGGCCTCCTCCCTTACCGCACGGAGCGCGACGACCCGGACGTCGGCCGCAACCGCCAGGACGACAGCCGACCCGGCTCGCGATACGCCTACGGCGACACCGGCCGCGAACCAGTCGGGCAGCAAGAGGAATTGCGCCACGGCGCCAGTTTGCCCCCATCGGCCGCCGACCCCGGCCCGCGACGCATATTGCTCGACTTCCCCGTTGGCCCGTTTGCCCGTTCAAAGGCTGGTCTGGCAGCCCCTGTGCCGCCATCACCACAACCACGCCGGACAGGAGCGCGGCACCGCCCGAGAGGCCCGTCGCGGTAGCAGCCAAAAGGGTCATATCGCCAACCGGGGCATGCGAGGGGCTGTCATGACGGAGGGTAACGCCCGAGGCTGGGTAGTTCCAGGGGCAGGCCGAGGGTGCAAGTAGGACCTTGTCGACGCGCGGGACTGGACCCCGATGCGGCACCATAGGACGGTGGCTGCGCATAGCTACATCGAAATCGGTGAGCGTCTGATCCTTGCCTGCCGGGAAAGCTACGTCCCGGAGTTGGCTGCCTTGTTCGCGGAGCCGGAGGTGCAGGACCAAGGCGAAGCCTATGGCTACCTTTCACGGGTGGATCACTTGCGTGATCGGCTCCAGCTACACGGATTCACCGCTCAGCGGGCGATGCAAGAGCTGACGGAAGCCGTACGCGCCTGGCATGAGAGCGAACCCGACCCGGGTGAGGACATTTTCGATGTGGGAGTCCCGGTCCTTGACGCACCTGGCATACTCGCCGGGCTGCGCCATTACGTAAACAGCACCGACCCCCTGGCGGAAGACCTTCTGCCGGAAGGGGTGAGATGGCGGCTCGATCCCCGGACGGTCCTGCGCTTGGCGCTTGACCTGACTGACGACACACGGTCACCGGTTCGGTACAATCTTGATGAGCTGGTTTCCCGGGGATTCCTTGAGCGCGGCACGCTGATCACCAATCGGTCCCGTGAAGAGCGTCGCGCACGTCTCGCACGAGATGCCCCGCTGATCGTGCTCACGGAAGGGTCGAGCGACTCTAGGCTGCTTAAACTGGCAGTGAGCGTGACTCACCCGCACCTCACGGAATTTCTTCGTTTTATGGATTTCAGCAAGGGCACCAAACGCAGCGTAGGAGCCCTTGCCGACCTGGTTCGGTCTTTCATCGACGCAGGTATCGCTAACCGGGTGGTCGCGATCGCCGACAACGATACCGCCGCGTACGACGCGCTTAGAAAACTCAAATGTGATGCGCCGGAGAGCTACCGCATCCTGCACTATCCCGATCTTCCATTGCTAGTGGACTACCCGACGCTCGGCCCGCAGAGCGATTCCCCGGTGCGCATGAATGTGAACAGGAAGGCAGGTTCGCTAGAGATGTATCTGGGAAAGGACCTGCTGACGGTGAATGGCGAACTGGTGCCTGTCCAGTGGACGGGCTACATCGAAGGGCAGAAAAGTTACCAGGGCGCAATCTTTCCCCGGCACAAAAAACGCATTCAAGAGGAGTTCGAACTAAAGGTTGCCGCGGCGATCCAAGACCCGGCCGTCCAGGCTACGCACGACTGGAGCGGTGTCACGGCGATCGTGGAGACGATTCTGACCGCATTCGACTGATAACCCCTTGTGCCACACGGCGCCGCGGGTGCGGAAACGCCGACATCAGCACCTGCGGGTCATGCCGTCGAAGCTGTCGACGTGATGCAACGGCCCGGACGGGCTCGGGTTCTTCACTGTCCTCCTCGTCTTCACGGCAGCTCCGGTCGCCCAGAGCTACAGCGACCGAGCGGCCCTCCGTCTCGTGCCTATTGAGACGCCCTCGAAGGCGCTGCCGACACGCGCGCGGACGTAGACCTCCAGCTCGGCGCGAACTTCAGCGCGGTCTCCCGGCATGAAGAAATGGATGCGGTCGAGATTGCGGAGCATCCACTCTTCTACGGTCTCCGCTTCGATGTGGTCGATGCCGAGCCACGGCCACAGGATCGGGTGGGCGATCAGGCTCTGGGCGAGGGTAGAGATCGTTGGAGCCGACGGGTTGTAGTGCGAGCGGGTGAAGCGTCGCCTGTTGCCCGGTCCTACCTTGCCGACTTTGAGGACCGTGCCCGGGCCGCGGGGGCGGAGGAGCCGTAAGCCGAACCGATAGCAAACACATAAACAGCCCCTTCACCCGGCGGCAGCTCTGGTTTGTCGTGCGGAGCGGGATGCTGCTCGAAGCGCAGAGAACACGGCCAGCCGCGGATCGCGGCCTTACCTGCGGCGTTCCCGAACTCGGCGATCAGGACATCAGGGGCGATCATCATGGAGCCATCATCGCCGGAGCCCGTCTGATTTCGCAGTGGAGGAGTCCACCGCCGTCCGTCAGCGAGCCTGGAGCATCATGGAGTTCATCCGGTCCGTACCACTACGACGTGCGGCTTCTCGGTTCCTCGGATGTAACCCGGTGCTGGATATCGTCGCCGTGCTCGCGTCCGCGGGAAAGCGAACCCGTTCATAGCGTTGCTGCCACTGCCGTGCCGCTTCGCTCATCGGTCGACAGGCGGGGCAGCGCGGGTCGGGGGCGAGCATGCGAGCCGCGTTACTGGCGGCTGCTGGCTTGAGGAACTGGAAGGTCACGTTGCTGGCAGCGGGTATGTGCGGCGATACCGACTGGCCGAGGAGGAGCTTGATGGTTTCGGCAGCGAGCATGGCGCCGGCCATGACGCTTGTGAATCCGGCCGCGAACCGGGGTGGCGGCTCGGGGACGTCGCGGCGGAGAGTGGCGAGGAGCCGGTCGCCTACTTCGTCGCAGGCGGGCTGATCGAGCCAGCGGTGGACGGCTGCTTCGCTCACGCCCGCTCGCTCGGCGAGAGCCCGTAGGGCCTGCGCGCCGCCCGCGCGGACTTGTGCACGGAGGTCATCATCGGCAGGAAGCGGCTCGGGCGGGTTGTAACAGCGCAGGCATGCGCCCTTACCGGGCGGCCCGGCACGCAGCGCCTCCGCGCGCAGGTCGCGGGTGCTGGCAGACAAGATCCGCGGGGGATACCTGTTTTGCAGAGCCTCACGGCCATGGTTGGTGTCAACCGCCGAGACAAGTATGCCGGGGGTTATCCCGAGATCTTCGAATCGGGCCTTGCGTGGGTCCCAGATCACTGTCGCGTCAGAGCAGATGCGGGCGGCCTCGGCTGCCTTCGGCTGGCCGAGGCTGGCAGTACCGAACAGCGGGCACCGGTTCAGGTTGCTGCTGGTGACCCCTGCCTTGTCCGCGTCGGCGACCAGCACGTCCCCATGCACTCCTGGTGTCGCCCAAATCGCGTGTATCCAGACCGTGCCGACCGCGCCCGCTCCGGCGAGCGCGGTGCCGGACATGTTCAGGTCCGACAGCGCGGCCGGGGCGCCGCGCGCCGGGCAGGGGGTGGGTGCTTGCGTCCAGCAATCCCAGCCGACAGTCTCGACAACGACATAGGCACCGACTGGAAGACGGGCGCGCAAGAATACCTCGGCGGCGGCAAGTGACGCGGCGATGTACGGGCCGTACGGCAGGCTGCTGGGCGGGCCGCTGGTCGGCAGCGGCTGGCTTGAGACCGCTCCCCACCAGCCCTGACCGCTGACGTAGCGGACGCCTGGCCACTGGTCCGCATCGGGGTAGGTGCCGCCGACGATGATGACTGTGTCGCCCGCCTCGGGGTGGTCGGCTGCCTCTACCGGGACGGCGCCGATGGCCTGGCCGCCGGCCACGAGCGCGTCCCGGAGGGGAGGGCCACTGCTGGCCAGCGGGATGACGCGGTCAACGAGCGGAACGAACCGAGGGCAGGCTACACGCACGACACCGACGATCCCGCATGCACGCGCGAGCAGGTTGACCAGCATCCAGCCGGTGTGCTGGGCCGCGACTAGGTGCGCCGTACCCGGCGCGGCCACCACCGTGACAGCGACCTGCCGGGCCTTGGCAAACGGCTCAAGCCGTCCGCCGAGGTCACCTTCGTGCCGGTCAGAGACGCGGTCCACGTTTCGCTCCTGTGATCGATAAGGCCGGGGACGAGGCGGACCAGCCGGCTCGCCTCATCTGGATCGAGACGCCGCCACCCAGCTGGCTCGCGGAGGTGGACGCCCGCCTCGCCCGGCCGCGGGGCGCCGACCGCGTGGTGGGGCAGGACCAGCGACAGCGCGCCGTCGCGCTGGCTGTAGGCGCGCTGGTCATCGGTCGGCGAGTGCCGGGTGCAGGCGTCGCCGTGGGTGTGCACCTGAGCCAGCCGGACCAGGCCGAGCGGGGTGAAGTGCTCTCCGGCCTGAGCCATGGCATCCGGGCTCACCCGGAAATTGAACGGGGTGGTGACCGCGTCCGGCACCGTGACCGTGGACGCGATGCCGTGCACGCTGCCGTCGCGGTCGCAGAACCGGATGCCGTCGAGGTAGGCGATGCGCTCATATCCTGGCGGCGCGTCCTGGAACGCGGCGAGCAGGGTGTCCCACACCGGCTCAGGGATCGTCAGCACCGGCGGGTCCTTGGTAGTTCGGGCTGTTGAGCGCGTCATGGACGCGGTTGAGGGTCGCGGCCAGGGTATGGCGTCCCTGCCGCCATTGCTGCCCGGCGGTGGGTCCGTGGCCGGTGATGTAGTACTCGAAGGTCATCGAGCAGCACACCAGCTGCCGGGCGACGCCGTCGGAGAAGTTGCCGTACTTGGAGTGGATGGCGAACCACGGCAGCTGCGGGACGTCCGGGAGCCACCGGCTCCCGGCGGGTGCCTCGGTCCACCCGTCCCGGCCGGGCGCGTTTCCGGCAGCCGGACGGGGCGGGCAGACGAAGGAGGTTGTCGGCGGGTACCTGTCGTAGTACTCGGCGCCTAGCTTGAGGTAGTACCCGTCGCGCTGACCGTCTGGCCGGGTCCCGGTGACGGCGGCGATCACGTGCATCGTGTCGAGCCAGGTGAATACCCACCCGCGCTCTCGTGCCTGCGCGCCGCCGCTGACCCGGGCCATGTGATCGGCGAACACTGCCGCGGCGATCTCTGGATCGGCCGGGGCCGGGACGGTCACGCGCCCCCGGTCCCGCCGACGAAGTCCCAGCGCAGGTCCGGGCAGTGCCCGGCCCGCAGGTATTCGGCGATGGTCAGCGTGGAGTACTGGTACACGTCCGTGCCGCCGTGCTGGCAGGTCAGCCGGTCATCGGTCTCCCGGGTCAGCCGGAACTCGCTGTACATGGTGTCGATGACCGCGCCCACGGTCTCGCCGTCCGGCACCCGCAACCGGAGGGTGTCCCCGTTGTCCTTGTTGTCGATGGTCACGACGCGGCGGTGGTCACCCGGCTCCGGCGCGCCGCCAGCGGCCTCGCCCTCGCCGATCACCTCGATGGCAGTCGCCTGCTCGCTCATCCCCGTACTCCCGTTCTCGAACGTGACCGAGACGTTCCCGGTCGGGAACGAGGATAGCGTTCCCGACCGGGAACGCGCTACCGTCTACCGTGAACATGAACAGCGGACCGCTGTCCGACCTCGAACTCGCCCGGCTGGAGTACCCGGGAAAGCCGGATGCCCAGCTGGTGGTCGAACTCGCCCAGCGCACCCTGGACGAGCTGGCTATGGAGCCGCCCGTCAGCCACGAGATCATCGCGTCCATGCGGGACATCGCCCGGATCGAGGAGACCGACCTGCCATGGGCCGGATGCCTGATCCGGGACGGTGACAGGTTCGTGATCAAGCTACGCGCCGCCGACACCCGAGGCAGGAAACGCTTCACCACCTTCCATGAGGTCAAGCACACCTACATGCCCGGGTTCGCCCTGGCCCCCCAGTACCGCTGCGACCCTGCCACCCCTTCCGAGGTGGTGCGCGACCGCGACCCGGACCTGGAAGCCCTCTGCGACCTCGGAGCGGTTGAGCTGCTCCTGCCCCGCAATGCCTTCCTGAACGACCTGGACGGCAACACCCCCACACTCACACTCGCAAGCCAGCTCGCCAAGCGCTACGACGCCAGCCTGGAGGCGACCGCCCGCCGAATCGTCACGCTGCGCCCTGCACCCACGCTGCTCATCGCGCTGGAGCCGTCCTGCAAGCCCAGCGCGCCGCATGATGAGCCGAAGCTGCGCGTGAAGCGGGCGTACGGCAACGCAGGCTGGCCGTTCATCCCACCGAACAAGTCGGTTCCCCCGGGCAGCATCCTTACCAGCCCGCTATCCGGCGAAGCCGTCAACGAAGTCAGCACCCTGACCGGGCTGACCGCCACCCCCATAGGTCCCGTCCACATCAGCGCGGACCTCTACCCGTACACAGACGACCGAGGGGATCAGCACATGCGCGTTCTCGCACTAATCACGCCCGTCCGCCAGTCCGGGCAGCATCATCATGCCGCCTGAACCGCACGACGCTACCCGGCCCGCCGCCGGCGGGGTCGGCGATCAGATCCGCCGGTTCCGGGAAGAGCGCGGACTGAACCTCAGCCAGCTCGCCGCAGAAGCCGGAGTCAGCAAAGGCTATCTATGGAGCCTGGAAAACGACCAGGACGCGCGGCGCCCGTCTGCGGACACTCTATACGCGGTCGCGAAAGCGCTCGGCGTCACGATGTCAGACCTTATGGGCCGCAAGCTGCTTCCCGCCGCAACCCCCCAGGTGCCGGACAGCCTCCGCGAATTCGCGGACGAGGAAGGGCTCCCGCAAGCCGATTTGCACATGCTCGCATCCATCCAGTTCCGCGGCGAGCAGCCCCAAACCAAAGAGCGGTGGCGGTACATCTACACCGCCATCGCGACCAGCAGGGCGATCGACACGACCGAGACCTCGCCGCGTCGTGAGAACCGGCGTAAGGCCACATAGTCTCCGGAATCCCCGCTTGCGCGGTCAACGACTGAACGGATACGGGCTGAGCTGGTTAGTTGATGGCACCCGCGACGATTAGGGGGAATCCGATTCAGACAACATGCGCAGGTTCCGCGATGACCTCAAAGCGGGCGTAACGGGGCATCCAAGGCTTTTGTATAGCTTCGGTCACGGCGTGTTCCGGCTCCGTCGTTTCGCCTATCTTTGAGGAGGAACGGTCCGGCTGGGTGAGCGAATTCGCCAGCAGGCCGAGGAGTAGTCCGCGCCGGTAGGCATCGTTCTCCTCGGCCAGTTCGGCGCGTACGGCCTTGCCTGATTCCGGAGGGTCGTGATCCAGACCGTTACGGTATCCGGCGAGAAGCTGGGCGAGGTACGGCACTGCTTCCTCCGAGGAGCGCGAACAGGGCGGATGATGGATTCGGCACCGACATTAGCCGGGGGGTATGACATTGAGCGTTGACCTGGACCGGCTCAAGCCAAGGACGCAGGTCCGGTTCCCCGGAGTCGACGAGCTGGTTACCCTCGTCGCCGTCACCCCTGGCCCGTACTGGGAGTTCTACTTCGACGGCCCGTCCGGTCCTGGCAGGCGCGTGCTGGCCGAGTCCGAACTTGATGGAATCCATATTTCCGACGAGCCCGACGAGCTGCGTTTCGACGGTGATCCGCTTCAGTTCCGGCTCGGGGTTGAGGCTCAGCGGATCGATGTCGCCTTCGCGTATGAGATGGCCGCGGTCGCGGTGTCGAATATCCAGCCGTTGCCGCATCAGCTTGAGGCTGTGTACGACTGCTTTCTTCGTGAGCCGAGGTTGCGGTTCCTGCTGGCCGACGATCCCGGTGCGGGCAAGACGATCATGGCCGGCCTGTATATGAAGGAGCTGATCCTTCGCCGTGCCGGGGACCGGCTGCTGGTGGTGACCCCTGCTAACCTGCGCCCGCAGTGGATCAGGGAGCTGTCCGAGCGGTTCCAGCTCGACTTCGTGCAGCTTGGTGCCGGCCAGTTCGATTCGTCGCTGACCGAGAACCCATGGGATCAGCACGATCACATCGTGGTCAGCCGGGACTTCCTGCGCACTCCCCGTGCCCGGGAAGCGTTCGAGGCGGCGGAGAAGGACTGGGACCTGGCCGTGGTCGATGAGGCGCACGGCTTCACACTGTCGGTCAACGGCGAAGGGCACATCAACAAGAAGAGCGAACGGTACAAGGCTGCGGAATCGGTCGCGCGGCGCAGCCACCGGCTGGTCCTGATGACTGCCACGCCGCACTCTGGGCACAATGCCAGCCTGTGGGGCCTGCTGCGTCTGCTTGACATGGATGCGTACGGGGATCGCTGCCCGCGCGAGATCCAGGTTCCGCCGCAGCAGTTCCGCAAGGTCTCCAAGGAGATCATGCGGGACATGTCCGGTGAGCTGCTGTTCAAGAAGCGCCACCCCAGGCGCGTCGAGTACGAGCTGACCGCTGACGAGCAGCAGCTCTATGACGCGGTCACCGACTTCGTCGGCAACAAGCTCCGGGCTATCCGGGGCGAGCAGTCCCGGACGACGGCGAGCTTCGCTCTGACGACCATGCAGCGGCGTGCTGCCTCCAGCACCCGCGCGATCAGGCGCACGCTGGAGCGCCGTGTTGCCCGGATCGACAAGGCCCTCGAAGACCCTGCCGCCTACCTGCGCAACCGGCGAGACTTCCAGGCGTCCCTAGCCGTCAACGGCGAGGATCTCGATGACCTGAACGAGGACGAGCGCTGGCAGCTGGAGGAAGAGGCCCTGGATGAGTGGCTGCCCGACACGGTCGCGGAGCTGGAGGCCGAACGGGCGATGCTCCTGCCGCTGCTTGCCCTGGCCCAGGAGGTCGAGGGCAAGCGGACAGAGCGGAAGCTGACCGAGCTTCTCGACGTGGTCCATAACCTGGGACTGAAGGAAGACCGCCGCAAGCAGCTGCTGATCTTCACCGAGCATAAGGACACCCTGGACTACCTGGTCGAGAACCTGTCCGCGGACTTCGAGGTCGCCCAGATCCACGGGCAGATGAAGCTGGCCGAGCGGATCGAGCAGGAACGGTACTTCCGGGAAACAGCGCAGATCATGGTGGCCACCGAAGCTGCCGGGGAGGGCATCAACCTCCAGTTCTGCCACCTGATGGTCAACTACGACATCCCGTGGAACCCCAACCGGCTGGAACAGCGGATGGGGCGCATCCACCGCATCGGGCAGACCGAAGAGGTGTACATCTTCAACCTGGTCGCCACCAGCACCCGCGAAGGCTATGTCCTGAACGTGCTGCTGAAGAAGATGGAGAACATGGGCATCGCGCTCGGGGACAAGGTCTTCGACGTCGTCGGCCAGGCCATCGGCACCAACCTCCGCGAGGTGCTGGAAGCGGTGATCGCCGGGGAGATGACCCAGGAAGCAGCCGCGGCCACGTTCGGCGGTGAGGAGGTCGACCCGGCTACCAGGGCGCGGGCGGAGGAATTGCTGGAAAACGCCCTCGCCCGCCACAACCTGGACTGGGAAACCGAACGGGACCGGGCTGCGCGTGCCGAAGAAAGGCGGCTCCCGCCGCGGTACTTCGGCCGCTTCTTCGAAGACGCCATCACCTACGCAGGCGGGAAGGTCACCAAGCGCCTCGATCCGGGCACCTGGCGGGTTGATCGCACCCCGGACATCCTGGTCGCCCAGAGCCGCACCGCGCCGGGACTGCGCCGGATCGCCCCTGAATACAAGCGGCTCACCTTCGACAAGTCCATCGCCACCCGTTCGCGTCTCAGCGAGGAAGACGCATCGCTGCCCGCCGCCGAGCTGTGCGGGCCAGGCCACCCGCTGTTCGACGCGCTGGTCCGCTACATCGCCGAGCGCACCGCTCCCGAGGTGGCCAAGGGCACGGTGTTCTTCGACCCGGACATCGACGAGCCCGTGGTGCTCCGGTTCCTCATCGGCGATGTGGTCGACGGCAACGCCGAGATCGTCCGCCGCACGCTCGCCGCGGCCCGTGTCTTCTCCGATGGCCGGACCGGACAAGCGCCTGCCACCTCGCTGTTCGACGTCATTCCCCCGACCGACACAATGCGGCCGGCACCCGAGCAGGCCATTCCCGTAGCCGCGCACGCCGACCCCGAACTGGTGATGTGGGCGCGGCAGCATCTGTTCGAGCGTGTCTACGATGACGCCAGAGCCGAACGAGACCACGTCGCCACCATCCAGGAAGACTTCCTCAAGCGGTCGTTCAACGCCCTGATCGCCCAGGCCGACGCCGCCATCTTCGCGGCGGAAGATGAGAAGGACCGCGGCGTCCCCGGCGCCGACGGTCGGCTCCGCAAGGCCGAAATCACCAAGGCCCAGCACGAGGAACGGCGGCGCCAGAGGCTTCAGGAAACCGCACGTGGCCGCGCCATCGTCCGCGGTGACGTAACCGTCATGGGCAGCGCGCTCCTGCTCCCTCTGCCGGCACCTGACCGCGGTCAGGCCGGGCCAGGTGGCGGCTACGGGCAGAGCGACAGCGAGATCGAGCAGATCGCGGTACGCATCGCCCGCCAGTACGAGACCAACCGCGGCGCGGCCGTCGAATCGGTCGAGCAGGACCACGTCGGCTTCGATCTGCTGTCCCTGCGTGGCCTGGAACGCCGCTGCATCGAGGTCAAGGGCCGCGCCGGGGTCGCTCGGGTCGAGCTGACCTGGAGTGAGTTCGCCAAGAGCCAGGAACTCGGTGAGGACTACTGGCTCTACGTGGTCCTTGACTGCGCCAGCCCCTCACCTAGGCTGTACCGGGTGCGCAACCCAGCCCGGACCCTCGCCACCTTCTGGCAGCCCTCCCTCGACGTCCGCTTCCGCGTGGATCCCGAACCCGTCATCGACGCTTCCCTGGGATCTCCCGAATGAGCGGCCGACGACTGATCGAGGAGAAGCTTCCACTCAAGGAGGTCAACGCCGAGTCCGCGCGGGAGAAGTCGTTGCGGCACGGCCACATTTCCACAATGCATCTGTGGTGGGCGCGGCGCCCGCTTGCGATGAGCCGCGCCGTGGTCTTCGGCACCCTGCTCCCTGACCCTGGAGATAAGGCCAAGCGCAAGGAGATCCTGGATCTGATCGCACGGGCGGCCCCTTTCGAAACCAATCGCAATGGTTCGGCGATCGAGCAACTCCGCAAGCTGCTCGCCGACGCGTACCCCGATGGGCCGCCCAAGGTCTTGGACTGCTTCGCGGGGGGCGGCGCGATTCCGCTGGAAGCGCTGCGGCTCGGCTGTGACGTGACGGCTGTCGACCTCAACCCGGTCGCGCACCTTATCCAGAAGTGCGTCCTTGAGTACCCCCAGCGTTTCGGCCAGCCGGACGAACGCGGGGAGAACTCGCTAGCAGAAGACTTCGCGAAATGGGCCGATTGGGTCCGGAAGCAGGTCGAGCCGAGGCTAGCAAAGGTCTTTCCTCCTAATGAGAAGGGCCGACGGCCTGCTGTCTACTTCTGGGCACGTACGATGGTGTGTCCGAATCCGGGCTGCCGGGCGGAGATTCCGCTGCTCTCTTCCTTCTGGCTGGCCAACAGCACTCGGCGTGACGTGTGGGTCAAAGTCACTGGGCGGCCGGGAGAGATCGACCTTAGTATCGAGAAAGGTCGGCCGCCAAACGCGAAAATCATGTCCGACGGCACCGTCAAGGCTAGCTCGGTGACCTGCCCGGGCTGTACGACGTCAATGTCGGCGAGGGATGTTCGCGATTACGCAAAGAAGACCGGGTTCGGCCACAAGCTCTACGCGGTACTTGAAATCGACGGCGGGGCCCGGACATACCGTGCACCTAGGGCTGATGAGATCGACCAGGCCGAAAGATTGGCCACAGCGCTGCTTGACCAGCTTGAGGAAACCCCGGACGGAACGTCAGCCCTGCCTGACGAAGAAATGGTGAAGTCGCAGTACCGGCGTTACGGAAATCTGGTCTATGGCATCGATACGTTCCGCGGGCTCTTCAACGATAGGCAGCTCTACGTCCTCGGCACTCTTTGCGAGGCGGTGCGCGCAGCATACGATCAGATGATCACTGAGAAGATCGAGCCCGAGCGGGCCATAGCGACAGCGACGTACTTGGGCTTCATGGAGCGTTATTCAGAACCCTCTTATTGCGGGCTAAGTCGGACGCAGCTAGACATCTTAGGAATTTCGCGACACGCCGCATGAGTTAATTAAAAAGCAACGGCCCTCCTGAGAGACTTTGAGA
>Ga0137379_10001386_pt1 | contig 22066 bp, 17 predicted proteins | sample SagtaG_18_FD_104812 | JGI IMG/M metagenome (GOLD analysis project Ga0137379, IMG submission 104812) | Vadose zone soil microbial communities from Sagehorn Ranch, Mendocino, California, USA - Sage2_L_80_16 metaG | ecosystem: Environmental > Terrestrial > Soil > Vadose zone | place: USA...
CATTCCGCACTTGTCTACTCCCTCCCACAAATCTCATCCAACTCTTCCAATCCCACCAGCACATCCCGCGGCTTCGACCCATTCGCGGGTCCCAAGATGCCGGCCAATTCCAGCTGATCGATGATCCTCGCCGCTCTGCCGTACCCGATGCTCATGCGGCGCTGCAACAGCGACGTCGAGCCGATCTGATTCTGGATGCAGACTTCGGCGGCCTGCCGAAATAGCGCGTCGCGCTCCCCACCGGCGCCTTCTCCGCTCTCCCCGCCCCGCTCTGCGCGTTCCTCGGCGTCTTCGAGCTGCTCCTCTTGCTCGACGATGTTCACCTCTTCCCGCGACTCGAACCGATCGCGCCGCTCGGCGTACCAACCCATGAGGCGTTCGGTCTCGTCGGTCGAGATGAAGCACCCCTGGATTCGGACGAGCTCGCTCTTGCCAGGCGGGAGAAACAGCATGTCGCCGTTTCCGAGTAGCGTCTCCGCACCGTTCTGGTCGAGGATCGTCCGGCTGTCGACTTTGGCGGAGACCCGGAATGCGATGCGGCAGGCGAAGTTCGCCTTGATGAGGCCGGTGATGACGTTCACCGAGGGCCGTTGAGTGGCGAGGATGAGGTGGAGTCCGACCGCCCGCGCCTTCTGCGCCAGCGTTGCGAGTGGCGTCTCCACCTCGTGCTGCACCGTCATCATGAGGTCCGCCAATTCGTCGACGATCAGCACGATGTAGGGGAGGATGCCCTCTGTGTACTCACCGTCCAGCGGCAGCTCGCGCTGCGCCCCCGCCTGTGTCGCCAGTGTCTCCCGCGGCCCCTTGAGCGGCTTCTTCTGCTCCACCTTGCGGTTGAAGTCGGCGAGGTTCCTGGCGTGGTTGGCGTGGAGCAGCTTATAGCGCCGATCCATCTCCCGGACCGCCCACTTGAGCACCGTGGCCGCGTCCTTGTTGCTCGTGACAACAGGGTGGCGCAGATGTGGGAGTCGGACTCGGTCGGGGCCGGTGGCGTCGTAGATCGACAGCTCGACCATTTTCGGGTCGATCATCAGCATCCGCAGCTCTTTGGGCTGATAGCGGTACAGCAGGCTCGTGATGATCGAGTTGATACAGACGGACTTGCCGGACCCTGTGGCCCCCGCGATCAAGAGGTGCGGCATCTTCGCGAGATCCGCCACGACGGGCTCGCCCTCCAGATTCTTGCCCAGGGCCACGGGGAGCGTTCGGCTGGCGCGGTGAAACTCCACTCCCTCGACGAGCTCGCGGATGTGGACCATGCGCGGCATCGGGTTCGGGACCTCGATCCCGACGGCCGCTTTGCCGGGGATCGGCGCCACGATGCGGAGCGACTGCGCCTTCATCGCGAGGGCTAGATCGTCGGCGAGCGAGGCTATGCGCCCGACCTTTACCCCGGGCCCGGGCGCCACCTCGTACTGAGTGACCACGGGACCGACCGTGCGTCCCGCGATCGACCCCTCCACTCGGAACGTCTGCAGGGTCTCGATGAGCTTCCGGCCCATTTCCTCGATCTGCGCCAGTCCCGCGTCACCGTCTCCGGGCGGGGCTGGATTCAGGAGATCAACGTGGGGGATGAGGACCCCTTCGGGGATAACGGCCGGGCGAGCAGGCGGTGGCGGCTTCAGCTTGCGCGTCTTGGGGAGCAGGGAGCTGGGAGCAGGGAGCGGTTCGTTCCGGGGTGCTGGGGGCTCCGGCTCGGCCCGCCTGGCCTTGGGCGGCGCCGGCCTTCCTGCTCCCTGCTCCCTGCTCCCTGCTCTCAGCATCGCGAGCGGATGCCATCCGATCGTCAGGATCCCGAGAGCGGACAGCGCGAACAGCCCGACAAGCGCGCCCCCGGCCGTGCCCACGGCCTGGTGCACTCCCCGGGCCAGGAGCGCGGGCACCACGCCGACGAGCCGCTGCGTGGGACTCCAGGCGGCGTAGCCGGGCGGGAAGCTCGCGCCGCCCTCAGTGATGGTCCCGATGCCGTAGGGGAGCAGCACGATCAGGCCCACGCCCAGCGCCGCCGCGCGCCCGGGGGACAGCCGGCCGAGCCGCTCGAACGCCGCGAGCGCCCAACCGACGCCGAGCACGGGCAGCAGCACCGCGCCGGCGCCGAACACCCGCCACAGCCGCGATCCGATCTGCTCGCCCCAGCTGCCCGTGATGGAAAGCCGGAGCAGGGTGAGTCCGAGGAACAGCCCGACGACGAGGGCGCCGATCCCGACCAGCTCCTGGCGCGCCCTCGCTTTCATGTGATACGGCGGTCCGCGTAGGTGGGGACGACGGTGAACCGGTCCGCCTTGGCCGCGAAGCGCACGTCCTCGGCCAAGTCCACCTCTGCGAGCTGGCGCGCGGCCTCGGAGCCCTCGAGCGCCTCCTTCCAGGTCGCGAACGCGTCGGTGAGGGCGACGGCGGCCGTCGCGGCGTCGTTCAGCGCCAGCTTGCGCAGCCCCTTCTTCACCGCCTTGATCAGCCGGCCGGCCGTGTAGGCGTCTTCCACCGCGAACTGCCGCTCCCGTCCCGCGCAGACGATCACCAGGTCGCCGCGTTGGGCGAGGATCGCGCGCGCCCGCGCTGCCAGCGCCTTGAAGTTCGCGGGGGCGCCGACCAGCACCGGGTCGCCTCCCTGCGTCGCGACCAGCGCCGGCGTGCCGTTCGCGGTGGCGAGGACGATGGTCTTTCCCGCCACGGCGGCCGCGGACATCTCGCGCGGCGAGTTGCCGAGGGCGAACCCCTCGATCTTCAGGCTCTTGCGCTCGCCGGCGAGGAGCACGCCGTCCTTCTCGAGGTTCGAGGCGAGCCGGACCGCCTCTTCCGAGGTGGCGGCGGGGATCACCGCTTTGGCTCCGTTGGCGAGCGCCGTGATCACGGTCGTCGTGGCGCGCAGCACGTCGATCACCACGACGCCGCGGCCGGTCAGCTCGCCCACGTTCACGCCGAGCGGGTTGAAGAACACGTCGATTTTCATGACGGCTGCAGCAGCTGGGGCTCGCGCTCGAGGAACTTCGTGTCCACGCGGCCGGCGATGAAGTCGGGGTGGCGCATGACCCGACTGAGGAAGGGGATGGTCGTGGTCACGCCTTCAATGATAAACGAATCGAGCGCCTGGCGCATGCGGGCGAGCGCTTCGGCGCGACTGTTGCCGTGCACGATGACCTTGGCGAGCAGCGAGTCATAGTAGGGCGGCACCGTGTAGCCGGCGTAGATGTGGGTATCGACCCGCACGCCTGGGCCGCCGGGCGGGTGGTAGGCGGTGACGGTGCCGGGGCTCGGCTGGAAGTTGCGCGCCGGGTCCTCGGCGTTGACGCGGCACTCGATCGCGTGCCCGCGCAGCCGGTGGCCATTCATCACGAACGAGAGCGACTCCCCCGCCGCGACGCGAATCTGCTCCTTCACCAGATCGAAGTTGGTCGTCATCTCGGTGACGGGATGCTCGACCTGGATCCGGGTGTTCATCTCCATGAAATAGAACGAGCCGTCCTCGTCGAGCAGGAACTCGATCGTGCCGGCGCCCACGTAGCCGATGGCCTCGGCGAGCCGCACCGCCGCGTCGCCGATGTCCTGGCGCAGGGTCTGGTCCACGGCGGGGCTCGGGGCCTCCTCGACGAGCTTCTGGTGGCGCCGCTGCACCGAGCAGTCGCGCTCGCACAGGTGCATCAGCTTCCCGTGCGTGTCGCCCATGATCTGGATCTCGATGTGGCGCGGCCGCGCGAGGTACTTCTCGATGTAGACCTCGTCCGAGCCGAACGCCGCCAGCGCCTCCTGCTTGGCGAGCGCGAACGCTTGCGCAAATTGCTCGTCGTCCGCCGCGACGCGCATCCCCTTCCCGCCCCCGCCCGCCGACGCCTTGATGATCACCGGATAGCCGATCCGCTGCGCGGTCGCGAGCCCCTCGTCCGCATCCGCCACCGGCCCGGGCGAGCCCGGCACGGTGGCCACGTTGAGCTGTTGCGCCAGGTTGCGGGCCGCGGCCTTGTCCCCCATCTGGCGGATCTGCTCCCCGGTGGGGCCGATGAATGTGATGTTGGACGTGCGCACGATATCGGCGAACTCGGCGTTTTCCGCCAGGAAACCGTAGCCCGGGTGGATCGCGTCGGCGCCCGTGATCTCGGCCGCCGCGATAATGCGGGGGATGTTGAGGTAGCTGTCGCGCGACGGGGCGCGTCCGATGCAGACGTCGTCGTCGGCGAACCGCGTGTGCAGGCTGTCGCGGTCCGCCTCGGAGTAGACCGCGACCGTCTCGACCCCCAGCTCTTTGCACGCGCGAATCACCCGGAGGGCGATCTCCCCGCGGTTCGCGATCAGCACCTTCTTGAACATCAGGGTTCGATGTCGCCGCGCTGCCCGGCCGCGGCGGTGCTGCCGCCGAAGGCCCGGCTCTCCCCGGACTCGACGCCGGAGACCTTGAGCGCGAACTCGCTCGGGTTGGTGGCGAAGAAGATCGCGCTCTCGTAGCTGATCATCCCCTCCTGGTACCAGTAGAACAGCGACTGGTCGAAGCTCTGCATGCCGTACTGGACCGAGCCCTGCGCGATCAGGTCGGGGATGTTGAGCGTCTTCGTCAGGTCTCGCATGTTCTCCTGCACCGCCGCCGTGTTGATCAGGATTTCCGCCGCCGGGATGCGGCCCTTGCCGTCCCGGCGCGGCACCAGCCGCAGGGAGATCACCCCTTGCAGCGCCGTCGAGAGGAGGTGGCGCACCTCGTCGTGCTGGTGCGGCGGGAAGAACGAGATCACGCGGTTGACCGTCTGGGTGGCGTCGGTCGTGTGCAGGGTCGAGAACACCAAGTGGCCCGTGTCCGCCGCCTTGAGCGCCGTGTCCAGCGTTTCCATGTCACGGATCTCGCCGATGAGGATCACGTCGGGGGCCTGGCGCAGCACGTGCCGCAGCGCCGCGTTGAACGACAGCGTGTCGTTCCCCACCTCGCGCTGGGAGATGTTGGACAGGTTGTCGCGATGCAGGAACTCGATCGGGTCCTCGATCGTGATGATGTTCACCCGGCGGTTCGAGTTGATGTGGTTGATCATCGCCGCGAGCGCCGTGGATTTCCCCGACCCCGTCACCCCGGTGATCAGCACCAGCCCGCGCGGGCGCAGCGCAATCTCCTCCAGTACCTGCGGCAGATTCAGGTCGCGGATCGTCTTCACCTCGTAGGGGATCGCCCGGAACGCGAACGCCACCGTGCCGCGCTGCTGGTACACGTTCGTCCGGAACCGGCCCACGCCCGGCACGCCGATGGCGAAGTCCGCCTCCTTGTGCTCGGCGAACTCCTTCACCTGCCGCGGCGTCATGATCTGCTCGGCGAGCGACTTGAGCTCCTCGGGCTTCAACGCATTGGCGTCCAGCGGCACGAGCTCCCCGTTCACCCGGATCGTCGCCGGGCGCCCGACCTTGAGCAGCAGGTCGGAAGCGTTCCGCTGGACCATCTGGGTGATGGCCTGCTTGAAGTTGAACGTCCCTGCGGCGCTATGGGCTTCAGGCATGGGGATCCACTCGGAAAAGGGGCTGGCCGAACTCGACCGGCTGCGCGTTCTCCACCAACACCTCGCGGATCACGCCGGTCACTTCCGACTCGATCTCATTCATGATCTTCATCGCTTCGATGATGCACACCATCTGGCCCGAGGTGACGCGGTTGCCCACCTTGGCGTACGGCTCCGCGCCGGGCTCGGGCGCGGCGTAGAAGGTCCCCACCATCGGGGACTTGATCTCGACCAGATGGGACGGGGCGGGGGCGGGGGGGGGGGGGGGCGCGGACCCGGGGCCGGCAGCCGCCGGCGTGGCGGCCGCCTGGGAGACCACCACGTGCGGCGCCCCCCCTCCCCCGGCATTGGTTACGTGCCCCGCCTTCGACACCCGCACCGACGACCACGTCCCAAACAGGCCGCGACGTACCTCGATCGCGCCGAGCTCGGGCGCGTCCCTCAGGATCTGCACCAGCTGCGCGATGATGTCGAGGTTCATAGGCCTGAGAATCTACACGAGTTCCAGGAGTTCGGTGCGGCCGTCCGAGAGCAGCACCGGCCCGTCGGGCGATAAATGGACGTCGTCTTCGATCCGCACGCCGCCGTCGCCCCTCACGTACACGCCCGGCTCGATCGTGACGACGGCGCCGGCAGGCAGCGGGTCGCCGTTGGTCTTCGACAGCCGCGGCGCCTCGTGCACCTCGAGCCCGAGCCCGTGGCCGAGCGAGTGGCCGAACGCGTCCCCGAAGCCGCGCGCGGCGATCACCTCGCGCGCCAGCGCGTCGGCGTCGCGCCCGCTCATCCCCGCGCGCACCCCTGCGCGCGCCCGCCGCTGCGCCTCGTGCACCAGCCCGTAGAGGGTCTGCTGCCGCTCCGTCGCGCGCCCGCCGACCAGGACCGTGCGCGTGATGTCGGCGCAATAGCCGTCCACCTGCGCGCCGAAGTCTAGCAGCAGCCACTCCCCAGGCGCCACCGCCCGGCCGCTCGAGCGCGCATGCGGCAGCGCGGTCCGCGGGCCCGACGCCACGATGGTCGGGAACGGGTGCCCCTCGCTGCCCAGCCGCCGTAGCGCGCCTTCGAGCAGCCCCGCGATCTCGAGCTCCGTCATTCCCGCCCGCACCTGCGCCAGCGTCGCCCGCAACGCGGCGCCCGCGAGCGCGGCGGCGGTCCGGATCGCGGCAACCTCCCCGTCGTCCTTCGACGCGCGCAGGCGCTCCACCAGCTCCGTGGTCCCCTTCCACCGCCACGCCTTCCCCACCTGCGCGAACCGCTCGGCGTCGTGCACGGTGAGCGCGTGCGCTTCGTACCCCAGCCAGGTGAGCGGGCCGAGCGTGGGCAGCTCCTTGAAGAGCCGGTCCCACGCGCTCGTGCTCTCCACCTCGACGCGCGCCACCGCGCCGGCCTCCACGCGCGCCTGCTCGTCGTACCGGAAGTCAGTCACCAGCAGGACGTCGGCGCGCGTCACCACCACCAGCGCGGCCGTTCCGCTGAAGCCCGTGAGGTAGCGGATGTTGGCGCGCGACGTGACGAGCAGCCCGTCCAGGGCTTCCTCCTCGAGCACCCGAACGAGCGCTTCCTGTCGCTCCCGCCGCCGGTCAGCCGCCATGGCGGGACTGGAGGTAGCCGACCAGGCCCTCGAGTCCCAGCCGATAGCTGTCGGCACCGAACCCGGTCACCACCCCCACCGCCACGTCCGCGAGCAGCGAGCGGCGCCGCTCCGGCTCGCGGGCAAAGATGTTCGAGAGATGCACCTCCACGAACGGCACGCGCACCGCGACTAGGGCGTCCCGCACGGCCAGGCTCGTATGCGTGAACGCGGCCGCGTTCACCACGGCGCCGTCCGCCTTGCCCCGGAGCTGTTGGATCGCCTCGACCAGCTCGCCCTCGTGATTCGTCTGGCGCCACGCCAGCTCCACGCCCAGCGTGCGCGCCCGCTCGCGTGTACGCGCCTCGATCTCCGCCAGCGTCGCCCGCCCGTACACCTCGGGCTCGCGCTCCCCCAGCAGATTCAGGTTCGGGCCGTTCAGCACGGCGATGTGCACTAGGACTTGAGGCCCCGCAGCCACGACTGAAACTGGTCGAGCTCGCCCTCGTCCTCCACCGGCGCGCGCGGCTTGGGACTCCCCCCCGACGGGCGCGCCGGCGGCTGAGCCGCACCGCCGGTGGCGCCGCCCCCCCCCGTCGGGCTCCCTCCCGCCGTCGTGGCGCTAAAGAACTGATCGAACGAGAACCCGCCCGTTTGCTGCGGCGCCGGCGGCGCGGGTGCGGGCGGTGCGGGCGGCTCCGCGGTCGGCTCCGAGGCGCGCAGGCTCTCCTCGCCGAACACCGCGTCGAGCGAGATGCCGTCCGCCGCGGGCCGCGTCGCTTCGCCGGGGCTGCTGATGGGTGGCTCGGGCTCGGGCTGGTTCGACGCGATCGCGAATGCACTCGCGAGCGGCGATTCACCGGCCGCCTCGGGCGGCGCGGGCGGGGGCTCCGGCTCGGGTGCCGGGGCGTACAGCCGGCCGCCGAGAATCCGCTTCAGAAACGTCGGTAGCGACTCGCCCGTCTCCCTCCTCGCCTCGCGCTTCCCGCCCGGGGACAGCGCGTCGATCCGCGCGCGCAGCCGCGCATCGCCCGGCCGTTGCGCCAGCAGCGCCTGGTACACCCGCAGCGCGTCCTCCTGGTGTCCCTGCTTCAAGTACAGTTCCGCCATCGTCTCGGTGAGCACCGGCTCGGCGCGCGACAGCGCCGCGGTGTCCGCCGCACCGTCGTCGTCCGACAGGCTCACGGCGGCGGGCGGGCCGCCCCTGCCCGCGACATCGCCGCCCCGCGAAGCCGCGGGGGCCACATCATCAGGCATGATCAGCGGCAGGTCGATCGTCGGGAGATCATCCTCCGGCGGCGCCGCCTCGGGCGGGGGCATGAACAGTCCGCTCTCGTACTGCGTATGCGCCAGCCCCTCGACCTCCATGTTCTGCGGCGTCAGCACCACGTCTTCCTGGACTTCGAGTCCCTCCGCTCTCGCCGCGTTGTGCGCCGCGGAATCCAAGTCCAGCGTGCCGTCGAACGTCTCGATGTCACCTCGCGAGCCGGCGACGCTCACGTCGGGGGCGGACGGCTCGCCCGAGACGTGCTCGACCGTGAAGTCGGGCTTCGCCATGGGCGCAGTCTTTTCCTCGGGCACTAACCGAACGACCGGCTCGGCGGCTGGCGCCGCTCGCGGGGCCTGTGCGGCAGGGATGGCGGGGAGCGGCGTAGTCTTGGCGGTCGTCACGGGGCTGGGGCGCGAGGCCGCAGGGGCCGCAGGGGCCGCAGGGGCCGCGTGCGCCGCGAGTGGCGCGGGTGGCACGGGTGGCGCCGCAGCCGCCGCAGCCGGAGCCGCCGGGGCGGCCTGGGCGGCCTTCCCCTTCGCCCGGGCGAGCGCGTCGGCCGCGTCCCCGTTCATCGGGTCGGCGGAGAGCAGCCGGGTGAGCCACTCCACTGCCTCGCTGTAGCGCTTGCTCCGCTCCGCGATGTCGGCGAGAATCTTCAGGCCGAGCACGTTCTCGGGGTCGAGCGTCAACACCTTACGGAACACATCAGACGCGCCGGCGTCGTTTTTCTGGTCGATGAGGCAGCGACCGTACACGATGTGCGCGCTCACGTAGTCCGGGTGCCGCTCGAGCCCGGCCTTACACAGCTCGATCGCTCTATCTAGTTCTCCCGCTTTGCGATAGGCGTCCGCCAGGGGCGCGAAGTTCCGGCCCTTGGGGTTTTCAGCCCAGCGCTTTTCGAGCTTTTCTATTTCGCTGGTGTAGGCCACGGCCTAAGTGGTTGTGGGAATTGAACGAAGATAGTGTTCGCTCGGGCGCGCTGTCAATCCGAAACACGCCCCGTCGCTTGAGTTTTCATGTTGTGGTTTTTAGACTTATGGCCCTTCCCACCGCTGCTGCATTGGAGTCTGCCCGCTATGATGCGCGCGATGCGCGAAATCACCAAGCCCGTGTTCTGGATCGTGGCGATCACCTTCATCGGCTGGCTCGCGTACGGCCAGGTGACCGAGTTCATCGCCGGCGGGCGAGACGTGGTCCTCAAGGTCGGCGGCACAGTGGTGCGGTCGCAGTCGTTTCAGCAGCAGTACCAGGCGGCGTTGGAGCAGTATCGCCACCAGCAGGGCGGCGGTCGGCTGACGCGCGAGGACGAGCAGCAGGTCCAGAACCAGGTCGCCGACCAGTTCATCCAGAAGATCCTGCTCGACCGTGCCTATCGCCGGCTCGGCATCACCGTGTCCGACGAGGAGATCATCGAGGCCGCCCGCAGCTCGCCGCCGCCGCAAATCCTGCAGCAGGTGACCCAGGACGCCACGTTCCAGACCAACGGGCAGTTTGACATCTCCAAGTGGCAGCGCTACCTCGCGAGCGCGGGACCCGAGTTCACGTCGCAGATCGAGGCGCTGTACCGCGACTACCTCCCCCAGCAGAAGCTGCAGGAGTACCTGACGGCGGACATCTACGTCTCCGACGCGAAGCTGTGGCGCATCTGGCGCGACCAGCACGAGGCTGTGACGGTCGCGCTGCTGGCGCTCCGGCCGAGCGACATTCCCGATACGCTCGCCCCGGTGTCCGACGCCGAGCTGCAGCGCTACTACGAGACGCACAAGAAGGAGCTCAAGCGGCCCGCGATCGCCTGGCTGAGCTTCGTCGCCGAGCCGCGCATTCCCGATGCGGCGGACACCGCAACCGCGCTGGCGCAGGTGCGTGGGCTGCGCGCCGAGATCACAGCCGGCAAGGCGAAGTTCGAGGAGGTTGCCAAGAAGGAGTCGGCGGACTCCGCGAGCGGTGCGCAGGGCGGCGATCTCGGCTGGGTGAAGCGGGCGGGGTCCGGCTTCGACCGCCAGTTCGCCGCCGCGATGGTGCGTCTCAAGCCGGGCGAGTTGAGCCAGCCCGTGCTCACCCAATTCGGGTACCACCTGATCCGTGTGGACGCCGCCCGGGGCGACTCCCTGCACGTGCGTCACATCCTCGTGCCCATCGCGCTGCAGGGGAAGCATCTCGACATGGTCGACGCGCGCACCGACACGCTCGACCGCCTCGCCGCGGAGCAGACCGACGGCACCAAGCTGGACGCCGCCGCGCGCGCCCTCGGCCTGCCCCTCGCGCGCCCGCCCCAGAAGCTCGTGCAGGGGGACCGCCTCACGCTCGGCAAATACGTCGTGCCGGACGTCGGCGTGTGGGCGTTCGAGGCGACGCCGGGCGAGACCAGCCCGGTGATCGAAGGCGAGCGGGCGAGCTATGTGTTCCGATTGGACTCGATTTTCCCGGAGGGAGTACCGCCGCTCGCCCAGATCCGCGACCGCGTGACCGAGGGGGCGCGCTACGAGAAGAAGAAGGCCGTGGCCCGCGAGCGGGCGGAGCAAATGGCGGCCGCGCTGCGCGACGCGACAGACCTGCTCGCCGCCGGCCGGGCGCGGGGGTTCCCGGTCGAGAAGCTGGGGCCGTTTACCCGCGTGTCGGCGCCCTCCTTGTTCGCGCGCGACCCCATCGTGCTGGGCGCCGCGTTCGGGCTACGGCCGGGCCAGAAGACGGACCTGCTCGCGGGGGAGGCGGGGTTCTTCATGCTTCAGGGGATCGCCCGCGCGCCGGCGGACTCGGCGGCGTGGCTCAAGCAGCGGGATCAGCAGCGCGCGGCGCTGCTCCGACCGGTGGCGCAGGCGCGCGTGCAGCAGTTCGTTGCCGCGCTGCGTGCGCAGGCCAAGGTCGTCGACCGCCGCAAGGAGCTGTTCCGCCCGACGACGTCGGCCGGCGGTTAGTCGCTCAGGCGCTTCGGGTCGCCGCCCGAGGGAACGGAGGACGACGCGGCCGGGGGTTCAACGGGGCGCGGCGGCGGCGTGGGCCGGTCGTCGCTGGTGGCGCTCTTCAGGCTGCGCTGGAACTCCTTGATCCCCTGGCCCAACGAAGAGCCGATCTCCGGGATCCGCTTCGCGCCGAACACCAGCACCAGCACGAGCAGCAGAATCAGAATGTGGCTGAACGACAGGTCTCCGAACATACGCGCCTCGCTTCAAAAGATCGATCGGGCGAAGTAGTACGCGATGGCCACGCCCACGAGCGCCAGCAACGATACGTCGAACCCGATCGGCCCCAGCGTGATCGACACCACCAGCAGATCGAGATGCACCGGTCCGAGCGTGGGCGTCACGGCCCAGGTGAAGATCTCTTTCGCCGGCCCTTGCGGCAAAAACCGCCGCAGCAGAGAGTGCATGAACCCGCCCAGCACGAAGCCGGCGCCGAGCACTCCAAAGTAAAATAGCGGCCTGCGCGGGCCCTGCGCCACGGCCTAGTGCCGTTCCAACCGGCTGCAGTGCATCGCCGATCTCTGCCGAGCCACCCAGGGTTGGAACGGCACTAGCTATGCCGCTCCACCGCGTAGGCGATGCTGTCGCGCAGCGCGTCCCGCGCCCGGGACGGCGGCAGGATCTCGAGCTCCGCTTCGGCTTGCTGCGCCAGCTCGAGCGCGCGGCGGTGGGCGTACTCGAGCCCCCCCGCCGCTGCCACCCGCCGGATCACATCCGTGACGAGCGCGCCGTCCGGCTGCGGCGTCGCCAGCAGCTCGGCGACCAGCCGCCGGTCGTCCGATCCCATCGCCCCGAGCGCCGCGATCAGCGGGAGCGTCATCTTGTGCTCCTTCAAGTCGAGCGCCGAGGGTTTTCCGGTCACCGTCTCCGGCGTCGTGTAGTCCAGCAGATCGTCGGCGATCTGGAACGCCATGCCGAGCCGCAGGCCGAAGCGGGCCAGCGCCTCACGGTACGCCTCCGGCGCGAGCAGCGCCCCCACCTCGCACGCGCCGGACAGGAGCGACGCCGTCTTCGCGCGGATCAGCAAATCGTACTGCGCTTCCCCGTACGCCAGCTTGTCGTGCGCCTCGAGCTGCCGCATCTCCCCGATCGTCATTTCGTTGGTCACCCGGGCGAACACCCGCAGCGGCTCCAGATCGTCGAGCTGCACCAGCTCGATGATGGCGCGCGAGTAGAGGTAGTCGCCCATGATCACGGCGACCTGGTGGGAGAACAACGCGTTGATGGTCGGCATGCCGCGGCGCAGCACGGAGTGATCCACCGAGTCGTCGTGGACCAAGGTCGCGAGGTGGATCAGCTCCACCACCGCCGCGAGCGTCACGGCGCGAGGATCGTCCGCGCCCGCCGCCTGGTGGCTCAGCAGCAGCAGCGTGGGACGGAACAGCTTCCCCTTCATCCGCAGCAGGTGGTCGTTGACCTCGGCGATGATCGGGAAGTCGGCCGCGATGATGCGACGCAGCTCCCCGGCCACGCGCTCCAGCTCCGCGGCCACCGGCTGCTGGATGTCCCGCAACGTGGCGGGCGCGACCTGCTGGCTCACGTCACTTGGCGCGCGCGAGCGCCTTGGTGCGCTCGCCCACGTCCATGAACCGGATATCCACCGCGAACACCCGCCCGTACAGGTCGCGCGCCTCCGCCTTCTTGCCCAGCGCCTCGAGCGCCCGGCCCAGCCAGTAGAGGATCCCCACCCGCTCCTGGTCGCCTCCCGCCGGCAGCTCCAGCGCGCGACGCAGGATCGACTCCGCCACGCCGTGCGCGCCCTTCTCGATGAAGCACACGCCGAGCGCTTCCGAGCTCCGGAGCTTGCCCTCGGGCGCCCGCAGCGCCTTCTGCAGCTCGGCGATGGCCTCGTCCACGAGGCCCATCTCCTTGAACGCGACGCCGAGGTCGTAGTGCGACTGGAAGTCGGCCTCGTCGATGTTCTCGTCGATCCCCTGCTTGAAGCGCGCGAGCATGTCCTGGAAGTCCTTCTCCTCGTCGCCCGTCGGCTCCTCGTCGGCCACCTTCATGCGCGTGTCGCGCGCGGGCAGCTCCTCGTCGAGGATCATCGCGCCCAGGTCCACGAACTCACCCTCGTCCGCCACCGCTTCGTCGCGCACCTTCAGCTTCGCGTCCTTGGGCGCGGTCCGCGCTTCCGTCGCCTTCCCCTTCGGCGGGGGCGGCGGCGCCGCCGCCGGCGCGAGCATGCCGAGCGCCGCCTGGGCGCGCTCATTGTGCGGATCGTGCTCCGCGACGCGCTGGTACACCGCCCGCGCCTTCTCGGGGAGGTCGCTGCGCAGCAGCGCGTCGGCCAGCTCGAGGTAGGCGTCGATCAGCTTCACCTTGTCGCCCGACTTGAACGCGAACTCCACCTGCTTCTGGCGGTGCCGCACGCTGTTCGGGTCGAGGTGCAGGATCTCGTCCACGAGGTCCCGCGCCTGCTGCAGGTTGCCGAGGTTCTCGAACCCAGTGGTGGCGTGATCCAGCTCCTCGATGCCGCGCTCGCGCTCGCCCTCCTCGATCAGCGCTTCGCCGAGGGCCTGGTGCGCCTCAGGATCGTCAGGGTCGTCCGCGACCCGGGCTTCGAGCTCGTCGATGGTCGGCTTGGCCGGCGTCGCCTCGGCGTTCGCGAACACGAGCGAGCCGGTCTCCCCGCCCTGGTTGACGCCCTCGTCGATACCCAGATCGATGTATCCTGACCGGCGTCCCGCGGCGCTCGCGGCGTCGTCCTCGGCCACCCCCTCGGCCTCCGCCTCTGCGGTCTCGAAATCGGGCTCGAGCTCGAGCGGCGGCACCTCGACCACCGTCTTCCGCTTGGGCGGCCCGCCGGGCGGCCCCTCGGGACGCCGGGGCACCACGGGCTTGACCTTCGGCGTGCCCCCGCCCCCCCCGCCCCCCCCGCCCGGCGGCGCGGGCGGCTGCAGCTTCGGCGTCTTCGGAACCGTGACGCGCGGCGGCGGCGCCGCAGGTGCGCCCGGTCGCCTGGGCACCACGGCCGGGGGGGCGCGCGGCGGCGCGGGCGCCTTGGCGGGCCGAGCCGCCGCTGGCGCCTCGATCTCGATCTCGTCGTCCAGCAGCGGCTCGAGCTCCGCGTCGGTCTCCGTCAGCTCGGCATCGGTCGGCACCGTCGGTTCCAGGTCCATCATCGGGGGGACGTCGTCCGCCGTGACCTCCTCTCGCAGCGACCCCACGTCGCCCACGCCCAGCTGTACTTCACCGAAATCGGCACTCGTGGTCTCGAAGCCCTCCAGCCTGCTTCCCCGTGCCGTCTCCAGTCCCTCGACCAGGCTCGTCGACTCGATCTCGAGCGAGGTGTCGGGCTCCGCCGTCACCGGCTCGATGAGGCTCTCCGCCGCCGGGGGCGAAGCAGCAGGGGTGGGGGGGCGCACGCCGGGCTTCGCCTTGTGCGCGGGTGGCTCATCCACGTCGAGGAAGACCAGACTCGAGGTCTTTCGTTTTCCCGACTTGCCGAGATCCTCAGGCGGCGCCGGTTGCGCCGGCGGGGCGGCCACGGCGCTGGGGCGACGCCCGGGATCCCCGTACATCTGGAGATGCTCCTCCAGCAGTTGCCGCAGGTGCGCGCTCTCGGGCGAGATGTCGGTGAATTCTTTCAACGCCGAAAAGGCTTGCTGGATCTTCCCCAGCTTCTGCATGCGCTCGGCGTACTCGACGAAATTCTGCTTGGCCTCGGCCATGAACCCCTTGGCCGCGTAGAGCTTGGCGAGCTTGAGATAGGTGGTCTGCCGCCCCGGCGCGTTGCGCAGCACCTTGTTGCACATCGCGATCGCGTTGTTGTGGAAGCCGAGCTCGGCGTACTTGTCGACCGCCCTGTCGTAGTAGTCGGCCGCCTGGCCCGGGTCCTTGATCTTGAGGTAGAGATCGCCGACGCGATTGAAAATCGAGAGGTCGGGGTTCGCCTCCCCCTCCTCTTCCTGCAGCTTCAGGATTTCCCGCCACGCCTCAATGGCCCCCCTCGGGTCCTTGGCCTCGAGGTTTCGGGCCTTCTCCTTTTGCTTCTCAAGCTTCGACATGGAGCCCTAAAGATACGGACCCCGACGGGAGCGGACAAGCGAAACCCCCTGTCCAGACGGCGGTTACGAGATTCGCGCCCATCCAGTAGGCGACCTCGCGCCACTCCACCATCTCACACGACACCAGGTCCGCTCGCATCCCCGGGGCGATCTGTCCGCGGTCCCCGGCGAGTCCCAGCGCCGCCGCCGCGTTCACGGTGACGGCCGTCACGACCTCCGCGTGTCGCAGCCCGAGCTGCGACACACCCAGTGCCATGACGAGCGGCAGGCTGACGGTCGGAGACGAGCCCGGGTTGAAATCGGTCGCGAGCGCGACGGCTGCGCCCGCCTCGATCAGCCGCCGCGCGGGCGCCTGGCGGGGCTTCCCGAGGAATACCATGGTGGCGGGAAGCAGGACGGCCACGGTCTCGCTGGCCGCGAGCGCGCGCACGCCCGCGGCGGAGATGCCGGCGAGGTGGTCCGCCGAAAGCGCGCCCAGCTCGACGGCGAGCTCCGCGCCCCCCGAGCCTTCCAGCTCGTCCGCGTGCAGCTTGACGCCAAGGCCGTGCCGTCGCGCGGCGGTGAGGATCGCCCGCGCCTCCGTCACGTCGAACACGCCGGGCTCGCAGAACACGTCGCACGCCACCGCGAGGCCCTCCCGCGCCACGGCGGGAATCAACTCGTCGCACAGCAGCCGCAGGTAGTCGGCCCGGCGGTCGCGGAACTCGGGCGGCACCGCATGCGCCCCGAGGAAGGTGGGTACGAGTGTGGCACGCCCGCTGGCCGCCAGCTCGCGGATCACGCGGAGCTGCTTCAGCTCACCCGCAGGGTCGAGGCCGTAGCCCGACTTCACCTCGATGGTGGTGCTGCCGTGCGCGAGGAGCGCCTGGATCCGCGATCCCGTGACGCCCGCCAGCTCCGCAGCGCCGCGCGCACGCACGTCCCGGACCGACTCCAGGATGCCGCCGCCCAGCGACGCGATGGTCTTGTAGTCCTCGCCCAAGGCGCGGCGCTGGTGATCGTCGAGTCGGGGTGCGCCGAATACAGCGTGCGTGTGACAGTCCACGAAGCCCGGGAACAGCACGCCGGCCACCTCCTTCACCTCCACCCCCCGTGGCACGTTACCCGTTCCAGGTCGCAAGTCGGCGTACCGGCCCACGGCGGCGATGCGCTCGCCCTCGATCAGGACGGCCGCATTGTTGAGGATCTCCAGCTCCGCCATCTCGCGGCCGCGGCGGGCACGCGCCGGCCCGCGGCAGGTGACGATCTGGCGAGCGCCGACGAGGAGGGTGCTCAGTCGCTCGCCTCGCGCATCGGTAGGCGGATGCCGTGGCGGCGGGCGGCCTCGAGCGCCTCGGGGTACCCGGCGTCGGCGTGCCGCGCGACCCCGATGCCCGGATCGTTCGTGAGCACGCGCTCGAGGCGACGGGCCGCGGACGGCGTCCCGTCCGCCACACTCACCTGCCCCGCGTGCAGCGAGTTGCCGATCCCCACCCCGCCGCCGTGGTGAAAGGACACCCAGGCCGCTCCCGACGCCGTGTTGAGCAGCGCGTTCAGAATCGCCCAGTCGGCGATCGCATCCGAGCCGTCCTTCATCGCTTCGGTCTCGCGGAACGGCGATGCGACCGAGCCGGTGTCGAGGTGGTCCCGCCCGATCACCACGGGCGCGCCGAGCTCCCCGCGCTTGACCAGATCGTTGAGCGCGCAGCCGAACGTCGCGCGCTCCCCTTGCCCCAACCAACAGATCCGGGCGGGAAGGCCTTGGAACGCCACACGCTCCTCCGCCAGCCGGATCCAGCGCTGCAGTTGCTCGTCCTGGGGGAACAACTCCAGCACCAGACGGTCGGTGCGGCGCAGGTCCTGCGGCTCCCCGGACAGCGCCACCCAGCGGAACGGCCCTTTCCCCTCGCAGAACAGGGGCCGTATGTACTCGGGCACGAATCCCGGGATGTCGAAGGCGTCCGCGACGCCGGCGTCCTTCGCCTGGGCGCGGATGTTGTTGCCGTAATCGAAGGTGATGGCGCCCTGGCGCTGGAGCGCGAGCATCGCGCGCAGGTGCGTCGCGATGCTGGTCACGGAGCGGCGCAGGTACTCCTGAGGGTCGTCCCGCCGGAGCGCAGTCGCCGCTGCGATCGACAGACCGGCGGGGACGTATCCGTTCAGCGGATCGTGGGCCGACGTTTGATCCGTCAGCACGTCGGGCACCCAACCGCGGCGCGCCAGCTCCGGGAGCACCTCGGCGCAGTTGCCGATCAGGCCGACGGAGAGTGCCCGGCCCTCCCGCTTCGCCGCCTCACACCACCGCAGCGCCTCGTCGAGCGAAGCGGTCGCGCGGTCGAGGTAGCGCGTGTCGAGCCGCCGCTGCACGCGCGCCGGGTCTACCTCCACCGCGAGGCACACCGCGTCGTTCATCGTGGCGGCGAGGGGCTGCGCGCCTCCCATCCCACCGAGGCCGCCCGTCAGCACCACCCGACCGCGCAGCGATCCGCCGCAGTGGCGCCGCGCCACGGCGCCGAACGTCTCGTACGTCCCTTGCAGGATCCCCTGCGAGCCGATGTAGATCCAGGAGCCCGCGGTCATCTGCCCGTACATGATCAGGCCCTTCCGTTCCAGCTCGCGGAACACCTCCCACGTGGCCCAGCGGCCGACCAGGTTCGCGTTGGCGATGAGCACGCGTGGTGCCTCGGGGTGCGTCGTGAAGACGCCGACCGGCTTCCCCGACTGCACCAGCAGCGTCTCGTCGTCCGCGAGCGTGACGAGCGTCCGGCAGATCGCGTCGAACGACGCCCAATCGCGCGCCGCCTTGCCGTTGCCGCCGTACACCACGAGGTCCTGCGGCCGCTCGGCCACCTCGGGGTCGAGGTTGTTCATGAGCATCCGCAGGGCGGCTTCCTGAACCCAACCTTTGCAGGATCGCTCCGGACCGCGCGGCGCGCGGATGGTTCTGGGGCCGGTCATGGGGCGCGAGCCTCGGGATCGAAGCTTCCTACCTTGATGCCCACCGCAATCTTTTCGATGTCCCCCGTGAACGGCCGATCGCCGTCGAGCGCCGGTACGGCGGCACGCAGCGCGGCGTACACGCGCGCCACGCCGCGGCCCGGGGCGAGCGGCTTCAGGAACTCGAGCCCCTGCGCCCCGGCGAGCAGCTCGATCGCCACGACGCGCCCGGCGTTCGCCAGGATCCGCTCCGCCTTCCACGCCGCGCTCATCCCCATCGGCACGACGTCCTCCTGGTTCCCTTCCGTGGGTACCGACTGCACGCTCGCGGGCGTCGCCAGCACGCGGCAGTCGGCCACGAGCGCGGCCGCGGCGATCTGCGGCGTCATGAAGCCCGACTCGAGCCCAGGATCCCGCGCAAGGAACGCCGGCAGCCCCGACGAGAGGTCCGGGTTGACGATCCGCTCGATCCGCCGCTCCGCGAGACCCGCCAGCGTCGCCAGCGCGATCCCCGCCACGTCGAGCGCCAGCGCGATCGGCTGGCCGTGGAAGTTGCCGCCGGACAGCACGTCTCCGCCGAAGACCAGCGGATTGTCCGTCGCGGCGTTGAGCTCCGTCGTCACGAGCCGCTCCGCAAACGCGAGCGCCTCGCCCACCGCACCCAGCACCTGGGGGGTGCACCGCAGCGAGTAGGCGTCCTGCACCCGCGGGTCGTTCTCGCGGTGCGACTCGCGGATCGCCGAGTCCGCGAGCAGCTCGCGCAGCAGCGCCGCCGACCGCTGCTGGAACGCGTGCGGCCGGGCGTCGTGGATGCGGGCGTCGAACGGCACCGGCGTGCCGCGCACCGCCTCGAGACTCATGGCGGCCGCAGCATGCGCCGTACGCCACAGCACCCACGCGTCGTGCACCAGCAGCGCCGCGAGCCCCGTCTGCGCCTGGGTCCCGTTCACGAACGCGAGACCCTCCTTGGCCTCGAGCGTGATCGGGCGCAGGCCCTTCGCCGTGAGCGCGGCGCCGTCCTCCCCCTCCCCGATCATCGCGAGCGCCAGGTGCGCGAGCGGCGCCAGATCCCCCGACGCCCCCACGCTGCCCTGCGACGGCACCCGCGGGTGCACCTGCTCGTTGAGCATCGCGACGATCAGCTCCGGGAGCGCAGGCCGGACACCGCTCGTGCCGCGCAGCAGCACGTTGGCGCGCAACACCATCATCGCGCGCACGCCGTCCACGGCCAGCGGCTCGCCGACGCCGGAGGCGTGGCTGCGGATGAGATTCAACTGCAGCTGGCGGGTCTGGTCGGCCTTGATGCGCACGTGGGCGAGCTTCCCGAAGCCGGTGGTGACGCCGTACATCGTGTCGCCGCGGGCGATGGCCGCCTCGACCGTGCGGCGGGACGCCGTCACGGCCGCGAGCGACTGCGGTGCCACGGCGACCGGCGCGCCGTGGCGGGCGACCGCCACGACGTCTGCGATGGACAGGGAGCGACCATCGAGCTGGATGGGATGCGGCATCGCGGAGAAGCTATGCGCGCGCACTACAGACGCCAAGCGGCCAGGGGTTCGCCCCCCTGGCCGCTGGTCACTGGAACCCGCGTGCGCAGTGCGGCTTGTGACCGTTACCGCGAGCCTGCCGCCACCCTGCCTGTCATTCCCGCTCGCTGCACCGGCAGCAGCTCCCGGTTCCCCCCATCCGTCTGCACGCTCCAGTCGAAGATCACGTACTGACGGCTCACCGCCGTGACCCGAACCCCACCATAGTGCGTGCCGCTCGCATCCACCGTTTTGAAGACGTACCCGTACCCCGGCACGGCCTGGATCGTGTCGCGCGTGTAGCCCGTTGCCGGCGCATAGTCGATCGACGTGAGATCGGCGATTGGGGTATTTTGATACAGCTGGAGCGAGTCGCCCGAGAACTCCGGTACGAACCACAGCGTTGAGTCGCCCGGGTCCACATACATCCGGAAGTCAATCGTCGGGTCAGTCCCGTCCTGCACCAGCCCCAGCTCTCCAGGATCGCCGTACCCGTTGCCGTTCACATCGTCCCAGAAGCGAAATCCTGACTGCGCGTCATGTGCGCCGCCAAAGCCCCACACGAGAACATTGCGCGCGTCGGGCCGCGGCGTGTCCAGCCACAGCGGCGACCACCCACTCTCCAGCCCCTCCACGCTGATGGCCGACGTCGCGAAGCAGCGCGGCACACCGTTGGGGAGCTGGGCCGCGAGGAACTCGTGCGAGACCGTGGTCCCTTCGAGCACCCACTGGTTGGTGCACACGCTGTCAGCCACGTCGAAGCTGTCGCTGTAAACGCGGTACCAGAAGAACCGCTGCGGGTCGGCGTCGTGCGCGTTGTCGGCCCAGTTGAGATAGATGGCGCTGTCGAGCGAGACCGAGCTGATGCTGGCGGGAGCCGGGAGGGGCAACTGGCTGCCGGTGGTGTTATCCGTTTGGCAGCCGGCCAGGAGCGGGCCCGCCAGGAGCAGGCTGTATCGCAACGGGAAACGCATATCACCACTCCAGACGAAGCGTTCGGGCGGCGCGTTAAGCAGGCGCCGTGCCCGCGGGTAAGTGGTGCCCGCAGTACGGCTTGCGGCGACGGGCGGCAGGCCGCGTGTCACACCGAGAGGACACACGCGCGGCTCATCGCAGCAGGCTTTGCTGCTCGTAGTCGAACTTGATGTCGGGCTCGTCCAGCAGGGAGATGTAGAAGCTGAACGCGAAGTTACCGGTCGGGCTCTTCGAGAACGAGAAGCTCGCATGCCAGCGATGCAGGTCGCGGTCCAGGCGGATGATGTGCTCGGCGAACTGACGCGTGCCGAAATCGTACATCGAGGTCCACCCGGCCGACCAGTGCGCGGTCGGGCTGAACGACAACACGAGGTTCACGGTCCGGCGCCCCCCAGTCCCGCCCACGAACGGGACGCCGGTCGTGAGGGTGTCGGCACGAGGCCGCGTGCGGTTCTCCGAGTACGACACCGCGAGGTTGAAGCCCTTCCCCGTGCCCGCCGACGGCCCGCCGCCAAGTCCACCAAAGCTCTTCGGCCCGAACTGGCTGGCCTGCGCGCTCGTGTCGGCACCGGCCGCACCCGGCCCGGTCGGGCCTCCGCCTCCGCCTGCGGCCGGCGGGCGGCTGGAAGCGAGGCCCAGCAGGCCCGCGAGCCCCCGGATCGTCGCCGGCGTGACGGCGAACGTGGCCGCCATGTTCGTGAGGAACGGGGAGAACTTCGATGAGCGCAATCCCACCTGGCCGTCCCACAGGTCGTGCGTGACACTGAGGCTGAACCCGGGCAGCAGGTCGGACGCGAAGGTGTTGCTCATCGTCTGCGTCTGCCAGCCCACGCGGCCGGGCTGCTTCGCCTGCTCGAAGTTGTACGAGAGCGGGCTGGTGTTGATGCCCAGCAGCCGGATCTTGCGCCGCGCCTTGTCGGTCGTGTCGCCGGGCGGCGGCTTGAGCTTCGCCTCGAAGTTCTGCGACAGGCCGAGGCTGATCGTCTGCTGCGGATCGCTCCTGGCGTTGAGCGTGCGGCCGGTGGGGTCGACGGCCCGCGCGAACTCCTCCGACACCTGGGATCCCGGGGCGAACTGGTAGCTCACGATCGGCGAGATGGCGTGGCGGATACGCGCCAGCGGTCCGATGCCGGGGAAGAACCCGAAGAACGTGGGCGACAGACTGGCGCTGAACTGGAGCCGCTTTCCCTGCCGCACGAAGTCGCCCCCGGTGAACTGGTTGCGGATCATGAACGCTGCCGCCGAGGTCTGGTTCACGATCGCAATGCCCGGCTGGAGCTTCCACGTCCCGGTGAACAGCGACGGCAGGTTGATGCCGGTCTGCCAGTCGACCGTGGTGCTGAAGGTCTGGTCGTACAAGACGCGGCGGCGCCCGCC
>Ga0137379_10001391_pt1 | contig 22026 bp, 17 predicted proteins | sample SagtaG_18_FD_104812 | JGI IMG/M metagenome (GOLD analysis project Ga0137379, IMG submission 104812) | Vadose zone soil microbial communities from Sagehorn Ranch, Mendocino, California, USA - Sage2_L_80_16 metaG | ecosystem: Environmental > Terrestrial > Soil > Vadose zone | place: USA...
TCGCCGGGTTCCCGGCGGTGCGCACTTCGAACACGGCGTTGCCGCGACGGGTCTGGAGGTAGGGCACATACATCGTGGGCGGCACCGCATCGCGAACGCTGTTGTACTTCACGTCACGCAGCACGCCGACAATCTCGAGCTCACCGGCGGTCTCGATGCTCCAACCGAATCGCTGCCCGATTGGATTCTCGTTCGCCAAATACTTGCGTACGGCAGCCTCGTTGATCACCACGACCTTCGGCGCGCTTTCGTTGTCCCGGTCCGTGAAGCCACGGCCCAGGAGAACCGGTATTCCCATCACGTCGAAGAAGTTCGGGGAGATGACGAGATGGTTGATGGTGTTGTCACGCTGTTCACGGGCGACGGAATACACGTGTCCCTGAACATAGATGCCGGTTGAACTGACGCTACCCGACAGCAGCGCCGGCTGCGACATTGCGACCGCCCGGACCCCCGGCACTGTTGCGAGCCGGTCGATCAGGTCGCGGTACAGCGTGGCCATGCGTTTTTCGTCGTACCGGTTCAACTGAGGGTTCACCCGGAACAGCAGGAGGTTCTGCGGGTTGAATCCGATGTCCACGTGCCGGAGGTTGTGCAGCGTTCGCAGAAACAGCCCCGCGCCGACCAGCAGCACAAGCGAAATCGCGACCTGCACGATCAGAAGCGATTTGCCAAGAAAGCTGCGGGACCCCATTACGCTTCGGCTGGTCTCCTTCAGCGCAGAGCTGACATTCATCCCCGTCCCCCGCAAGGCCGGAGCGATGCCGAAGACGATGCCGGTTGTTCCCGTGATCACGAGGACGAACGCGAGAACGCGCCAGTCGAGCGGCGTCATCTGGCCGGCTGCGCCGGGCAGCAACTGTCGTCCCCAGTAGCCGACCAGTATTCCCAGCGCGCCGCCCATCGACGCGAGAAGCAGGCTCTCCGTGAGAAGCTGCCGAATCAACTTCAGACGAGCGGCGCCCAGCGAGAGCCGTACCGAGATCTCTTTCTGCCGCGTTGTCGCGCGCGAAAGCAGCAGATTCGCGACATTCGCGCAGACAATCAGGAGGACCAGCGCGACCACGACACTCAGGATGGTCACCGAACGCAGATCGTCCGTAAAGACGTCGTAGACGCCGCGGCCGCCAGGTTCGACGAGTAAGTGCGGCACCTCGGTGCGGTTCTGGTTCACCGAAGTCGTCCGGTCTTTCTCCGGCAACGACTTCAGATACGAATCGAGACCCGCACGCGCCGTATGCCGGAAAACGCCTTCGAGGTTGCCTTGCACCTGCGCGGCAGTGACTCCCGGCTTCAGCCGGCCCATTACCTGCAGCCACCAGGAAGTGGGCTGGGTCAATCGAGGAGGGCCCGTGAAGGTGTTCAGTTGAGGATCGAGAGCGAGAGGAAGCGAAATGTCGGGCGGATCGCCCAATGGCTGCTGCACGCCGGTGAATTCCGGTGAGATCACGCCGACGACCGTGACCAGGACGCTGTTAATCCTGACGATTTTTCCCACCACGGCCGGATCGCTCCCGAAGCGCGAGTGCCAGTACTTGGAACTGATCACCGCAACGGGAGGCGCGCCGGGCTGATCGTCTTCGGGCGTGATCGTCCGGCCCATGCGCGCCGTCACGCCCAGCACGCGGTAATAGTTGCCTGTCGAGATGAACGCAGTCGCGATCTCCGCCTGTCCGTCAACGGCGGCGCTCACGCGGCCGAACGGCGCGCAGGCGAACAGATCCGTCATCGTCCGGTTGTCGGCAACGAACCGCTGGAACATGGGGTATGAAAACGTGGCCCGGAGGTCCTGTCCATCCGGCGTCTTGCTCAAGAACCCATAGCCGCTCGAGCTCGTCACCATGTCGTTGCGGCCCGCGCACCTGAATCGAACCAGCGCGTCGGGGTCCTTGACGCTCAGTTTCATGAGCAACAACCCGTTGATCGCACTGAACAGCGCCGTGTTCGCGCCGATACCCAGCGCCAGCGAGAGGACGACGACGACCGTCCAGCCCTTGGCGTGCAACAGCATGCGTATGGCGTGACGCAGGTCCTTTAACATCGATTCCTCCAGGCGCGCGTCGAAGCGCGAGATGACTCTCTCACAAGCTGTGGAGAACTTAATTCGTGTGAATTCGTGGAATTCGTGGCGGTTCTAATTGGCCACGAATTTCACAGCGCAGCAGAGCCGCAACCAAAGTAAAATCACATTCTACTGCGCTCTTTGGAGTGCGGCAGCTTGCTGCCGCTTTTGCTGCGGATGGAAATGTTCCATCGCCCTTAAAGCGCAAGCAAGCTTGCGCACTCCAAAGGGGAGTCGCAAAATCTTGTATGGAAAACACGAATTCACAGCGTAGTACTACGAATTTCACGAAAACGGCACTGCCATTTGGCTGTCATTGGTTTGAAACACAGTTTTTCACAGTCTCTCCGGCCGTGCTGTGTGACTCCCACTCTTAATTACACCCCTCTGTCAGGCAACTGTTCTTGGGCGCTGGCCTCATAGTCGATCCAAACACTCCTCCGCCGGAATGGACGCCCACTCTGCAGGCAGACCGAGATCGGCCAGAATCACTTGAGCGCTGTTGTAGCCGGCAAGGCCGGTGATGTTACCTCCCGGATGGCAGCAGCTCCCACATAAGTACAACCCCGCGAGATGTCCCCGGTAATGGCCTGCTCCGGGAAAGGGCCGGTGATATCCGATCTGGCCATCGGTAAACGCTCCGACAAGCAAATCGCCTTCTCGCATATTGGGCAAAGTACGTTCCGTATCCAGCGGACTGCGCACGAACCAGTCTAAAACAGCTTGCTTCAGGTTCGGCGCGTATTCGGCCCACAGCTCAAGCATTGCCTGACCGTGAATCTGTTTCTCGCGATCCCAGCGAGTCGCATCCCCCTGAACTCGATAGGGCAACTTCTCCCACATGAAGGCAGTGTGTTTTCCCGGAGGCGCCTGAGAAGAATCAAAATGCGTGGGACAGCTCCCCCACATGACGGTTGGCGGAATCGTCCCCGCTTCGTGGTGCCTGACGATTTCCTTGAACTGTTCAAAATGCTCCAAACCGAGAATCACCATGAAGGCATTCTCTAACTGGGGGTTCTGCTTGGCGGCACGATAACCGGGAGGATCGGTCAAATTCAGATTCAAGGCAAAAATGGGAGCAAGGACGTTGTAGCGAAAGTTCTGTGCCTTCTCCCTCCATTCCCTGGGCACGAAGCCCTCATCGAACAACTCCAGAAAGGTTTGCTGAGGATTCAGCCCGGAGGCGACAAAGTGCCGTGCTCGAAATACGTCTCCTGAAGCAGTCTCCACTCCGGAGACCCTGCCCTTCTCGACGAGGATTCGCCGAGGCTTGACTTGAAGCTTGATTTCTCCTCCTTCCTGGTGAACAGCCGAGACCAAAGCGCGGGCTAAACTTAATGAGCCGCCTCGACACATCTGGGCCTTGCTCTCACTGGCGAGTAACGCCGGAATGTGATGACCGAACCCCTTGCACCTTGGGTCAACCTCCCTCAGCCCGTTGAAAAAGAGGAGTCCGGCCTGAATGACCGGGTGTTCGAATTCTTTCTGTACAAACTCGAGTGGGGAAAGCGCGCTGACTTCCAGGAGCAACCGTCCCTCGGCACTCTTCTCCAGCAGAGCAGTGCGGCGATCCATGGGAATCGGTGGCGACTGACTCTCCGGTATGAGGATCTTCTCGACCACAGGCCGGAACCTCTCCCGCCAGTCTCGTAAGGTGTCGGCGTCTCTTCGGCTGAAACGGGCAAAGGATTCGGCCGTCTTTTCAAAAGACTTCCACCACTCCAGTGTCTCCCCACTTTTCAATATCAGGGCGACGTTAAATTCAGGTTCGAGGTACACGGCCCCATGCCGCTCGAGTTCCAGATCCCGGTACCAGGGCATCCGGTTCAGTCCTCGATGGAAAAAGGAGTGCGTATTGTGGAAAAATCCAGGATGGCGTGGATCCTCCATCGTTGCCAGTCCACCGCCGGCAACGTCTCGTGGCTCCAGACAGAGAACTCTTAGCCCTGCCTTGCCAAGGTAGGCTTGCAGGACCAGACTGTTGTGCCCGGCGCCCAGAATGATTCCGTCGTAAACCCCTGAAACCTGGCTGACCATGCAAGATTCCAAGATGAGCCGGCAGCCGCGAGAGTCAACCTAAAAACCTTCGCGATTCCTTGGCGCGCTTAGGCCTTCGCGGTGAAACTGAGCCCGAATTCACCGCGAAGAACGCGAAGTTTTTGAAATCGCTTTTCTTCACGCTCTTCGCGTCGTCGCGGTGAAAATATCCTTGACCGCCGGACAAGGATTTGCAAGTTAGTAACACGGCGCAGCATAGCCGCAACCAAAACCATGTTCCACTGTCCTGTTTTGGAGTGCGGCAGCTTGCTGCCGCCTTTCTCCGCGTGGAGCTTGTTCCGAGTCCGTCAAGGCGCAAACAAGCTTGCGCAGCCTGCCCTAGGCGTCAGGGCGGCGCTTGAGCTCGTCTTCGACGAGCGCCTTGAGCAGCGTGCGGTGGCACAAGGCCGGGTCCTCGCAGCGCGAGGAGCACAACAGCGAGATTGTCCCGCGGGCGGCCAAGGCGGCCAACCTCTCGACGACCTCGGGGCGGGAGCGCATCTCCGCAAGGTAGCGCCTCTTGTATTCCGCCATGCCGATGGGCGGCCCATGCTTGCCGTAGTAGTCCGCGTGGAGCTCGCGGCTGGGTCCCGCGTCGGCGATCCACATGTCCCACGTCTCCCGGCTCTTGGGCAGGGCGCGAGGGCGGTAGCGGCAGACGAGGACGCGGTACCCGTCGGAGGGAGAGCGCGGATCGTTCCAGCGCTTGAGACGGATGCTCATGCCTCCATGATACAGCGCTCGGGTGAAGATTCCTATTCGCGTGCGACCTCTGCGTTATCTGCGTCTCTGCGGTGAAATCAGTTTTGGCTGCGGCTGGGTGTTCATCTGTGGCTTCCTTCTTCTTTGGTTGCGGACGAGGTGCAACGTGAACATTCGCGGCCGGCTTTTCGCGGGTCAGCCCGCCTCGGCGCGCCGCTTGACGGCACGGAGCCACATGCGCCGGATGATGTCGCTTCCCGGGTAAATCAGACGCCAGTAAACTCCAAATCTCGTGCGGGCCGAAAAGTCCGTGCAGAAGATGCGCGTTTCCGTCGTCACCCTGCAGAGGTCTCCGCCCGTTTCCTGGACATAGAAGTTGATCGCAACCTTGGAATAACCCGGGCGAACCAGGAACATGAAATCCTCAGGCGTTGGATTGCCGCCCGACACGAAAGGAGTGTCTCCGAGAACTGTTCCCAGAACCACCTCGCGTCCGGGTTCCTCGGCAAGCAGCAGAAAATCGGAAGCGGTGGCCGTCTCCAGTATCGGCTTTCCAGGAGGGGCATCAAGAACGGTGTGCCTGCCGCCCTCCGAGAAACGCGGCGATCGCAACCAGGTGAGGGTCCGGAACAACAGGATCTCATCGGGCGTCACGGCCTTCACCGCCTGAAAGACTCGTTCGGGAGAAGCTCTGACCAGGACGGAATGGGATTCGTAGAACTGGTACACCGGAACGAAGTAGTCGAGGTGCGTGCCCATGCTCTCCGTTCGGATGAGAGGGGCGGGGAGCAGCGCGCCGCATAGAGCCAGAAGAAGCCCCGCACACAACACGAGGCTCGCCAGCTTGCGTGCCCGGACGCCCAGAACAGGGAGAGGCTTCACGATCAAAATAATGCCGGCCAGCAGGATCAGAAGACCCGCATACACCAGAAAGACATCCATGGATGCTCAATCTGCCACAATTGAAACCGTTGATTACCACGAATGAAGCGACAAAACCAGTGCGCCGACAAGGTCGGGTGTGATCAGGAAGGGCAAGTCACTAGCGAGGGATCCTCATACCGCCCGGTTATTCACGGGCGAGACGCCCGTGCTACGATGGCTTCGTGGCATGGCCGTCCCGGCCATGAATTTTTGATTCCCACTTGTGATTACACAAATTGCTCATCCTTCATTTGTCATTGGTCATTTGTCATTGTCAATTTCCGGACCACCTCGTGCACCTTCTTGACGACGAGATCTTCCACGTCCTCCGCCCAGGGCCCGGGTCGCCCGTAGAAGATCATGGAGCCACCCCCTTCGTAGCCCCCTTCCTTTAACACGCGCAGTGAAGGAATATACGCCATCACGTCATTGGCATACGCCATCAACAGCAGCGGGTTCCCGGAAAGCTCTTTCTTTAGCCGAAGCGAGTAGTCCACCACAACTTCGCCGCCGAGCGCCACAAGCGTAAGAGACTTGCCGAACTGGGCCGCGTGCACCGGATACGGATACTGCGCGGGAAGACGGCCATCGCGCTTGAGCATGTCCAGCATGCGCTGCGCGTGGCGCTGGCGTCCCCGATCCTTCTCTTGGAGGCGGGCTTCCAGCTCTTCCTTCGCCGGAGGAGGGGCAAATGAGAGCATGGTGTATTCCAGGGCTGTACGGAGATCGCCCGAAACCGGACTCATGGGACCCTGCAAGACTTTTTCCACTGCTTCCGCCAACTCGACGCCGTGGGCTTCCGCATGCTTCAGCTCGCTGCGCGGATAAGGATTGGTGTCGCCGGCGCAGCCGAGGACGAAGAGGGCGCGGCTTCCGGGATGCTTCTTTTCAAACGCCGCCTGCGCAAAGCCCGCATAGTCGCCGCTGACCTGGTAGAACTCGCCCGTCAGTGTGGTGTTGTGGCAGGCATAGCTGAAAATCACGCCGCGGAGCCGGCCCTCTTTCCCTTCAATGCGCAGCACCGGCACTTCATGATCCACGGGCCCCGCACGATTCACGTCAATGACATATCCTCTGGAACCCGCCACGCGGCGGTTGACGCCGAAACCGGCCTCGCCGCGCCCGAAGGAAAGTCGCGCCGGCGCCATGTCTTTCAGCGCCCCGCGGACGACTTCGACGACTCGGTCTTCGAGCATGCGGCTGTAGCGCTCGACTGCGGCCTCCTGTTCGGGTGTCAGCCCATAAGCGAAGACCATGTATTCTCGCACCACAGGCGCGGTATGCGTGTGAGATGAAGTGAACAGAACCTGATCGCGGCGCAGCTTGAAGCGCTGCTCGAGCTTGCGGGCAATCGGCTCGGACAGGGCGCGCGTAAACCCGAGCAGGTCGCTGGTGACGATCACCAGCCTGTTTTTGCGGGAATCCTCGAGCGCCAGCGCCTTGGCGTAGATGGGATGCACCGCCCCTTCCGACGGGTGCGTCCGGGCAGCATAGCCGGCAAGCCAGATGGGCTCTGTCGGAGTTATGTCGACTGAGGCCAGGCCGGCCTTCCAGAGTTCCTCTCTCGCCGTCGTTCGCGCAGCATGGTTGAGAGCCAGCACAAAGGCTATGGAAAGAATTGTTATTCGCATGGCGCCTACAATAACTATTTCGCAACACAAATTCCACTGACCTCTTCACACCACGGAGACACGCAGGGCACGGAGATTTCACGCAGGATTACTCCATAGACACCGTTGTGAAGTTTTGTTTTTGACAAGATTCTTAGTCTTTTTTGGAGTGCGTAAGCTTGCTTGCACCTTGAATGGCCGAACATTTTCCATTCGCACCAAGGCGGCAGCAAGCTGCCGCACTCCAAAGCAGACTGTAGTTTTTCACTTTTGGTTGCGGCTATGCCGATCCGTCAATCTCCGCGACGTCTGTGGTGAACATCGGCGGTTGTGACTATAATGGCGGCATGATTGCGGCGCACGCGGATGTCGTGGGCAGTCTGCTCCGCCCGCCATGGCTTCTCCGGGGTCGAACGGAGCTCGCAGAAGGGCGCCTCGCTTTTCCGGAATTCAAGAAGGTCGAAGACCGTGCGGTGAATGCGGCGGTAACCCTCCAGGAACAAGCAGGTCTCGAGATCGTTACAGACGGCGAGATGCGCCGCCTGTCTTTTCAGAGTCAGATGACGGAAGCTGTAGAAGGCTTCGGCAGCTACGATCTCGCTGCTTTCCTTTGGGGAGAATGGCACGGCGACCTAACCGTTGGCGCGTGGAAGAAGAAGCGTCCCGCGGCCCTCGGAGTCACGAGCAAGCTGAAGCGCAGACGTCATCTCTCGACTGAAGAATTTGTGTATCTCCGCGCGAGGACCGCGCGAACGCCAAAGATAACCCTGCCCAGCCCGAGCCTCTGGGCAAATTTCTGGTCGCCGAAGATCTCAGCGGGCGCCTATCCCAAACTCTCCGGTTTCCTCGCGGACGTCGTCGATATCCTGCACGATGAAGTGCGTGAATTGGTCCGCCTGGGAGCCACGTATATCCAGCTTGATGCCCCACACTATGCGCTTTTGCTCGACCCCAAGACCCGCGCCTTCTACGAATCACGGGGATGGAGTCTGGAGGACTGGCTGCACCAGGGAATCGAAATGGACAATGCCGTCATTGGACACTCGGCAGGTGTCACTACCGGATTTCATCTCTGACGCGGTAATCAGGACAGCCGTTGGCTGGCCGCGGGAGGATACGATCTGATCGCCAGACCTCTGTTTCAGGGGATCCGCGCGCAGCGGCTGCTCCTCGAATACGACGACAGCCGCTCGGGATCTTTTGAACCGCTGCGGGAAGTCCCGGAGGACAAGACGGTAGTGCTGGGCCTGGTGACTACCAAATCGCCGCGGCTGGAAACCGCGGAGGAGCTCGCCGCGCGCATCCGTGAAGCCGCACGTTTTGTTGCGCTCGAGCGATTGGCCGTGAGCCCCCAGTGTGGTTTCTCCAGCTCCATCCTGGGCAACCGAATCTCCATTGAAGACCAGAAGCAGAAGCTTCGCCTCGTCGTTCAGACTGCCCGTGAGGTGTGGGCTTAAGATCAGACCTCAGACCTCAGGGGTCAGACCTCAGACCACTCTGAATTGTGCCAAACGTAACCGAGGTCTCAGGTCTGATTTCGCTTTCCGCATCTGACTTTGTACTACCCGGACCAATGGGTCTTTTGATAACCTCAGACGAGTTATGCATCTTTCGGACGCTACCAAGAAAGACACTCCCTATACCTGGATCGCCACTCGCGCAACTCTTCAGAAACTCGTTGATGAGCTAAGCTCGGTGCGGCGCATCGCCGTGGATATAGAAGCCGACAGCCTGTATCACTATTTCGAAAAGGTCTGCCTGATTCAGATCTCCACCGATTCCATTACGTATGTCCTGGACCCCCTGGCTCTCCAGGACCTCTCGCCGCTGGCTCCCGTCATGGCGGATCCCGAAATGGAAAAAGTTTTCCATGCAGCCAGTTACGATATCCTTTGTCTGCGCCGGGACTATGGTTTTTCGTTTGCCAGCATCTTTGACACTCATGTGGCCGCCCAGTTGCTCGGATATCCGCAGTTGGGGCTCAGCGCCCTGCTGGAAAGCCTTTTGGGCGTGGCGCACTCGAAGCGGTTTCAGCGCGAGGACTGGTCACGGCGTCCGCTAAGTTCCGAGCATCTGCAATATGCCGCGATGGACACCCACTATCTTCTGGCGCTCCGCGACCTCCTGGAGCAGCAACTGCTGGAGAAAGGCCGGCTGGAGTGGGCCCGCGAAGAATTTGAGATTGCAGCGGCGACAGAAATTGCGGCCAAGGAATTCGATGCCGAGGGGTTCCGTAGGATCAAAGGAAGCCGGGAGCTTTCGGTGTCCAGGCTGGCGGTATTGCGCGCCCTTTACTTGCTGAGAAAGCGTTACGCGCGCGAGATGGATCTCCCTCCCTTCAAGATCCTGCAAAGCTCGGTTCTCCTCGACCTTGCGCGCAGGCCGCCCGAATCCCCGCACGCCCTGCACAGCCGCCGAGGAATCTCTCCTCGCGTGGCCAACAGGTTCGGGAAGGAGATCTGCCAGACGATACAGGAAGCGTTATCGGAAGACCCTTCTTTTCTCATGCTTCGGCCGCGCGCGTCGTGGAAACCCCCTTCTCATGAAGCGAGAGAACGCCTTGAGCGTCTCAAGTCGTGGCGGCAGGTCAAAGCGCAGGAACTCGGACTTCATGTGGGTGTGGTCTTTGCGGGGACCTTGTTGGAGATTATCGCCCAGTCTCCTCCGCGCGACCTCGAATCCCTGGAAAAGATAGAAGGGATGCGCCGCTGGCGCGTCCGCCAGTTCGGGGCCGATCTCCTCGAGCTCTTGTCTTAGCCCCAGATGAACTGTGGACTGAACTCCGAACCAGGCATGGAGTTCAGGCTTTAGCCTGCCCAGACTCAGCGCAGCCTGAAGGCTGTACTCCAAACCTGAGGGCAATCAGTTCCTCACTAAAGGGAATCAAATCGGATAGATTACACCTGGCCCTGCATCCACGGGAAACAGGGCGCGACCCTGGTTAACTTCCTCTGCATCAATCTCTTACGAAAAGCCAAGGCCCTACTTCGCCAGAAAGGCATGGATATTGCTTTATCATTCGTTGGAAAGGAGGGAGGTCATGAAGATCGTCGGCCGAATCCAAAAGGTAACGGAAAACCAATACCGGTTTAACGGCAAGACGTTTGACTCATTCTTGAGCGCAAGGCGAGAAATGTCCAACCTGGTCAAGCACCGCAGGCATATGCGGGGTCTCTCGGTTCGCGGCGTCTCCGGTGCAAGAGATTTCTCTATGACCCCTCGCGCTCCTATGGACCCGCATTCAAAGGTCGCTTGAATGGTCCATGATTCGTTTGGGTCTCAGCCTTCAGGCTGCAAGCTTGAACTCCGAGCGAGCCCTGCATGATTCTTTCACCCCTTCTCCAGTTAAGGCGCGCGCCTCGCGGGAGAAATCCACACCACGGAGTTTCCATGATCCATCCGGCCCACCACCGTCAATGAAAACCGGGAGGGCACAACTTCAGTCGCGTCTCGAGAAAGATGCACGCTTCGAGAGGCCTCAGCCTCTAAGGGCCAGCTCTCGGCTCTAAACAATGTTCCGCGGAAAGCCTCAGGGGCCAAAGCCCTGGCTTTTGATGTACCGTAACGGCACGGCTTCAGCCGTCCCCCCTGTCTTCTCCCACTAATGAATGCAAATTTCGAAATTCGAGACTCGAAACCGAAACCATATCGAAATCTAAAGACCAAATTCGCGAAACGAGCCCTTCTCACTCAGGCAGTTTTGGGTTTTTGCCACAAAGCTATCGCCCAGTCATTCACGCGCGGGACGCCCGTGCCACGACCTGATGCAAATTTGTGAACTTTGTGTCCACCAAGTGGACTTAGTGACTCGCACTTCAGATTGATTCTCCTATGAAAATTCCGGCTCTCCTTGCAATCCGTAAGGGCGCCCCTGCGTGGGAAGTTCGGGCGCCACACGGGGCCGCCCTTACAATTGGGCACCCCCACGGCCATTTTCATTCGCAGTGGTAAGCCGAAGGATCATGGATTCTTTGTGGCTTCGAGTCCAGGCCCTGCTTTGCGGTAGAATATCTCCACATGGCCAAGACTCTGAAGAGCAAGACCGGCTGGCTTTATCACCCCGTTACCGTCTTCCTGTCAATCCAGGTCCTATGGATTCTCCTGATGATCGTGTGGATCCGTTGGTACCTGGAAAAGCATGCACAGCTCCGCGAAATGGCCGCGAAGCTTCGAGCCCAGGTGGAAGTGAAGGGTCCAGGCTGGCTTCCTCTGGTGGAGGGGGGAATCCTGCTTGCGCTGATTCTGGCGGGCGCCACGATCATTTTCATCTACTGGAACAAACAGCACCATCTGAACGCAATGCAGCGGGCTTTCGTTGCGAATGTGACTCACGAGTTAAAATCTCCCGTGGCTTCCATCCAGCTCGCTCTCGAGACGATCATGTTGCGCGACTTGCCTGCAGAAAAACACCGGGAGTTCATGGGAATGATGCTGGACGACACGGAGCGGCTCACATTGCTCATCGACCGTATCCTCGGAGCTGCCCGCATCGAGCGGCGGCACGGACGTTATACGCTCGAGCCCGCGAGCATGCGCCACTTCGTAGAGGCGGTCTTGGAACAAGATCGCCATCTTTTCGAAAAGGACGGCCACAAGGTGGTGTTTGAAAGGGGAGGGGACGCGCGCGTCGAGATGGACCGCGAGGCGATGCGCATGGTTCTCGCCAACCTGATTGAGAACGCGGCGCGCTACTCGCCCCGGGGCTCGACGATCCGGCTCCGGCTTCAACGCGACCTCCGCAGTTGCCGGCTGGACGTGATCGACATGGGCCAGGGAATCCCGCGCAAGGATTTAAGGAACGTTTTCAAAATGTTCTGGCGCGGTCACACGCAGAGTTCCCGCCCCCGGGGCTCCGGGCTGGGTCTTTACATCGTCCGAAACATCGTTCGGGCTCACGGCGGAAGCGTGTGGGCCTCCAGTACCGGATTGGGGCGGGGATCCACCTTCAGCATCAAGCTGCCGCGCCTGCGCAAGTACTGGGGAATGGCTGCGCGCAAAAGCCCGCGCCCGCAGACGGAGAGCCGTATCTGAGCAGTCGTCTCTTTGCGTCTTAGCGGTGAAGAGGGAGTGCGATGCTTTCACCACAAAGACGCGAAGACGCAAAGAATCGCAAAGAGATTCAGGTCGCGTTTGTGAAAAGGACTGCTGAGTGATCTTATGAATGCCCGGGCCGCGTCAAAACGCGCACCGAAGATTCTCCTGGTTGAGGACGAGACCAATCTCGCTCGGCCGCTTCAGTTCAACCTGGAGCAGGAGGGCTACGAAGTGCATCAAACGCCAAGCGGCAAGGAGGCGTTGGCCTGGCTCGCGCGGCAGCAGTTCGACCTGATTATCCTGGATCTCATGATCGAGGAAATGGACGGATTCGAGGTCGCCCGGCTAGTGCGCCAACAGGACCAGAAGCTCCCCATCCTGATGCTAACGGCGCGTTCGACCGAGCAGGACCGTGTCCAGGGACTGGAAGTCGGCGCCGACGATTACATGGTGAAGCCCTTTCACCTCAAGGAGCTGTTGCTGCGGGTCCAGCGGATGCTGCAGCGCGCGGACTGGTATGAGGGCAAGGCGCGGCCGTCGCGCGAGATCAGAGTGGCAGACTACACGGTCAACCTGGAAACGCTTACGGTCGCGGGCGGCCAGCGGGAATTCCAGCTCACAGCGCTGGAGGCCAAATTGCTCGAACTTTTCGTATCGGAATCCAACCGCGTCTTATCGCGCTCGGAACTGCTGGAAAAGGTCTGGGGATATCGCTCGGACCTGGAAACCCGCACCGTGGACAACTTCATTGTGCGGCTGCGCAGGTATTTCGAAGAAGAACCGGAACAACCGAAGCACTTCGTCAGCGTCCGCGGCCGTGGTTACATGTACGTCCCCTAAATTCCAATTCGGGGTCTGACCCCTATGCCGCGATTTTACGGGGGTGACGAAGGTGTTCTGTGACGCGAAGATCTCTGGCCAGACCGAACGCCGCGAGAGCACGCAGCACCACATAGGACGTATCTAATTCCCACCACCGCAAGCCGTGCCGCGCCGAGCGGGGGAAAGTGTGGTGGTTGTTGTGCCAGCCTTCGCCAAAGGTGATCAGAGCGACCCACCAGCAGTTGCGGGATTCGTCCCGGGAGTCGTACGTCTGGTACCCGTACATATGTGACGCGGAGTTCACCAGCCACGTGGAATGCCAGCCAACCACCAGCCGGACGAAGATTCCCCAAATGAGGAAGCTCCAACCACCGGCCAGAAGGAGCAGGAGACCCAACGCAATTTGCAGGTGAATGTAGTGGCGATCGAGGAAAATCATGAAAGGATCCGCGACCAGGTCCTTGGCGTAGTTTTTGCAGTTATCGAAGCTTGCCCTTTTCTGATCGCGATAGAAAATCCACCCTATGTGCGCCCACCAGAAACCCTTTCCGGAATCATGCGGGTCGAGCTCCCGATCGGAATGTGCGTGATGCATGCGGTGTGTCGCAACCCAGATGACCGGGCCGCCCTGAACGGCAAGGGATCCGCACACGGCCAGGGCGCGCGCCACCCAGCGGGGCGCCGAGAAGCTTTGATGCGTCAACAAGCGGTGGAACCCCAACGTGATACCCCAACCTCCTGTCACCCACCAGATCCCCATTGCGAGCAGGAAGGCTCCCCAGCTAAAAGTGAAAAAACCGAGAACCGCGACGGCGTGGACGGCAACAATCGATAAGGTATTGGACCAGTCCAGGCGCGGCCTTGCAGCAGATTCCAGCATCCTCCCCTCCCAGGTCGGCGCAACATGCGCCATCAAGGTTAATTATCGGATAACTGGCCGCCGGCTTTTGTAAAGGAAAGGTAAAACCTCGGTCGGCAGGTTTGGAGTTCAGGCTTTAGCCTGCTCGGGCGCCTTTGTTTGGAGTTCAGCCTTCAGGCTGCACTGACCCTGGGCAGGCTAAAGCCTGAACTCCAAACCTACTGCAGCTCGGCGATCAACGCCTTCCAAGACCGGAGCTCGCGGGCAGGAGCGACGAGAGGAGCAAGGCGCCGGCACCTGGCCTTCAGTTCAGCGTAAAACTCCCGATCCACCTCGGCTCGATTAAGTAAAGCCGCCAGGGCCGCGTCATCCCCGACCGGGAAATAGCCCGGATAGTCCTCCCCGAGTATCCCGATGGATCCGGGAATGAGCGAGCTCACTACGGGAACACAGGCGGCGAGGGCCTCCGAGATGACGTTGGCGCCCCCCTCGAGCTTCGACGTGAGAACGAGCAACCGGCTGCGCCGGAGACACCGGAAAGCCTGCCAGCGAGGGCGCTCGCCCAGCCATTTGTAGCGGGGATTCCGCTTCTCCTCGATCTTCGCCTGGCCTGTCATCTCCTCGCTCAGGGCCGCCCCGATTTGAAGCACCCGCACGCGTGAGGTCTCCGGGAGGAGATGCGCGGCCTTCGCGGTCCGAAAGGGATCCTTTACCGGGCGGAGGTGTCCGAGCACGCACACCTCAAAGACGTCTCTCTTCGGACGCAGGCGTCGCGCCCCGGCCGGCAATTGGGCGGACTGGTGGATGACCCGCGCCCGGGAGCGGAGGTGTTCCGGCAGCTGACGGACGCCGAGGGGTTGCAAAACGACCAGCCGTGTGGCCCACTCCAAAGACCGCCGGGCTTGAAGACTGTTGTACAGGTCCTGATAGAGATCCGTGCCGGTCAGGGCGACTATGAGAGGCAGCTGGGGATGGCGTTTCCGGAAGCGCGCGGCGGAATCAAAGCTGCGACGCGCATGCAGCGCGATCAGGACATCACAGGCAGCGCCGTCGTACTCTTCCTGCACCGCTACCCGGTGCCCGAGCTGGCGCAGGATGCGAGCCCAGCGCACGGCGGTGACCCGGTTGCCCCGGGTCGATCCCCGTGGCGCCGGGGTAACGAGAAGGATTCTCACACGCTGTCACCACGAAGACGCAAAGACGCGAAGAATCGCGAAGAGTGGCGCGAAGCTTCACAAAGAATCTTTCGCGCAGGTGCGAAACCCGGCCCAGACATCACGGCGGTGTGGCTCATAAAAATTGCGCCATGTGTTCCGGATGAGCCGGGACCGTGTGGTCCAGCAGCCGCCGCGCAGCACTTTGTGGGTGTAGAACCAGGGTTCGGAGTATTCCTTGTAGGGATCCACCACGAACCCGGGATACGGCCCGAAGCCGGTGCCGGTCCATTCCCAGACGTTTCCGATCATCTGCCTGCAGCCGAAACGGCTATCGCCTCCGGGAAATGCGGCGACATCCACGCACCCGGCGCCTGAACCTCCTGCCCAATCCAGGCAGGCGCGCTCAGGTGACGGAGGCTCGTCCCCCCAGGGGAAGCGCCGTTTTCGCCCGTCAACAGGATCCCAGCCGGCGGCCATCTCCCACTCCGCCTCTGTGGGAAGTCTTCTTCCGGCCCAGCGGCAGTAAGCCTCGGCTTCGTACCAGTTGACGTGCAGCACGGGGCGGTGCGGCTCCAGCGGAACCCAGCAGTCGAAATGGCGCCGCCACCACCGGCCATCGCTCTTTTGCCAGTAGACCGGGCATGCCGCGCTCGCGGACTCGCGCCAGGTCCATCCTTCGTCGCTCCAGAATTCGCGCCTCCCGTAGCCTCCGCCTTCAACAAAGGCCGCAAATTCCGCCTGCGTGACGGGCGCCCTCGCGATTGCGAACGGCTCCGGCTCCGCCGGATGCGCCCACTTCTCGTTGTCGAAAACGAAGGATTCGTCCGAGCGCGTGGCACCGAGCATGAAGGTTCCGCCCGGGACCTCGGCATCGCCAGGCAAGGGACCCGTCTGGACGGGAGGAGAATTGCCGGCTCGGAGATGAGCGGGAAAGCTCGGAGGCGGGTACTCAAGCGTCTGACGCGTGTACGTAAAGGCCTCGTCGTGCATGTCCTCGTGGAAGACCGCAAGCAGAACGAAATAGGTCAGCTCTTCAGTAGGATCGCCCTCGCTCAAGCGTTCCAGCAAGCGGTCGCGCGCCGATCGGAGATACGCCAGCGTCTCTTCGCGCGAAGGCAGCGGCAGGTCCCAGCGGACATCGTGCGGGATCGCGGCGGAATCATAAAGCGCATCCGCATTGGAAAGCATCGAGGGGAGTTGTCCCCTGTCGCGCAGCGTCCACCTCTCCTGGAACCAGGCCACGTGTCCGATTTCCCAGCGCAGCGGGTTGACGATCGCAAGGCGGGGGCCCATGAGCTGCTCGTCCGTCAGGTCGGCGACCAGGCCGAAAGTCCGCTCGCGCGCCTCCCGCACCATCTCCATCAACTGCGTCCCTTTGTAAGCTTTCTTGATGTTCGCGACGGCCATAGATTTGCAGACTCCCGCAAGAGTGTATCGGAATCGCGGCGCACGGCACAACCCCCGATGTCCCGTTCCTGTTTGGAGTTCAGCCTTTAGGCTGCCCAAACACAACCTAAAGCCAAACGCAGGCTAAAACCGAAACTCCCAACGCAAGCTAAAGCTTGAACTCCGAACGAATCAGATTCTTGGCGAGCCCTTCGCGTCTTCGCGTCTTCGCGGTTAAAGTTTGGCTCAGTTTTACCGCGAAGGCGCTAAGTGCGCGAAGGGACGCGAAGGTCACTGCTTGCGGCTCCGCCGCGGCGTGTCCTCCGTGGAGAGGCCGGGGATGAGGCGGCGGGCATTGTCCGTGTAGAGCTTGCGCAGGACTTGAGGCGGCAGGTTGATCCCGTTCACCTTCCAGTTTCCCTGGATCGGCGACGGGTGCTCGAGGTTGCGTCCCGCCGTCTCAAAGAATTTCCAGTGCCGTTCAAAAAACTCCCTGGCGGCCGCGTTTGTCCTCTTTTCCGGCACCGGCACTCCCAGGTCCATGTTCTCCGGGCTGAAGACGGTATCGCTGCCGAACAGGATGCGGTCTTGATACTTGATAAAGAACTCGCGCAACGTCGCAGGATCACGCCGGCCGATCTCCCCGACACGCGCGGCCGTGTCGATGTTGAAGTTCGGGCAACGGTCCAGCACGGCGGCCACATGGCGGTAGTTTTCCGGATTATTTCCGAAGTGCACTCCGACGAAGGTTGTCTCCGGGTGGCGCAGCACGACGTTTACCATTTGGGTAAGCAGCTCTTCGCGCGCGGGAAACTGGCCGCCATAAAAGCTCCATTCCGGGTGCACCGACAGCTCCGCATAACGCTCGTTGTCCGCGGTGGGAGGCCGGAAAAACGCCGCCGGATCGCCCACATGGAACCAGACGGGAATGCCGAGCTCCCCGCATTTGGTCCAGACTGGATCAAAGCGCGGATCATCAAAACGGATGAGGTGCCCGGTCTGGTCCTTGTGCACCAGGCCCAGGGACTTGAAGCTCTTCAGCCCGCGCGCGCCCAGCCGGTACGCCTCTTCCAGGTCCGCCATTGCCTTCTTGGAAAACTGGGGATCGTTGACTTTGGAAAAGTCCATGTTGGTAAAGACCGCAAAGCGCCCCGGCGCGATTTTGTTGTACAACTCTATCTTGCTCTTCAACTGCTCTCCGAATCCGCCGCTCAGATCGACCATCTTCACGATGCCGTTCTCATCCATGATCTGCACCGCCCGTCTCACTGCGGCTTCTGAAAGCGTCACGTGGGCGTGGGCGTCGATCACCTGACGTTGCGCCCGCGCCATACTTGCCGCGCAAGCAACGAAAATGAAAAGAGCCAGCGCGTTTTTCGTCATGTCGCCTCCTTCCCAGTCATTTCAAGTATACTAGGGTCTTGTAGCCACAGAGACACAGAGAAAATGAACCGCTTTTGTTTTGGCGGCCGCGGGATGCCCGCAAAAGACGGACAAATGACGAGTGCGATATGGAGTGCGGCAACTTGTCGCCGTTTTCCTTCTGACACCCGGGCCATAGCGGCGACAAGTCGCCGCACTCCAAAAGAGCTGTGGTTGTTCATCTTCACCCGGCCAAAGCGGGACCTGAGGCGACTCTCACTTTTAATTGCACCCGATGTCGATTGACGAATGAAAAATGATACTCGCCGAGACCCGCTCGGATTCATTCGTCAATCGTCATTCGTCAATCGAAATGTTGCTGCCCGCACTTACGAAGGATTGAAGAATGAGTACAAGCGATCTTTCCAGACGCGCGTTTCTCGAGATGTCGGGGCTTGCGGCGTTCAGCGGGCTCGCTCCTGGCGGTTCCGCTACACTTGAGGCGGAAGCCGGGTGGTTCGATCGCCCGATGCGCTGGGCGCAACTGACGTTGGTCGAGGATGACCCCGGCCAATTCGATCAGCAATTCTGGCTTGATTACTTCAAACGCACGCATTCGGATGCCGCCTGTCTGAGCGCCGGCGGCTGCGTGGCCTATTACCCCACCAAGATCCGCCTGCACTATCGCAGCGCCTGGATGGGCGACTCGGATCCCTTCGGCAAGCTCGTCTCCGGCTGCCGCACACTCGACATGATCGTAATAGCCCGCACCGATCCGCACGCGGCGCATCAGGATGTCTACGATGCCCACCCGGATTGGATCGCCGTCGATGCGGAAGGGCGCAAGAGGCGGCACTGGGCCTCCCCGGAGCTCTGGGTCACCTGCGCGCTGGGTCCGTACAACTTTGAATTCATGACCGAAGTCCACAAAGAGATCATGTCTCTCTACAAGGTGGACGGGATCTTCTCCAACCGCTGGTCCGGTTCGGGCATGTGCTATTGCGAGCACTGCCGGCACAACTTCCGGGAGACGTGCGGCCTCGAGCTTCCGCGAACCGGCGACCCGCAGGACACGCGGCGCCGCAACTACATACTCTGGCAGCAGCAACGCCTTTTCGAGCTCTGGCGTCTCTGGGACTCGGAGATCCGCAAGATCAATCCCGGCGCGCGTTTCATCCCGAACACGGGCGGCGGGGCCCTGAGTCCGCTCGACATGAAAATCGTCGGACAGAAGGCGGACATCCTGTTTGCAGACCGCCAGGGCCGCCGCGGTCTGATGGCGTCCTGGGCCAACGGCAAGAACGGAAAGGAGTATCGCGCTGCAATGGGGCGCAAACCGATTGGCGGGATTTTCAGCGTCGGCCTGGAAGAGCCTTATCGCTGGAAAGACTCCGTCCAGGGGGAGGCGGAAATCCGGATCTGGGTGGCCGACGGAGTAGCCAATGGTCTAAGGCCGTGGTTCACGAAGTTCTCCGGAACGCTCTACGACCGGCGCTGGCTGAAGGTCGTCGAAGACATCTACAAGTGGCATTACCGGGCGGAGCGCTACCTGCGTAACGAGCAGCCATTGGCGCGGGTCGCGCTGGTGTACTCCCAGCAGACTGCCTCTTTCTACGGCGGCGAGCGAGCGCAGCAAAAACTGGAAGATCATACGCTGGGCTTCTACCAGGCGTTGATCGAAGCGCGTGTCCCTTTCGAGATGGTTCACGACCGGTTCCTCGATCCGGCACACGTCGACCGGTTCAAGCTGCTGATCTTGCCGAACGTCGCCGCGTTGTCGGACGGCCAGTGTGACCAGCTGCGCCACTATGTCAGGAGTGGCGGGGGTCTTCTGGCGACATTCGAAACGTCGCTCTACGACGAGTGGGGAGTGAGGAGGTCAAACTTCGGGCTTGCCGACCTTTTCGGCGTGACCGCCGCGGGCCCCGCAGAAGGGCCCATGCGGAACTCCTACCTGCGCATAGAACAGGATCCGGCGTCGCAGAGCTATCACCCGATCCTGGCGGGTCTCGAAGATGCGGGGCGCATCATCAACGGGACATGGAGATTGGACGTGCGTCCGACCGCGGAGTTCGGCCATCCACCGCTCACTCTGGTGCCCTCGTATCCGGATCTTCCCATGGAAATGGTCTATCCACGCGTGCCGAAGACGGATATCCCTGGAGTTTTTGCGCTCCAGCGCGGCCCGTCCCGTATCGTGTACTTTCCTTGGGATATCGATCGGGCTTTCTGGGAAGTGATGGCGGTCGATCACGGCAAGCTGATCCGTAACGCGGTCGAGTGGGCCACGAACGAAGAGAAACCTGTCACCGTCAAGGGCCCGGGTATGCTGGATGTCACGGCGTGGCGGCAGAAGAATTCGATGACCGTTCATCTGGTGAACCTGACAAATCCGATGATGATGAAAGGGCCGTTTCGTGAATTGATCCCGGTCGCCGAGCAGTCGGTGCGCGTGCGGCTGCCTCAAGGGGCAAAAGCCGGGAAGGTCCAGTTACTTGTCTCCGGTCATTCGCCGCGCGTCGAAGCCTCGGCAGGATACGTATCGCTTACAGTGCCGTCGATTCTGGACCATGAAGTCGTCGCCATCGATTTGATTTAAGGGGTTTGCCTCTACGGTCAACACGGATCGCGCAGTGCCCGCGCGACGCCGGCGCTGCGCAGGTAGCGCCGGCTTCCAGCCGGCACCAGTTATGGTTTGTCACGCAGCGTCGGTCGAACCGCAGTGCTGCATCCCGACCACGGCCATTCATCCCAAGCTTTACAGAATCCCGCCTTTACGGGGTTGTTTAGCGTGTAACCAATGTAAAACGAATGCTCTTCTCCGTCCCGGATGAGGTGATCATAATACTCTCGGTACCAGAATTCCCCTGTGCGGCGGAGAATTCTATTAGCTTCCTTTGCAGTGTACGATTTCCACGAGTGAAGAATAGAACCCAATTGTCCTTTAGCGTTTTCGAATTTCCGAACCGGTGTGACGACCACATGAACATGGTTTGGCATGACGCACCAGGCGTGCAGCGCGTAGCGTTGTCCATCCATGAACTTGAGCGCGCTTACAACCAGAGCGGCGATATCGGGCATTACCAGCCAACGTCTTCCAGCACCGAGATCCAAGTATTTGTCCACTCGCTCTGAGAACAGCGCCGCAAGCCGCTCGCATTCGTATTTCGTCAATTCCCGATTCTGCGCCCGTGCCCGCGCCTCGATATCTTTCCGTTCGAATGCCCATTGCCGAAGAATGAAACCAGGCAAACTGTCCGCAAGGCGGAAGGTAACAAAGTACGTTGACCCAGACTTTTCCCAGTGAGGGAGATACCCGCGCGAACGCGATTGAACGATCATAGCCTTCCCGGCAATGCCGCTCAGAGTGCTGTTTCAGGTGCCAGGGGCAGGGTCCAGCCGGCCTAAGTGATTGTGCCGGCGAGACGCCGGCGCTACGTTCCAACGGCCCTCTTGTGACGCACGCAGTTGAAGAGATGCCCGCGCTACCTTGCTCAATGAATAAACGCTCTCCACTAACAATGATCCAAGATTTTTTGATTAGGGTAAGATTGAGAGCGTAAATGTGAGAGGTGTATGAGTCTCTACTGGATACTGCTGGCTCTGGGAGGAGCCGAATTGGCGCTTTCGATCTATATGACCCGGATCTTCGTTCGCGTGCGGCGCGGCGAGGAGGTCGAGTGCTTCGACGAAGTGTGCCCGATCGTGATGAAGACGTCTTACGCGCTGGCGTTCGGGTTCCCGAACTCCTATCTGGCCGTGCCCTTCTATACGGGGCTGGCCGTCTTCGCACTGCTGCGCCTCGCCGGGTACGCAGCCTGGCTGCTCCCTGAGGTCGCGCTCGCTTCCTTCAGCGCGCTGGCGATGAGCGTCTATCTCGCCGTCGTGCTCCTGGTCAAGCTGAAGCGGAATTGACTCCTTTGAATGACGGGCCACGCGCTCAATGCGGCGGTCGCCGCAGTCGCAGCTGTGATCTGGTGGACAGCGTAAGATTGCGGATTGTAGATTGCGGATTGCGGATTTAAATAAGAGTCAGCTTTTCAATCCGCAATCGACAATCCGCAATCTGAA
>Ga0137379_10001405_pt1 | contig 21948 bp, 19 predicted proteins | sample SagtaG_18_FD_104812 | JGI IMG/M metagenome (GOLD analysis project Ga0137379, IMG submission 104812) | Vadose zone soil microbial communities from Sagehorn Ranch, Mendocino, California, USA - Sage2_L_80_16 metaG | ecosystem: Environmental > Terrestrial > Soil > Vadose zone | place: USA...
GAGGTGGCCGCACTGGCGACCAGCGCAGGGTCGGCGCCGATGCCGATCGCGGCCGGGCAGGATGTGCTGTCCGCACTCGGGCTGACCGGGTCCAACGCCTTCCTGTGGTCCTGGCGTGCGCCGTACTTCTACTGCCACTTCTCCGACCGGCTGCAGCACTCCGCGTACGTCCGGACGATGGAGGAGGTGGTGGACCGGTTCCTCGTCGACCGCGGGCTCGCCATCGGCAAGCTCCTGGTGGAGCGGGGCTGGATTCCGGTGGTCTCTCGGGCCCGCGTCCAGATGCTCGACGACGTGCGGATGGAGGAGGTGGTGCACACTGTGTTCACCGTGGAGGACGTGCTCAAGGACGTCAGCTACACCGCCCGGATGGACTGCTACGTTGAGCGCGGCGGCGAACTCGTGCACACCGCGACCGGGTCCATCATGCACGGCTATGCGATCAGCCGCGGGCCGGACGCCGGCACCGTCGCCGTCCTCGACCCGGCGACCCAGGCCGCACTGCTGGGAAGCCGGTCGTGAGGAAGAAGAAGCCGCCGCGGTTGTACTTCTCTCTGCGCAGCCCGTTCAGTTGGATGGCGGTGCGGCAGCTCGAGGAGCGGCTGCCCGAGGCGCCGGACATCATCGAGTACGTCCCGTTCTTCGAGCCGGACGCGTCGTCGTCAGCGGCGCTGGACGAGGTGGGCGCGAAGTTTCACTACGTGGCCATGAGCAAGGCCAAGCACCTGTACATCCTGCACGACACCAAGCGGCTGGCCGCCCGCTTCGGCTACCGGATGGTCTGGCCGATCGACGTGGACCCGTGGTGGGAGCTGCCGCACCTCGGCTGGCTCAAGGGCCGCCAGCTCGGGGTGCACCGCGAGTTCTACGACGCGGTGATGGCGGCCCGGTGGGAGCGGGGCGAGGACATCTGTGACCTGGACACGCTGCGTCGCACGCTGGACAAGGCCGGCCTGGATCCCGAGCCGCTCGTCACCGCAGTCGACGATCCGGCGATCCGCGCCGAAGGCGTGGCCGCGTTGGTGGACGTCTACAACGACGACGTGTTCGGGGTGCCGTACTTCAAGCTGGGCCGGGAGCGGTTCTGGGGCCTGGACCGGCTGGACGACTTCCTCGTCGCGCTGGCCTGGGCGCGCGAGCAGGAGCAGCCGCCGGCCGAGCCGGACGGTCAGGGGATCTCGCTAACCGGGGTACCCGGGACAGCCGTTGACGCGGTGGGCCACTTCGACCATGACACGGCAGGTGGATGCGGCTGAGGTCGCGCCGCTCGGGTGCTGGTCCGGGCGTCGGGGTGCGGCCGCCCCGACGCCCGCCAGCAAGCTCCTCGTGCCGAAGGACCGGCTCGTCAACCCCATGCCGTGGGTCGTGGACTACAGCCAGCGTGCCGTCCGGACGATCGGTGCGCTCGAGGTGCTGGGCGCGGTCGGGTTGATCGCCCCCGGCCTCACCGGGATCTGTCCAAGATCTGTCCGGCGCTGACGATCGCCGCAGCGGCGGGGCCGGCGATCACCATGATCGGCGGTTTCGTGGTGCACGTATGGCGCGGGGAGTACGCCCGCTCCAGCTCGAACGTGCTGTTGTTCGTGCTCGCGGCCTTCGTCGTGGTCGGCCGGTTGGTGATCGCACCCTTCTGACCGCGGGTACCCCTCGGGGCGTGCGCTCTAGCCAGTGTGGCGAACGGTCGGCGGAATCCGTCGTTGCATACCGGCAATGCGGGCCGAACCGCCGGCCGCAGCAGCGCGAACTCCGTGATTTCTGCATCACGCGGCTGTCGGCCCGGCGGGGCCTCGGCACGGGCGGGCGGAATGCCACCGGCACCCCGAAGAAACTGTGGTATCCGGCATGGTAGTATTTCGGGATTGGAGGAGACTTGCGCCTGCTTGCCGGGAGTGGTTTCCCCTATTTGTTGAAGGTTCATCGAAGGGCGAAAGCTCACGCACTTACCGCCCTCGGCAGATGATCCACGGAGGTCTTGATGTTCTCCATCAGCAGCAACAGCGCTCGCGCGGATGGAAGCAGCATCTGTCCTTCCGGTGTCAGCCGCACACCGACAGAGTCACGCACAAAGAGCTTGATGCCCAACGACTGCTCCAGGCACCGGATCTGATAACTGATTGCGGGCTGCGAGTAACCAAGTGCTTTAGCGACCACGTCCATCCGTCCGATTTGGGCGGCTAAGACGAAAGCGCGCAGCTCCCGTTCATTCATGCGGCATTCCCCGATCTGTCACACTTGGAACAAGTCGGTAAGGGGCGATAGCCTCAGCCCTCACGGTCTTCGTCGAGATTGACGGCTGCGGGACAACGCGATCCTAGCGGTGCCGGTCACAACATCAGCGATGTGGTGCACTCCCTCTCCCCAGTCAGCCGTTGCCCGCTCTCACGCCATTCGTCCCGGCCGACGGTCGACTCGAATGTCGGCAGAGGCTCGGTGCCGGACGATCTGTCGCCGAATGGCAGGCCGAGTTCGCCCTCCACAATGGATAGGCCTCGATCTTCAGCATACTGGCCAGCGACTCAACCGCAACCGCGCGTCTCACAGGGTACAGGCGAAGGAGAAGGCGAAGACGAAGACGAAGACGAAGGCGAAGACGGATTCGGACTAGTCACGCCATATCTGAGGATTTCGGCGTGCCATACCTGAACCCGTTTCACGAAAGAGTGTCACGGCCGTTTCATTTCGCGTGGCGGCCATTCGGTGTTCACCATCGACATTGGCGCTTGGTACTGGCCGGTACAGAGGAACAATCGATGAAATCTCGACTATGAACGCCCTTACCCGTGGGCCCGGCCTTGCGTCGCGTTAAGCGGTCTTGAGATATTCCAGGTGCATGCGCACGCTGCGGGTCAGCCGCGGCGGTATTGACGACGGGGGACTTCATGGTCCGGGTGGATGGCATCGCGGGGCTGGTCTGCGGCCGGTGGACCAAGTGGATGGTCCTGGTCTTCTGGCTGGCGATCCTCGTCGTCGCGGTACCGCTGGCCAGCAAGCTGACCGGCGTGCAGCAGAACGACAGCTCCGCGTTCCTGCCGGGCACCGCCGAGGCCACCGAGGCCGGCGAACTGCAGAAGGCGTTCCAGCCGGCCGCGGTCGCCCCGGCGGTGGTCGTCTACGAGCGTACCGGCGGCATCACCCCGGCCGACCGGACCAAGGTGCTGGCTGACGTGCAGGCACTCGCCCGCATCGACGGCGTCGCGGGGCAGGTGTCGCCGCCCGTGTTCGCCGACGACGGCCAGGCCGCGCAGATCGTCGTGCCCGTCCGGGCCGACGCGAGCGCCTGGGAGCGGCTCGGCGACGTCGTCGGCACGATCCGGGACACGGCCGCGTCCGGCGGCGACGGCCTCAACGTCGAGATCACCGGCCCGGCAGCCACCGCGGCCGACGCCGAAGGGGCGTTCAAGGGCATCGACGGCACCCTGCTGTATACCACGCTGGTCATCGTCGCGATCATCCTGCTGGTCACGTACCGCAGCCCGGTGCTATGGCTGCTGCCCATCATCACCTCCGGCGTGGCGCTGATCAGTGCCCAGTCGGTGATCTACCTGCTGGCCAAGCACGCTGATCTGGTCGTCAACGGGCAGAGCGCCGGCATCCTCACGGTGCTGGTGTTCGGCGCCGGGACCGACTACGCGTTGCTGCTCGTCGCCCGGTACCGCGAGGAACTGCGGCGACACGAGGACCGGCACCATGCCATGGCGCTGGCCCTGCACCGCGCGGGACCGGCGATCATCGGCAGTGCCGCCACGGTGGCGATCGGCATGGCCTGCCTCGCCGTCGCGGACATGAACTCGACCAGGAGCCTCGGACCGGTGGCCGCGATCGGCATCGCCGTGGGCCTGCTCACGATGATCTCGTTGCTGCCGGCACTGCTGGTCATCTTCGGCCGCCGGCTGTTCTGGCCGGTGCGGCCGAAGTTCGGTTCGCCCGAGTCGACCCGGACCGGCGTGTGGGTGCGACTCGGCAACGCCATCGCCCGCCGGCCGCGAACGATCTGGATCGCCACCGCGCTGGCGCTCGGCGCCCTGTCGTTGGGCGCGCTGCAACTCGACGCGAACGGGTTGTCGACGGAAAACTCGTTCATCGACAAGCCGCAGTCCGTCAGTGGTCAGGAGGTACTGACCCGGCACTTCGCCGCGGGTGAGAGCGCACCGGTCGTGGTCATCGGCCGGGCCGACGCCGCCGGCCCGCTACGGCAGGCGCTCGCAGGCACCGACGGGATCGTCGCGGTCGGCGAACCGACGGTCAAGGACGGCAGGGTCCTGCTGAACGGCATCCTGCGGGATCGACCGGACAGCGCGGCGGCGGAGCGAGCCGTCGAAAGGGTGCGCGACACGGTGCACGCCGTACCCGGCGGGGAGGCGAAGGTCGGCGGCGTGACCGCGCTCAACCTCGACCTAAAGGCGGCCAACCGGCACGACAACCGGCTGATCATCCCGCTCGTGCTGCTGGTGGTGCTGATCATCCTGATGGTGCTGTTGCGAACCGTCGTGGCGCCGCTGGTGCTGATGGCCACGGTGGTGCTGTCCTTCGGCGCTGCGCTCGGCATCAGCGCCCTGATCTTCCGGCACGTGCTGGGCTTCGCCGGCGCCGACACCTCATTGCCGCTGTACGTGTTCGTGTTCCTGGTGGCTCTGGGCATCGACTACAACATCTTCCTGATGACCCGGGCGCGGGAGGAATCGCAGCAGCACGGCGCCCGGCGCGGCGCGCTGCTCGGGCTCGCGGCCACCGGTGGCGTCATCACGTCTGCCGGCATCGTGCTGGCCGGTACGTTCGCGGCGCTGGGCAGCCTGCCACTGGTGGCCTTCGCCGAGCTCGGGATCGCGGTGGCCCTCGGCATCCTGCTCGACACCATGATCGTCCGGTCGGTACTGGTCATCGCGCTGACCCTCGACATCGGCCGGTGGATGTGGTGGCCCAGCGCATTGATGCGCCGTCGCGATGGCGACGCGGTCGCGGTCGTCGAGCAGGAGCGGGCCACGGACCCGGCACCGGCCTAGGGTCCGCCGCCTCCTGCACCGGGCGCTGCGGCACGTCGCCAGTGGTCGCCCGGTCGGTGTAGGCGTCAGCGGACCGTTACGCAGGCGCCGGGTGTCACGCCGTTCTCGTCGAAGGCGTCGACGACGACCCAGTACTGCTGGCCGGCGTTGAGGGTGGACAGGACGAGGGTCGTCTGGTCGTAGACCGCCCAGCCGTGGTACAGCTTCTCCGGGCTCAGGCCGTGCCGGACGTTGTAGCCGCGCGCGCCCTCGGCACCGTCCCAGGTGATGTGGGCGGTGGCGGTGATCAGGTCCCGCCGCTCGCCGATCGGCGCCATGGTTCGCGGGTCGAGTTCCACGCCCCACAGCGGTGTGGTGTTCGAACACCCCCCGTACAGGTAGACCCTGCCGTCCTCGTCCTGGAACAGGTTCGGGTCGGCGAGCGGGATCGTGCCGTCAACCCGTTCGAAATCGTCGGTCAGCGGGACCTGCATGCGGAAGAACGGCCGGCTCGTCGAGACGTACAGGAGCGGCAGTGGCGGGGCCCAGGCCGCTGCGCCGCCCCCATCCTCAAGGCGCTGTGCGATCGACATGGCGAGACCGTCCACTACGCGGTGTGGACGGCACCTCGATCGTCTACCGCTCCAAGCTCGATCCACCCGCCGGAGCGATACGCCTGACCTCGATCTGTCAAGGCGCCGCGGGGCAGCTCGAACGGTCCTCAGTCTCCTGCTCCGACACCCCCGCCGATGAACCGGCACACATCCGAGCCGATCATGGTTGCCTGCTACGAGCCGACACCGAGGCAGCGTGGAGAAGCGGATTCGCAACGGCAAGGTGACCTATCTCGCCCGGTGGCGCGACGATGCCCGCCGGCAACGTAAACGGTCGTTCGCCCGCAAGCTCGACGCCGACCGCTTCCTCGCCCAGGTCGAGGCCGACATCGCGCGCGGGCAGTATGTGGACCCGTCCGACAAGACCACGGTGGTCGAGTACGCGCGGAAGTGGGCGGCCGGTCGAGCACATCGACCGACCACGGCGCGGCGGATGTCCGGGCTGATCGAAACACACATCGCCGGAACGCCGCTCGGCAACCGGCGGCTGGCTGTCGTCGTCCCGTCTGAGGTTCAGGCGTGGGCGGCCGACCGGGCCAAGGTGCTGGCGCCGAGCACGCTGCGGAACCTGGTGAGTCTGTTGCGCTCGATCTACGCCTCGGCGGTCCTCGACCGGCTGGTCGGCCGGTCCCCGGTGGTTCGGGTGCAGCTTCCGTCCTCGGTTCGTGACCGCCTGGTCCCGTTGACGGTCGCCCAGGTCCGTGCGCTCGCCGCCGCGATGCCGGACCGGAACCGGGCGATGGTCATCACACAGGCGGGGCTCGGGCTGCGGCTCGGGGAGCTGCTAGCGCTTCGGGAGCAGGATGTTGACCTGGTGAACCGGACGGTCCGGGTGGAGTGGCAGTTCGCTCCACAGTCGAAGGTCCGTACGGTGCCCAAGACGCCACGCTCACGCGGCGTACGGCGCCACTCCCCCAAGTCGTCGGAGAGGCGATCGTGGCGCACATGAAGGAGTACTCGCCGGCCGAGGACGGGACGCTGTTCACGACCCGGTTCAGCGGTCCGTACCGGCATGACTACTACGGCACCCGGATCTTCCAGGCGGCTGTGGCTGCCGCGCGTCTCCCGCAGGGAACAACAACGCACGACCTGCGGCACCACTACGCGTCGGTCCTGCTCGCCCAGGGCGAGTCCGTCATCGTTGTCGCTGAACGGCTGGGGCACGAGAACGCGAGCCTGGTGTTATCGACATACGGGCATCTGATGCCGGACTCGGAGAAACGGACCCGCCGAGCGATCGATGACGCGTGGTCCAGTGCCCCCGATGTGCCCCGGGACGAGGGGTACAAGGCATGACCTGCGTGAACGTGGCGGTTTCATACGTTGAAGCGGAAGTCCACCACGTCGCCCTCGCGCATCACGTAGTCCTTGCCCTCGATGCGCGCCTTGCCGGCCGCCCGCGCCGCGGCCACCGAGCCGGCGGCGATCAGGTCGTCGTACGAGACGATCTCGGCCTTGATGAAGCCGCGCTGGAAGTCTGAATGGATCACGCCGGCCGCCTCCGGCGCCGTCGCGCCGACCGGGATCGTCCACGCCCGGGCCTCCTTCGGGCCGGCCGTCAGGTAGGTCTGCAGGCCGAGGGTACGGAAGCCGACCCGGATGAGCTGGTGCAGGCCGGGCTCCGGCTGGCCGATCGACGCGAGCAGCTCCTGCGCCTCGTCGTCGGGCAGGTCGATCAGCTCGGACTCGACCTTGGCATCCATGAACACCGCCTCGGCGGGCGCGACGATGGCGCGCAGCTCGGCGAGGTACGCCTCGTTGGCCAGCTCGTCCTCGTCGACGTTGAAGACGTACAGGAACGGCTTCGTGGTGAGCAGGTGCAGCTCGCGCAGGGCGGCCACGTCGATGCCGGCCGCCGCCGCACCCGCATACAGCGTCGTACCCTCGTTGAGCAGCGCGGCCGCCGCGGACGCCGCGGCGGCGACGCCGCCCCGTTCCTTGCGGAGCTTGGCTTCCTTCGAAAGCCTCGGCAGCGCCCTGTCCAGCGTCTGCAGGTCGGCCAGGATCAGCTCGGTGTTGATCGTCTCGATGTCGTCGGCCGGCGAGATCTTGCCCTCGACGTGTACCACATTGGGGTCGGAGAAGGCGCGGACCACCTGGCAGATCGCGCTGGCGTCGCGGATGTTCGCGAGGAACGCGTTACCCCGGCCCTGCCCCTTGCTCGCGCCCCGGACCAGTCCGGCGATGTCGACGAAGCTCACCGGCGCCGGCACGATCTTCTGCGAGTGGAACACCTCGGCCAGCTTCTCCAGCCGCGGATCGGGCAGCCCGACCACGCCGACGTTGGGCTCGATGGTCGCGAAGGGGTAGTTGGCGGCGAGAACGTCGTTCTTGGTGAGCGCGTTGAACAGCGTGCTCTTGCCGACGTTGGGTAGCCCGACGATGCCGATGGTGAGACTCACGACGGTCAAGTCTACGAACCTTGGTCCCTGGCTCCGGCGCCGCCCACCTGGTAAGACCGACTCTGATGCAGGCAGCGAACGCCACCGGCACCGTCGCCAGCGGCTCGTGCGCGAACGCGTCCGGGCAGTCCCGCGCGATCTGCGGCGACGGGAGGGCCTGACGATGCGCCGGGTCGAGCAGGTCATGGGTACCGCGGTCAGCCTGGACATCGCCGACCCGCTGCCGGTACCGGAGCTGGAGCGGCTCGCTGACGGCGTGTTCGCCTGGCTGCACGAGGTCGACCGGCGGTTCAGCACGTACAAGGAGGACAGCGAGGTCAACCGGGTGCAGCGCGGCGAACTGGACCCCGCGGCCGGCTCCCCCGACCTGCGCAAGGTGCTGGACGCCTGCGCCGAGCTGTGGCGCGCGACGGACGGGTACTTCGATGCCTACGCGACCGGCCGGCTCGACCCGTCCGGGTACGTGAAGGGCTGGTCGGTACAGGTCGCGTCGGACCGGCTGCTGGCGGCCGGGGCCGGCAACCACTGCCTCAACGCCGGCGGCGACGTCCGGGTACGCGGCCGGCCGGCGCCGGGCGAGGAGTGGCGGGTCGGCATCCGCCACCCGTGGGAGGCGCTCGCGGTCTGCTGGGTGATCACCGGTACCGACCTCGCGGTCGCCACGTCGGGCACGTACGAGCGCGGGTTCCATGTCGTCGACCCGTACCGCGGCGTACCGGCGACCGCGCTGCGCTCGGTGACCGTGGTCGGCGCGGACCTCGGGCTCGCCGACGCGTACGCCACCGCGGCCCTCGCGATGGGCCTGCCCGGGCTGGCCTGGCTGGCCCGCCTCGACGGCTACGAGTCCGGCGTGGTCACCGAGGCCGGCGAGGCGTACCGTTCCCCGGGCCTGCCGGTCGCGCCGTAGCCCGGCATCCGCCGGTCGAGGAACCCAGGTACGGCCACGTCCGATTTCCGCCAGCCGCCGGTTGCGGGGCGAGGCAGGATCGAAGGCGTGGAGCTGGATTTCGAACACTGTTACCGGGCGGTGGACAGCCGGGACCGGCGGTTCGACGGGTGGTTCGTGACCGCCGTCAAATCGACCGGGATCTACTGCCGGCCGTCCTGTCCGGCGATCACGCCGAAGCGCCGCAACGTGCGGTTCTACCCGTCCTCGGCGGCTGCCCAGCGCGGCGGCTTCCGGGCCTGCCGGCGGTGCCGGCCGGACGCCGCGCCCGGTTCGCCGGAGTGGGACGTCCGCGCCGACGCGGTCGGGCGGGCGATGCGCCTGATCGGCGACGGCGTCGTCGACCGCGAAGGGGTACCGGGCCTGGCCGGGCGGCTCGGGTACACGCAGCGGCACCTGCACCGGATGCTCACCGCCGAGCTCGGGGCGGGGCCGCTCGCCCTGGCCCGGGCGCAGCGGGCGCAGACCGCCCGGATACTCATCGAGTCGACCGACCTCGGGCTCGCCGAGATCGCGTTCGCGGCCGGGTTCGGCTCGGTACGCCAGTTCAACGAGACGCTCCGCGAGGTGTACGGGGTGCAGCCGTCGTTACTGCGGAAGCCGAAGCGGGACGCCGGCGAGGCCGGTACGCTCACGCTCCGGCTGGCCCACCGGCCGCCGCTGCACGCCGGTGCGCTGCTGGATTTCCTTGCGGCGCGCGCGATCCCGGGCGTGGAGACCGCGGACGCGACGAGCTACACGCGGGCGCTGCGGCTGCCGCACGGCGCCGCGTCGGCCACCCTGACGCCCCGCGACGGGTACGTCGAGGCCATGCTCCAGCTCGCCGACCTGCGGGACCTGTCACCCGCCGTGGCGCGCTGCCGGCGGCTGCTCGACCTCGACGCCGATCCGCTCGCCGTGGACGAGACGCTGCGCCGGGACCCCGCGCTCGCGCCGCTGGTCGCCAAAGAGCCGGGGGTACGGGTACCGCGCGCGGTCGACGGGTTCGAGGTGGCGGTACGCGCGATCGTGGGACAGCAGATCTCGGTCGCCGGGGCGCGCCGCGTGCTGGGCCGGCTCGTGCCAGACAGTGGCGGCCCGTTCCCGGATGCCGGGACAGTGGCGGAGCTGCCGGACGAGGCGTTCGCGATGCCGGCCGCGCGCCGGGAGACGATCCGGGCGCTCGCGAAGAACGTCGCGGCGGGCGAGCTGGTCCTCGACGAGGGCGCCGACCGCTCCGGTACCGAGTCAGCTCTGCGCGAAATCCCGGGGATCGGTGCCTGGACAGCGAGTTACGTCGCCCTGCGGGCGCTCGGCGACCCCGATGTGTTCCTCCCGACCGACCTCGCGGTCCGCCGGGCGGCCGGCCGGCTGGGCCTGCCGACCGACCCGGCCGCCCTCGACGACCACGCGCGACGGTGGCGCCCCTGGCGCTCGTACGCGGTACTACGACTCTGGAGAAGCTGACATGGCATCGATCACTATCACCACGCCCGTCGGGCCGTTCACGATCCTGGCCCGCGACGAGACGGTCCTCGCGGCCGGGTTCACCGACGAGGTGGACGCGCTTCTGGCGCGGGTACCCCCGGGTGTGGACGCGGACCTGGACCGGCCCGTCAAGGCCGTGCGGGCGTACTTCGACGGCGATCTCACCGCGATCGACGGCGTCGCGGTCGAGCAGCGCGGCGGGCCGTTCCTGGAGTCGGCGTGGGCCGCGCTGCGCGCGGTGCCGGCCGGCGCGCCGGTGAGTTACACCGGCCTCGCGGCGGCGGCCGGGCGGCCGGCGGCGGTCCGCGCCGCGGCGCAGGCGTGCGCCCGCAACGCGGCGGCGCTGTTCGTGCCGTGCCACCGGGTGGTACGGACCGACGGCACGCTCGGTGGTTACCGCTGGGGCATCGAGATCAAGCGCTGGCTGCTCGCTCATGAGCGGGAAACCGGTTCGTAACTGTCGGACCCGCCGGTTACCGTCGGATGGTGACCGCAGCCCCCGGACGCCCGATGGCCAACCTGTGGCGGCTGCGGTCATACGTCCGGCCGCGCTTCTGGACGATGTTCTGGATGCTGGTCACGGCGGCGGTCGGCACCGCCGCCGGCATTGCGGTTCCGCTGGTCGTGCGCCACGTGGTGGACGGCCCGGTGCGCCATCACCAGGTCGGCGGCGTGGTCCTGTTCGGCGGGCTGGCCCTGCTCCTCGGCGCGATCGAGGCCGGGCTGGCGTTCATCCGGCGGTGGACCCAGTCGGCGGTCTCGCTGGACATGGAGTACGAGATCCGGGCCGACCTGTATGCGCACCTCCAGCGGCTGCCGATCGCCTTCCACGAGCGCTGGCAGTCCGGCCAGTTACTGTCCCGGTTGACGACTGATCTGAGCGTGATCCGCCGGTTCGTGTCGTTCGGGTCGATCTTCCTGGTGGTGAACACCGCGACCTACGCCGCGGTGTCGATCCTGCTGCTGCGGCTGTACTGGCCGCTCGGGCTCGTGGTGACGATCAGCGCGGTGCCGCTGTTCGTGATGTCGCAGCAGTTCTTCCGGCGGTACCTGAGCTTGTCCCGGCGGCAGCAGGACCAGCAGGGCGACCTGGCGACGCTGATCGAGGAGTCGGCGCAGGGCATCCGGGTGATCAAGTCGTTCGGCCGGCGGCGGCACATGGGAAAGCGCTTCGAGAAGGCGGCCCGGCAACTGCACGACACCGGCGTCGCCAAGGCCGGGTTCCTGGCGCGCACGTGGGCCGAATTCGACACGGTACCCAACGTCACGCTGGCCATCGTGCTGGTCGGCGGGGCGTATGCGGTGGCCAGCGGCGGGATGACCGTCGGTGGCCTCGTCGCTTTCGTGTCCCTGCAACTGATGCTGGTCTGGCCGATCGACTCGCTCGGCTGGATCATCGCGAACGGCCAGGAGGCGATGACGGCGGCGGACCGGATCTACGAGGTCTTCGACGAGAAGCCGTCCATTGTGGACAGACCTGGTGCGGCGTCGCTCGCGCGCGACGAGGTCGCCGGGCGGCTGCGGTTCGAGGGGGTCGCCTTCCGGTACCCCGGTGCCGCGCGGCCGGTGCTGCGCCGGATCGACCTCACCGTGGAACCCGGCGAGACGATGGCGATCGTCGGCGTCACCGGGTCGGGCAAGACCTCGCTGGTGTCGCTGGTACCCCGGCTCTACGACGTCACGGGCGGCCGGATCACGCTGGACGGCCGGGACATCCGCGACCTGACCCTGACCAGCCTGCGCGGCGTGGTGGGGATGGCGTTCGAGGAGGCGACGCTGTTCTCCATGTCGGTCCGGGAAAACCTGACCCTGGGCCGGCCGGACGCGACCGAGCAGGAGATCGCCGAGGCGCTCGCGGTCGCGCAGGCGGAGTTCGTCCAGGAGCTGCCGTGGGGCCTCGACACGCGGGTCGGCGAGCAGGGGCTGTCACTGTCCGGCGGGCAGCGCCAGCGGCTCGCGCTCGCCCGGGCGGTGCTGGGCAAGCCGCGGGTACTGGTCCTGGACGATCCGCTGTCCGCGCTCGACGTGTACACCGAAGCGCTCGTGGAGGAGGCGTTGGCCCGGGTGCTGCACGGGACGACCGCGCTCATCGTCGTACACCGGCCGTCGACCGTCGCGCTGGCCGACCGGGTCGCGCTACTGTCCGACGGCGGGATCGCGGCCGTGGGTACGCACTCGGAGCTGCTCGCGACGGTACCGGAGTACCGCGCGGTCCTGTCCGCGTCGGCCGACCTCTCGGAGGCCAGCCGGTGAGTGAGGCCCGATGAGTATGGGTATCAGCGCAGCGAGGCGCGGCGGCGTCTGGACTGAGGAGCACAGCGACGAGGGAAGACGGCGCACCAAAGCGCCTCGCGGAGCGGCCCGATGAGTATTGATGTCGATAGCTGGCGGGGGCGGGCGGCTCAGGAGGATGCCGAGCGGACTGCGGCGGAGGGCGGCTCGACCGTCCGGTTGCGGGCCGGTTCCCGGGCGTTGTTCGGCTCGCTGGTCCGGCCGCACCGGCGCAGCCTGCTCTGGATCGTCGTGCTGCTGCTGCTCCAGAGCGGCGCCGAGATGGCCGGTCCCTACCTGGTCAAGCTCGGCATCGACAACGGCATCCCGCCGTTGCTGCGCCACCCGCGCGACTCCGGGGTACTGGTCGCGGTCGGGATCGCCTTCGCCGTCGCGACCGTCGCCGCCTACCTGGGCAAGCGGGGCTTCGTCGCGCTGTCCGGCCAGGTCGGCCAGGCCATCCTGTTCGACCTGCGCAACCGGGTGTACCGGCATTTCCAGCGGCTGTCGGTCGGCTTCCACGAGCGGTACACGTCGGGCCGGGTGATTTCCCGGCTGACCAGCGACATGGATTCGATCTCCGAACTGCTCGACGGCGGCGTGGAAGACCTCGTGCTGTCGCTGCTGTCCGTGGTCAGCGTCGCGGTCGTCCTGCTCTGGCTCGACGTCCCGCTGGCGCTGGTGTCGCTGGTGCTGTTCCCGCTCCTGCTCTGGCTGACCCGGTGGTTCCAGCGCTCGTCGGCGATCGCCTACCGGCGCACCCGCGAAGCGGTCGCGCTGGTCATCGTGCACTTCGTCGAGTCGATGGGCGGGATCCGGGCGGTACAGGCGTTCCGCCGGGAACCGCGCAACGAAGAGATCTTCGAGGCGGTCAACCGCAACTACCGTCACGCCAACGTGGCGGCCTGGCGGCTGATCGCCGTCTTCGCGCCGAGCATCAAGCTGATCGGCAACGTGACCATCGCGATCGTGCTGACCTACGGCGGCTACCGGGTGCTGCACGGCCAGACGCAGGTCGGGGTACTCGCCGCGTTCCTGCTGTACCTGCGCAAGTTCTTCGATCCCATGCAGGACCTCTCCCAGTTCTACAACTCGCTGCAGTCGGCGACGGCGGCGCTGGAGAAGCTGTCCGGGGTACTCGACGAGCGGCCCGCGGTACCGGAGCCGGCCCGGCCCGCCGCGCTGCCCGACCCGCGCGGCGCCATCGACTTCACCGGCGTCGCCTTCGCGTACCGCACCGACCGGCCGGTCCTGCCGGAGTTGAACCTGCACATCCCGGCCGGACAGACGATCGCGCTCGTCGGCGCGACGGGTGCCGGCAAGACCACGATCGCCAAGCTGGTGTCCCGCTTCTACGACCCGACCGGGGGCGTGGTCCGGCTCGACGGCGTCGACCTGCGGGAGCTGTCCGACGCAGAGCTGCGCCGGGCCGTGGTCATGGTGACGCAGGAGAACTACCTGTTCTCCGGCACCGTCGCGGACAACATCCGGTTCGGCCGACCCGGCGCGTCCGGCGAGGAGGTGGCCGCCGCCGCGCAGGCGATCGGCGCGGACGAGTTCATCCGCGCGCTCCCGCAGGAGTACGAGACCGACGTGCGTAAGCGCGGTGGCCGGCTCTCGGCCGGTCAGCGTCAGCTCGTCGCGTTCGCGCGGGCGTTCCTCGCCGACCCGGCGGTACTCATCCTCGACGAGGCAACCTCGTCGCTGGACATCCCGTCCGAGCGGCTGGTCCAGCGGGCGCTGCGGACGATCCTGGCCGACCGCACGGCGATCGTCATCGCGCACCGACTGTCCACAGTGGAGATCGCCGACCGGGTACTGGTTCTCGACCAGGGCCGCATCGTCGAAGACGGGCTGCCGGCCGAGCTGATCGCGGGCGGCGGCCGGTACGCGACCCTGCACCAGCAATGGCAGGACAGCCTCGTGTGAACCGATTCTCACTCGCCGGCCCCGGGCGCCGCACCTACCATCGGGCCATGACTGATACGGAGCGGCGCTCCCTCGACGGCCTGGAGACCGGTTGGGTGCGCAGATGGCAGGAGGAGGGCACGTACGCGTTCGACCGGTCGAAGGAGCGGGCGGACGTATACGCGATCGACACGCCTCCGCCGACCGTATCCGGGACGCTGCACATGGGCAACGTGTACTCGTACACCCACACCGACCTCGTGGCGCGCTTCCAGCGCATGCGCGGCAAGGCCGTGTACTACCCGATGGGGTGGGACGACAACGGCCTGCCCACTGAGCGGCGGGTGCAGAACGTGTACGGCGTCCGCTGTGACCCGGCGCTGCCCTACGACCCGTCGTTCACGGTTCCCGACCAGCCGTTCGACCCGCCGCGGCCGATCTCGCGGCGCAACTTCATCGAACTGTGCGGTCACCTGACCGCGGTCGACGAGGTGGCCTTCGAGGCGCTGTGGCGCCGGCTCGGGCTGTCCGTGGACTGGTCGTACACGTACGCGACGATCGGGTACGAGGCCCGCCTCACCAGCCAGCGCGCGTTCCTGCGCAACCTGGCGCGCGGCGAGGCGTACACCGCGCAGGCGCCGACGCTCTGGGACCTCACGTTCCAGACCGCGGTGGCCCAGGCCGAACTGGAGGACCGGGAGCGGCCAGGGGCCTTCTACCGCCTGCGGTTCGGGCCGGTCGAGGTCGACACGACCCGCCCGGAACTGCTGCCCGCGTGCGTCGCGCTGGTCTGCCACCCGTCGGACGACCGGTACCGCCACCTGGTGGGTACGACCGTCCACTCACCACTGTCCGGTGTGGACATTCCGGTGTACGCGCACCGCCTTGCCGACCCCGCCAAGGGTACCGGCATTGCGATGGTCTGCACGTTCGGCGACCTCACCGACGTCATCTGGTGGCGGGAGCTGGACCTGCCGACCCGCGTCGTGATCGGGCGCGACGGCCGGCTGCTCGAATCCGCCGGTGAGTTGGCGGGGCTCACCGTGGCCCAGGCCCGGCGCCGGATCGTCGAGCTGTTGAGGGAATCCGGCGACCTCGTCGGCGAACCGCGACCCGTCACCCACGCGGTGAAGTACTACGAGAAGGGCGACGTCCCGCTGGAGATCGTGTCCAGCCGGCAATGGTATATCAGTAACGGTGGTCGGTCGGCTGAGCTGGGAGAAGCCTTGGTTCGGCGTGGAAACGCGCTGCGCTGGACACCGGAGCACATGCGGCACCGGTACGAGCACTGGGTCGGCGGGCTCACCGGTGACTGGCTCGTGTCGCGGCAGCGCTTCTTCGGGGTACCGATCCCGGTGTGGTACCGGCTTTCCGCGGCCGGCGAGCCGGACTACGACCATCCGCTGACGCCGGACGAGTCCCGGCTGCCGATCGACCCCGCCTCGGAGGTGCCGGACGGGTACACCGAAGAGCAACGGGGCCGGCCGGGCGGGTTCGTCGCGGAGACCGACATCTTCGACACCTGGGCCACCTCGTCGCTGAGCCCCCAAATCGTGTCCGGCTGGGAACGCGACCAGGACCTGTTCGCCCGGGTCTACCCGATGGACCTGCGGCCACAGGGGCCGGAGATCATCCGTACCTGGCTGTTCTCCTCGGTGGTCCGCGCACATCTGGAGTTCGGCGCGCTGCCCTGGCGCGACGCCGTCATCTCCGGCTGGGTCCTCGATCCCGACCACAAGAAGGTCTCCAAGTCGCGCGGCGCGGCGGTGACTCCGCTGAACCTGCTGGACCGGTACGGCTCGGACGCGGTGCGGTACTGGGCGGCATCCGGCCGGCCGGGTGTCGACCTCGCCTTCGACGAGAACCAGCTGAAGGTGGGCCGGCGGCTGGCGACCAAGCTGCTCAACGCATCCCGGTTCGTGCTCGGCTTCGGTGCGCCCGCTGGTAAGACCACCGAGCCGCTCGACCTCGCGCTGCTGGCATCACTGTCCACTGTGGTCGATGAAGCGACGCGGGCGTTCGAGGCGTACGACCACACCGGCGCGCTGACCGCGACCGAGTGGTTCTTCTGGCGGTACTGCGACGACTACATCGAACTGGTCAAGGAGCGGGCCTACCGGGAGGGGCCGGAATCCGACTCGGCACGGGCGGCGCTGCGCCTGGCGCTGTCGGTACAGCTTCGGCTGTTCGCGCCGTTCCTGCCGTTCGTGACCGAGGAGGTGTGGTCGTGGTGGCGCTCCGGTTCGGTACACCGGTCGGCGTGGCCAAGCCGCGATGAGTTGCCGGACGGCGGGGAGGCGGCGGTGTTCGACGTCGTAGGGTCGGCGCTGTCCCAGGCGCGCCGGGCGAAGTCCGAGCGACGGCTGTCGATGAAGTCGACGATCCCGGCCGCCTCGGTGCACGGCCCGGCCGACGAGCTGGCACGGCTCGCCCGGGCGCGGGCGGACTTCCTCGCCGCCACGCACATCGGGACGCTCGACGAGGTGGCCGAGCCGGACCGGGAGCTGACGGTGATCTGTAGCTTCTGACAATGGAGTCTTCGGCGGCGGCTACCAGTCGCCGCCGAAGTCACCACCGAAGTCACCACCGAAGTCACCACCGTCGAACCCGCCGCCGTCGAAGTCGCCGCCCTGGTCGTCCATGGCCTCGTCGTACCCGGCGTCATAGCCCGTGTCGTAGCCGCCGTCCCCGAAGCCGCCGAAGCCGTACCCCGGCGAAAACAGCGCGTCGAACAGCAGCATGCCGCCCAGCACGCCAGCGCCGGCGGCGAGCGCGGTCTTCCACACCGGCTCGGAGTAGTACCCGCCCGGTACCCGCCGGCCCTGGATGACCCCGCCGGGGTAGTAGTACGGCGTGCCGTCGCTGTACCGCGGCGAGGCCCGGTACTCGTGACCGTCCACCTCGACCGCGCGGTCCTCGCGGATCATGCCGGCCTGCCGCTGCGCGGCGAGCGGCGGTAGCTCGGGGCCGGCGTCCAGGCCGTGCGCGGTCCGGGCCGCCCGGACGAAGTACAGCCCTTCCAAGGCGGTCTCCCGGGCCAGCGCGTACTGGTTGGTGCTCGTCGCACGCTCAAGCTGCGATCCCGCCGCGTTGTACCGCTCCCCCGCGTCCACCAGGGCCTGCTTCGTCGCCGGCTCATCGCCGGGCGGCAGGTTCATGATCTGCCCGCCGAGCCGCTCGTACCAGCGCAGCGCCTCTTCCCGCGCGTCGGCCAGTTCCTGCTCTTTGCGTCGCCGCCACCACATGCGGATAACGGTACCTGCCCGGTTTCTGTCATACCTGTCGACCATGCTGGTGGCGTGGCTGTGCTTCTCGTCATCGTCGGACTGCTCGTGGGCACCGCGTTGGGTTGGCTCGCCGCCCGCGCCCGCTCGGCGGCCGACGTCGCCCGCCTCGACGCGACGCTGCGCGCGACCCGGGACGGCGAGGTCCGGCTGGAGCGGTCGCTGCTGGCGCTGTCCCACGAGGCCGCGCGCGACCAGCAGAGCAGCCTGAGCCAGCTGCTCGCGCCGTTGCAGGAGGCGATCCGCCGGTACGAGCGGCGGGTCGTCGAGGTCGAGAACGACCGGATCGACGCGTACGCCGAACTGCGCACCGAGGTACGGCAGATGCAGGCGGTCTCGGCCGCCCTGTCCACCTCGACCGGTCAGCTCGTCGCGGCCCTGCGCTCTCCGACCGTCCGTGGCCGCTGGGGCGAGCAACAGCTGCGCCGGATCGTGGAGGCGGCCGGCATGCTGGCGCACTGCGACTTCGACGAGCAGGTCAGCGTGTCCGGCGACGACGGCACCCTCCGCCCCGACCTGGTCGTCCGCCTGGCCGGTGGTCGCCAGGTCGTCGTGGACGCCAAGGCCCCACTGGAGGCCTACCTCACCGCCCTGGAAGCGCGCGACGAACGCGCCCGCGACGGCCACCTCGACCTGCACGCGAAGCACCTGCGCACGCATGTCGAGCAGCTGTCCGCCAAGTCCTACTGGTCAGCCTTCGACTCCGCCCCCGAGTTCGTCGTCCTCTTCGTGCCCGCCGACCCGTTCCTCGACACAGCACTCCAACGCGACCCGACCCTGCTCGAACACGCCTTCGCCCGCAACGTCGTCCTCGCCACCCCCGCCACCCTCATCGCCCTACTCCGCACCGTCGCCTACACCTGGCGCCAAGAGGCCCTGGCCCGCAACGCCGCCCAGGTCCACGCCCTGGGCCGCGAACTCTACGCCCGCCTATCCACCATGGGAGCCCACCTGACCAAGCTCGGCGCATCACTAGGCGCCGCCGTAACCGCCTACAACAAAACGGTCGGCTCGCTGGAAGCAAGAGTCCTCGTCACCGCAAGAAAATTCGCCGAGCTGGGCATCTCCGACGAGGAACTGGAGGTACCCGACCAAATCGAGGCGACGCCGCGCCAACTCCAATCCCCCGAACTAGCGGAAGCAGAGCCACGCCCGTGAGCACAACAGGGCTTCGGGGCGGCGTGCACCGCGGAAGGATCAAGCCTGACCGCGTTCCGCGGGGCACGTCGCCCCGAAGCCCCTCAACCGCGACCAGCACCAGCCGCGCGCATGTCCCGCTTCAACTCCTGCGGCAACGAGAACGTCAACCGCTCGTCAGCGGTAACAACCTCCTCCACGGAGGTAAACCCATGCCCAGCCAGAACACCCAGGACCTCGGCAACGAGATCCTCCGGCACGCTGGCCCCCGAAGTCAGTCCGACCGTCGACGCCGACGCCAGCCACGCCGCGTCGATCTCCGCTGCATAGTCGATCAGATACGCGGTCCGAGCGCCCGCGTCCAACGCAACCTCGCGCAGCCGCACCGAGTTGGACGAGTTCGCCGAGCCGACCACGAGCACCACGTCGCATGCCGGCGCGATCTCCTTGACCACGTACTGGCGGTTCTGCGTCGCATAGCAGATGTCGTCGCTGGGCGGCGACTGCAGGAGCGGCAGCCGCTGCTTGAGCCGGGCGACGGTCTCCATCGTCTCGTCCACCGAGAGGGTGGTCTGGGACAGCCAGACGACCTTGTTCGGGTCGCGTACGGTCACCACGTCGGCCCCGTCGGGCCCGTCGACGAGCTGGACGTGGGCCGGGGCCTCACCGGCGGTACCGATGACCTCTTCGTGACCTTCGTGCCCGATGAGCAGGATGTCGTAGTCGTCGGCCGCATACCGGCGCGCCTCCTGGTGGACCTTGGTCACCAGCGGGCAGGTCGCGTCGATCGCCTTGAGCTTGCGCGTGCGGGCCTGCTCGTACACCTCAGGAGCCACCCCGTGCGCGGAGAAGATCACCGTCGCGCCCTCGGGTACCTCCTCGTTCTCCTCGACGAAGATCGCGCCCTTGGCCTCCAGCGTGGCCACCACGTGCTTGTTGTGCACGATCTGCTTGCGCACATAGATCGGCCGCCCGTAGAGCTTGAGCGCCTCCTCCACGGTCTGCACCGCCCGGTCGACGCCGGCGCAGTAGCCGCGAGGCCTGGCGAGCAACACGCGCTTGGTCATCCGCCAACCTTACGCTGTGCGCGGCGCCGTCTGGACTGACGAACGCCGCTTTGCTGAGCCAGCCCAAGTGCCGGCTCACGAGGAGCGAAGCGACGAGGGAAGGCGGCGCACCGGAGCGCCTCGCGGAGCAACCAGGAGACACAATGGCCGAGCCCGACAAGGACAAATCGACCCCGGAACGACCCTGGCCGGTGCGCGTCGTCAGCCAGAAGATCGGCGCGTGGATCGGCAAGCTGGGCTGGGTCTGGGTCGACGGGCAGCTGGCGCAGATCAGCCGCCGGCCGGGTACCCAGGTGGTCTTCCTCACACTCCGCGATCCGTCGGCCGACCTCAGCCTGACCGTGACCGCCCACCGCGACGTCCTCGACGCCGGTGCGCCCAACCTCGCCGAGGGAGCCCGGGTCGTGCTGCATGCCAGACCGGAGTTCTACCCGGCCCGGGGAACGCTGTCGCTGCGCGCGGACGAGATCCGCCAGGTCGGCCTCGGCGAGCTGCTGGCCCGCATCGAGCGGCTGAAGCGGCTGCTGGCCGCCGAAGGGCTGTTCGACCCGCGGCTCAAGCGCCGCCCGCCGTTCCTGCCACACCGCATCGGCCTGGTCACCGGCCGGGCGAGCGCGGCCGAGCGGGACGTCCTCACCAACGCGCGCCGGCGCTGGCCGGCCGTGGAGTTCCGGGTGATCAACGTGGCGGTACAGGGCCCGGGCGCGGTACCGCAGATGATCGACGCGCTCGCGGTACTGGACAAGGATCCCGACGTTGACGTGATCATCCTGGCCCGGGGCGGGGGCAGCGTCGAGGATCTGCTGCCGTTCTCCGACGAGGCGCTGTGCCGGGCGGTCTTCGTGTGCCGTACCCCGCTCATCAGCGCCATCGGCCACGAGACCGACACGCCGCTGGTCGATTTCGTCGCCGACCTGCGGGCCTCCACGCCGACCGACGCCGCCAAGCGGGTGGTTCCCGACCTCGCCGAGGAGCGCCAGCGGATCGGGCAGGCGCGGGCGCGGCTGAGCCGGGCGGTGGCCGGCCTGCTGGACCGGGAGCAGCACCGGCTCGACGCGATCCAGAGCCGCCCGGCGCTGGCCCGGCCGGAACTGATGATCGAGGGCCGCCTGGCCGACCTCACCGGCCTGCGCGAGCGGGCCGGTCGCTGCCTTGCGCACCGCCTCACCGGTGGGGTGGAAGAGCTGACTCACACCCTGGCCCGGCTGCGTGCGCTGTCCCCGGCGGCGACGCTCCAGCGGGGGTACGCGATCGTGCAACTGCGCGACGGTACCGTCGTCCGCGCTCCGGCCCAGGTCGCACCCGGCGATCCGGTGCGGCTACGGCTCGCCGGCGGCGAGGTGCCGGCTACTGTGTCGGCATCATGAGCGAGCAGGAACTCAGTTACGAAGCGGCCCGGGGCGAACTCGCCGCCGTGGTGGAGAAGCTCGAAGCCGGCGGTACCACGCTGGAAGAGTCCCTAGCGCTGTGGGAGCGCGGCGAGGAGCTCGCCGGCATCTGCCAGCGCTGGCTGGACGGTGCGCGGGCCCGGCTCGACGCTGCCCGCCAGGAGCGCGGCGCCGAGCCGGGGTGAGCGTCCGGCGCTTGCGGCGTTGAGCAGGTCGTAGACGTTCTTCGGCGCCTCGACGACGACGGCGGCTGACAGGCCCTTAACGCAGGGCGGCCGCGAAGGTACGCAGGTCGGCGTCTGATGCCGTACCGATGACGATCGTGGTCCGGCCGGCCTCGGCGAGTACCAGGGCCGGGTTGCCGTTCTGCGCCACCGGATAGGCGCGCCACTGCCGATCCCCGATCGTGACCAGGTCACCGGGGCGCGCGCCGGTACCCAGTTCGGCCGGCAACAACTGATCGACAGCCTGGTCGCTCTCCACCA
>Ga0137379_10001418_pt1 | contig 21878 bp, 16 predicted proteins | sample SagtaG_18_FD_104812 | JGI IMG/M metagenome (GOLD analysis project Ga0137379, IMG submission 104812) | Vadose zone soil microbial communities from Sagehorn Ranch, Mendocino, California, USA - Sage2_L_80_16 metaG | ecosystem: Environmental > Terrestrial > Soil > Vadose zone | place: USA...
GGCGAAGTGCGGCGGAACATCGTGATCACCAAGGACAACCTCCCCTCCCTCGTGCAGGACGCCGCGAGCGCGGCGGCCGCGCACAGCAGCTAGGAGGGTGTCCAGGTGACGCGGGCGGGGGCGCGTTCAGGGGCGGCCGCGGCGGCCCTTTCTCGGACCGAGCCCTAGGTCGATGGCGGAAACCCGGGTCACGAACCCCTTCGTCGAGCAGTTTCGCCGGGGCGCGGTCCCCACCGAGCTCCGACTCATGGCCGCCCAGGGCGCGCTGCCTCTCAAGCCGGAGGACCTGCTCGAGCTGCTCACCCATCTCGTGCACGACCCCGAGGCGGCGGTCGAGGAAGCGGCCAAGGCCGGGCTGGCGGCCTTTCCGGCGGCGGAGTTCCTGCCCATCCTGAAGAGCCGCGACACCCCGCCCTCGGTGCTCGCCTGGGCCGTGACCTTCCGCCCCGAGCGCGAGCTGCGCGAAGCCACGCTCCAGAACACCTCCCTCGCCGACGAGGCCATCGAGACCCTGGCCCGCTCGCTCTCCAGCGAGCTGGCGGAGCTGGTCGTGATCAACCAGGTCCGCCTGCTGCGCCGGACCTCGCTCCTCGAGGTCCTCGAGGCGAATCCGAGCCTCAGCAACGACCAGAGGCGCCGGCTGCGCGAGCTGCGCGAGACTTTCAAGATCGGCGCCAAGGGGGAGCCGGCGCCCTCGCCGGCCGCCCCTCCCCCCCCGCCGCCCGCCACCGTCGAGGAGCCGGTCCTCCCGGCCCCGACCACCGAGCACGAGGCGCTCGTCACCTACCTTTCTGACGAGGAGCGGGAGGAGGCGGAGAAGGTCAGCACCGTCCAGAAGATCTATCGGATGAACACCGCGGAGAAGGTCATCGCCGCCCTCAAGGGGAACCGGCAGGAGCGGGCGGTCCTCGTGCGCGACCCCAACCGGCTGGTCGCCGCCGCGGTCCTGGGGAGCCCCCGGCTGACCGAGCCCGAGATCGAGGCCTTCTCGGCCATGAAGAACATCTCGGACCAGATCCTGCGGGAGATCGGCAACCACCGGGAGTGGACCAAGAAGTACACGGTGGTTGCGAACCTGGTCAGGAACCCCCGGACCCCCCTCGCCATCTCCATGGGCCTGGTCTCACGGCTGAGCCCGCGCGACATGAAGGCGATCACTCTCGACAAGAACGTCCCCGAGGCGATCCGGAAGTCTGCGTTGAAGTTCGTGCGCCAGCCCGGGGAAGGGGCGAAGCGCTAGGCCGCCATGAGCGACTACTACGAGCTCCTGGGAGTGCCGCCCACCGCGGCCGCCGCCGAGATCCGGCGAGCCTACGCCCGCCTGGCCAAGGAGCGCCACCCAGACCGCTACACCGACCCCGCGGAGAAAGAGAAGGCCCAGTCCTTCTTCAAGGACCTGACCACCGCCTTCAACACCCTGGTCAACGACGCCCGCCGGCAGGAGTACGACGCGGGGCGCGCCCGGCCGAGACCCCACACCCCCGAGGAGATCGCGCGCGACGCCTACGAGCGCGCGGCCGAGGCGCTGGCGGCCGGGCAGTATCAGGACAGGGTCACCTTCCTGCGCACCGCCGTGCACCACGCGCCGGGAGTGGCGGAATACCACGCCGCCCTGGGCCGCGCCCTCGGCCGCAACCCCCAGACCGCCCGCGAGGCCATCCAGTGCCTGGAGAAGGCCAGCCACCTCGAGCCCTCGAACGGCGGCCACTTCGCGGACCTGGCCCTCCTCTTCCACAGCCAGGGCTTGAGGCTCCGCGCCCAGAAGGCCCTGGAGACCGCTCAGCGCCTCGCCCCCCGCGACCCCCGGGTGGCGAAGCTCCGGGCGGAGATCGGCCCCTCGTGAAGGCGATCGCGCAGCAGCAGTTCCCTCCCCCTACGTGGGGAGGGATAGGGTGGGGGGTCGACGAATGAAGATCGCCTACCAGGCCATCAGCGACGTCGGCCGGAAGCGAAAAGGGAACGAGGACAGCCTGTTCCTGAACCCCGAGCAGAAGCTGTTCGTGGTGGCCGACGGCATGGGCGGCCACGCGGCGGGGGAGGTGGCCTCCAAGGTCGCGGTGGACGCGATCAACGAGTTCGTCTGCCTCACCGGCGGTGACGAGGAGATCACCTGGCCCTTCGGCCTCGACGAGAGCATCTCCTACGACGGCAACCGGCTGAAGACCGCGATCCGCCACGCGAACCGCAAGGTGCTCGAGGCCACCCGGGAGAAGACCGAGTACGAGGGGATGGCCACTACGGTGGCGGCGGTGCTGGTGGACGGCGACGTGGCCAACCTCGGCCACGTGGGAGACAGCCGGATCTACCTCTTCAGCGAGGGAGTGTTCACCCAGCTCACGAGCGACCACTCCTGGGTGAACGAGCAGATCCAAAGCGGGGTGATCTCGGTCGACCAGGCCCGGAGCCATCCCCTCCGCAACGTGGTCACGCGGGCCCTGGGGGGGAAGGCCGACCTGGCGGTCGACATGCAGACCCGCCGGATGAAGGCGGGAGACGTCCTCCTTCTCTGCTCGGACGGCCTCACGGCCATGGTGCCCGACGAGGACATCGCCCGCGTCCTCGGGGAGGCGAAGGGAGACGTCGAGAAGGCGGCCAAGGACCTGGTGGCCGAGGCCAACGCCCACGGTGGAGAGGACAACATCACCGTCGTGCTCCTGAAGTTCGAGGAGTAGCGGTGCTCCCGAAGAAGGCGGACCCCAGGCCCCAGCGGAGGATCGGCCGCTACCTCGTGACCGGCCGCATCGGCCACGGCGGGATGGGCATGGTGTACCGCGGCCTGGACCCCGCCCTCGAGCGGGAGGTCGCGGTGAAGACCCTGACCGTCGAGGGGACCCTCGACGAGGAAAGCCGCCGGCGGTTCGCGGTCGAAGCGAAGGCGGCGGCCAAGCTGCAGCACCGCAACATCGTCACCGTGTTCGAGCTGGGGGAGGACCGGGGGGTCCCTTTCATCGCCATGGAGATGCTGCCCGGGGTGGACCTCGAGGCCCTGGTCCGCTCCGGGGAGGAGATGCTCCTCGCGGAAAAGCTGGAGATCGTCATCCAGGTCTGCCGGGGCCTCGCCTTCGCCCACGAGCACGGGATCGTCCACCGCGACGTCAAGCCCAGCAACATCCGCCTCCTCGACGACGGCACCGTGAAGATCATGGACTTCGGGATCGCCAAGCTCGGGGGGACCCAGCTCACCAAGGCGGGCATGATGGTGGGCACCGTCCACTACATGAGCCCGGAGCAGGTGCGGGGCAAGCCCTTGGACGGCCGGAGCGACGTCTTCTCCCTCGGCGTGATCCTCTACGAGCTCCTCGCCGGCCGCCGGCCCTTCAAGGGCGAGGGGGCGACGGACGTTCTCTTCAAGATCGTCAACGACGACCCGGCCCCCCTCGATCCGGGGTCGCTCGGGGGGGTGAGCCCGCGCCTCCAGGAAGTCGTGAACCGCGCCCTCGCCAAGAACACGGAGGATCGCTACCCGACCGCGGCCGCCCTGGCCGAGCACCTGGCCCAGGTACTGGACGCCCACGTGCGCACCCTGGGAATCGGGGCGCTGGCCCCGGCCACCTTGGAGGCGATCGCGTCCGCGCGCCGGCTGGTGAAGGAAGGGCGGGCCCCGGAGGGCGAGCGCCGGCTGCGCGAGATCGCCACTGCGAACCCATGGTCGGTCGAGGCGCGGCGCGCCCTGCGCGCGGCCCTCCGGGAGGAGCAGCGAGCCCGCAAGCCTCCGGAGGCGCCCTCCGACGACTACCCGGAGCTGGAGGGCACGTTCCAGGCCCCGCCCACGCAGCGCACCGCGGAGACCCAGGTGCTGCCCCCTGCCCGGCCCGACTCCGGGCCTTCCGGGCCGGCACCTCCTTCCCCGGCGCTCTGGCGCCCCGGCCGCGGTCTCTGGCTCTGGCTGGGCGCCGCGGGGCTGGTCGCCCTGGCCGCCGCGGGGTTCCTGCTCGCGCGAGGCGGCTTCTCGCCCGCGCCCGCCGAGGTTCGCGTGCCGGTGCGGTCCCAGCCGTTTGGAGCGTCGGTCTTGCTCGATGGCAAGGACACCGGCGTGGTCACGAACGGGGAGCTGGTCCTGCGGGCGCCCCTCCCGCCTCGGGTCGTGCTCACGTTCCGCAAGGCCGGCCACAAGGACGAGACGCGCACGATCCGGCTCCCGCTATCCGCCGGCGCGTCCGTCTCGGTCACGCTGATGGCCGCCTCGGCCGTCCTGCCCGTGACCAGCGATCCGCCCGGGGCCACGGTCACCCTCGACGGCCAACGGCAGAGGGGGGTCACACCCCTCGAGCTGACCGTCGATCCCGGCGAGGAGCACGTATTGGCCTTGGCCCTCGAGGGCCACGGCCCGCAGGAGGTGCGGCTCACTCCTCGCCAGATGCCGGCCGAGGTGAAGGTCAAGCTCGAGCCCGTGGGACCCCTCGGCACCGTGGTCGTAGCCTCGAGCTATCCCGTGGACGTGCTCTGGCGTGGCCGGGTGCTCGCCAGGGACCAGGCGGGGCCCCGGGTCTCCCTCCCCGGCGGCCGCCAGACCCTGACCCTCGTCTCGAGCGCGCTCTTCCTGCGCCGGGACCTCCAGGTCAACGTCACGGGCGGGGTCGAGGTCGCGGTGGAGGCGCCCGGGATCAGCAAGATCAACATCCGCGCCCTGCCCGACAACTGCCAGGTCTTCATCGATGGCACGTTCGTGGACTACCCGCCCGTTCTCGACCGGGCGGTCGCGGAAGGCGCCCACACCGTGGGCTTCAAGTGGCCCGACGGGGCCAAAAGCCAGGAGACGGTCGAGGTGCCCCGCGGCGCGGCCGCCTTCGTGACCGGTCGAAGGGAGTAGCGTGACCCGAGGCCGCCTCTGCCTCCTCGTCCTGATCACGGTGCCTGCCCTCGCCCAGGAGGGCCCCGACGTCCAGGCGCGGCGCCTCCTCGAGGACGGCCGCGCCTACTGGACCCAGGGGAAGCTGAAGCAGGCCCTCGACAACTTCAACATCATCGTGAGCAGTTTTTCCGGTACCAGCGCGATCGGGCAGGCGCTCCTGGAGATCGGCCGCTATCGGATGGACGTGGAGGGAGACGCGGAGAAGGCCCGGGCCTCTTTCGAGCAGGTGGCCAAGCAGTACCCGCAGAGCGACGGCGCCCCCGGCGCCTACTACTATCTCGGGCTCCTCACCTTGAACCGCGCGGGCGCCCCCGCCGACCTGGACGACGCCCTGGCCCAGTTCACCCGCGTCCAGAACCTCTACCCGAAGAGCGAGTGGGTGCCGAAGGCGCTCCAGGCCTCGGGCCTCGTCCACCGCAAGGCGGGGCGCTTCGCGGAAGCGGTGGACGTGAACCGGCGCGTCTCCCTGGAGTACCCGAGCAGCGAGGCCGCCCCCGCCGCCCAGTTCCAGATCGGCCACGCCCTCGCCGTGATGGGCGAGCCGCGGCAGGCCATGGAGGAGTTCCAGCAGGTCCGGAACCGCTATGCGGAGAGCGACTGGTCGGCCCGCGCCCTCGAGCGGATCACCGCGCTTTACCGCCTGTACGGGACGGGGAAGCCCTCGTTCGCCCTCGACCCCGCGTTTGGTGCCGGGGCGGGGGACGTGCTCAGGGACGTTCGCGCCATCCTCATGGCGCCCGGCGGCCTGCTCTGGATCGCCTCGGACAAGAGCAAGAGCGCCGTCACCATCGACACGGGCGGCAAGGTGGGCCCCGGGCTCGCCGGCGAGGACCTGCGCGCGCTCGCCCTGACCCCGCGCGGGGAGGTCATCGTGGCCGCGAAGACCGCGATCCGCTTCGGGCCCAAGGATCTGCGCAGCTTTGCCGTCCCCTCCGACAAGCCCGGAGTGCCCGAGTCGCTCGAGCGGATCCTGTCCGCCACCGTGACCCCGGGGGGAGCCATCCTGGTGGCCGACGAGAAGCGCCGGAAAGTCTATCGCTACGACGCCGCCTACGAATTCAAGGGGACCTTCCCCGAGCGGGACGTGAAGGAACGCCAGGTCACCCGCATGCTCGTGGACGGCGAAGGCGGCATCGTCTTCCTGGACCGTGAGGACAAGTCCGTGCAGGTCTACTCCGAGTCGGGCAAGGTCCTGCGCACCCTCGGGCCCGCGGGCTTTCGCAAGCCCGTGGACGTGGCGGTGGACCCTTTCCGGAACACCTACGTGGCCGACGAGGAGGCCGGGGTGCTCGTCTTCAACCCGCAGGGCCAGCTGCTGACGACCCTCGCGGGACCGGAGCTGAAGCGGCCGAAGGCGCTCACCCTCGACGCGACGGGGGCTGTGCTGGTGTACGACGACCGCGCCGAGAAGGTGTTCCGGTACCGGTAGGCGTCCCCTCCCCTACGTGGGGAGGGTTAGGGCGGGGGGTCGATGAAGGCGCGGAGCCGGACGTGCAGCAGCGTTCCCCTCCCCCTACGTGGGGAGGGTTAGGGTGGGGGGTCGATGAATGATTAGTCTGCCCAACCGGATTCGCCTTCTCGCGCATGGCGGCGCGATGGTCCTCGTGCTCGGGCGCCTGGCGTCCGCCCAGACGCCGGCGACCTCGGAGGCGGTGCAGCGGGAGCTGCAGGCGGTCCAGGACCAGCTCGCGCGCGCGACCTTGGAGTTCGAGGGGTCGCAGCAGAGCCGTTCCATCGTCCTCTTCGACGAAGTGATCGGCCGGCTGGAGAGCCTCCAGCATCAGGCGCCGCTGCCGCCCCGCGGCCGTGACCTCCTGGCCGAGGCGTACGAGCGACGCGGGCGCGCCTACTTCAACATCGGGCTCCAGGAGAAGGCCTCGGAGAACTTCCGCCTGCTCATCGAGCTGAAGCCGGACTACGTGATCTCCCGGGAGAAGGTCTCCCCCAAGATCGTCGATCTGTTCAACTCGGTGAAGAAGGTGCTGGTCGGCTACGTCGCGGTCTCCTCGAAGCCCGCGGGGGCGCGGGTCACCCTGGTGGGGGGCGGCGAGACCAAGGACCTGGGCTTGACGGACTTCTTTCCCCAGGAGGTCCTGGCGGGGGAATACACGGTAGAGATCGCCAAAGAGGGCTTCCGCACCGAGTCCAAGACCCTCAACATCGCGCCCCGGGCCACCGAAACCGTGCAGGTGGACCTCGTCCGCACCCTGGCCACCCTCAACTTCGTGACCGAGCCCGTGGAGGTGCAGATCTGGATCGACGGCGACCTGAAGATCACGACCGGCGGTTCCCTGGCCCCGGACCTCTACGAGGTCGTGCGCGGGAAGGGCCTCGAGCCGTCGCGCGCCTCGGCCCGGACCGGGGTCGCAAACCTCCCCCTGGGCAACCACACCCTGGAGTTCCGGCGCAAGTGCTACGAGACGGTCCGGCGCACCCTCGAGACCGCTCGGGCCGAGGACTACGAGGTGGAGCCCGTGCGCCTCGACGACTCGCTGGCCTCGCTCCGCCTCACCTCCGACCCCCCCGGGGCCAAGATCTACCTGAACGGCGAGGCCAAGGGAGTGACCCCCGCCGAGCTGGAAGGGATCTGTTCGGGCAGGGTCCGGGTGGAGGTCAAGCACCAGGCCGGGAAGTTCATCAAGGACCTCGCGCTGGCCAAGGACGAGGCGGTGAGCCTGGACTGCCCGATCCGTCCCACCCTGGCCTTCCTCGGGGTGGTGGCGGACAGCCCGGCCGGCGAGCGCTACCTGGCCGACGCCGACGAGAAGATCCGCGAGAACCTGGGCAAGCTCACCAGCCTGAACTTCATCCCTGCCCCGAAGGACGTGGTGGACCGGATCCTCGACCAGGAGAAGGTCACACGGAAGGGACTGGTGCCGGGCTCCGGCACGGACCCCGACCTGATCCGAAAGGTCACGGAGAAGCTGGCCACCACCCTCGAAGTCCAGGGCTTCCTGATCGCAGTCCTGCCCGAGGAGCGCCTGCAGCACACGGCGATGTTGCACCTGCTGGCCGCGGCCAACACCATGGCCGAGGTCGGGGAAGTGACCTTCGTGGAGGGCGCTTCCTACGCGCGCTTCATCGCCAAGGTCGACCAGAGAGCCACGAGTTACCGGCCGTGGAGCGGCCTCATCACCGTGGACTCCCTGCTCGTCGAAGGGGTGCCGGTGCTGCGGGTCGTGCCGGGCAGCCCAGCCGCGCAGGCGGGGATCCAGGTCGGCGAGGTGCTCAACGCAGTGGACGGCAAGCCCATCGCGAAGACCGCAGAGCTTCTCGCCCTCATCGAGCAGAAGAGACCGAAGGACAAGGTCGCCTTGCAGCTCAAGGGCGCGCAAGGCAGCCGCGCCGTGGAGCTGACCCTGGGCCAGACCGCGCAGGAGATCCCCCTCTTCGACCCGAACCTGCTCTACAACAAGGTCATGATGGACCTGCGCCTGGTCACCGAAGGGTACCCCGGCACCGAGCAGGCGGCCTTCGCCTGGCTGAACCTCGCCCTCTCCGCCATGCACTTTCAGGACTTCGCGGCCGCCCACGATTACCTTGTGAAGGCCCGCAACGAGTTGCCGCAGCGGCCGGGGATCTCCCAGGGGACCGCCCTCTACTACCTGGGGGTGGCCCTGGAGCGGCTCAGCTACAAGCCGCAGGCCATCGAGGCCTTCCGCGCAGCCACCGGTTTCAAGGAGTCGACCCTCATCAACAACGACGGCCCGGCGGTGGCACCCCTGGCCGCCCGGCGCGCCGGGTCCTGATGGCTCCTCCCGTCGCCCGCCTGGTCTGGGCCAAAGGCAACGGCGATCGGGCCGAGTATCCGCTCGACCGGGACGTACTCCTCGTGGGACGCGACCCCTCCGCCGACATCCGGATCGACGAGCCGCTGGTCTCCCGCGCGCATGCCCGCATCGAGCGGCGGGGCGCCCTGTACTTCTTGATCGACCTCGGCTCGACCAACTACACCCGGGTCAACGGCGCGGTGGTAGCCGAGCAGGAGTTGAGGAACGGCGACGAGCTGGTTTTCGGGCGGGCGCGGTGCCGGTTCGTGGTCGATGACGGGGCGATCACGCCCCAATCGAAGCCGTAGCCAGCCGGCGAGGCCCTCGCCCCATCGTCACTCCGGCCCGGGGTCGGGCCGGGCCAGGTAGAAGCCCTGGCCAAAGTCGACCCCCATCGTGCGCAGGGCCTGGGTCTCCTCCCCCGAGTGGATCCCCTCGGCGATCACCTGGGCCCCGATGCCGTGCCCGATGGAGATGATGGCCTTGACCATGGCCTGGTTCACCGTGCTCGCGTGCACGTCGCGCACGAGGGCGGTGTCGATCTTGAGGAAGGTGGGCTTGAGGCGGGCGATGGATTCGAGGCCGGAGTAGCCCGCTCCCACGTCGTCGACCGCGAAGGACATGCCGAGGTCGGTGAAATAGGCCATGGTCTCGCGGAAGAGGCCGTAGTTCTCGATGACCCGCTTCTCCGTGATCTCGATGACGATGCGGTCGGGAGCGACCTGGGCCCGGTCCAGGAAGTCGATGAGGGGCTTCCCGCGGAACTGCGGGTCCCGCATGGTGGCGGGCAGCGCGTTGACGAAGATCCGGGCGTTCGAGGGGACGCGGCCCGAGGAGAGGAGGGCCCGGCGCCGGCAGAGCCGGTCGAGCTCGACCAGCAGGTTGTGGTCGCGGGCGGCGCCGAAGAGCGCGTCCGCCGTCTCCAGGCCCGACCCGCGGGGACCCCGGGAGAGGGCCTCGAAGCCCATGGCCGTCCCCTCCTTCATCCGCAGGATCGGCTGGTAGGCGGTCACCACCTTCTCGCGCAGGAGGATGTCCTGCAGCCGCTCGAGCACGAGCAGCTCCTCGCTCCGGCGCTGGTGGGCCGCCTGCGCGAGGGCCTCGGCGATGGCGCGCTCGACCAGCCGCTCCGGGTGCAGCAGCGGGTTGTGCATCGCCACCGCGCAGCCCACGTCGAGGCGCGGCGTGGCCTTCAGGTACGGGAAGGCGGCCCGGGAGAGGTTGGGCAGGAGCGACCCCAGCAGGCGCCCGCGGGCCGTCCGCAGGTCCGCCACCGAGAACGGGACGTTGCGCCGCCGCTTGCGCTCCAGGAAGAAGATGAACCGCAGGCCCCGCGGCCGATCCAGGCTCAGGATGTCGCCCGTCCGGTAGTCCTTACCCTTGTGCTCCTCGAGGATCTTGAAGACGCGCTGCCGCACCTCCTGGTAGGCATCGATGCCGTACTGGTCCTCGATCACCGCCAGGGGGCCCAGGTCCAGCACGAGGACGCCGAGGCAGGCCGCCTCGCTGAGCTCCTTGACCAGATCCGCCAGGCGGTCGTGGTAGGGGGGGATGGGCTCGGACATGGCTCAGGGCGGTACCGGATGATAGCCCAGGGCCGGAGAGGTCCCAACTGGCGGGCCCCGGCTGCTAGAATGGGGAGCTTTTTCGGGGGTTCTCCACTGCCGATCCTGGCCCGCATCCTGCGCGACCGCGGGGTCATCACCGAGCGACAGCTTCAGGAGGCCATCCAGCACCAGGTTCTCTACGGCGGGCGCCTGGGCACGAGCCTCTACGAGCTCGGCTTCATCACCGAGGAGCGGCTTCGGGAAGCGCTCGCGCGGGCCCATGGCGTGCCCGCGGCGGACCTGGGCGAGATCCAGCCGGAGGCCCTGGAGCTCCTGCCCAAGAAGCTGGCGGCCCGGCACAAGGTCTTCCCCTGCCAGGTGCGGGGCAAGACGATGTTCCTGGGCATGGTCGACCCCGCCGACCATTCGGCGGTGGCCGAGGTGGGCTACTCCCTGGGCTACATCGTGCGGCCCATGGTCGTCCCCGAGTTCCGGATGATCCAGCTCCTCCGGGACCACTACGGGGTGGACGAGCGGTGGCGCTTCACCGACACCCACCGCCCGGCGGTGACCGCGCCGCGCGAGCCGCTCGACGTCCCCACCGCCGCCGCCCGCATCGACGCCGCGCTCACCCGCGACGAGGTGGTGGAGGCGGTGCTCGCCCTCTGCCTGGGCTTCTTCAAGCGCGTGATCTTCTTCATCGTGCGCGAGCCCTGGGTGCTCGGCTGGGGCGGAGCCGGGGAGGGGATGGACCGGGCGCTCGCCACCAGCCTGCGCGTCCCCCTGGACGCGCCCTCGGTCTTCCAGACGGTGACCCGCGCGCGGACGCTCTTCATCGGCCGGATGGGCGCGGAAGAGGAGAACCAGCGCTTCCTGAAGCTCCTCGGCAAGCGGCCGGGGACGAACGCGGCGTTGTTCCCGGTGGCGGTCCGGGGGCGGGTCGTGAACCTGATCTACGGGGACAACGGCTCGGCGGGGAACGTGAGGGCCGACCTGGGCGAGCTGATCGTGCTCGTCCAGAGGATCCCCCGCGCCTACCTGCGGATCATCCGCACGCGGGTCGCGCAGACGCGCAAGAACGCCGGCCTCGAGCCCGGCCCCCGCCAGGAGAAGACGAACGCATGAGAAGCGAGGAATGATGATCGAGAGGATGAAGGAGATCCGCCGACGCCGTCAACGCAAGGAGAAGGCCCGGAAGGCCAGGAAGAAGGCGGCGGTGGCCGCGGCCAAGAAGCCGCCCAAGAAGTAGGGTCAGCCAAGGAAGCGGGCGAGAGCGTAGAGAGCCAGCACGAGCGACACGGTGATGGCCGAGGACCAGAAGAGCCACGCGCGGAGCCGGCGCCGCTCGCCCTCGTCCCACGGCAGCTCGACCCGGCGGCGGGTCTCCGGGCGCCCCGCCACCTCCACCTCGTAGACCGGGTTCGGCCCGCCGGCCTCGGCGGGCGCGCTCCTCAGGAGGGCGCCGCAGGCCGGGCAGCGGAGGGCCCACCCCGACGGGCGCCGGTCGACGGGGGCTCCACAGCCCGGACATTCGAAGGGCACGCCGGAGTATAGGACGGAGAGGAGGGGCGATGCGGCGAGTCGGGTTCCTGCTGGGTCTTTTGTTCTTGGCGGGCGCCGCGGGTGGCGCCGCGGACCGCCGGCCTCGCATCCTGCTTTCCAACGACGACGGGATTGCGGCTCCGGGCCTCCTGGCCGCCTACGAGGAGCTGGCGAAGATCGGCGAGGTCACGGTCGCCGCCCCCGCGGAGAACCAGAGCGGGGTCGGGCACGGCATCACCTACCGCGAGCCGATCATGGTCCGGACCATGGATCCCCACGCGAAGGCCGCGGGGCCGCAAGGGCCCCCGCACCCCCCGGATGCAGTGGGGCGCTGGTACCGCATCGGGGCCAAGCCGGCCACCTGCGTGCGCCTCGCGCTGGCCTCGCTCCTCATCGGGCGGCCTGATCTCGTGGTGTCCGGGATCAACCACGGGGACAACGCGGGCTTGACCATCTACGTCTCGGGGACCCTCGGGGCCGCGCGCGAGGCCGCGTTCGACGGGATCCCCTCGATCGCCGCGAGCCAGGTGACCTGGCGGGAGATGGGAAGCGGGCCGGAAGGCTACCGGCCGGGGGCCGCGCTCCTCGGGCGCGTGGCGGCGGAGGTCCTGAGGCGCGGCCTGCCCCCGGGGACGTTCCTGTCCTTGAACTTCCCGGCCGGCGACATCAAGGGCGTGCGGGTCGTCCCCCACAGCCTGCGCACCGGGCTCAACCAGTACGAGCGGCGAGAGAACCCGGAGCACGAGACCTACTTCTGGAACGTCTGGACCGAACCGGCCGACCCCGATCCGCGGACCGACGCGGGATCCCTGCGCGAGGGCTACGCCGCGGTCACACCCTTGCGCATCGATGCGAACGATCCGGAGACGATCCGCGCGATCGAGGGCTGGGGATTGCGTTGAGCCGCGGGTCGAGGCGGTGAGCGAGCCTTGCCGACTCCCGGGTTTCCTCGCCGCGTTCGCCTTCCGGAGCTTCCGCCGGCTCTGGATCGGCGCCTTCCTCTCCAGCATCGGAACCTGGACCCAGGACGTCGCCCTCTCCTGGCTCATCCATACGAGGATCGGTGATCCCTTCTACCTCGGCCTGCGGACGTTCGCGGCGGAGCTGCCCCTCGTCACCTTCATGCTCGTGGGAGGCGCTCAGGCCGACCGCGTGGACCGCCGGCGGATCCTGCTGGCGTCCCAGGTCTTCCAGATGTCGATGGCGGGGGCGCTCGGTGTCCTCTACGGCCTGGACCGGCTCGGCATCGGGGCCATCCTGGTCATCGCCTTCCTGACCGGCCTCGCCCAATCGCAGTCGGCCCCAACCTACCAGGCTACCCTCACGAGCCTCGTCCCCCGCGACCACATCCCGAACGCGGTGGCCCTGAACTCACTCCAGTTCAACCTCTCGCGGGCCATCGGGCCCGTGATCGCGGGGTTGCTCCTGGCCCGGGGGGGGACGGGGGCCTGCTTCGCGGCCAACGTGCTCTCGTTCGTCGCCGTCATCGTGGCGATCGCACGGATCGAGCTGCCGCCGGTGGCGGCCTCGGGACGGGAGAGCCTGGGCCAGAGTCTCAAGGCCGGCATCCGGCACGTGGTCGAGAGCCCGATCCTGTCGGTGCTCACCCTCCTGGGGGCCGCCGCCAGCCTTCTCGCTTTTCCCCTGATCACGTTCCTGCCGGTCGTGGCCGGCGACGTGCTCCGCACCGGGGCCGCGGGCTACAGCCTGCTCCTCACCAGCCTGGGGGTGGGAGCGATCGCGGGGGCGGTGACCACGGCGCAGCGGGGCTCGGTGCCGGGGCGCGGCCGGCTGATGTTGCTCGCGTTCATGACGTGCGCGGCGGCCACGGCCGGGGCCGTGCTCTCGGGCCGCCAGTGGCTGGCCATGGCGCTGCTCGCGGCCGCGGGCTTCAGCCTGACCACGGCCTTCTCGACCCTGAACTCGCTCGTGCAGGAGCACGCGCCGAACGAGCTGCGGGGGCGCGTGCTCAGCATCTTCGGCCTGGCCTTCCGGGGAGGCATGCCGGTGGGCAGCCTCGTCGCGGGGGGGCTCGTGAACGCCTTCGGGGCCCCGGCCGTCCTGGCCGCGTTCGCAAGCGTCCTGTTCCTGATCGCGGCCGCCATAAGGCTGCACAACGCCCGGCTCCGAAGCCTCTGAGCCTCGCTGGCCTTGACCCGCGAGGACGAGGAGCCTAATCTGGCCTGGTGGCGTTCTCGCCCCGGCCCCGCCGCCCGACGTCCCTGGACCGGGACGCGACTGCCTCGGCGGGCGCGCCCCGGCCTCGTGCGACCTTCGGGGCCGGCAATTACATCGGCTGCTCCGCCTGCGGCCGGCTCATCAAGATCGAGTGGGCGGTCCGCAGCCTGGTCTGCTCGTGCGGGGCGCGCGTGAACCTCGGGCCCCCGGACGGGAAGTAGCTGGCTCCTCCGCGCCGCTTCCCTCTCGACGGCGCCGTCGTTCCCGGGTTGCTGCTGCTGATCGCTCGGGATCTGCTCCTGCACGATCCGCCCCGCGTCCTGGCCTGGCGGCTCCTCCACGACCCTCGGCTGGCCGCGGTCCCTGGCTGGCTGGCCCCGCTCGTCCCGCAGCCGAGCGCTGACCTCGACCGCGATCCGGTCGCGCTGTTGCTGGGCGCCGCCGCTACCGGCCTCGCCCTGGCCTACCTCGCCCTGGCCGCCTGCGGGGCCGGGACGCGGGCCCGCGCGGCCGTGATCGCCGTGGCCAGCCTGGCCCTGGTCGTCGCCCCCAGCGCGGCTTTCGTCGCGATGGGCCTCGCCACCGACCGCCCCTACGGACAGGACGGCGGGGTGGTGCAGATTCCGCTGGCCCTCGACCGGATCCTGGCCGGGGAGAGCCCCTACGGGGCCGACTACTCGGGGACGATCCTGGGGCGGATCGCCCGCGCCTCGGCGTTCTGGGAGCCCCTCGGCGGCAACCCGATCCTCCGCCACCACGCCTACCTCCCGGGCACGCACCTCGTGATGATGCCGTTCTACCTCGCGAGCCGGGCCCTGTTCGGCGCCTTCGACCCCCGCTTCGTCACCCTGCTCTTCTACGCGCTCGCGGTGGGACTGGCCGCGCGATTGCCCGAGGGCGCGCCCGGCCGGCTGAGCGCCGCCGCGGTGGCCGCCCTGAACCCGCTCGTCTACTGGCACCAGATCTTCGGGGCCAACGACATGGTGCTCGTGGCCCTGCTGCTGGCGGCGGTCGTCCTGGCGTGCGGAAAGCGGCCCCTCGGAAGCGGAGCCGCCCTGGGCCTCGCCTGCGCGACCAAGCAGCTCGCCTGGCCCTTCGCGCCCTTCCTCCTGCTGTCGCTGGCCGAAGCGGGTTCGCTCCGGGATCTCGCGCGGCGCGAATCGCTCGTCCGTCTCCGGGGACCCTTGCTCGCGGCCGCCGCCGTGTTCGCCGCGGTGGTCCTGCCCGTGGCCGCCCTCGACTTCCGTGCCTTCTACGCCGACATCGTGGCCTACAACGTGGGCCTCCCCGGGGCCGACAATTACCCGATCGGGGGGACACCGGGCTTCGGCTTCGCGAACTTCCTGATCTACTTCGGAGGGGTGGTGAGCCTGCGCGACTACTTCCCCTTCGGGGTCTTCTACGTCCTGCTCCTCCCCCTCGGCCTCGTGCTCGCACATCGCCAGGTCCGGGATGGCACGCCGGAGGCGGCTGTCTTCACGGGGACGGTCGCCCTCCTCGCCTCGCTCTACGTCTCCCGGGTGGTTCACCCGAACTACTTGGTCCCGGCCGCGGTCCTGCTCCCGCTGGCCTTCCTGGCCGCGCGGCGCGAGGCCGACGCTCCGCTCGTGCCGCTCGGCTTGCTCGCCCTGGCGGTGGAGTTCGTGGAGGGCGGGGGGTTCAGGGAAGCCTGGTCGCAGGCGGTGGCCACCGGTCGGGCGGGAATCGCGAGCGGCCTGCCGTCGTGGCTCCTGCCGAAAGCCGGACCCGGACTCACCGACGACCCGCTGGGCCTCCTGTTCGGCGCCCTGGCGGCCGGCCTCGCCGTCCTCTACGTCGTCGGGGTCGCGGTGCGCGCGCCCGGCGCTGCGCGCGCGGGCCTCGTCGCCCTGGGAGCGGTCGTGCTAGTGGGCGTGCCCACGTGGGTGATGACCCGGATCGGGGAGCGGACGGGCGTGCCCCGCGCGCAGGACGCTTGGGTGGTGCAGGCGTGGGCCGACGCCGCGCGCCTCGGGGAAGGCCGCGGTCCGTATGCCCCGCCCCCGGCGGACGCGCCGCGCGGGCGGGAAGCCTGGCCCTCGAGCTTCCGGCTGGAGCCCGCGAAGGAGTTGGTGCCCGACCGCCCGCTGCTGCCGCCGGGAGCGGCCACTCTCGGCTCCTGGTTGCGGCCTCTCGGCCTGCGCGACCCGCGGCCGCTCACGCTCGCAGCTCTCATCGTGTTGGCGCTCGCGGCGGCGCGGCTCGCGGGGCCGGGGGCGCGGCCCCTCGCCGCCGGCCTCGCGCTCCTTCTTCCCCCCCTGGCCCTGGGGACCGTGTTCGGCTCGCCGGCGGCCCTGCCTCTCGCCGGGCTTCTCGCCGCCTGGGCAGCGGCCCGATCCGGGGCGACCGCGAGGGCGCACCTCGGGGGTGGGATCCGCGCCGGTCTGGCCGCCGCCTTCGACCATCGCGCGCTGCTCGCGGTTCCCTTCGCGGTCGGGCCCGCGCCGGGTCGGGCCCCGCGGTGGCGGTGGGTGCTGGCCGGGATCGCCCTCGGCTACCTGGCCCTGGTCGTGCCCGCGGTCCGACCCGACGCGTCCGCCTTCCTGTCGCGCTTCACGAGCGGGTTCACGGTCGGGCCGGGCATCGGTCTGGCCAACCTCTTCTTGTACTGGGGTGGGGAGCGGAGCGGCCTTTGCCTGGGGCTCTTCGCGGCGGCGCCGGTCCTGGCCGCGCTGGTGGCGATCGGCCTCGTCGTCCGGAGGGTGCCGCCGCTTCCCGCCGCGGCGGTCGCCACCCTCGCCGGGCTGTGGCTCGCTCCTGCGGTGTCCGCGGAGGCGGTCGCGCTGCCGCTCTTCCTGGCGGCGCTCGCCCCGCTTGCCGATGGAGTTGAGGGATGGGCGGAGACGATTGCTACGGGTAGCGGGCGGGGGGAGGATGCGACCTCAAGTAGCCCTTGAACCAACTCGCCCCGGGACGAGTCGCACCGCGCCCAGGCCGTCGTCCACCGTGAGGTCTAGCGCTCGAACACCTGCTGGTATCGCCAACGGACCTTTACCTTGACCCCGCCCTTGCGCGCGGGCTCGAAACGCCACCCGCGGACCGCCTCGACCACCGCCTCGTCCAGCAGCGTGCCCGCGGACTCGAGGACGCGGATCTCGGTGGGCTCGCCCTTCTCGGTGATGATCGTCTCGACCAGGACCGACCCCTTGAGCTTGAGCTTCCGGGCCTTCTTGGGATAGTCCGCCGGCCGGCCCTCGATGCGGTTGGGCGGCGTCACGGTTCCGTCCAGCTCGACCAGCGCGCCCTCCACGAGCGGGGTGGGCGAGGGAACAGGCGAAGCGGAGAGCGCGGCTCGCGGCTTCACCGCCGGCTGGGCGTGTCCCGGGTCAACGAGGGGCTCGAGTCGCAGGGCCACGAGCAGGGGCTGACCGGCCCCGGCCTGGATTCGGCGCGTCTGGGCGCGGAACCCCGGCCGCTCCACCCGGACTTCGTGGCGGCCGGGGCCCAGAAGCGCCTGCTCGAGCGGGGTCGTGCCTATCGCCCCTCCATCCACGCTGACCGTCGCACCATCGGGCTCGGACCGGACCGTGAGACGGGCGGTCGTCGGCGACATCGCGAACCGCAACGGGAGATCGGTCGTTCCCTCGCCCAATTCCAGGCTCACCTCGGCCGGCGCGTAGCCGTCCTCGAGGATGCGAAGGTGCCGCGGCCCCGCGCGCAGGTTCTTGAGCTCGAGGGGTGACTGTCCCACGACCAGGCCGTCGAGCCAGACCGTGGCGCCGGGCGGGGTGGTCTCGATCCGCAGCGTCGTCGACGCCGGGTCGTTCCCCAGCATCTGCACGCGGGCGACCACCGCCCCCCCGACGAGGAGGGCGGCCCCCCCGACGAGCCAGGCGCGCCGGCGGGCCCGGAATCTCCCCGCCCTCAGGGGCAGGGTCTCGCTGTTGGCGGGGCCGGGCCGTTTCTCGGCCGCGGGTACGGAATCAGGGTCGACGGCCCCTTCGCCACGGAGGGCCCCGACGAACTCCCGGGCGCTTAGGAAGCGGCGCTCCGGCGCCTTCGCGAGCGCCCGGCCGAAGACGGCGTCGTAGGCTTCCGGAAGGTCCGGTCTCCACTGCCGGGGCGACAGCACCGGCTCGTGGGCGACCTTGTACATGGTTGCGCTGACGCTGTCCCCGTCGAACGGCTTGTGGTTCGTGAGGACCTCGTAGGCCACCGTGGCAAAGGAGAAGAGGTCGGCCCGGAACGTGGCCTCCTCGCCCCGCAGCACTTCGGGGGCCATGTAGGCCGGAGACCCGAAGAGGTGACCCGGGACCGTGATGAGCGAGGTGTCGAGGTGCGCGATCCCGAAGTCCATCAGCTTCGGCCGCCCGTCGGGCTGGACCATGATGTTCACGGGCTTCAGGTCCCGGTGGACCACCCCCGCCCGGTGGGCGCAGTCGAGAGCGTCGGCCAGGGGAGAGAGGAGGTCCAGAGCCTCGCCGAGGGCCAGCCTTCGCTCCTTGAGGAGGGCGTTGAGGGTCGCGCCCTCCACGAGCTCCATCACGAGGTAGTCCTCGCCGACGTCGTAGACGCTCACGATGTTCGGGTGGGAAAGCCGGCCGGCGGCCGGCGCCTCGCGGCGGAAACGCCGGAGGTACTCGTCGCGAGTGTCTCGCGTGAGGTACTCGGACTTGATCGTCTTGATGGCGACTGGTCGCCCGAACCGGGGATCAAAGCCCCGGTAGACGCGGCCCATCGAGCCGTCGCCGATCTCCCCGCGGACCTCGTAGCGCCCGAACGCGGCTGCGGGCACCCCTCCGGGTCCTGGCTGCCGCGAGGAGGCGGCCGGATGCCGGGGGGCTACGCGACTTGTCCAGCCCATACTCCAGATCATACCCCTCGCCGAGGCCCCTTCCTGCCTGGAGGTGACGCAGGTCACATACCCGCGAGGGACGAGGTACCACGGTAGCGGGATGACGCCCCTGCTCGTCGCTCTCCTCCTCGCGTTCGAGGGCGAGCACCAGGGCCCGCCGGCCGGGGCCCGGGCGCGGGTCCTGGGAGAAGTGACGAAGCTCGACGCCGCTGGCCGTCGGATCACCCTGAAGACGGACGCGGGCCAGGAGGTCACCATCGTGACGGACGCGGAGACCTCCGTGGTGCGCGCGCAGCCCGGGGCCCGCGACCTGACCGGAGCGACGCCGGTCAAGCTCGCGGAGATCGCCCTCGGCGACCGGGTGCTCGCTCGTGGCGCGCGCGCGGACGAGAAGACGATCACCGCCCGGGAGGTCGTGGTCATGGGCCGGGCCGACATCGCCCAGAAACAGGAACAGGAGCGCGCCGAGTGGCGCCGCCGGGGGGTGTCGGGTGTGATCAAGATCACTGACCCTGTCAGCCAGGAGATCACGATCGAGGTGCGCTCCCTCAGGGGCTCGCAGACGGTCGTGGTCGCCACGGCCGACCGCAAGCCCGTTTTCAAGCGCTATGCGCCCGAATCGGTTCGCTTCAGCGACGCCCGACCCAGTACGTTTGCGGAGCTGCAGCTCGGCGACCAGGTGCGAGTCCTTGGGGACCGCACTCCCGATGGGTCGAAGGTCGTGGCGGAGCAGGTCGTCTCGGGCGCGTTCCAGATCGTCTCGGGCGCGGTCAAGGCCGTCGACGCCCAGCGCCGCGAGGTGAGGATCGTGGGCAACGAGACGGGCAAACCGCTCACGGTCACGGTGGATCCCGACGCGGTGGTGCGTCGCCTGCCAGCAGAGATGGCGGCGCGGCTCGCGAGGCGGAGCCGCGAGGCGGGACCTCCGGAAGGCAACCGTCGGATGGGCACGCCCACGCTCCAGGACACGCTGGAGGGCCTGCCGCCGATGCCGATCGAAGAGCTCAAGCCCGGCGACCAGGTTGCCGTATCGAGCCCGACGGTCCACGATCCGGGAAGAGTCACGGCCGCGGTCCTGGTGGCGGGCATCGAGCCGCTGCTCGAGGCTCGCCCGCGCGGGATGGCGGGAGGCGGGGAGACACTGGGCCTGGCTCCGGGGGTGCTCGACCTCACCTTCGGGGTGCCGTAACCCGGCCATCGGGGGAAGGCATGACCCACCCACGGCGACTCGGCCTCGCGGCCGGGCTCGTGCTCTCGCTCTCTGGCGTGCCGGAGGCGCGTGGGCAGACGACGGGCAGCATCGGGGGCCGCGTGACCGACAAGACCGGCGGGACGATCGCGGGAGCCCGCGTCGAGGTGACCGGTCCGTCTCGGAAGACCGCGACCACGGACGCCAGCGGTGCCTACCGGATCGTCGGCCTCACGCCCGGGACCTATGCCGTCGTCTTCACGAAGCCGAAGTTCGCGCCCTTCACGCAAGCTGACGTCGTGGTGACGGCCGGGGACCTCACCACGCTGGACCCGACTCTGGAGCTGGCCCGCCTCGAGGAGACCACCACGGTGGAGGGCGAGAGGCCGCTGGGCCTCAATCCGGAGGAGAGCGCGAGCGCCCTCGTCCTGCGCGGCGAGGACCTCGACGCGCTGCCGGACGACCCCGACGAGCTGGCCGAGGCCCTCCGGGCCCTGGCCGGCCCCGCCGCGGGCCCGAGCGGTGGGCAGATGTTCATCGATGGCTTCTCGAGAGGCCGTCTGCCGCCCAAGGCCTCGATCCGCGAGATCCGCCTCAACATGAACCCGTTCTCGGCGGAGTACGACCGTCTCGGCTTCGGCCGCATCGAGATCTTCACCAAGCCCGGCTCGGACCGGCTGCGCGGCAACACCTCCTTCGAGTTCATGGACGAGAGCCTCAACTCCCGGAACCCCTTCGCGCCCAACCGGCCGGAGTATCAGCGCCGCGAGTGGGGCGGGAACCTGGGCGGGCCCCTCTCGAAGGCGGCATCCTTTTTCGTGGACTTCGAGCATCGCGCCATCGACGACAACGGGCTCGTCAACGCCACCATCCTCGACTCGTCCCTGGATCCCGTCCCCTTCCGCCTGGCCGTCCTCACCCCGCAGCACCGGATGACGGTCAGCCCGCGCATCGACTGCCGGCTCGGGGCCAAGCACACCCTGGTGGCCCGCTACTCGTTCACGGAGACCATCCACGACCGGGCCGGTATTGGGGAGTTCTCCCTGCCCTCCCGGGCCTACCGGTCCTCGAACCCGCAGCACACGTTCCAGCTCACGGAGACGTCCATCCTCTCCGATCGGATGGTCAACGAGACGCGAGTCCAGTATGTGAGCGAGCGCAGCCGGAAGGAGGGCGACAACTCGATCCCGACCATCCAGGTGCACGACGCCTTCACGGGCGGCGGCTCGCAGGTCGGGCTCTCCTCCCGCGATGAAGACGGGATCGAGATCAAGAACGTGACGACCTGGACCCAGGGGAAGCACGCGCTCCGCGCGGGGCTGCGACTCCGCGGCACGCGCGTCGACGACATCTCGCACAACAACTTCGGCGGGACCGTGACCTTCGGCGGTGGCCTCGGCCCTCTCCTCGATGCGAACAACCAGGTCGTCCTCGGTCCGGACGGCTTGCCGATCCTGACCACGCTCACCACCCTCGAACGCTACCGGCGGACGCTGTTGTTCGGGCAGGCGGGCCTTTCCGGTCCTGAGGTCCGCGCCCTGGGCGGCGGGGCCACGCAGTTGCGCATCGCGGGCGGCAACCCCCGGGCGACGGTCTGGCAGTGGGACGTGGCCCCCTTCGTCCAGGACGACTGGAAGGTGACGCGGAACCTCACCCTGAGCGTCGGCCTGCGCTACGAGAACCAGACGAACATCCACAGCCACGAGAACTTCGCGCCGCGGATCGCCTTCGCCTTCTCGCCGCGGAAGGGCGACGCGCGCCCGCGCACGGTGGTGCGTGGCGGGTTCGGTGTCTTCTACGACCGCTTCGGCGAAGAGCTGATGCTCCAGGCCCGCCGGTTCGACGGACTCAATCAGCAGCAGTTCCTGGTGACCTCGCCCGCGGTGCTGGACCGGATGCAGTTCACCTACGACAGCGTGCTCGGCCTGCCGTCGACGGTCGAGCTGGCCGCCTTCGCGTTGCCCCAGACCACGCGCCGGGTGGCGCC
>Ga0137379_10001424_pt1 | contig 21858 bp, 16 predicted proteins | sample SagtaG_18_FD_104812 | JGI IMG/M metagenome (GOLD analysis project Ga0137379, IMG submission 104812) | Vadose zone soil microbial communities from Sagehorn Ranch, Mendocino, California, USA - Sage2_L_80_16 metaG | ecosystem: Environmental > Terrestrial > Soil > Vadose zone | place: USA...
CTTTACCTCAAGGGACACGGCTTGGCCCCTATGAAGTTCTAGCACCACTGGGGGCAGGCGGAATGGGAGAGGTCTACCGGGCGCGCGATTCCCGCCTTGCACGCGACGTTGCCTTGAAAATTCTCCCGCGTGATTTTGCCACTGATTCCGATCGCCGAGCACGCTTCGAGCGCGAAGCGCGCGCTGCAGGACAGATTCATCATCCGAATATCCTGACCATCCTCGACATCGGCGCACATGACGGTCTGCCTTTCATCGTCACAGAGCTCTTGGAAGGTGAAACTCTCCGGGAGCGTCTGCGACCGGGGCCACTTCCTCAGCGTAAGGCAATGGAAATCACCTCCCAAATTGCAAAGGGGCTCGGTGCCGCTCACGAGAGGGGTATCGTCCATCGTGACATCAAACCGGAAAATACTTTCATAAGCAGCAACGGCCATGCGAAGATCCTCGACTTCGGCCTTTCAAGCGTTTCTACTCAGGAATCAGCGCCTTCGGATTCCACGATCACGCTGAAAACGGCTTCGGGCATCATTCTTGGCACAGCCGCCTACATGTCTCCCGAGCAGGCCAGAGGGCACGCTGTCGATTCCCGCTCCGATATCTTCAGCCTTGGCTCCGTCCTTTATGAAATGCTCTCTGGCCAGCGGCCTTTTAAGGGCAACAGCTACGCCGATTTGATTTCCGCCATTCTTCGCGAAGACCCGGCCCCGCTGCCATCAGAACTAAGAATCCTTCCAGCGCTTGACCGCATCGTGAGGCGCTGCCTGGAAAAATCTCCTGCGGAACGCTTCCAATCGGCCCGCGATCTTGCCTTTCAACTCGATTCGCTCGTTTCCAATATCGAATCGGGCAGCGGCGCCGTAGTACCCGACTTGCACCTTGGGCGTTGGAGTGCTTTTTCTCGAATTTTCTCATGGGTCGCAGTCCCCGCGATGATCTTAGCAACTGCCGTACTCGCCTGGTGGTTCCGCGGATGGCAACTTCGCACTGCCCGTCCGCCTGGGGTGGTGTTTGAGCGCCTGACTGACTTTTCGGGGATGGAGGAAAGCCCCGCGATTTCGCCGGACGGCAGATCGGTCGCGTTTGTAGGTGACTCAACGGGCTCGCGTCAAATCTGGATTCGCTTGCTGGCCGGGGGCGTTCCTTTCCAACTGACCCATGACGCCGTCGATCATTTCTCCCCGCGCTGGTCTCCTGATTCTGCTTCTCTCTTTTACTATACCCCACCCGCGGACGGCTCTCACGAAGCGGTTGTCTGGGAAATTTCCGCTCTCGGTGGAACTCCTCGCCGCCTGATCGCGAGTCTTAGTGAAGTTGATCCCAGCCATGATGGAAAGTCGCTGGCGTTTTTTCGTCTCGGAGCCGGTCAGATCGAGCTCGTTCGCGCGGATCGGGACGCCTCGCACCCTCAGCTTCTCGCGAAATTTCCGTCAAAGACAGCTTGCCTGCAACCGCGCTGGTCCCCCGACGATTCCTCCATCGCCTTTATGCTTGCCAATGATCGTTGGTCGGATGATCTTTTTTATGTTTCCGCTTCTGGCGGCGTGCCACGGCGCGTTACCTTCGATGCTGCCCTGTTCTCCGGATTCTCCTGGCTCCCCGGCGGTTCAGGGTTCGTCTTCAGCACATCCCGCGGTTCCACTCTCCTCTATCTCCCCACGCTGCACCTCTGGCAAGTTTCCCGCGATGGCAGCGAACCACGCCAGCTCACGTTTGGCGATGAGAGCGACGCCTCTCCGGATGTCGATTCTCACGGCCGCCTGGTTTCCAGCCACATTCGTATTAATTTTGACATCTGGAAATTTCCCGTTGCGTTTGCTCCAGCGGAAAATGTCCAACGTGCAGTTCGCATCTCTCACCAGACGGCTCAAGTGCAAACTCCCAGCCTAAGTCCCGATGGACGCCAACTCGTGTACCTCTCCGACACCGGCGGCCACGGAAATCTATGGGTTTTGGATCTAGCTTCCGGGCAGAGCCGTCAAATCACTTTTGAGAAAGACCCCACCCTGATTATGGGCGTGCCAGTCTGGTCCCCAGACGGCTCGCGCATCGCTTATGCGCGCCAGTTCTTTGGTCAAGGCAACAACACGGTCGCGTATTGGTCGGTCCGACCGGATGGTAGCGAGAACAATCAGTTTCTCCCCAAAGCTTCCTGGCTGACCTGGTCGCCCAACGGCCGCTGGGTCTACTATGTGGATATGGGTAGCGGCACTGGGGGCGCTGGGGGCTCTGCGGGCCGGATCCTGAAAACCTCCACCGCGGATTCCACCACCGTGGAAGTGCGCAGCGAAGTTGCCAACGGTCCGGCCATTTCGGCAGATGGTTCAACGCTCTACTACGCCAAGCTCTTGGAACCGGTCAACGGTCTCTGGGACTACGAAATTCGCGCTGCGCACCCAGACTCAGCTCCGTCCCGGTTGCTTGCTCCCATATCGGGCCACCGCGTTCCGGCATGGCAGGGGCTCCACCCCGTCCTTTCTCCGGACGACAAGTGGCTGGCGCTCACGTTGAACGACACCTTTGGCACGAATCTTTGGCTTCTCTCCACGACCGACGGAAAAATGCATCCACTCACGAATTTCGGAGAGCGCCGTACGTTCATCGCTCGCCGTGTTGCCTGGTCTCCCGACAATAAATACATTTTTGCCGCTGTGGGTGAAGGCGATGCGGACATCGTGTTTTTTGATGGCCTGCTACACTAAACATTTCAAGATCACACGCACTCTGCAACACTCGGTCTCGCTGGACGCCAAGTGCGGCTGTCGCTACACTGTCTCTTCCTCCTGATTGAATTGCCGAAGGACACGCGAGGATAGAGGCGCGGATGCTGAAGTTCTACACGGCCGGTGAATCGCACGGACAAGCGCTTTTCGCCTACATCTCGGGTCTTCCTGCGCAACTGCCCATTGATCTTAAGTTCCTCAACTTAGAGCTGCACCGCCGCCAGTTGGGCTATGGACGCGGCGGCCGCCAGAAAATCGAAAAAGACCAGGCTGAGATTTTCGCCGGCGTTCGCCACGGCAAGACTATCGGCGCGCCCATCGCGCTGCGCATCGAGAATCGGGACTGGGCAAATTGGGAAAAGATTCTTCCCGTTGAGCCGGCTGAAGATGATCCAGGGGCGCGCAAACTGGTCGCGCCGCGCCCTGGCCACGCTGACCTGGCAGGCTCGCTGAAATTCAATTATCACGATGCGCGCTACATTTTGGAACGCGCTTCCGCTCGCGAAACTGCTGCGCGTGTTGCCGCCGGCGCTTTCGCCAAACTTTTCTTGAAGGAATTCGGAACGGAAATCGCGAGTCACACGATTCAGGTGGGCCACATCCGGTTGGAGCGCCCTGTTCCCTGGAAGAAAATTCGCGCCGTCAGCGCCGACCTGGATTCGCCGCTGCGCTGCGCCGACGCCGCCCTTCAGGAAAAAATGAAAGAAGAAGTCGATGCGGCACTGAAAGCGAACGACACCGTGGGCGGAATTTTCGAAATTGTTGCTCACAACGTTCCGCCCGGCCTGGGCAGTCACGCACAGTGGGACGAAAAACTCGATGGCCGCCTGGCTCAGGCGCTGATGAGCGTGCAAGCCGTGAAAGCGGTCGAACTCGGCGACGGCGTATCCATCGCCGCCTCCCATGGCAGCGACGTGCAAGACGAAATCTCTTACGACAAAGCGGCACACCGTTTTCGCCGATTCACCAATCGCGCCGGCGGCCTTGAAGGCGGCATCACCAATGGCGAAGACATCGTGATTCGCGGCTACCTGAAGCCCATCTCCACTTTGCGGAAGCCGCTGCACACCACGAACATGGTCACCAAGGAGCCCGTGCAGGCGGCGTATGAACGCTCCGATTGGTGCGTAGTTCCCGCTGGCGCGGTCGCAGGCGAAGCCATGGTTGCTCTTGTGCTAGCCGATACTTTTCTGCAAAAATTTGGGGGAGACTCCCTCGCCGAAACGCGGCGAAACTTCGACAATTATGTCCGACAAATCGACGAGTTCTAAAGCGCCTGCGGCTACCGCTACTGAGACGCCACAAGTGTCCTCGCCGCCGCGCAAAATTTATCCCATCGTCAAGTACGGCGACCCCGTTCTGGAAAAGCCGGGCGCGCCCGTAAAAAAGTTTGATGCCGAACTCGAAGAACTTGCCGAAGACATGTTCGCTTCCATGTACGCGGCGCAAGGCGTGGGGCTTGCTGCTCCACAAATTGGAAAAAGCATGCGCTTCGCGGTGGTCGACGTGACCGGCGGTAAGAATCCGGAGGGAAAAATTGTTCTGGCGAACCCCGAGGTGACTCACGCCGAAGGCGAAGTTCGCGAAGAAGAGGGCTGCCTTTCCATTCCCGGCTTTCGCGGTTACGTCGTGCGACCGCAGTTTGTCACCGTCAAAGCGCAAAACATCAAGGGCGAGCCGTTCGAAATCCGCGGAGAAAACCTTCTGGCGCGCGCCTTCTGCCACGAAATCGACCACCTCAACGGCATCCTATTCTTGCAGCATCTTGGAATGCTGAAGCGCGACATGATCAAACGCAAAATCAAAAAACTGCGCAAACAGGGCGAGTGGTAATCTGGAGCACGCGACTGTGCTCTCATGCGCTTAATCTTCTGTGGCACCCCTCAATTCGCCGTTCCCACGCTGAAGCACCTCCTCGCCAAGTCAGATTTTGAGGTCATCGCCGTCATTACCCAGCCCGACCGTCCGCGCGGCCGCGGCCGGCAACTTTCCGTCTCCCCCGTGAAGGAAGTCACGATCGCCGCGAATCTTCCCGTGCATCAACCGGAGAATATTCGAGCCCAGGAAGTACAGCAACTCCTCGAGAAGCTCGCTCCCGACGTCATCGTCATCATCGCGTATGGACAAATTATCCCTGCGCGCCTTCTCTCGATTCCCAAGCACGGGTGGATCAACCTCCACGCTTCCCTGCTCCCGAAATATCGCGGCGCTGCCCCCATCAATTGGGTTATTACCAACGGAGAGACACGCACCGGCCTGACTACCATGCGCATTGACGCGGGCATGGACACCGGTGACATTCTTCTTCAGCGCGAAATGGAAATCCGTCCCACTGAAACCGCTCCCGAACTGGCCGCCCGAATGTCCAAAGCCGGCGCGCCTCTTATGGAAGAGACTCTGCTTGGGCTCGCTGCGGGCACCATCATTCCTCGAGCGCAGAATCATGCCGAAGCCACCATCGCGCCTATTCTAAAAAAAGAGGACGGCCGCATCGACTGGAACCGCTCTGCGCAGGAAATCTACAACCGCATGCGCGGTTTCGCACCTTGGCCCGGGGCTTACTCGACCTTTCGCGGTCAAACCTGCCTCCTCGGGGCCGAAACCGCCGTTGATCCAAATTCCCTTCCCGCCGGATTGTTGGATGGCCCGTCATTCGCCGCGGCTCGCTCCGCGCCCGGCACTCTGATTGGCACAAAGAACGACTGGTTCATCTCCTGCGGTAACGCAACTCTTTTGCGCCTGCAATCCGTCAAAATGGAAGGCCGCAAGCAAATCAGCGCCCCCGAGTTTGCCAACGGCGCCCGCCTCAAGCCTGGCGAACGCTTCGGTGACACTGATTTGCGCACGTCAAAACACTAAGGCATACTCGAATTCTGCATCGTTTTTGATGACTGACACGGATTGCTTGGCAGTCGGATTGACCGTGGTAAGGGAGTCCATTTTTCATGCACATCTCTGAATCCCTGAAGCATCGCGGTTCAGCACACGCCCGCGAGCCTAAACTCTTGCGCGCCGCCGCTGCCTGCTTCCTCGCCGTGCAACTCGCATTCCTGCCTATTGCCACTGCTTCCGGCGACAGACCTGTCTCTACTCCAGCCCCGGTATCGACCAACGATCCAGTCTTAAAAGCTATGCAAACCGAGTTAGCCCGCGCCACCGCCGAGCTTGGCAAAACCGAGCAGCCCCCCTACTACCTCAGCTATACCGTCTATGATCAGGACTTCGTAGTGCTTGCCGGCGCCTATGGCAGCTTGCTTGGCAGCAACAACGTGCACCGCCGCTTTGCCGACGTCACCCTGCGCGTCGGCTCTCCTGATCTCGATAACACTCACGGACAAAGCCGCCCGAGCGGGGTCACTTCCGGCACTCTTCCCATCGGCGACGACCAGGACGCCATCGCCCGCGTTTTGTGGGAGCTCACCGACCGCGAATACAAGCGCGCCGTTCCGGCGCTAATGAACGTTCGCACCAACACGGCCGTCCGCGCGGAAGAAGAGGATAAGTCTCCGGATTTTTCCAAGGAAAGACCGGAAACCCACATCGGCGAAGCCTCCGCTGCGCCGTTTGATCGCTCGGCTTGGGAAGGCGAAATCAAGCGCCTCTCCGCCGCCTTCCGCAAATATCCCAACGTCTATTTCGCCAGCGTCGTCCTTCAAGCCGCGAATTCCAATTCGCGCATGGTTTCAAACGAAGGCACTACGCTCGTTTCGCCCAGTTCCTCCACGCGGCTTATCATGGAAGCGCAAACCCGCGCCGACGATGGCATGGATCTCCTTCGCGTCGAAACGTTTCAAGCCCCTAACGCCAAGGGTCTTCCCGCCGAAAGCGAACTCACTGCGAAAATCGAAACCATGGCCGCCGACTTGAGCGCTCTCCGCAAGGCTCCTGTCGCCGAACCTTACGACGGCCCCGCGCTTCTCAGCGGCCGCGCCGCCGCCGTGTTTTTCCACGAAGTGCTCGGCCATCGCTTGGAAGGCCACCGCCAGCGCGACGAAGAAGAAGGCCAGACTTTCACCAAAAAAATCGGCCAGGAAGTCCTGCCAAAATTTCTCAGCGTTGTGGACGACCCCACCATTCACGAAATTGCGGGCGTGAAACTAGCCGGCGCATACGACTACGACAATGAAGGCTCCCCCGCCCAGCATGTAGATGTCATCAAAAACGGCATCCTCAAAAATTTCTTAATGTCGCGCATGCCCATCAAGAACTTCAGTGTTTCGAATGGCCACGGCCGCAATCAACCGGGCCTCATGCCCACCGGCCGCCAAGGAAATTTAATTGTCACCTCCACGCAAGCTGTGCCCGACGGGCAGATGCGGCAGAAACTCATCGACGAAGTAAAAAAGCAGGGCAAGCCTTACGGCTTGTATTTTGATGACATCCAGGGCGGCTTCACCATCACCACGCGCCAGTTGCCGCAGGCGTTTCAGGTGCTTCCCGTGATGGTGTACAAAATTTATGCCGACGGCAGGCCCGATGAATTGGTGCGCGGCGTGGACATTGTTGGCACGCCGCTCGCAGCGCTAACGCGCATTCTCACCACCGGCGACCAGCCACATGTGTTTAATGGCGTCTGCGGCGCGGAAAGTGGCCAAGTGCCGGTCGCCGCCGTTGCTCCTTCAATGCTTTTCTCCGAAATGGAAGTGCAAAAGCGCGCCCATCAGCACGAACGCCCACCTTTGTTGCCTCCCCCCGGCTTCGGGGACAGCGCGGCCTCTTCGAAAACCGCCTCGCAAACCAAAGCCGAGGTGAAGCCATGAGCGCTCTTGCACTTCACCGCAAATCCGTATTCATGCTTGCCCTGGCGATCTCGCTGAGCGCTCCATCGCCTCGCGCCGCCTCCAGCGATTCGAAGCCTGCGCCGGATCCCGCCATGGCCGCCGCTCACGCCGCCGCCAAAGGCGATGGCTTGCTCGAAGCTCTGCTCACGGAACTGGACCGTTCGAAAGCGCAACTTAAGATGGATCAAGTCCAGCCGCCCTACTTCATCGAGTACCGCGTCAACGACGTTGACGACTTCTCCGCCGAAGCCGCTTTCGGCGCGCTCCGCGAAAGCCAGCACGGGCACTATCGCGTCCTCCGCGTGGTTGTGCGCATCGGCGATTACAAACAAGACAGCTTCTACACGCGCGGCGAAGGCGAATCCACCATTCTTCCGCTCGACAATGATCCCATCGCGCTTCGCCATCAAATCTGGCTCGCCACCGACGATGCTTACAAATCCGCCGGCGAGGCGCTCGCCGAAAAACAAGCCGAACTCAAGCGCTTTAGCGCCGACACTAGTCCTATCGACGATTTCGCGAAGTCCGCTCCACTGATCGCCGTTGACCCCACTGTTTCGCTCAAGCTCGATGAAGCTTCCTGGAAGAGAACGCTTGAGGACGTTACCAATCTTTATCGCCAGTATCCCGACGTGCAATCGGTGAGTGCGTCCGCGCGCTTCTCTGCCGTCAACGAATACCTGGTCAATACCGAAGGCACGGTCACGCGCTGCGGCAAAACGACTTACTCCGTGCAGTTGAACGGCGCCGCGCAAGCCGCCGACGGGATGCGCCTCGGCCGCAGCCCCGCCTACGTCGTCGCGCGCATGGAAGAATTGCCGTCGCATGATGCGCTGATGGCCAATTCGAAAAACATGCTCGACACCATCGTCGCTCTTCGCCAGGCGCCCATCGTCGAAGAAGAGTATCGCGGTCCCGTTCTCTTTTCTGCCGATGCCGCCGACGATATCGTCGCCTCCCTGATCGGCCAAAACGTTGTTGGCCGCAAGCCGGCGCTCGGCCGTCCGAACCGCACCACCGGGGCCTTTGCCACCAGCTACAAAGCGCGCGTGCTTCCGAATTTTCTTTCCGTGATTGACGATCCCACGTTGAAAGACTTTCAGGGCAAGAGCCTCATTGGCAGCTATATGTTCGACAGCGAAGGTGTAAAAGCCCAGCCTGTCAACACCATCGAAAACGGTACGCTTACCAATTACCTCATGGGTCGCCAGCCGCTGCGCGACTTCCCTGCTTCGAACGGTCATGGCCGCGCTGGCGCGGGGATGGCGGCCGGACCGAATCTCGGTGTGCTGCTGCTCAAAAGTTCCGAGGCGCAATCACCCGAGGATTTGAAAAAGAAAGTCACCGATATGGTGAAGGACCAGGGCAAACCGTACGGTTATCGCGTCGAAACGCTTGGGCAGCCGGGAAACACGCCGCGCCTTCTCTATCGCGTTTACGCGAACGATGGCCATGAAGAACTGGTCAGGGGCGCCGTCTTCAATGAACTGGACACGCGCGCGCTGCGCACTGCCGTAATCGCGGCTGGCAATGATCCGTTGGTTAGCAATCGCCCGGGCGGAGTACCCACCACGGTCATCAGCCCGTCGCTTCTGTTCGACGAACTGGAAGTAAAACGCGCCGACACTAGCAAGGACAAACTGCCCGAATACCCTGCTCCCCCGCTAGCGAAGAAGTAGTGGTCAGTTTTTCAGTTGTCGGTCATCACTTCTCAGTTTAGTGAAAAGCAGATCCGTAGCTGCGTTCGGGTTGACAATACCCATCGCTCTTTAGCGTTGCTGAGAACTGAATACTAATGACTGAGAACTGAAAACGAATTACTCTTATTGTTTCCATTTTCTAATTTCTATTTTCTAGTTTCTGTCTTGACCATGACTCTGAAAGAACGGCTGGAATGGCTCATGCGTATGACGCTGCTGGTCTTCATCCTGGCGTCCTCCGCGTTCCTCAGCGCGATCACCGCCATGCGCATCGCCATTCACGGCCGCGAAGTCACCATGCCCAACCTCGTGGGCAAAAACGTCTCCGAAGCGAGCAAGATGCTGCAATCTCGCGGCTTGGTATTGCGCGTCGCCGACCGCATCTACAGCGACCAGCCCATTAGCGTTGTCCTTCGCCAGGCGCCTACCGCCGGTTTGCTCATGAAAGTTTCGCAGCAAGCCCATGTCGTTCTATCCCTCGGCCAGCGCCAGTTGCAAATCCCTATGCTGGAAGGCAATTCCCTTCGCGCCTCGCGTGTCGAATTGCTCCGCCAGGGCCTGCAAGTCGGTGAAGTCTCCGCCGTAACCATACCCGACCAGCCCGCCGATGCGATCGTGCTCCAGAATCCCAAGCCCGGTGCTGGCGCGGCGACGCCGCGCGTGGACGTCCTCATCTCGCAAGGCCCGAAAGAAGCCTCTTACGTGATGCCGCATCTCGTGGGATTGAACGAAGTTGACGCGCAGCGCCGCCTGGATCAGGCTCAAATGCGCCGCAAAGTGAATTACGTTGGCGCGCCGCAGTGGCCCCACGGCTCCGTGATTGACCAGACCCCCATGGCCGGCGCGAAAGTTTCTGCTTCGGCCACAGTCGAACTCACCGTCGCCAATTAATTGCTGCCATTAAAAAAGCGAATACGTTCCTCTACGCTTTCAATGGCTTCACAGCGCGCGCCTCTCTTAGTTCCGCGACCCACTTTTCCAAAACTAATTGCTGATTAGGCTCAATCTTGGTGAACACAACTCCCATTCTGGTTCCGTGCCCGGCATGAGCCACCTTGCCCATAGCCGCAAAGTTCGCGCTGGCATGCTGGATCCTGATTAGGATCCGCCTGCCGGCCGGCAGCGGCTTCGGCGTCGTCACGCCGCATCCAAACAGGCTTAAGTCGCAAGTTTGTTCAACAACCTGCGTCTCCGATTCCACATCGGTCATTTCAATGCTGGCCACAAAGGGGTAGCGGCGTGCGCGTGGACGCTCAGATTGCAAAAGAATTATCCTCTCGTTGACCTGTCTGGTTGCCGCGGGGTTGCCGTGGATTCTATACCAGGACAGTTAAACCTTCGAGGAGGTGCGGCATGCGGTACTAGCTCAGTTCGTTAGATGTGCCTTCTGTGTTGGTGGCGAACTTCTATCCGCCTCCCTAAAGAAACCTCATCCTCTGCGGCGGCCACCCACACGAATGGGGGACGACTGTCCGATGCATACCCGGTCCCTAGGTGCCACCGGCACCGCCATTCCCAACCCGCTAGCCCTTTCTCATTTGCAACGAAAACACGCGAAAGAGCACAACTACAAGGGAACCTATGACAATGAACGACCACTTCGCATACCTCGTTGGGGCGTTTCTTTTCGACGCGGCCTGGCTGGCTTGCTACCTCATCGGAAAACGGTATCGTCCGCAGATCATTTGGGGGACGGCAGTTACCGCACCTTTGGCCCTGACCAGTTTCCTGTTCGTCCCACAATATTGGACGCCGCCGTCGCTGTTTGATCTCGACACGCGATTCCGCGTCGGAAATCGAGGACTTCCTTTGGGCCGGAGCCGTCGGCGGAATCGCTTCCGTGATGGGTGAAATCTTCCTCAAAGAGAAGCTCGCGGCGCGCCGAAAAAAACACCGCAAGAAACACTACGCTCCCTTCATCGTGATGCTTGTCGTGTTTCTGATTCTCCACTTTTTCTACCCGACCAAAAACATTTACAGCACCGCGATAGCCTTCGTGGTCTGCGCGATCGTGGTCGCCTTTCTTCGCAGCGACTTGATCCCCACCATGTTTGTCGGCGCTCTGGTCATTACAGTTTTGTATTTCCTGCTCTTCGTCTATTTCCTCGTGCTGTATCCCGGCTTCATTGACCGTTGCTACAATCTTCCGAACATCTCCGGGATCCGCCTGCTTGGCGTCCCCATCGAAGAATTGATGTTTGCTACGTCAGGCGGCGCGGTCTGGAGCGTCGCCTACGAATATTTTCAGGGCTATCGTTTTGCGCCCGGCCGGCGTTTCCGCCTCGTCGAGGTCTAAATGGTCTTTTCGGAGCCAGTTGCAGGGCGCGCTGGGCAAGCCGGGCATCAAGATGTCCGTGGAGACGCCGCACACTTGGGTGAATCCGTGGCCCAGATTGGCGAGGCGCTCAAGGCCAACATGCAGCGGCACAGGCTTCTGAGACTGGAGCCATCGAAATAGAGCGACCGGAGCGGCACGATTGATCTACAAGCAGTCTCTGTATGAGAGAAAAGGGGCATCGAGTACTCAAGTACTATTGACGCGCGGGGCTAACTGACGGATAAATGGCGGTGAAAGCGGCCCCGCCTTCATTTTCCCTAAAAAATACCGTTTTGCAGGATCACGTTCGTGGACGCTCCCCTTCTGCGCCGCGCGGAAAACCGCATCTCTTTCAAGATGTTCGTGAAGCTGTCGGATCCCACGACAGGCGCGTTCGAAATTACGTCCACCATTAACGTGAGTTGCCACGGCGCCCGCGTAGTGACCAAGAACCTTTGGGAGGCGAACCACGATTTGTTTCTTCAACCGATCCGAGGCAGCCTCCCCTCACGCGGCCGCGTGGCGCACTGCGAAACGCGTCAGGATGGCTCCTACGAAATCGGGCTCGAGCTGTATCCTCCCACCGAGGATTGGACCAGGTCAGGCAAACTTCTAAGCAAGCCGTAGCAAAACTGAACCCGCTCTATACCTACTGTTTCGAAAACTTCACTTGCACTGAAAAAGTTTCGGCGGGTACCTTTCACAAGTCGTGTAAAATGCGGGCATTGTTAGGCCCCGCAACGAAACCACAAACACAAAGGAATCGGAGGAACGATGGCGACCGCCGTGTTTGAACCCCGGGAATCGCGCCTGGAGAAATACTTCTTCCCGGGAATGGCACTGCTTATGCTGGCGACAGTGTTTTTTGGTTTTGCGCGCTCCTATTTTCTTGCGGGAGTGTTCAAGGCGCCTCTACCTAACTGGCTGATCCACTTGCACGGTGCAGCATTTTCGTCGTGGATTTTGTTGTTGATTGCTCAAACGTCGCTCGTGGCAGCGAACCGCGTGGACGTACACCGAAACCTCGGACAGGTCGGCTTCGGATTGGCTTGCCTTATGGTCATTCTCGGCGTACTGGCGTCTACTGACTCGCTGCGAAGAGCCTTGAGCGTCAAGGGACCGGCTGCTGATTTAGACCCAAAAACGTTCTATATCATTCCGATTACCGACATGGTGATTTTTGCAACGCTGATACTCTTCGCATTCCGGGCAAGATCCAATCCCCCCGCCCACAAGCGGCTAATTCTGGTAGCCACCACTGCCCTGACGATTGCGGCGGTCGCCCGCTGGCCGGTAGGATTTATCCAGCACAATCCGATTTGGGTGGCAGTATTGTGCACGTACGGATTTCTCCTGTTGTTGGTTGTGTACGATTTGTGGGTCATGCGAAAGGTACATAGTGCGACCATTTGGGCCAGGGCATTCCTAATTGTTGTGCAGCAAGTGAGGGTTCCCCTGGGGCAGACTGCCGCGTGGCACGCTTTTGCCACCTGGGCGGGAGACCCAGCAAAAGCCATACATGGATAAAGCCGCCGCAGGCCAACCAACTGAAAAACCGTACTTTGGTGCAGGTTTCTGAAAAGAAAGGCCTGTACCTTTTGGGGATTGCCTCACTTTGCAGCAGCGGCCTACAGTGGTGGTCATGTTTGGCAGGCCTGGCAGGACAGCGGCATCCGAGTTCGGAGATCGGGTAAGCCTGGCGTCCAAGTCCTCCCCTCTGGAAGGACCGGCGAGCTACTATGGGTCGCCCCAAATCGACTTAAAGAAGCTGGGCCGGCGCGAATGGTGGCTGTGGTTTTCCGCCCTAACCGTGACGCTTCTTTCCGTGGCGGTACTGGCGCTCAGCGCGTTCTCCCGGTTGTTCCGGCACAAAGAACACTTTTATGAGATCACGCCCGAGCAGGCGCGTTGGGGAATTTTGTGTCTGCTCCTCCTTTTCAACGGCTGGATGCTGTACCGCCAAAGAGTGTTCCGGAAGATGCGCAAGAAAGCGGAATCGCCGAGCGACGGGGCTGAAGAAAATGGAGCGGCCGTCGAGGATACTTCACTGGCGGACCCGGTCACAGGCCTTTACACGCGCACCTCGGCGCTGCTGCACCTCGGAAAAGAAATTGCTCGCGCGAAGCGCCAAAATACCGCTTTGAGCCTGGCCACGATTCACCTGGAAGATTTGGGAGACTTGACCCAGCAGTACGGGAAGACCGCGGTCGATCAGGCATTGAAAGAGTTTGCGAGGCGGCTGAAGGAAGTGAGCCGCGGCTCGGACTATGCGGTGCGGCTGGCCAATGACGACTTCGTGTTGGTCCTGCCCAAGTGCAACGTCGGCGAAGTGACGCAGGTGTTGAATCGCATGGGCTCGATGGACCTGGAATGCGCCGGGAAGAGAATTTCGCTGGCGTACACCACGGGCTGGGTGGACTACCAGCCGGGAGATATGCCCTCCGACCTTCTGAAACGCGCGTCGCAGCTTTTGCACCTATACGGCGACGCCGCAAAAGATTCGTACGCCGCGACCGGCACCTCCAACTAGTAGCAGGACCTCCCTGAGAGCCTCAACCGTTATTTCTGACTGAAAGCGTAAGAACCATCACTACGCGTCGTGACATGCGGCGGGACGTGGCCATTCTCGAAGAAATCGTAGCCTTCCTTGAGGTTGCTCCAGAAAGAAACGAGTTCCAACTGATTCCGATGCGCGGCTGCCAGAGACCTGAGGCCGGCGTCTGTGAGGCGTGCGGGGAAAATCTGGATGGGCAAATGCGCCTGTCCCTGACTGTGGACTAGAACTGCAAGCCAATAGACTTCCTTGATGCCATCGTCGGTGATGGGGATGCAACCGATAGAGGCACAGTTTCCGTGAAGAAAAATGTCGCCGCCCAAGTTTTGCCGATAGCCAAGAATGCGGTCCGAGGCGTTTGGATAGTTGATGTGCAGGCTCGGAAGAAATTGCTTTGAGGATTGAACCAGTCGAGTTCGTAAAAACCTTCGGGGACTTGCTGGTCACCAAATCTCCGCTTCGGACCGAGGACACCAGACGAAGTGCAAATGCGGTATTCGTGAACAAGAACGTAGGGCTGGTCTGAGGCGGCGGTGGCCCGGAGTTCAAGGGAGGCTTCCCTCTTGAAGGCTCGAAGCAAGATGGCGTGCGGGGGATAGGGGAAGCCTTTTGCCTGAAACCTTTCGCGGAGGAGCGCGTCTTTTTCTGCCGATGCCGTTCGCACTCGTGGGAACTTCCATTGGAGGTCACGAAAGGTCTTGGGTTGCTCGGGAGAGGAAGGGTGAGCGGACAAAAGAAGGAGCAGGAGGGCGAGACAAGACTTCATTGGCGGCCTTGACGCGCGATGATAGCACGGATGCAACCTAGTCAGAAGGAAGCTGCTTGTGGAGGGTGGTGCAAAGAGTGAGGGCGGTGTTGGGATCGACGGCGTTGTCGCCTTCATCGATTAAGCGAATGATTCCCTGCTTGTCAATAACGATGTTGGCGCGGAGAGCCCACTGATAGTCTTCGTTTTCGACGCTGTAGGTCTTCAGGATGCCGTAAGTCTTAAGCATTTTGTGATTCATGTCGCTCAACAGAGGAAAGTGGAGGCCGTTCTGCTCGGCAAAGGCGGCATTCGCCGCAGGACTGTCGAGGCTCACGCCGAAGACTTCGGTGTCAGCGGTAGGGATGCGACCGGAATCAATGCCGGCCTGAACGGCGCGCATTTGCTTCGTGCAGCCTTCGGAAAACGCGAGGACGTAGACAGCAAGGAAGACGTTCTTCTGGCCGCGATAGTCACTCAGCTTGACGGTTTTCCACTCATTGGTAAGGAGGGTGAAGTCGGGAGCCATGTCGCCGACCTTGAGAGACATGCGGGCGACGTCGCGGGCCCTATGCACCTGATGGGCAAGCGGAGGAGCCGCAGCGGCGGCGATTAGTAGCAAACCTACGATAATGGCGCGTTTCATCATAAGGATTGTCCCATTGACCCTCAGAGCTTAAACGCAATACACCTTGGCGTTGTTTCCAAAGACCAGCTAAAAGCTAGAAATATTCCCCGCCAGAGCCAGAGAAGGATCCGTAGGCAGGTATTTGCTCTCGCCAAAAGAGGCGTAAGGTGAGGGGAAGCACCTCTGAAACGCGCTGCGCGGGGAATGGGTCTATAATGTGCGGCCTTTGGACGGAGAAGTGTGTCGAAGTGGAGGGATTCTGACGATGAGAACGGCAAATCCAAAGCAGATTACGGGGTGGGGCTTCTACGCGGGGGTGGTGGCGGCGAGTTTGCTCGTGGTGCGGGCTTGGGCTGGCCCGGGCGGCGCCGCGACGGGAGCCAGGGTGGAAGGCGCCTCGGCCGACGCGGCGGCGCGCGTTCTACCCAACTATGCGCTCGAGGAGCGGTTTCTCCCCGATGCTGTCAACAAACTGGTGTTTGATCTGGCCGTGACGCCGCACTGGTTCAGCGAGTCGGACCGCTTCTGGTATAGCTACCAGACGAACGAAGGGATGCGGTATTACTTCGTGGACCCGTTGAAGAGGGCGAAGAATCCGCTGTGGGACAACGCCAAAATCGCCACGGAACTCTCGAGACTGACGAATTTTCCTTATGACGCGCAGCATCTTCCCATCAAACGACTGAAACTGGTGGATAAAGACGCGAAGATGCGATTTGAGGTGGAGATTCGGAAGGACGCCGTGGTGCCGAATGAACCGAAAAAAGAAAAGAGCCAGGAGGACATCGAGGAGCAAGGCAAAGAAGGAGAGATGAAGCAAGGGGAGCAGCAAGGCCAGGCGGCAGCGGGAGCCGCAGGAGGAGAAAAACCGGAAGAAACGCGGACGATTTATTTTGAATACGACATCGCAACGGGAAAGCTCACGCGGCTGGACAATTTCGAAGCGCCGAAGAGAAAACCAATGTGGGCTTCAGTTTCGCCGGATGAAAAGACGGTGGTGTTTGCGCGGGGATATAACCTCTATTTGATGGACGCGGAAAATTATGCAAAGGCATTGAAAAAGCCGGGCGATACGAGCGTGGTGGAAACGCAATTGACGACCGACGGAGTAGAGAAATACAGCTACGCGCGAGTGCTGCTGCCGGAACAAGAAGAACAACTAAAGAAACAAAACAAGGGCGATGCAAACAAGGCGGGACAACGGACTCCGGCGGTGACGATTCACTGGTCAAAGGACTCGAAGAAGTTTGCACTGGAACGGAATGACAACCGCAAGGTGGGCGACTATTGGGTGATTCATTCGCTGACGAATCCGCGGCCGGTGCTGGAGGCGCGCAGCTATCCCTTGCCGGGCGAGACGAACGTGCCTATCGGAGAGATCAACATCTTTGACGTGGCTGGCAAGCAGCGCGTGGTGGTGCAGCCGAAGAGTTTCGTGGATGAAACGTTGAGTATTGAAGACGCCGCGCAGACCGAGCGCGAACGGGAAGAACAGCGGGAGGAACAAGAGGAGAACCGGCTGAATCCGGCGCCGCTCAATCGTCAGAACCCAAAGTGGGTGGCGGACACTTCGGACAAGCTGTATTTCACGAGCCGGAGCCGGGATTTCCGGCAGGTGGAAGTGGACGTGGCGGATAGCATAACGGGCAAGGTGCAAAAGTTAATTGAAGAGCGCTCGAACGTGTGGATGACGCAAAAGCCTCTGCGGCTGGTGGAAAACGGTAAAGAACTGCTGTGGTGGTCGGAACGGGATGGCTGGGGCCACTTTTATTTGTATGACGGGCAGGGAAAACTGAAGAACCAAATCACTTCGGGCGAGTACGTGACGGATCAAATTGCTTCGGTGGATGAGAAGATGCGGACGCTGTACTTCACGGCCAACGGGCACGAATCGGGGGAAGATCCCTACTACACGCATCTGTACCGCGTCGGCTTGGACGGAAGCGGATTGAAAATGCTGACGCCGGAGAACTTTACGCACTCGGTGAGCTGGCCGGACTCGGGCAAGTATTTCGTGGACACGTTTTCGCGGGTGGATACGGCGCCGAGGTCCATGGTGCTGGACGGGCAAGGAACGACACTCAATGAACTGGAGACGACGGACGTTTCGCAATTGATCGCCGCGGGATTCAAGTATCCCGAGATGTTCAAAGTGAAAGCGGATGACGGCGTGACGGACCTTTACGGCGTGATTTACAAGCCGTTCGATTTTGATGCGAGCCGGAAGTATCCGGTCATTGAGTTCGTATATCCAGGGCCGCAGGTGGAACAGGTGACCAAAACGTTTTCGCCGAAAAGCCCCAACGTGCCGCTGGCGCAATTGGGATTCATCGTGGTCGAGGTGGGCAACCGCGGCGGAAGCCCTCAGCGCGACAAATGGTATGACAGCTATGGATACGGAAATTTGCGGGATTATGGCTTGGCGGACAAGAAGACAGCGGTGGAGCGGCTGGCCGCGACGCACACCTACATGGATTTAAGCCGGGTGGGGATGTGGGGCCACTCGGGCGGCGGATTCATGACGGCGGCGGCGATGCTGCAGTACCCGGATTTTTACCGGGCCGGATGGTCGGAATCAGGAAATCATGACAACAACGTGTACAACAACACATGGAGCGAGAAATACCATGGAGTGCGGGAAGAAGCTCAAAAAGATGGGACGGAGAAGTTCTTCTACGAGATCGACAAAAACTCCGAATTGGCCAAAAACTTGAAGGGACACTTGATGCTGACGACGGGGGACATGGACGATAACGTGAGCATGGTCAACACGATGCGTTTGGCGGATACCCTGATTAAAGCAAATAAGCGATTCGAGATATTGGTGTTCCCCGGCATGCGGCACAGCTACATGCCCATCAACAGTTATGTCATCGTGGCGCGCGGAGACTTCTTCAGCAAGTGGCTGCTGGGGAGTTCGGATACCGGGGCGGACGTCATTGAACTGCAAAGGGCCAAGCAGGCGACTCCGAGCAAGAAGTTCAAGGAGTAGGAGGAAGACTCGCAAGGTCGAGGCAACCCCTGGCAGGCGGCACCGGCATCAGAAGGAATTGGGACAGCCGGGCGGGGCCTACCCAGGAATCGCAAAAGATGTGACTCAGCCTGGCCCTTCGTTCAGGTATAATCGGAGAGTTAAACTGGGAGTTCTGCGACCGCGCAGGGCTTTCGCATCTTGTCGTGGGGTAATCGGGTAATCCTAGATTCGCAAGAGAGGTGCGGAGTGCGTATTCCTTTTTCCAGCGCTGGCATGAAACTGATGGCCGCCTTGATGGCGGGTGGATTAATTCTGCTAAGCGCCGCCCCGAGCAATGCACAGTGGCCCTTGCGCAAGAAGAAAAAGGTGAATAAGTCCACCAGTGCGGACAACACCGCGGAGCCGGACAAGATTCTCTACGACAAGGCAATGGATGACGTCAAGCACGGCAGGCATGAAGTGGGCCGACTGAGCTTGCAAACGCTGATCAATACCTACCCCGACAGCGAGTACCTTGCGAAGGCGAAGCTGGCGATTGCGGATTCCTATTACAAAGAAGGCGGGACCGCGAACACGACGCAGGCAATTCAGGCTTACATTGACTTCGGCGTGTTCTTCCCCATGCTGCCCGAGGCGGCTTACGCGCAATTGCAAGTAGCGATGGCGCATTTCCGGCAGATGGAGAAGCCGGACCGCGACCGCACGCAAGCGCGCGAAGCGGAAGACGCGTTTCAGACGTTTTTGCAGAAGTATCCGAACGACCCGCTGGCAGATAAGGCGGCGCAGCACCTTCGAGAAGTGCAGGAAGTGCTCGCGGAAGGTGATTTCCGGATTGGCTATTTCTATTACACGACTCGAGGCGATAAGCGGGCTGCGGCTTCGCGATTGGCTTCGCTGGTAAACCGCTACCCGTTGTACAGCAAGGCCGACAAGGCGCTTTGGATGCTTGGGAGTATCTGGGAAGGTACGGAAAAGAAGGAGCTGGCCGCGCCTTACTACGCCAGACTCGTGCGCGACTACCCGCTTTCACTGCTGGTTCCGCAAGCGAAAGACAAACTGAAAGCCCTGAAAGCTCCTGTGCCGCAAGCGGATCCGAAGGCTGTCGCATGGATGACGGCGGAAAAGAACGCGCCGAGAAAGCACGATGCCGTTCTCTTAAAGCCTTTGGCGCTGGTGCATACAGGCCCAAAGGAGGAATTGTATTCAGCGGCAAAGAACGGGGCGCCGACGATGACCCCGGAGTCGAGCAATGAAGAGGGAGTAGACATTCTGTCCGGGGGAAATCAGGCGCGGATTGGCGGAGTCGGGACTGGAATCGTGGCTACGGTTTCTCCAGGTGGCCCCGCGGAGACGACGAGTGGAGCGGAGAGCGTAACACCGCCGGCAGACGGAACTGAGGCGAAGCCAGACGCACAAAAATCGGATCCGGCGACACCTCCGGCGGCCAATGACCCAACGAATGGCGCGACTGCCGCGGTAGCTAACGAGGCCACGCAAAAGACCGATGGAGCAGCCGGGGCGACAGGCGCAGACGGAACAGCTAAGAACGATGGAGCAGCAACCGCGGCCGGCCAAAACAGCGATGGAACGAACCCGGATGCAGCCGCACAAAACGGCACCAAATCGGGAAGCAAGAATGATCCGAAAGACAGCAAGAAAGAGTCCAGCAGCAAGAAAAAGAAGGGGTTGAAGAAAATCATCCCGTGGTAGGCGGTCGGCTAATCAGTAACAATTCAGAAACAAAACCAGGGTGCGGCAAGTGGGCCTGCACCCCTTGTTTTTGGGGGGGCGCAACGCCGCGAATAGTGTGCAATTGGGCAGTATTGATTTGCGACACAATCCCACCGCAGGGTGATTGACGCCCACACCTGCGAATGCTCCAATAAAATGAGAGCAGGGCACCCGTTTGGCTGCGGTGCAGCAGGAGTGGCTTGCGCGGTGACGTATCGCCGGAGGGCGTGTAGTGCCGAAAATTCTGGTTGCGGACGACAATAGCAACATCCAGAAGATGGTCAGTCTTGCACTGAAAGATCAGGGCATTGACGTGGTCGCTGTTGGAAATGGCGAAGCCGCAGTGCGAAAGATCGCTGATGTGCGGCCAGACCTAGTGCTCGCCGACGTGTTCATGCCGGTTCGAAATGGCTATGAAGTCTGCCAGTTTGTGAAGATGGATTCAGCACTGTCGCACATTCCGGTGATTCTGCTGGTTGGTGCGTTCGATCCGCTGGATGAGCAGGAAGCACAGAGAGTGGGGGCGGACGGTGTATTGAAGAAGCCCTTCATTCCACCGGACCCGCTCATCTCGATGGTAAAGTCCGCGCTGCAACGCTCCGGATCAGGGCCAATGAGCGCGGCGCCTGCTGCAAAATTCGAAGAGCCGGCACCCTTTGGCGCCAAGGAAATACTGCCCCCGGCGAACACGAGTGTGCCAGCAGCGGCAGCAAGGCCGATACAAGAATTCAGCCTCGGAAGTGCTCCAGAAACCGTGAGCGAGAGTTTTGTGGAAGACGTGCCTTCTCGCCCGGAACCCATAAGGATTGATTCCGGCTCGCAGCCGGTGGCCTTCGGAAGCTTGCTGGAAACGCCCGCAGAAACGAAGGAAACGATAGAGGATGATTCCAGTTTTACGGCCGCGAACGCCCCGGAATTCGCCATGGAACACGATTGGCGAGACCGGGACGACGAACCAATGGACGCGGAAGAGGAAGAAGAGGAGCCAGCAGCCTGGAGGCCCGAGGGCACCGCAGACACTGTGGAAGGAGCTCCCACGGCCACGACCAAGAAATCAAAGAGCAGCTCAAGCGATTGGCGCATGGGCGGGTTTGAACAGATTGCGGCCGGCAAGTCGCGAAGCATGGGATGGGAGCCGGAGGAAGAAACTCCAGCGCCCCTGGAAACCGTCGCGCCGGCAGCGAGCACTCGCGCGCCGGAAACACCAGCGACGCCTCCCGCAGCGCCCGTACAACCAGTACAAGAGGTAACGCCGGTTCCTAGCAAGCCGTTTGTGACGGAAACCTGGGCGCCGCCAGCCGCGAGGGAAACGCGTGTGACAGAAGCGGCAACCGCCGTTGTCGAGGACAAGCCGAAGACAGAAAATGAGGCGAAGCCGGCAACAGAGAAGAAGGGAGGAAAGGATTCGTGGTTTTCCGTTTCGTCCAGTCCCTGGGAAGGTGAAATTCAGAAGGCCAGCGAGCTGGCTTCGACGTGGGATGCGCCTGCGATGGCGGATCCTGCCGTTGCACCGAAGAACGGAACCGAAAAGGCGAGCGAGATCAGCCCAGAAGCGAAAGCGGTGATTGAAGAAGCCTCGCTTCCGTCGGCAGCGGTCGAGACGATTCGCGAGGAAGCGGCACTAGTAACAGAAAACGCCAAATTCGAATTGGAGACGGAAGCCTCTACACAAGGAAGTAGTTTTTATGCGAAAGAGGAAGAAGGA
>Ga0137379_10001427_pt1 | contig 21853 bp, 14 predicted proteins | sample SagtaG_18_FD_104812 | JGI IMG/M metagenome (GOLD analysis project Ga0137379, IMG submission 104812) | Vadose zone soil microbial communities from Sagehorn Ranch, Mendocino, California, USA - Sage2_L_80_16 metaG | ecosystem: Environmental > Terrestrial > Soil > Vadose zone | place: USA...
GCCTTACCACATCGCGGCTACTTACGTCAGCCTCAAAGACAATGACCACGGGTTCGAGTGGCTGGAGAAGGCCTTTCAAGAGCGCGCCGACTGGATGGTGTTTCTCAACGTGGACCCAAGATTTGACGGCCTCCACTCTGACCCAAGATTCGTAGACCTTCAACGTGACATGAACCTCAGATAGACTGCTGTTCAACCTGGTGCGAGGCGCGCATCCGTGTTTTCCCCTTCGGCGGCATTGATTCCAGCAGCCCCTTTGATCAAAATAGGCATACTTTATGCTCCGCGAGATCACACACCACGACTTAGTCATCGAGGCGATCCGTAACAGCGGCATCATCTCCGAGTTGGTTGAGGAACACGAAGGCCATTTCGACCATGAATTGGACCTTGAACTAATTGTTTACGGCCGGAACTATACGGGAAAGAAGGTTGGCCCTTATGCTCGTCTGCTTGTTTACGGCCCTGGTGAAGAGATCATCCATGAGGGCGACTGGGGAGGCAACACCTTTTACATTCTGGTTGATGGCCGGCTCGACGTGTACGTCAATGGCGATCAGGGGATAAGCCACAAAGTCGGCGCGATTGAGCCACGAACAAGTTTCGGCGAAATGTCCGTGCTCGCCGGGCAGCCGCGCAATGCCACGGTGGTAGTATCTCCTGTAGCCGAAGCGACCGTGCTAGAAATTCAACGGCCAGCGCTCCGCCTACTCCGATCGTTGAAGAAGTTCAGCGAACTGCTCGAACAGGATAATCGCCAGCATGGCCTTGCTCGTACGCTCTTAGAATTGCAAGAGGCGACCCACAACTCCTTCAGCGCCGAAATGCTCGAAAAACTTAAAGAGGCTACTCGGTTTACGGTATACGCCAAAGACCACATCCTTCTTCAAGAGGGAGGCCCGATTGACCGCCTAATCTTCATTAACAGTGGCTGGGCGCAGCGAGTTAGTACTTCGAATCTGAGCCTCGCGCGGAGATTGGCTTCCACTCCAATGTTGGCTGACAACTTAACGGAATTAGATGAGAGCGTAGGGTTGGACTTTCTCGGTGCCGGTAATTGGTTGGGGCTTGATGCGATCTTTGGCAGTGAACAAACCACTTGGAAGTATACCGCTACAATCATGTCACGCACGGAAGTGTTGGAAATCGGCATCTCGCAGCTGCGGTCTAACCCTGAGCTACTCAAGACTATATCGGAATATTTCCCGCAATTCTCAGAAGCCGATGATCAGCCGCCTGGACCGCCCCCAGATAGAAGAAGAGTGGAGGCCGCTGCGAAAGAAATTGAGACTGGGATTGTTGAAGGCACAAACCTCCTTGTTATGGATATGGACCTCTGTATTCGCTGCGGCAATTGCTCGCTGGCCTGTCATAAGGTCCATGGGCAATCAAGACTCTTACGACGCGGTATTCACATTGCCCGGCCCGTCAAACCAAACAGCCGGTCCATACAACATGTCTTGTCACCATCAGTGTGCCTTCACTGCAAGGACCCTGAATGTCTGACCGGATGTCCGACCGGCGCTATTTCGCGTTTCTCCGCAGGACAAATTGATATCGACCCGAAGACCTGTATCGGATGTGGTGATTGCGCGACCCAATGCCCGTATAACGCCATCTCGATGGTCCCGCGCAAGTCAGCCGTGCCACCGACGCTGGGTCTCGGCGGCATTCTAAAGAGTTGGCTCAATCTGGCTCCGCCGACAGAGCCTGCTCCAGTAACAGAGACAGCCGATTTGTTGGCGATCAAGTGTAATCTTTGCGAGAACACGTCGCTCAATCCGAAGGGAGCGAAAAAGCCAGCTTACTCATGCCAGGAGAATTGCCCAACCGGCGCTCTCGTGCGCGTGAATCCGCGTGAGTACTTCAGCGAAGCTAAGAACGCCGTCGGAATTATTTTCAAAGACCAAACACACGCTATTGGACGCAACATCCACCAGCGAGACGTTCCTGCCAGAATACTTCACTTCTGCGGCGTGTTTGCAATTATCGCCATCGCGTTTGGGGTGTTGTGGGCTGCGCGCCGGTACGGTTTGAATGGGCAGCTCCACGGGACGTGGCTGACGATGCGCTGGATCACGGGCCTCATCGGCCTGGGTAGTATTGCGGCAGTCATGACGTACTCGGGACGCAAACAGATTTACACACGACGAGCCGGTCCCCTACGTTACTGGAAATTGGCGCACGTCTATCTCGGGCTGATCGCGGCCATTGTGCTCCTGATACACGGCGGGCGTGACTCAGGCGGCCTGCTGACTTCACTGTTGATGGTCTCGTTCGATCTGACAATTGTAGCGGGCCTCTTCGGGATCAGTTGCTACTTCATTGTGCCCCGGATCATGACAAGTATTGAGGGTGATCCGTTGCTTATCGAAGACCTGCGTATCCGCCGCCGGGAATTGCGCGAGACGCTCAGTTTGATCGACACGAGCGATGATGAGCTGCGCCATCTCGTTAAGGAGAAGATTCGCAAGCGCTTTTTCTCATTTCGTTATCTATTACGACAATACGTCCGTCGCGAAGACTTGACCAGGATGCTGGCCGAGGCGCGCAAAGAATTTCAGGACGATGCCGACGCGTTGAGCAAACCAAATGCACGTCGTTCGTTAATGGAGGCAGTTGAGGCGACTGCCACCCTACGCCGCGTGGACGCGCTCATTTACTTGCATCAGTTGCTCAAACTCTGGCTGGCGCCACACGTCGTTTCCGCTTCGATCATGCTGGCGCTGATGTTGGTCCACATTACTCAGGTGGTTCTCTTGACTGTGCGATAACCAAAATGAGTGAAGTACGGCAAAGCACCTTCATCATCACGCGCGAAGACCGCGCGGAAGAGCCGAAAACTATTATCAGGCAGGGATTGATCATTGGCCGGCTACCGGATTCCGATATTTGGCTCAATCATCCTGCGGTCTCCCGGCTTCATGCGGGCATCAATGAGATAGAAGGGGTTTTCTATCTCATTAACCTCAGTGCTTCAAGCGCGACTACGCTGAATGGCCGTGTAATTCCTTTTGATGAAGCTGAGGCGCTAACCGACGGCGATGAGATCCAGATCGGCCCCTACTTCCTCCGGATCGAACAGACCGCTGAGACGCTCAGGATCACGGTTGTTCATCAGTTTGCTCTCCACATCGGCGAACGCAAACCGCAACACAAGACAGAGGCCTATCGAAAACAGTTGGCGGTAGAGAATCGCATCGCTGGTTCATCTGACGTCGCTAATGCCCTCAAGGTATTCTGGGACAAGCGCACGCGGGAAAAGGCAGGCCGCCCGTCGCCCTTGCACCCGCGAACCCCTCCTCGTCTCGGCAAGATTCGGTTTAATTGGATGCCGACCAGAGATCTTGTTCGCCCCTGGCCTTTCGCCATCTTTATTTGGGCGCTGATTGTCGTGGGAACGCTTTCTGCGGTGGCAGCCTTCGCATATAAAGGAGCTTTCACTCCCGAGCAGCTTTCCGCCGCACATACGAGGAGAACTTTCACTCTGGCGCCCGCAATTGCTAAACAACCCAGCGGCAGTTCTTGCACATCCTGTCATGCTCTCAGCGTGAGTATGGCGAACAAAGAAAAGATGAATACAAACTGCGCGGCCTGCCACAAGACCGAAAGCTTTGTCGCTACAATGACGCGCGCACATCGCGAGGCAGGTATCACTTGCACCACCTGCCATACAGAACATCGAGGCGAGGGCTTTAAGCCGATGAACGCCGCGCTTGAGTCGTGCGCGAAATGCCACGCGGACGAAAACAAGAATCTTTATAACGGTAAGAGCGTTCATACTGCTCACGGGGGAACCTACGGTTACCCGGTGATTAACGGCGTATGGGTTTGGAAAGGTTTGGAATCAGAAGAACTGGAAACGAAACCTGAAGTAGGAGAGCTCTTACGGAAGAACAAAGCTACTCCAAACCTTGCGCAGGAGTGGCGAAATGCTCAATTTCACGCCATCCACGTCAACCGTATTCGTGTCGTTGCCGGCATTAAAGGGACTCCCGATGTCGACGTGGCCGCTGAAGTAATCTCATGTAGTAGTTGTCACAAGTCTGGCTACATGGGCGCCAATATTGACCGATCTTATCCGCGCACGACTTGCGGCCGGTGTCACAACCGCCAAGTCTTCGAAAGAGTTTCAGGGTCCAAAGGAGTCGAAACGCTGAGTTGCACTTCCTGTCATGTCCAGCACATCCAGGACACGCATTGGACGTCCTCCTTGCTCATCGCTCAAATGCCGACATCCGAGGTCAAGAAATAGGGTCCGCGCTATGAAAAAGTCACAGTTGCTCATCATCCTGACCCTTCTGGCCTTGCTGGTGGCAATCAATCAGCTTTTCACCGAGCCTTCTTCTTTCAGAAGGTACTTAGGCGGCCTGCCGTGGTACGGGTGGGCGGGCATCAGCGCTTTTCTCACTCTCGCGGGGATTGCGTTTGCGCTTCGCGATGCCCGACGAGCGCGCCGTCTGCTCGAAGAACCAATCGAGAAACACATGGACCCGAACCAGCAAAGGGTACAGCTCTCGCAGGAGTTACTTGAAAAGTATGATCCTGGCGGACCCGATTATCCTCATCCGGTCGTGATTGCAGACCGATGCATAGGCTGTCACGCGTGCGTGGATGCCTGCCCGCATAGTGTGCTGGCAATGGTAAACAACATCGCCGCCCCCGTAGCGCGCACCGAATGCATGGAAGACACGGCCTGCCAGGTGGCGTGCCCGGTTAACCCTAAAGCTTGCATCATCGTTAACACCACGAAGATCATCAAGCCCCGGCCCGTTCCCACACGCGATCAAACGTTTATGACTGACGTCCCGGGGTGTTACATCATCGGCGATGTCTCCGGCACTCCGTTGATTAAGAATGCCGCGAACGAAGGGGCGGATGTCATCAAGCACATCTCGCAGGAACTAAAAAACTCGCCGCCAGAACCGAAAGCTGAGTTCGACGTGGCGATCATCGGCATCGGGCCAGCAGGACTGTCGGCGGCAGTGTTGGCAAAACAGCATGGCTTGAGATATATCGGCATCGAGCGAGAGAAAGTACTGGCGACCATCGACGCCTATCCGGAAAACAAGTACCTCTTCTTTAAGCCAGAGTCGATGCAAGTGCGTGGCGGCCTCCCAATCGCCGGCGACGGTGATCAGCGCGAAAACATTCTCGAAGCATGGCTCGGTACCATGATGAGTAATGGCGTCGTGATTAACGAACAGGAGAACTGCAAAGGCATCAAGCGAGCCGTAGACGGGGACTACTTTACCGTCCAGACCGAAAAGGGAGAAAAGCGCGAGCCCTGCGACTATCGCGCACGCCGTGTCGTCCTTGCTCTCGGCAATCGAGGCACGCCGATGAGGCTGGGGGTGCCCGGCGAAGAGATCAAGATCTCGCGCAACGGGCGCTCTGAAGATAAAGTGATGTACAAGCTGTCGAAGCCGGATGAATTCAAACAGAAGAAGATACTGATTGTTGGTGGTGGCAACTCCGCAGTCGAGGCCTCAGTCGATCTGGTTGCTCGGCGCCGTGGTAATCAGATCGAATTTCGTGCTCCCGATGAGATTAACGACGTCACTCTGGTAGTGCGCAGCGGTTTTACGAATGACGTAAAATTCGGTAACAAGCAAAAACTCTATCACTGCATCGACGAAGGCAAGGTCAAGGTTTTCTGGAACACGGGTGTCAAAGAAGTTTGTGACGGCGAAGTGGTTTTGATGAATTCGCGCACGAAAGAGGAAAATGCGCGACTTGCGAACGACTATATTATCGCTCTCATCGGCGGCGCTCCGCCCAATAGGTTTTTGGAGTCAATCGGCATCACCATTCCTAAGGGTTAGCCCCATATTTTCGTTCATTAGAAAGCTTGCCCGCATCCAGAGGACGTCCATCACCTTGGCTGCGCCGCCCCGGCGTGTCGACTAAAACTATTTCTTTATGTGACAGTCCGGGCACCCGAGCGGAGCCTTCAGTTTTGGATCTCTCTTCGTTGCAGCATCATGGCAGGAGATACATCTGATGTGATAGGCGTTATCGTTAGTCAAACCCCCTGATTCCAACATGCCAATCTGCCTTGCGATCTCCCTCGGATATCTGACGCTCTTGGGTGGGTACTCATCCGTCGCGGGTGTGCTTTTCTGAAAGTGGCAAGCGCGGCATGACTTCACGGGCTCCTTCGAAGTCTCAAGTTGCTCGGTTGTAAGTACCGCCGTGCGCTTGGGATTGAAAGTCTTGAGGTATGCCTTTCCGCCAGGTGCCGATGGTTGTTCTGTGTGATGACATTCAACGCATGCAGTCAACGTCTTGCCGTCTAGCGTATGCATCACGTCGGTATTGTGCTTGGAGTGATCAAAGGCAGCCTCGGGCTTAAGCTCGCCATACTTGTCATCGTGAATATCTTTCGACAGGATAATCGGTTTGGCGGGTTGCGTCGCGCTAGATTCGGGAATCGCTTTTCCGTCAGTGTCTACGGCGTGCGGAGGATTGGTCCCATCAAACGAGGCGGTTGTGTAGGCAACCGCAACGACCAGGCAGCCCAACGTCAAGAGGAGAGTAACTGGCAATTTCAATTTCATGTTCATCGTCCTCTGCGCGTTCATTTGAAATTCAACGAAAAGATGACGCGGTAAGCGTATGTCACCTGTGTAACTTTAACCTTGCCGAGAATATAGCGAGGTCTAGCAACTCTGTCAAACTTCTTACCGGGCTCAGGCTCCAAATTTCAGCCCCTTATGGCAGCGCTTGCAAACGTCAAAGTTCGGGCTCTTGTCCCCAAAAGTGCGTTGTCGACCGTTATGGCAAGTCGCGCAGCTTTGAGCCCGAGGATTGATGTAATGTTGCGCAGGGAGAATGGAAGTCACTTGTCTTGTTTGCGGCAACCCTCGTCCCTGCAGATTATGACAACGATCGCAGGTCAAACGCTCGCGCGCGGTGTGAGCTGCGTGGCTAAAGCCGAACCGGTAAGAGCGAGCCGCAGTCGAAGTCGGTGAGTAACGGCCAGGTTTGTACTTATGGCAGGAGCCGCATGAAGAAGAATTACTCGCTTTCTGTTCGGGGGAATGGCACGAATAACAACTTCCGTGCGCGTTTGGACCCGCGGGGATGGTCATTGCAACGCCGCGACGGGCTTGGGCATGACACGCCGCGCAGCCGTCCGGTGGTCGGGCAGATTCAATTCCCCGCATGTGTTGCGCGTGGTCGAACTCCGCGGTGAAGCTAAGCAATGCAGGAAAACTCTTCGTCGGCGGATTGGATGAGTTGAGACCATCCTCTTTGTGGCAGATTGTGCAAATCGGATTAATTGGGGAAGAGCTGATAGTTGCGGTGAATTGAACCAGATGACACCCCGTGCAGTCTTTGTGAACGGGGAACCTCGGTGCCAATGAATTGTCCCTCCGACGATGGCACGATCTGCATTTCTCGGGCTTGGCGAAATCCTCATGAGCGCTCGGGTATTTGTGCGAGAATTTGGAGTAGTCAGCCGCCGGCGTAAAGCTGGCTGGATTCAAAGAATCGGGTTGTTGCCACGCTGTCGGTTGTTTAGTAACTGCGGATGCACCACTGCCGTTGAAGAGCGTCACAGCGGAGATTGAGCAGAGAACTATCGCAGCGAGCGGCAGCCGCTTTGATGTGGAGATCGAGCGCGAGACCAGCACCATCTCAGACCCTTCTGCGGCATCCTGCGGGTTTGTCGTCATTTGCATTGCTCAGAAATCAGCTTTGCGCTTTTCGGGAAATCTGTGTCGTTGAAATTCGTAATGCCAAACAACTTGTAATGGCTACACGGCGGTGGCGTGCCGCCGATCGAGGCCGAGTGACAGCCGGTGCAAGGGTGCCGGTTTTTCCCTCCCGCAATATCGGCATCTTCGAGGAGAAGCATCTCTTGATCGAAGTTGCGTTGAGTTCCCGGTTTACGGTGACATTCACTGGTTGCGCAGGTCGAAATCGGCACGTCGGCCTTTGCGATATCAAGCTGTGCGATATTGACGTGACAGGTCGTACATTCGCGCCTGTGACTCGTTGATTCATGATTGAACATGAGTGAAAGATCGCCCAGAATCATCTGCTCGCTCTGCTTTGGAAACGGATTCATGTCGTGCCTGGTCAGCCGGGGGCTTGAGCGCGTGTGGCAGACGACGCAGATAACGGGTGTTGTGCCGCGGAAAAACTGTGGCGGTTTTACGCGGTGACAATCCAGGCACGAATCGTGATAAGGGTATTCTTTTGTGACCGACTTCGTCGCGGCGGTCACCACCGCTACATCGGGAGGTTTAGTCAGTGGGATATGACACTTCGAGCATGGCAGTTTTAGCTTAGAGCTATGGTTTTCGTGCTTAAAGCTAGAGGAGCTGGGATTAGTCGTCGCTCGCGCTTGCGTTCCAGTTTTCCGTTTCGATCGGGTCCCCCTTTGCTGGTGGCGTGTCTGGGCCCTTGCCACTGCGGTCGACGAGACTCGCTGGTAGGCAAAAAAAGTAGCCGCCACCGTAGCGAGGATTGCCAGAGCAGCAAGAAGGCGTACGACTTGACCGTTGAAAGATTCGCTCTGCCTCACTCGCGTCGTCCTTTCTCCACGACACGTAATCTATCGCAGCATGATCTGCCCATATCTTGGCCGCAATTTCCCCTTCGATACCAGTGGACTGAGCGGCTGATACCTTACTAAGCTGAGTCAGTTCTTTCAAGCTTTTCAGTTTAGATGGAAACGATAGGAAGCACCGCTCGGGCGGATAGAACGCATGAGCGCAGCCGAAAGCCATGTCTTGAAATCCCAGGACGACCTTGCTGAACGCTTCGTGCTCAGTGGGTCATTTTCAATTGTGCGTGCTTGTTCCGCTCGCCCTCCTCCGGCTCACCAGATTCTTCCCTGACTCGATGCAGATCAATTGCATATGCTTCGGCTGCGCACGGGTGAATGGGCAGACCAGGTAGTCACCCCAAAGTTCAGTATCCCAGTTGAGCTTCTTTGCTATCTCTTTCGGCAATCTCGAGTAGCCTGGCTGAGAATAGCTCTCCGAGATGCCCAGCATTCGTTTAGTGCCCGATCTCCAAAGCCGCATAGTTGGGTTCCCGTTGTAGAGGGCCAGCCTTCCATGCACCATAAAACACTTTCCGACTAGCTGTGGCTGGGAACGGCACGGTTTGAGTGGAGATTCAGATGATTGTGATTGTGATTGTGAGAAAACGACTCCGCAGTAAAGCAGCGAAAGCACCATCGTTATCACGTGCATCAATTTCACCTCTATTCCTCGACCACTCACCTAGCGGCCACATAACGTCAGCGTTGAACGAACGCCGCGATTATGAACAGCCGGGAAGCGAAAGAACAACTCAGAGAGGCCGTTTCATAGGTGCCACAAATTTCGCCTCAGCAGATCTCCTTATGAGGATTCGCTGCCCGTGTAGCGGAACGTAATGGCGCAACGCGCAGACACACGCGATCACGCGACTCTTCAAACGTAGGCGTGGTACTTGAAAATCAATTTTTCCATTACTTTTCAATCCATTGCTTTTCATTGTCAGAACCTCTTTCACTTGGGCGCGCTTCACTGGATTTTGTCAAGTGTGCATGCACCCACACACTCAGGTACAATCAGGAACCACGGTCGGAGGAATTCCTAACTAAACCGACCATCTGAACACACGTTTACGCTGCGTGGACAAATGCTTGATCTCAACTACGTTCGGGAAAATCTGGACCGCGTGCGCACCGCGCTCGAGAAGCGAGGCTTTGCGCCTGCGGTGCTTGATGATTTCGTCCGGGCTGATGCCGAACGCCGCGGCGTGATCGCGGAATCAGACGCGCTAAACGCGCAACGCAACTCCGCCAGTCGCGAGATCGGTATGTTGATGAAGGAGGGCAAAAGCGATGAAGCCACGCTCAGGCGAAACGAAGTTAGCGAGCTGAAGGAGAGGATTGCAGAACTCGACGAGTTGCGCGATCAGGCAGAAGCGCGTATGCGCGAAATGCTCTCGACGCTTCCGAATATTCCGCACGAAAGCGTTCCAGTTGGAAAAGACGAATCGGCGAACGTGGAAATCCGTCGCTGGGGCACGAAACCAGAATTCGATTTCGAGCCAAAGGACCATGTCGATCTAGGCATGGCGCTCGGCATTCTCGATCTCGAACGCGCCGCAAAGATCGCGTCGGCGCGTTTCGCGATCCTGAACGGAGCCGGCGCACGCTTGAGCCGCGCGCTCGTCAACTTCATGCTCGATGTGCAGACGCGCGAGAACGGCTACCAGGAAACGCTGCCTCCATTCATCGTCAACAAAGATGCTCTCTTTGGCACCGGCCAGCTGCCCAAGTTTGAAGAAGATCTTTTCAAACTAACTGACGAGCGTGGTCTCTATCTGATTCCAACGGGTGAAGTGCCGGTCACCAACTATCACCGCGAAGAGATGTTGGCTGCCTCGGTGCTGCCGCTGAAGTTTGCGGCTTACTCGCCGTGCTTCCGCTCGGAGGCGGGCAGCTACGGGCGCGACACGCGCGGAGTCTTTCGGCAGCATCAATTCGAAAAGGTTGAGCTGGTGAAACTAACGCTACCGGAAGAGTCCTACAACGAGTTGGAGTCGCTGACGCTCGATGCTGAATCGATTCTCCAGAAACTCGGCTTGCACTTTCGCGTTGTGGAGCACGTGACTGGCGACCTGGGATTTTCGGCGGCAAAGTCTTACGACGTTGAAGTGTGGCTGCCTTCTTACAACGCCTTCAAAGAAATCTCGTCGTGCTCAAACTGCACTGATTTTCAAGCAAGGCGCGGGCAAATTCGTTTCCGACGCGTAGGCGGAGCGAAACCCGAGTTCGTGCATACACTAAACGGTTCCGGTCTTGCCATCGGTCGCACGTGGATCGCGATCCTTGAAAATTATCAGCAGCTGGATGGTTCGGTCGTGATTCCTGAAGCGCTACGACCATACATGGGTGGAATGGAAAGGATAGGAGGCAGTAAGCAGGAGGCAGGAGGCAGGAGGCAGGAGGCAGGCGCCAGGTGACAGGAAACGGATTCCGCGGCCTCCTCTTCTGCCTCCTGCCTCCTGCCGTCTGCCTCCTGGTTATTTAATTCTCAACTCAAACGGCATCAGCAGCATCGCATCGCCACTCTTCATTTTGTCGAGCAATAGAGCGTAGCGAAATGCGCGGCGCGCGTCTTGCGGAAGCGCGGCTAATACTGCGCGCTGTTGCTTCATCTGCGGAGTTTCTGATGTCTCGCTCTCATCGTCGCTGCTGCTGAGCAATTGCTGAATGAAAGTTCTCGGATACGGAAAGATCACGCGGTGCACGCCCTTGTCAGCAGGAATGTTTGCGAGTTGTTTTGCCACTTCAATCGCCCGATCGAGCCCGCCATATTCGTCGACGATTCCGTTTTCCTTTCCCTGCGCTCCAGTCCACACGCGGCCCTGGCCGATCTTATCGATCTCGGTCTTCTCTTTGCGTCGACCCCGCGCTACCTTTGAAATGAAATCGTCATAGGTCGCATTGATCCAGGCAATAAACCGCGGACGCTCAACCTTGTCGTCGAATTTCTCCGTTTCCCGAAACATGCCGGCGGCTTCGCCGCGCGTCACATATTGATTAGTAATGCCCAGCCAGTCGTAAAATCCCTTAACAACAGGCTTGCCCGCGACTACACCGATTGAACCAGTGATTGTCGACGGCTCCGCGATGATTTTGTTGGCACCCGCGGAAATGTAGTAGCCGCCCGAAGCGGCGACATCACTCATCGAAACAACGAACGGCTTTTTCTTCTTGGCTGCTTCGACGGCGTGCCAGATGATGTCCGAAGCGAGACCTGAGCCTCCTGGACTGTCAACGCGCATGACGATCGCTTTGATCGTCTTATCGTTTGCGGCGTCGGTAATCGCTTTTGCCAGAGTGTCGCAACCAATTGATTGCTCACCCGAGGGACTGTTCTCCGACTTGCCTGAGCCGATGTCACCCGTCGCATAGATGATCGCAATTTTCTCGCCCTTATTAAGCCCCAGTGATTCCGGATCGACATCGCGATATTCACTGGCTCTCACCAACCGCAGGTCTTCCGTTTCTTTGTAACCGAGACGCTTCTTCAATTCCTTTTCGACCTCGTCGCGATAAGCAGCACCGTCGATCAGTCCGGCATCCTTGGCCGCATTGGCACTGAATGGCGCCTTGTCGATTAGCGCTTTTACCTCCGCAACAGATTTCCCGCGACCCTTGCCGATGCCTTCAGCCAAGCGTGTGTAAAGATCTTCAAGCAGGGAGTTCACGTATTCCTTGTAGGCTTCACTCATTTCCTTTTGCGTGAACGTGTCGCCCGCACTCTTGTATTTTCCGATCTGATAAATGTCCGGATAGACGCCGAGCTTGTCCAAGCTCCCGCGAAAGAACATCACGTCCGCGGCGAGGCCGACGGTGAAGAGTTCACCAGGCGGTGCGACGTAAATCTTGTTGCAGGCGCTGGCGATGTAGTACTCCTTGTTCATGCCGTATTCCATATAGGCATAAACGGGCTTGCCGGACGAACGAAAGTCGGCAATCGCATCGCGGATCTCTTCAGACTTGGCCCAGCCGGCTCCCGAGCTGTCGACATCGAGGAGAATTGCCGTGATGCGCTTATCGACTTTCGCTTTTTTGAACTGTAGCAGGAGGCTGGTAAGCGACTGCTCAGGACCGCCGAAAAACTTGCGTAGCGGATCTTCCGGAACGTAGTCGGGCAAATCGCCCGAGACGCTTAACGCGAGCACGCTGTTGTCGCGGATTGGCGGCGGGCTTTTGCGGAAGGCCGCAAAAAGCAAAGCAATCCCGACGAACGCAACCAGCACGAGCACGACGACAATGCCCGAGATGATGAGAACAGTTTTTCGTGTACGTGACATGGCCATTGCTTTATTCCTAACCCAGAGCTTTCGCAGATTTGGTCATTCGAAGATTTTCCGGTGTGAGTACGCAGGTAAAGGGGAAAAGGTTTACCGGTAGGGGCGGAGCTGTGTGTCCGCCCTCCTGCGCTACATAGCAACTTCCAACGAGGGCGGACACGCAGGTCCGCCCCTACTTCTTTACTATCCAGCCGCCGCCAACGACTTCGTTGTCTCGATAAAACACCGTGGCCTGGCCGGGCGTGATGGCGCGCTGTGGCTCAGCGAAGCTGACTCGCACGCGGCGATCCGGAAGCGGCGTAATCGTGGCCGGCACTGGCTCGTGGCGGTAACGCACGCGCACGTCGGCACGGACCGGTTCGCGTGGGCTATCAAACGCCACCCAGTTCACGCCCGCCGCGGTGAATTCACGGCTCAGCAGTTCTTCCTGCGAGCCAACCACAACCTGGTTCTTTGCCGGATCAATTGAGAGCACGTAAAGCGGACGCTCCGCGGCGATGCCAATGCCGCGGCGTTGGCCAATTGTGTATCGATGGATGCCGGTGTGCGTGCCAATCACTTCCCCAGTTGAATCAACCAGATCGCCTTCGGGCGGTATTCGATCAGCGGCGCCTTCGGCGTCAAGATAGCGATCGATGAAGCCGGCATAGTCGCCATCGGGAACAAAACAAATCTCCTGCGACTCTTGCTTCTCCGCCACTGCCAGACTGTGCCGACGCGCGACGTCGCGCACTTCGGGCTTGGACATTTCGCCGAGCGGAAACAGCGCCCGCGAAAGCTGATCCTGGGTTAGCTCCCAGAGGAAATAGGATTGATCCTTTTGCAGATTGCGTCCGCGCAGCAGTCGGTAGCGACTGGTTGCCGCATCGTATTCAACCCGCGCGTAGTGACCCGTCGCCACTTTCTGGCAACCAAGACTGGCCGCGAGTCGATCAAGCGAGGAAAACTTCAAACGGCTGTTGCAGGAAACACAGGGGATTGGTGTCTCGCCACTGAGATAACTGGTGATGAAAGGCTGGACCACATCGCGCTCGAAATCGCGCTCAAGATTCAAGACATAAAAAGGAAAGCCTACTTCCTCGGCTACCCGCCGCGCATCGTAAACATCATCGAGCGAGCAGCAACGCGAAGGCAGTGGATCGCCGTTCTGATCGACACTGATACCTCGACGCTGGTTCCACAACTGCATCGTGAAGCCGACCAGCTCATGGCCCTGCGCCTTCAGAATTGCCGCGGCCGCGGACGAATCCACGCCGCCACTCATTGCTACCGCAATCTTCATTCGGCTCATAGTTTCAGGTTTCAGGTTCCAAGTTTCAAGTTACGAGGGTTGGTTCATCGAAACGGCCCGGTTCGGCTGAGTGTCCGTTGACTCAAACAGCGCCCGTTTGCTGGTGTTTCTGAGCGAGTGTTAAGATTCCGAATCGTGAACTTGAAACTTTAGACCTGAAACTCAAAGAGGATGCCCGAACGACCTATTGAAGAGTATCGCATCGCTGAAGAGCCGTACTACCTGGCGGTCAATGGCGAGATAGACTTGTTCCAGGCGGCGCATGCGGCGCGATTGCCCGTGATTCTGAAAGGCCCGACCGGCTGCGGCAAGACGCGCTTTGTCGAACACATGGCCTGGCGTCTGGAGCGTCCACTGATAACCGTCGCCTGTCATGAAGATCTTTCGGCGACGGATCTCGTTGGGCGATTTTTGCTCGAAGGCGAAGAAACTGTTTGGCACGATGGCCCGCTGACTTCCGCCGTTCGCAACGGCGCGATTTGCTATCTCGATGAAGTTGTCGAGGCGCGCAAAGACACGGTCGTGATCATTCATCCGTTGACTGATCACCGTCGCCGTCTGCCGATTGAAAAGCGCGGCACTATTCTGGATGCGCCGGCAGATTTCATGCTCGTCGTCTCATACAATCCCGGCTATCAATCGATCCTGAAAGATCTGAAACAATCTACCCGCCAACGCTTTGTCGCGATTGATTTCGACTACCCACCGCCCGAGATGGAGACGGAAATCGTCGCGCATGAAGGCGGTGTGGACGAAGGCACCGCCCGCGATCTGGTTTTGATTGGACAGAAAGTCCGCAACCTGCGCGGCCACGGACTCGAAGAAGGAGTCTCGACGCGCCTGCTGATCTACGCCGCCCAACTCATCGCCCTCGGCATTTCGCCAATCACCGCGGCCGAGACAGCCATGTGCTCGCCCATCACCGACGACCGCGAGCTGCAACGAAGCATTCGCGAAATCGTGACGACCATCATTTAGAATACTTAGCTGCAATGGACATCTTCGACCGCGACAAGGAAACGGACGCGAGCGCCGAGGAGCGGGCAGAGTCGACCGGGAATTCGATCGAACACGAATTGCACGAGCACTTCGGCTCAATTAAGAGCGCAACTGAGCGGCAGTCGATTCTTGAATTGACGCGTGAGCTGGCGCGGCTCCCGTTGGATCAGGCAGCCGCAGCGCTGGAGACGAGCGCGGCGATTGCCGGTGTGTCGCTACGCGCGAGCATCGAGTTTTTGCGCGCTGCGCCGGAAGCTGCGCAGATCTTGGAAGCCGCTGAGTTGCGTTCCTGGGGCGACATGGGCCGGCGCATCGCGATGGGCGACGTCGAAACTGCGGTTTCCTTTTTCATCGCTGGTGTTAGTGAGCTGAAGGATGTACCGCGCGAGGCACGACCGCTCGTCTTTCAAGTCTGCTCGCGGCAGATGACGCTGTCGAGCACGCACGCAACGGAGACTCTTCGGTGGGCGCCTAACCTTGCCAAGGCAATAAACAATTCTGAAATCTTTGCTTCAGTTTTCGAAATAGCCGCCGAGATCTCGCGACGCTCGGCCAGGCACAGCGCGGATTTCTTAAACGCCACTCCGCAAGTCGCCGCGGCACTGAAAGGACTCAAAGACAACCCCACTGTCATTCGAGAGGCTTTGTCACTGGCTTCCGCGTTTGCCATGCGCGCCGGCGGCATCGCGTCTGATGCCTGGGCAGCGCTGCCGCCAGCCATCGACGGTATTGACGCCGAAGGCACGATCAAATTACTGCAGCGCACCGCTGACTTTCTCGAGCGTGGTGGAGGCGCGGCTTTGCATGTGCTGATCTCCGGCGGCGAAATCATGCGCGCCTTGCCGGAAGCCTTCGACGATTGGATCGGACTCTTGTGGACCATCGCGGAACATGGCAACGCGAGTTTGGTGGCTTTCGTCCGCAGCAGTCCTCGGTTTATTCGCGCGATTTCCGGCGAGGCCGATCGCACTCGCTCCATTGAACTGGCAAAGCGCATGCTTACGCTGGCACGAGAGATTGCCCGGGTTGATGCCGAGGCCGCGCTGGCTTGTTTCCGTTCAAGCGCGCTGGCCCTGCGCACCGTCTCGATTGAGCAATTTGAAGAGTGGGCGCGTCACGGTCTCGCGCTCGATCGTGTTGACGCGCGGGCGCGCCGCAGTTACTTCGCTTTGGAAACCCGTCGCAGTTACGAGACTTTGCACACCGGCGGCAACGGTCTGGCGCTCGAATCGGTCCAGCATCTGCTGCGTCTGTACATCGAAGGTCTAACCGGTTACGAAGTCGAGATCGCGCCGCTGGCTGCGGTGCCGGTCGAATCGCGCATCGGCGATGGCCGCACAATTCATCTACCGTCGCTGGTTGCCGAATTTGGCGATGATGATCTTGATTTCCGGCTCTACAAGGTTTTGGCCGCACATGCAGCCGGTCAGATCGAATTCGGCACACACGAGCGCGACACGGTCGGCTTGCGTGCTGCATATTCGGAGATCGCCGATCTTTACAACGCGGACAACGTTGATGCGCGCGATGCTTTTGCGCTCGATGGCTACATCAACGACATGGCCAGGAGCGAAGCGGCTCTCGCGCCGGAGGAGGAAGCGCGCCGCAGGGCGAACGAGCGACGCCAACTCCCTGCCGATAGCGACTATGTTTCGGTGCTGGGACTTTTTCCACATCGTCAACTGGCACGACGCATCTTTACTACGCTCGAGAACGGCCGCATCGATCGGCGACTACGTCATGCCTATCGCGGTCTGACACGCGATCTCGATCAAATTCGCGAATACCTGCGCCGCAGCCGGCCGCGCATCATAGATCTGCCGACCACGCTTGTTCCCTTTGAGTTACTCTTTCAGATCACGCTCTGCGGCGGCGCGCTCGAGGACTCAAGAAATTACTACGGCCAGGTCGTTTCAGAACTGGAAACAATCGTCGCGGATTATTTGAGCGGTCCCGCCGCCACAGTTGCCGACGCGCTGATTGCGACCAGCCGCGTCTATTCGCTCTTCCAATCGTTGGCGCAAGATGATTCTGACCACAGCGAAACGCAGGAACAATCATCAGACGCGGAAAGCGAAGCCGGCCGCGAGATTGCTGGACAAGAGCGTCAAGCACGTATACCGCAGCGACGCGATGCACGCGATCTCTTCAGCGCCTGGAACGATCCAAACGCTGAAGGCGAACCTGATGAGATGGAAGGTTCCGAAGCGTGGATCGAGGCCGAGACTCCCGAACAGATTTTGGAAGAGGGCGAGGTTGCTTTCAACTACGACGAGTGGGATCGCGAGCTTACGGACCATCGCATCGGCTGGTGCCGAGTGATTGAGAAACGTGTGAAGCGCGGCGACCAGGCCTTTGTCGAGCAAACGCGCGAGCGACACAAAGGGGTGATCTCGTCGATTCGTCATCAGTTTCAATTGCTGAAACCCGAAAATCTCACGCGAGTGTTCAACGAGTTGGATGGCGAAGAGTTTGATCTCAATGCCGTGATCGATTACGTGATCGATCGTCGCGCCGACGGGCATCAGTCCGAGCGGCTCTACACCAAGCGTCTGCGACGCCGACGTGATGTTGCGGTTTCGTTCCTGCTGGACCAGTCATCATCCACCGCCCGTACGATCGGGCGTCATCCACTGCAACCGTACACGCATCCCGGTCGGCGCATCATCGAGATCGAAAAGGAAGGGTTGGTGTTGATGAGCGAGGCGCTCGAAGCGGTCGGCGACGTTTATTCAATCAACGGTTTCACTTCCGAAGGCCGGCGCAATGTGAAGTTTTACGTCGTAAAAGATTTTGACGAACAGTATTCCAGCGAAGTGAAGCAGCGCATCGGCGGCATCACTTATCAGAACAACACCCGTTTGGGCGCCGCGATTCGCCACGCCACAGCGCGTCTCGGGAAACAGGACGCTCGGACCCGTCTGCTCATCGTTCTTTCCGACGGGCGCCCGTACGATCACGACTACGGCGACGCCCGTTACGCGCGCGAAGACACCCGCGAAGCTCTGCGACAGGCGAAGAACGAGGGCATCACTCCGTTCTGCATCACCATCGATCGCGAATCCGAAGCCGAGTTGCGCGACCTCTACGGCGAGATTGGCTACACGATCATCGACGACGTGCTCTCACTCCCTGAACGCTTGCCGGGAATCTATCGCAGGCTGACCAGCTAATGGTCGGATAATCAGTGCGGAGTGCGCCATCTTAGTCGCGCCCGACGCCAAGGCGCTTTTGCACGAGTCTTTCGACTTCGAGCGGCACGCCTTCAGCTTTCGCCCTCCGAATAAATGCGCTGTCGATCTTGAAGATGCGCAATTTTACTACGTCTTCGACCGAAAGGTCCGTCAACCCTTCGTTGCGAACTTCAGTGACAAACTCAGGAGTAACTTTGAAAATCCGCATTTTGACGAGGCTCTCAAAGGGTTCTTTATCAAAACCCATTTGACTTACTTGCCTGACGTAATCCGCATCGATCTTGAATATCCGCGCTTTGACCAGGTCCTCCATGTCGAGGTTAGGAAAGCCGGTCGCTTTCATCTCGCGCATGAACTTGGCATCGACCTTGAAGATCGCCGCCTTGAAAAGATCATCGACGTGAAGTTTGCCGAAACCGGCCGAGGACAAGTCATCCGCAAGAGCCGTCGTGACATTCAACGTCGTAGCCGCGAAAAGTCTGTCTTCCTCAGACTGGCGTCCGTCGCGTGCGATTGAGTTCTCTTGGAAGTCAAAGCCCCGGCTTTTCATTGCCGAAACAAAACTCTGATTTCCGGTAAAACGAAACGTGCCTGAGCCGTTGCCGTCTTGAAAACTGCCTTCGCAGTCAATTCTTCCGGCTTCGCGCACGAGGCTGAAGTTGACTGGGCCGCCGCCGAGTACCTGTTCGCGGCTCAAGCCCTGTAACTCGGCAAAGTCATAAGATTGGCCCATCTGATTTCTACCGCCCTTTTCCGTGCGGCGCTCAAAATTCAGATGGAGTTTGCCGGAGCTGTCATTTCTCTCCGCGTCAGTTCCTTTGCTACGAGTGTTTGAAAGCGAGGCCGACCAATCGCCCGTCAGTACGCCCTGGGCGTTGACATTAAGACCCGCGAGCAAAACTATAAAAGCCAAACTAATGACGATGCGCATCCAGATTTTCTTCAACATCGGCGGGTTCTCCTCGAATTGATAGTTTTGCTATTCACACTGGTAACACCGCCCGTCGATATTTGTGGCAGAAATCTTGATAGGAGTTGCGCTCGATTGAAGAGTTTTTGGCCTGGCCATCAAGCCTGAAGTTGAGTACGTGGAACTGCTTACGGTATAGTTTGGAGAGTTGAACTGGGGAGGGGTCGCATAATTGGTAGTGCAGCGGTCTTGAAAACCGCCGCCCGCAAGGGCTTGCAGGTTCGAGTCCTGTCCCCTCCGCCATTTATTTTCAACCTAATGAAAATGTTTAAGCTTCTCGCGGTCCTGTTTTTTGTTCTGCTCGGCGCTGCTGGCGCCGCCGCCCAGGTGCAGTCCTTCGGGGAAGTCTCTTTTGCAGTCCCGGATGGATGGGAATACAGCGCTGAGGCCTCGGGAGATCATGCGACCCTTTCCATCGCTCAGAATGGTCAAGTAATCGCCCTGGCTGTCTTCCGGCCATTGCGTTCCAGCGGAAATCCCGATACCGATTTTCGCGCCGCCTGGGCAAAAGACGTGCGGTCGATGCAGCCGCCCGAACCAATTTACGAGTACAAGAGTCTGGCCGGCTACCAGGGTCGTTACGGCAGCACCAATACTCCCGACAATGCGCACTATGTGTACTTGTGTGTGCTGGAGACCGGTGAGAATGTGATCCCGGTGCTGGTAATCACGCCCGATCGCCAGTCGTTCAACAGCCTGGAGCCCATCATCTCGTTATTCGTGGAAGGCGTGCGGCAGCTCCCGCTAAAGGCACAAGCCCCGAAGACCAACATCACCATTGCCGATCTGGTCGGCGAGTGGCGCAGTAGTGGCGACAGCAGCCTGGACTACGTTACCTCGAGTGGCGCATACGCTGGCAGCTCCACGGTGGCGCATGGCGCCAGTTACACCATCGCCTCCGACGGAAGTTTCAAATCACAGTTCGCCGGAATCGCAAACCGCCAGATTATTCGAGGCAACAGTGCCGGCCGTGTTGAATTAGGGCCGGGAACCATTGGTTTTCGCGAGCGCGGCGGCAAGCTCTCGCGCTATCACTTTATTTCTTACCAGACAGCACTAAACGGCGCCACCGTGCTCACCCTGCTCGGCGATCAGTACGAGGCCAGTCCCGCCAACGTCAGCTTTTACGGCGAGAAATGGGTGCGCGAGCCCAGGCATTGATCTGAGCTCACCTTATCGAGATTAATCCACTTCGCTAAGACACTTTCAGCTTTTGAAAACCGCCGCCCGCAAGGGCTTGCAGGTTCGAGTCCTGTCCCCTCCGCCATTGTTCTCAATAATTTACAGTTCGCCATGACTCGTCTAAAGTATAGCCTCAAATATTCCGATTCCTGTGAGGCCGAATTGGTAACGTCCTTTCATTTGCGAGATGAATCGCTGGCTAAAGCTGAGGTGGAGGCGAGACGCCAGCGTCTTTATTAGGTTTAGTCGTCGAGTTGATTCCCGAAATGGAATGCGAACACAAACTCGTCAGTGATCTCATGCCTGATCTGGCTATCGAGGTCGCCAGTCGACTTGAGGCCGGTGACATCCTTAACTCTCCGGAGCGTTGTGCCGAGGTTACCTTCCTCATCTCTATTGGCGCACCTAACGATGAACTGCCGATCGGTTATCACAACATTTCCAGTAAACTGCGCCTGCTCTTCGGGGATACACTGGACGCGGAGTCGGGCCCCACCGAAGTCGACGTGCGGACCCTTATGGAACTTGCGCAGAACTTGCGATCGTCTAAGGGAAAGGTGCTAATCCATTGCGAAGCCGGTGTTAGCCGATCGACCGCTGCGGCGCTAATCCTTTATGCCTGCTGGCTAGGTCCCGGGCGCGAGGGCGAGGCCATGAGACGCGTATTGAAGCAGCGCCCACTTGCGATCCCAAACCGCAGAATGGTTGAGCTTGCTGATCACTTACTCAAACGAGGTGGACGCCTACTGGAAGCGTGACTTGAAAGTTCTTTTAGGGGTAATCGACAAACCGCGGGTCGTACTTTCATAAGGAAGAATTCGCGTAGCTTCATAGTTGAGCACATTAGTTCTTGAGGTCAAAAAAACTCTCACCTCTGACTAACGCTTTGCCGCGGCAGGGTGTGTCTAAGTCAGAGCCGCAACGAAGCTTGCGCTTAGATGGCGCGCTGATGGAAATACTCTGCCCTTACCTAGATCACTTTGATGGCTGCACACCCTGGTTTATATTGGTAAATTCATGGACGTGAGACTAGGTTCAAGGCCCCTTTGAGGTCTTGAAAACCGCCGTCCGCAAGGGCTTGCAGGTTCGAGTCCTGTCCCCTCCGCCATTCCCACGCACAGTCCTAGTCATCTTCGTCATCTTCGTGCTCTTCACTGCCTCTCACAAACTGCTTGCGGCACTAGCCTGTTAGGGAGCCTGATCTGCAACTTCAGATTTTTCTGAATTCCTCCGGCTTGAGTAAGCGAAAAGCACATGTGCGTCTGGTCATGCGCCGCGAAGAATTAATGCATCGGGCCTCAACGTGTGAGACTTAGCTCGGCATAGAACCGCAAGCAGTAACGCCCGTCTATTCAAGTCGGGTGGCGGTCGTGGTGGAGC
>Ga0137379_10001432_pt1 | contig 21799 bp, 16 predicted proteins | sample SagtaG_18_FD_104812 | JGI IMG/M metagenome (GOLD analysis project Ga0137379, IMG submission 104812) | Vadose zone soil microbial communities from Sagehorn Ranch, Mendocino, California, USA - Sage2_L_80_16 metaG | ecosystem: Environmental > Terrestrial > Soil > Vadose zone | place: USA...
CGGACGGGCAAGCGACGCGCCGTCGCCTGGCGGAGCCATCCTGAACGGCGGTCGTCGCCGACCCCACTCCCCTCCGGCCAGCCGACGAACCCGATCCGGCGATGACCCAGCCCGACCAGATGCTCGACAGCGTCCGCGACGCCTTGCGCGCCGTCGACGTCCACCCACGAGTGCCCGGGCCGGCTCAGCCCCCACGGCCGGCCGAACGCGACGAACGGCGCCCCGCGATCTCGCAGCCATGCCGCGCGGGGATCGACGAAGTGCGTGCCGGCGATGAGGAAGCCGTCGACTGCGGTGCGGCGCAGCAGGTCGTCATAGACCGCGATCTCCTCCTCGTCGCTGTTCGCCGCGAAGCTCAGCACGTCGTAGCCGCGGTGGCGGCAGGCCTCGCACAGCACGTGCAGGAAGCGGTCGAGCACGCCTTCGGTACCGCCGTAGTTGCTGGGCATCAGCCGGCAGGCCACCAGCCGGGTCGCCTGAGTCCGCAACGTCCGCGCCGCGTGGTTGGGCCGGTAGCCGAGATCGGAGATCGAACGCAGCACCCGTTCGAGAGTGTCGGGACGCAACCGGTGCGGCGCGTTCAGCGCGTTCGACACGGTCTGCCGTGACACGTGCGCGTGCTCGGCAACCGACTCGATTGTCGCGCGTGGCTGCCTGCCGTCCACGGACGCTCTCGGTCTCGCCACCGGCGAAGCCCCCTTCGAGGCAGCGAAGCGAAATTGATCGTTCAAACGGACTGCGCCCATAGTGGCATATGAAGGATCAAATGACTAGGGTGCGATTGTGCCTCAGCCGTACCTGCACGACCTGGTGTGCGCGGTCCGGGCGCCGGCGCTGGCCGTGTGCGGGACGGACGGGCAGATCCGCTCGGAGGGCGTGCACGGCGTGTACGTCGGCGACCGCCGGATCGTCTCCCACGCCGTGTGGACGATCGACGGCGCCGAACCCACTGCCTTGCAAGGACATCCGCTCGGCGGCGACGCAGCGCGGTTCGTCGCGACCGTTCGCACACTCGGCGATCGGCACGCCGATCCGACCGTGCTCGTGCGGCGCGAGCGGACGACCGTCCATTACGGCGCTGAGGAGCAGGTGGAGGTCGCCTCCTACGCGCGAGCCCCCGTACGGGCGACGCTCTCACTGACCGTCGCAAGCGATCTCGCCGACCTGGTGACCGTGCGCGGCGGCGCGGCCGCGAGCGCATTGCCGGCCGCCGCCCAGCCGGACGGCATGCATTGGCGCGGACGCGACGGCAGCCTCGTGCACGTTCGCACCGACGTGCCGCCCGACGCCGTGCATTCCGAGGCAGGTCGCCTGGACTGGACGATCGACCTTGCGCGTGGCGAGGTCTTCTCCCTGCACATCACCTACCGGCTCGCCGAGGACCGCGGCCCGGCGATCGTGGCGCCGGCGACGGTGAGCGCGTTCGGTGCGCCGTCCGTGGTGAGCGGCGACCACCGCCTCTCGGCACTGGTCGCGCAGAGCGTGGCCGACCTGGACGCGCTGCTGCTCGCCGATCCGCTCGAGCCGGGCGACGTGTTCCTGAGCGCGGGCGTGCCTTGGTACCTCACCCTGTTCGGCCGCGACTCGATCTGGGCGGCTCGGATGCTGCTGCCACTGGGCACCGACCTGGCGGCCGGCACGCTGCGGACGCTGGCCCGGCGGCAGGGCGTGCACAGCGACCCGGAGACCGCCGAGCAGCCCGGCAAGATCCTGCACGAGATCCGCCGGCCCCTCGCCGATCCCGCAGCGCAGCGCCGCACGCTGCCGCCCGTCTACTACGGCACGGTCGACGCGACGCCACTGTGGATCTCGCTGCTGCATGACGCCTGGCGCTGGGGACTGCCCGAGGCGGACGTCGTCGAGCTGCTGCCGGCGCTCGAGTCGGCTCTCGGCTGGCTGGCCGACCACGCGCTCGACAGTTCCGGCTTCGTCTCTTACCAGGACGCGTCGGGGCGCGGCCTGGCCAACCAGGGCTGGAAGGACTCGTTCGACTCGGTGCAGTTCCGCGACGGGCGGCTCGCTGCACCGCCGATCGCGCTGTGCGAGGTGCAGGCGTACGCACATGCCGCCGCCCGGCACGGCGCCGATCTGCTCGACGCGTTCGGCCGGCCAGGGGGTGCGCGCTGGCGCGACTGGGCGGCCGTGCTGGCCGACCGCTTCCGCGGGCGGTTCTGGGTCGGCGACGACTACCCGGCGATCGCGCTCGACGGCGACGGCCACCAGGTCGACACGGTCACCTCGAACATCGGCCACCTGCTAGGTACCGGCCTGCTCGACGCCGCCGAGGAGCAACGGGTGATCGCCCGCCTCGGCGCGCCGGATCTGGACTGCGGCTACGGCCTGCGGACCATGTCGAGCACCTCGGCCGGGTTCAACCCGATCAGCTACCACGGCGGTGCGGTGTGGCCGCACGACACGGCGATCGCGCTCAGCGGCGCGGCGGGCGCCGATTCGCCGGACGCCGGCAGCGTTGCCGACGGGTTGATCCGGGGGCTGCTCGCAGCCGGGCAGGCGTTCGACTACCGGCTGCCGGAACTCTTCGCCGGCGACACGGCGCGTGCCGGCGTGGGCCCGGTGCCCTACCCGGCGTCCTGCCGGCCGCAGGCGTGGTCGGCTGCCGCCGCCGTGGTCGTGCTATCGACGCTGCTCGGGCTGCGTCCCGACGTCCCGAACGGCGTGCTGCGACTGGCGCCGCTGCGCCCGTCGCCCGTGGGCGAGCTGATCGTGCGCGGGCTGCGGGTGGCCGGCGATGCGCTCGACGTCCGGCTGGCCGCCGACGGCACCGCCGAGGTGCTCTCGGCGCCGAGCAAGCTGCGCATCGAGCTGGCCGGCTAGCGGTCGTCGCGCGCCCAGCTCGGCGTGCCCACGTCGAGGTGCAGTTCGGCGTCGCACAGGTCGGCCGTCTCCGGGTCGTGCGTCGCCATCAGCACGATCGCGCCGCGTTCGGCCTCGGCGCGCAGCAGTTGCATGACCTTGGCGCGGTTGCCCGAGTCGAGCTGGCTGGTCGGTTCGTCGGCGAGGACGACGGCGCCTCGCTGGGCGAGGCTCCGCGCAACGGCCAGACGCTGCTGCTGACCGCCCGACAGCTCGTCGACGAGCTGATCGGCGGCCTCGTCGAGGCCCACCTCGGCAAGCACCGCCATGGCCGACTCCTGGGCCCCGCGCACCAACTCCGGCCGTGCCAGCAGAGGCACCGCGACGTTCTCCAGCGCGGTGAGCACCGCGGCGAGCGCGTTGCCCTGGGGGATCAGCACGATGCCGCGCGCGATCGCGTCCTCGCGCCCGCGCAAGGCAGTGCCGCCGAAGCTCACGTCGCCCTGGTTCGGCACGACCACACCGGCGAGGCTGAGCAGTAGCGAGGACTTGCCCGCACCGGACGGCCCGGTGACCGCGATGAACTGGCTCGGGTACGCCCGGATCGTCACGTCACGAACCGCCTCGACCCTGCCGTAGCGCACCGTGACCTGCTCGGCATGCAGATCGGCGGTCCGTGACGTCATCGCGGCGGCTCGCGATCGGTGCCGGTCATGGGCTCGAGCGTGATCGTCGAGTCGTCGTCGATCCGCACCCGCAACAGCGCGCCGAACGGGATCATCTCGCGGATGTGCGGCGGCAGCTGCAGGGATCCGTCGCGTCCGACCACCGCGAACTCCTCTCCGTCGCGCCCCTCCGCGCCGATCCGTCCGTCCCGGATGGTGATCGTGCGGGCGAACCGCGCGGCGACCTCGGGATCATGTGTCACGGTGATGACCGTGGTGTGCAGTTCGTGGTTCACGTGGTCGATGACGTCGAGAACCTCGTCGCGATATCCGCGGTCGAGCTGGCTGGTCGGCTCGTCGGCAAGCAGCAACCCGGGCGACGCGGCAATGCCGACAGCCAGCGAGAGCCGTTGCAGCTGTCCGGGCGTGAGGTCGACGAGCCGGCGCCTGCGGTGATCGGCGAGGCCGACGAGCTCGAGTACGTCGACCGGCGCCAGCAGATCGGATCGGCCGAACCGCCGCGCCGCCTGCTGCGCGAACGCGACGTTCGCCTGCGGCGACAGGTACGGCAGCAAGTTGTTCGCGGCGCCCTGCAACACGATGCCCACCTCGAGCGCGCGCATCCGGTCGAGGTCGCCGCCGCTGATCGCGGTGAGGTCGTGCTCGCCGACTCGCAGCCGCCCGGCGCTGGGCCGCTGCAAGCCCGCGAGCAGCCGCAGCAACGTCGACTTGCCCGATCCGGACGGCCCGAGCAGGCCGACCATCTGACCCGGCGCGACGTCGAGGTCGACGCTGGTCAGTGCCACGACGTCGTTGCCTTCCATCCGGTAGATGTGCACCAGACCGTGTGCCGAGACTGCTGTGCCCGTCATAGCTGGCTCTCCCGAAGTCGGTCCGGCGCGACCTGCCGCAGCATCTGCAGGCCGACGAGCGTGCTGACCACACTCAGCGCCACCAGCGCGAGGACCGCTGCCAGAACGACACTGCCCCACACGACCGGTCGGAGGACGACTGGTTGATCGGCGTCGACCAGGAAGATCGGAACCGAGGGCAGGGCAAGGTGCGCGCCGATCACGCCGACGACGGTGCCCACGGCGACGCCAACGATCGTCACGACGGCCTGCTCCACCAGCAACGCGCGCCGGAGCGTCCGCCGGCCGACACCGACCAGCTCGAGCGCGGACATGTCGTAACGGCGGGTTCGCCGTGACGTGCTCGCGGCGATCACGATCAGGACCGCGGCGATGACCACCGCCAGCAGTGCGGTCACCAGGGCGAACTGCATCGCCCAGGCCGGCGCGGTCGCGGCGAGCGTGGCGCGATGACGGGCGGCGCTGTCGCGCGAGACGACGCTCACCCCGTGCTGCGCGAGAGCCGCTGACAGGGTCCGCTCGCGCGCCGGATCGTCGGCCGAGAGCCACACCGCAGCCGTGCTGTCGCCAAGTCCGCCGGTCGCCAGCGCCGCCGCGGTGTCGAGATCGACCAGGAACGCCGGCCCGCCGGCACCAGGCAGTAGCGGCAGCGTCCCGATCGGCTTGTACGGGGTCGCGATGCCGTCGATGCCGTTGTCGCTGAGGTATCCCCGGTCGTCGCGGTCGTCGGGCACCGCGCCGGCCACGACCGCCGGCAGCGCGATCGGCGCGGCGAGGTGCTGGACCGTAGCCAACGCTCCGGAGTTCTGGCCACTCAGCGTCAACGACCCCCGTACCGAGTCGACGTGGATCTGCTGCATGCCTTGGGAGTTCGTGGTCTCCTGCGTTGCCTCGGCCCACTGGGCGGCGCTACCGAGATCGACATGTTGCAACTGGCCGGCGTTGCCGGCGTACGCCCCGTTGATCCGCGCGGCGAACTCGATCAGCTCGCCGTCGCCGTTGGTGCGCAGCAGACCGATCTGCGACAGGCGACAGGTGCTCTCACATGCCACGGCGGTCGACAGCATCGCGGGCCGGCCGGTGCCTTCCGGTAGGGGGCCGAGCTTCGCGTCTACCGCCTCGCCATCGCTTCGGCGCAGGCTGACGAGCAAGAAGACGGGGCTCGGATGCGGTGGGACGATGTCGGCCGCCGGGTCGGGCTCGCGCTTGAGGTCCACGCTCAGCCGCAGTTGCAGCGACGTGCCGGTGAACGAGATCGGCCGCGGTCGCTGCGGTCGCAACCCGGACATCAGCGCCGGCGCCGGCCGATCTCGATCCCAGCCCCACGCGGCGACCCGGGCGAACGACGACGGCTCGACCGCCAGGACCGGCGGGCCGTTCACCGGCCGCTGGGCCACGACCGGGGTCGCGTACCGGCCGTCCGGGTCGGCCGCAGCGACCGCCGAAGACAGCGTTCCCGCGCTCGGCGTATGGACGGTGAGCACCACGCTGGCCCCGATGTCAGCGCCGGCTCGCACGGATCGATTGCGGTCGGACACACGCCACTGATCGGCCGCCGACACGATCAGCGCGGTCGCGACGCACAGCAGCGTGACGACCCGGCGCACGCCGGGACGCCTGGCGATCTGCAACCCGGCCAGCCCGCTCGCCACTCGTCCGCGCAGGAACGCGCGCTGCCCGGCGACCCGCCCTGACCACGCGAGCAACCGACTGACGAGCAGCCCGGCGAGCAGCGCGATGAACCCCGGCGTCAACACGGCGACCGCGTTCTCGCCGTCGCCGGAGAGCACCACGAACGTCCCGGCGACCGCTGCAGCCGCGACCGCCGCTTCGACGGCGCCGACCCCCTGCCGCGAGGTCCGCGGGGCCACCCGGCGCAGCAGGTCGTGCACGGGCTTGCGCGCGGTCAGCCATGCCGCGACCGCGATGATGACCAGCTCGGCGAGCACGGCCGATCCGGCTGCCGCGAGCACCGGCCAGCGGAGCTCCGGCCGGGCTCCGCCCGACAGCCACCAGCGGCAGGCCAGATCGCACACATACCACGCGAGCAGCACTCCGGGAACGACGCTCAGCAGCACGGCAGTGCCGAACTCGCGATCGAGCAGGCGCGCCGACCCGGCTGCGCTGCGCCCGCGCAGCCGGCCGAGGGCGAACTCCGGCCGGCGCTGGTCGGCGACCGCGACGACGACGATGCCGACGACGACCAGGACGAGCAGGGCCAGCTCGATCGCGAACGCCGGGATCACAGACCTCGCCTGCCGGCGGCCGCGGTCGACCTGATCGAGCGCGTCCGGAAAGGACGACTGGACGTCGACATCGGGATCGGTCGTCTTGTCGACGGCGATGACGCGTGCGATCTCGGTTCGCAGCGCGCCCGCGTTGTCCAGGTCGACCTGGTCGACGCGTAGCGCGAGGTCGGTCTCGGTGACATACAGCAGGTCCGGCGGCGTGTCCGGCGGGTTGACCCCCTTCTGCGCAGCGGCAACCTGCGCCGAAATGTCCTCGACGAATCCGCTCGTCGCGAACAACGCGCCACCACTCGTGGCTGCGTTGTTGTCCGAGGCGCCGCCCGTTGCCGACGCGTAGTCGCGGTCGAACCAGTAGTCATCGTGCGGGTCGTAGGGGCGGTAGAACCCCACGATGGTCAAGCTGCCCGCTGTCAGGCGATCGCCTCCTGGCGGGCTGACCGTGATCGGGAGGCGCTGCCCGAGCGCCATCCGCAGCGCGCGGGCCGCGGACGTGCTCGCCATCACCTCGCCCGGCCGGGTCGCGCAGCGCCCTGCGTCGAGCCGAAGGTGTGCGCACTCGTCGGTGCGGTTGACGATCACGCCGGAGACTGGTTCCCGGCCGACGACGTAGTCGACGGCCATGTCGACCGAGGTCACCGGCTCGCGATAGAAGCGGCGCATCGGCTCGGCCGGAAGCAGCGAGTCCAGCGAGCCGGTCGAGGATACAGCGCGCACGCTCAGTCCCCGGCTGAAGATCGGCGTGTTGGTGAGGGTGAGGCGCAGCGAGGCGTGCTCGACGGCCCGCTCGTACAGCGGCCCGAACGCGCAGGCGGCAACGCCCAGCAGTGAGAGGACGAACAGGGCCACCGCCTGGCCAGCGCGATAGCGGAGGGCGCCGGTAGTCAGCCGCCCGCTCCCGATGCCTGCCAATGCCTCCCCTTAGCCCGACTCGATCATCCTTGTCCGGACGCTAACCGCCACCGGAACCTACCGGGCAACAGGGCGGTCACGGTATGCGCACGGTCCGGGCACGGCCTGCCGGTCACGGTCGGGTCGCTCACCGCTCGGCGTCTGCGAGGGGTGCGATTCGCCGGGTGAGAGCGAGGCTGGCCGCCGCGCCGGCAGCCACCAGCGCGGCCAGCGTGTACGCCGCGGCGAGCAGGATCGCGCCCCACGCCGCATACCGCACGATCCCGGGCGCTCCGAGCCCGGCCAGGAAGATCGGCGTCGCAGGCAGCGCGAGCTGCGCTCCGACAACGCCGACGGCGCTGCCCGCTACCACGCCGGCGACCGCCACGACGACGTGCTCGAGCAACGTGGCGCGGCGCAGCGTCGCCCAGCCGACACCGACGAGGCCGAGCGCGGACGCGTCGGCGGCCCGCTCGCGCCGCGACATCGTCGCCGAGATCACGACGAGCAGCGCGGCGATCAGCACGGCAAGCAGGGCGGCGATCAGGGCGACCTGCATGGCCCAGGCCGGAGCGGTCGCGGCGAGAGCGGCACGACGGCGCGCCGCGTCGTCTCGCGACACGACGCTGACCCCGTGCTGGTGCAGCGTGGCGACGAGCGCCCGTTCGCGGGTCGCGTCGTCGGCGCCGAGCCACACGGCGGTATCGCTGTCGGCCAGCGTCGGCGCCGCGACAGCCGCCGCGAGATCGAGGTTGACGAGCACCGCCGACCCGACGCTGCCCGGCACGAACGCGAGGTGGCCGACCGGGCGGAACGCCGTCGGGGTGGCGTCGATGTTGTTCGCGGACAGGAACCCGTGCGCGTCGAGGTCGTCGGCGACCTCGCCGGTCGTGATCGCGGGCAGCGCGATCGGGACGTCGAGGTGCTGAAGCGCTGCGGGAGCGCCGCTGTTGAAGAACGAGAGGCCCAGGCCGCCTCCGGTGTCGCCGAGCGAGATCGTCTCGGCCGACCCGTCGATCGCGGACGTCTCCGGGGTGGCCTCGGCCCACTCGCCGGCCGCGCCGAGCCGAACCGGGCGCAGCGCCCCGGTGGTGCCGGAGTAGAGCCCGGCGATCGTCGCGTCGAGCCGGACGCCGTCCGAATCGGCCGTCCCGCGGAAGACGGTCAGCTGCGAGAGCCGGCAACCGTCCACGCAGGGAATCGGCGCGGAAAGCACCACGGATCCGTGGCTGCCCGAAGGCAGCGGGCCCACGCGCACGTCTGCGCCCCCGCCGGAAGCCCGGCGCAGGCGCAGCTGCAACGACACCGGTGCCGGCGACCCGGCAGCAGAGAGCCTGCGGCGGGCGAGCGACTCGTTCGCGAGCCGTAGCTGCACCGACGTACCGGTGAGCGTGATCGGTTCGGGCCGGGCAGGTGTGAGCGCATCCGTCATGGCCGGCGTGAGCCGGTCTCGCGGCCATCCCCATCCGGCGATCCGCGCGAACGACGCCGGCTGCACCGCGACGACGGCAGGGCCGTCGGGCGGCTGCTGGATGACGACCGGGGTCGCATACCGGCCGGACGGATCGGCGGCGGCGACGGCGTCTTGCAGCGCCTTGACGCTGGGGGCCCGCACCGCGAGGGTGACGGTCGCGCCCGCCTCGGCATCGGCTCGAACGGACCGGTTACGCGCCGAGACCCGCCACTCGTCAGCCGCCGCCACTGCCAGGGCGGACGCGACGCACAGCAGGACGACGATGCGCCGCACGGCGGGACGTCTCGCGATCCGCAACCCGGCCACGCCGGCTGCGAGCCGTCCCCGCCACAGCGCACGACGACCGGCGACGCGTGCGAACAAGGCGAGCAGATGGCTGAGCAGCATGCCTGCGAGCAGCGCGATCAGGCCCGGCGTGATGATGGCGACCGCGTTGTGCCGATCGCCGGAGAGCACCACGACCGTGCCGGCGATCGCCGCCGCGGCAATCCCCGCCTCCGCTACCTTCGCGGCACGTCCTGAGGTGCGTACGGGACCCTTGCGGATCAGGTCGTGGACGGGGCGCTTCGCGGTGGCCCGGGCCACCACGGCGATGATCGCCAACTCGACCGCCACACCGGCGCCGGCCGCAGCCAGCACCGGCACCCGCAGCTCGGGATGCACCACACCGGACAGCCACCACCGGCACGCCGCCTCGCAGGTCAGCCACGCCACGAGCAGCCCGGGGATCACGCCGAGCAGGACCGGCACGCCGAGCTCGGCGCAGAACCGCCGCGCCGTGCGAGCCGTGCTGCTCCCCCGCAACCGCGCCAGGGCGAACTCCGGCCGTCGCTGGTCGGCACCGGCCACGACGACGATGCCGATCACGACGAGCAACAACAGCGCCAGCTCACCGGCGAATGCGGGAATGACCGAGCGGGCCGCTCGCCGCCCGCTCTCGACCTGGTCGAACGCGCCGCTCAGGTTCGAGGTCACCTGGACCGCTCCAGCGTCCGCGGTCGGCTTGGCCAGTGCGGCGAGACCCGCCCGCAAGGCGGACATGTCGTCGAGGCCGACCCGGTTCACCTTCAGCGACGCCTCGAGCCGGGTGCTCACCGGCAGCGACGCCGGGACGGCGGCACCGAAGCCCTCGCCGGCGAGCAGTGCATCGGGGACGTAGTACGAGTCCAGGCCGACCTGGACCAGCTGCACCCCCGCTTTCGTGAAGTACCCGTGGTCGAACCAGTACTCGTCGTGGGCGTTGTAAGACCCGTAAAGACCGACGATCTTGACCCGGAAGTGCACCGGCGAGAGCCCGTAGCCCCCGCCTGCCGCCGAGGTCGCGCCCGCCGCCGGAGCGGCAGTGACGAGAATCTGGTTTCCGACGCGCAGTCCGAGCGCCTTGGCGCTCGAGTTGCTCGCGACGACTTCGAAGGCCGAAGCCGGGCAACGTCCGGTGGTCACCGGCAGGTGCCCGCACTGACCGGTGCGGCTGATGATGTCGCCGACCAGCTTGATGTCGTGCCTGGCGTAGGTCACCGCGAGCCGGTCCGAGGCAACCGGCGGGCTGTAGAAATGACGTATGTTCGCGGCCGAAGCGAACATGTCGGACGTTCTTGCGGCGGGCGTTGTGCGCCCGACGAGGCCGCGACTGAGGATGGGCGTACTGGCGAGAGTCGTCTTGAGCTGGGCGCCTTCGACGGCCCGCTCGTACAGCGGGCCGAATGCGCACGCGGCGACGCCCAGCAGCGAGAGGACGAAGAGCGCGACGGCCTGACCGGAGCGGTGCTGCAGGGCATGACCGGTAACGCCGTCACGCCCGATCCGCACTGTCGCCCTCCGGCTCACCGGTTGCCAACCCCTCCGCGACGCTAGTCACTGCTCTCCGGAGGTGGACTACGAACTGATCACGGAACGCACACGGTTCCCGCCCGCACGCGGATACATCATGACTTATCGCGAAGCGCGGTTCCGACGTCGCGCAGGACCGCCAGCGCGCGGCGCACATAGGACGGGCTCGCGCCGGCCAACCCGCACGCGGGCGTGGGCACGACCGACTCGGCGAGCTGCTCGTCGGGGAAGCCGAGCGCCCGCCACATTCGGAGTATGCGATCGAGCACCGCGTCGAGCGTGATCTCGGCATCGACGCCGGGAACCACGCCCAGCAACACGGACGTCCCGGCATCGACCGCCTCACCGAGCGCGTCGATGTCGCGGTCGCCGAGCAGGGACGCGTCGAGCGAGACCGCGTCGGCCCCGGCGGCACGCAGCAACGCGACCGGCGCGCCGGCGGCACAGCAGTGCACGACGCGTGCACCGCTCGGGACGACGTCCAGCACGTCGCGCAGCCGCTGCTCGACGACGCTCGCCTCGACCGAGCGCACCGTGCCGAATCCGGACGGCGTGGGTACCGCCGCCGCGAGGACCGCCGGTATCGACGGCTCGTCCAGCTGCACGACGAGGGACGCCGAGGGCAACCGCTGGGTGAGATCTGCCAGGTGCGCGCGCAGGCCTTCGCCGAGCGCCGCGGCGAGATCGCGCACCGCGCCGTGGTCGGAGACGACGCGATGCCCGGACGGCAGCTCCACGCCGGCGGCGAGCGTCCACGGGCCGACGAGTTGCACTTTCAGCGCGCCGTCGTACCCGTCGGCGTGGCGCTCCAACGCATCCAGGTCGCGGGCCAGGAAGTCGCGCGCTCGCCGCAGGTCGCGCCCCGGATGCGCGGTCAGTCGCCAACCGGAAGGCTGGATCTCGACCGGAAGTTCAGCCAGGAACGTCGCGCCGCGCCCGATCATGTCGGCGCCGGCGCCGCGGGCGGGAAGCTCGGGCAGGTGCGGCAGGTCGGGCAGCTCGTCGAAGGCGAGCCGCAGCGCCTCGGCGATCTCGGTGCCGGGCAGCGAGCCGATGCCGGTCGCGCTGCCGGGCGGCCACGGACGGGTCACGTGCCGGCTGCGACCCGGTGCGCGGCCGAAATCGTCGCCGAGCCGAGCACGACGTCGCCGTCGTACATCACGAGCGCCTGGCCGGCTGCCACGCCGCGTTGCGAACCGTGCAGGTGCGCAACCACGCGGTCGCTCAACACCTCGACACGGGCCGGCGTCACCATGCCGTGCGCCCGAAGCTGAACGAGGCATTCGAACGCCTCACCGGGTGGCTCGCCCGTTGTCCACAGTGGACGGTCAGCAACGACCTCGCCGGCGTCGAGCATCTCGCCCGGGCCGACGACGACGGTGTTCGACTTCGGCTGGATCGACAGTACGTATCGCGGCTCGCCGCCCGGTGCCGGGCGCTGCAGCCGCAGGCCACGCCGCTGGCCGACGGTGAACGCGAACGAGCCGGCGTGCTCACCGACGACCTCGCCGCTCGTCACGTCGACGATCGGTCCGGCCTGCTCGCCGAGGCGGCGGGACAGGAAGCCGCGGGTGTCGCCGTCGGCGATGAAGCAGATGTCATGTGAGTCGGGCTTGTCGGCGACGGCCAGACCGCGCTCAGCAGCCTCGGCGCGCACCTGGGTCTTCGTCGAGTCGCCGAGCGGGAAGATCGCACCGGCCAGTTGCGACCGGGTCAGCACGGCCAGCACGTAGGACTGGTCCTTGGCCGCGTCGACCGAGCGCATCAGCGTGCCCCCCGACAGCCTTGCGTGGTGGCCCGTCACGACGGCGTCGAAGCCGAGCGCGAGCGCGCGATCGAGCACGGCCGCGAACTTGATCTTCTCGTTGCAGCGCAGGCACGGGTTCGGAGTGCGCCCGGCCGCGTACTCGGCGACGAAGTCGTCGATGACGTCGGCACGGAAGCGCTCGGCGAGATCCCATACGTAGAAGGGAATTCCGAGCACGTCGGCGGCGCGGCGCGCGTCGTTGGCGTCCTCGAGCGTGCAGCAGCCGCGTGCGCCGTGGCGCAGCGTCGACGGCGCGGCCGACAGGGCCAGGTGCACGCCCGTGACGTCGTGCCCGGCATCGACGGCGCGCGCGGCCGCCACCGCGGAGTCGACGCCGCCGCTCATCGCGGCAAGAACCTTCATCACGCGACCGTGCCGACCCCGGCGCGGCGCGCCCGCTCGACGACCGGGCCGATCTCGTCGACCACGGCGTCCACGTCGGCTTCGGTCGAGGTGTGGCCGAGTGAGAAGCGCAGCGAGCTCCGCGCGCAGTCGGCGCCGGCGCCCATTGCGATCAGCACGTGCGAGGGCTGCGCGACGCCCGCCGAGCAGGCCGAGCCGGTCGAGCACTCGATCCCGCGCGCGTCGAGCAGCATGAGCAGCGAGTCGCCCTCGCAGCCCGGGAAGGACAGGTGCGCGATACCGGGCAGGTGATCGTCCGGATGGCCGTTGACGATGACGTCGGGCGCTACGGCTCGTACGCCGTCGATCAGCCGCGACCGCAGCGTGGCCAGCCGCGCCGACTCGTCCACCCGGTCTCGGACGGCGGCGGCAGCCGCGGCGGCGAGCCCGACCGTGCCCGGAACGTTGACCGTGCCCGATCGAACGTCGCGTTCCTGGCCGCCGCCGTGCAGCAGCGGCACGGGCGTCGCGTCGCGGCGCAGCAGCAGCGCGCCTGCCCCGGGCGGGCCGCCGAGCTTGTGCCCGGTCATGGTCAGCGCGTCCGCGCCGGACGCTGCGAAGTCGACGGGCACCGCCCCGACGGCCTGCACGGCGTCGGTGTGGAACGGAATGCCGTACTCGTGCGCGATCTCGGCCAGCTCGCGCACCGGCTCGACCGTGCCCACCTCGTTGTTGGCCCACATCACGCTGACCAGCGCGACGTCGTCGGTGAGTGCATCACGCAGCGCAGCGCGAGCGACCAGGCCGGTGTCGTCAACCTCGAGCCAGGTGATCTCCGCCCCCTCGTGCGCGGCCAGCCAGCCGGCGGCGTCGAGGACGGCGTGATGCTCGACAGCGCTCACGATCACCCGGCGCCGCCGCGGATCGGCGTCGCGGCGTGCCCAGAACATGCCCTTCAGCGCCAGGTTGTCGGACTCCGTGCCGCCGCCGGTGAAGACGACCTCCGAGGGGCGTGCGCCCAGCGTGGCTGCAAGCTGCTCGCGAGATTCCTCGACTCGGCGCCTGGCGTGACGGCCCGAACCGTGCAACGACGACGGGTTCCCGAGCTCGGCCATCGCCGCCGTCACGGCCTCGATGGCCTCCGGCCGCATCGGCGTCGTGGCAGCGTGGTCGAGGTAGGGCATCGGGCCAAGCTTACGGCCTGCTCCTACGATGATTCCGGCCCCGCGTTGCGACAGCAGAGGACTCGCGTGATCTACGACTACTGCGTCATCGGTGGTGGCATCGTCGGGCTGGCCACAGCCATGCAGATCCTCGAGGCGCGCCCGGACGCGAGCGTCGTGCTGCTGGAGAAGGAGGCCGAGCTGGGCGTGCACCAGACCGGGCACAACAGCGGGGTGGTGCACGCGGGCATCTACTACGCCCCGGGCAGCATGAAGGCCGAACTGTGCCGGCGCGGTGCCCAGGCCACCAAGGACTTCGCGGCACGGCACGGTATCCCGATCGACGTCTGCGGCAAGCTGCTCGTCGCAACCGACCCGGCCGAGGCGTCGCGGATGGACGCGCTGTTCGACCGCGCCCGCCACAACGACATCGAGGTCGAGCGCATCGACGCCGCCGAGCTGAGGCGGCGCGAGCCGCACATCCGCGGCGTGGGCGCATTGTTCGTGGCGGCCACCGCAATGACCGACTTCGGCGCCGTCGCCCGGGCGATCGGCGACGTGGTGCGCGACCGCGGCGTGAAGATCGAGCTCGGCACCGAGGTCACCGCCATCAGCGAGACCGCCGACGACGTGACGGTTGTCGCCGGCGGGCGGCATTTCATCGCGAAGCGGCTCGTCGTCTGCGGCGGGCTGCAGGCTGACCGGCTAGCCCGCATGGCCGGAGCGCCGATCGACTTCCAGATCGTCCCGTTCCGCGGCGAGTACTACCGCCTGCCGGCATCCCGCGACGGGATCGTGACGCACCTGATCTACCCGATCCCGAACCCGGACCTGCCCTTCCTCGGCGTACATCTCACCCGGACGATCGGGGGCGGGGTCACGGTCGGCCCGAGCGCCGTGCTCGGCTTCGCCCGCGAGGGGTACCGCAAAGGGTCGTTCCGGCGCCGCGACGTGGGCGAGTACCTGCGCTTTCCCGGCATGTGGCACTTGGCCCGCCACAACGTCCGAACCGGGGCGCGCGAAATGCGGAACTCGATCTCCAAGCGCAGCTACCTGCGCGAGTGCCACAAGTACTGCCCAGAGCTGACCCTCGATGACCTGCTGCCCGAGCCCGCGGGCATCCGGGCGCAGGCGGTGCTGCGCGACGGCACGCTCGTGCACGACTTCCTGTTCGCCGAGACGCCCCGCACGCTGCACGTCTGCAACGCGCCGTCGCCCGCAGCCACGGCGGCGATCCCGATCGGCGAGATGATCGCGCGGCAGCTGGTCTGATCCGCTTTTGGCCGCGCGCACCTCATATAGCGGTCTGGTCGGCCAAAACCGGAGCGCGGGCCCGGCCGGCCACGGCAATGCCGGTCACCGCCACCGCCACCATCGCCAGATCGAGCACCGTGAACGCCGCCGCGTAGCCGAGGACGCCACGCGCCGCGGCGGCGACCAGCACGCCGGCCAGACCGGTCGTTAGCGCGCTCGACACCGTGTCGGAGAGCTGTAGCGCCGCCGAGTCGGCGCCGCGGTCGGCGTCCGTCGTGTACCGGAGCATCAGCACGCCGAGGCTGGACATGCTCAGGCCCGCACCGAGACCGGCGAGCCCCCAGGCCGGGAAGATCAGCCAGCCCGGCACGTCCGGATGCGCGACGAGCGCCGTGAGCGCCGCGCCGGTGGCGACGAATCCGAAGCCGGCCCGGATCAGCCGGACGCGGCGATCCGGGCCGTCGTCGGCGTGGTCGCGTCCCTGCCACCACGACCCGCCCGACCACAGCAGCCCGGATACGACCAGCGGCAGGCCGGCCGCGATCGCCCCGAAGCCGTGCTGCACGGACATCGTCAGGGGCACCATCGACTCGACCCCGAACAGCGACCCGGCGAGCAGCCCACGCATGGCGATCGGCGCGGCGACGCCCCGACGCACGCGCGCCGTTCCGGGTGGCAGCAGCGTGCGCAGCCCCCAGACCAAGGCCACTGCGCCGAGCAGGGCCGCCAGTACCGATACCGCCGACGGGTGCTGCCCGGCCGCCTCGAGCGCGGCGACCCCGACGGCCACGGCCAGGGCATGCAGGATGCGCTTCGGGCCGGCCGCCCGGCTCGCCGACGCCGCAGGCCCGGCGAACCCGCGCAGCACCGGCACCATCAGCAAAGCGCCGACCACGACGAAACGGCACGAGTCCGAGGAATGCCCATCGCCAGCTCGCGTGCTGGGCCAGGGCGCCCGCCACGACCGGGCCGAGCAGCGCTGGCACCACCCAGGCCGACGACATCGCCGCGAAGACCCGCGGCCGCAACTGCTCGGGATACGCCCCGCCGAGCACCACGTAGACGGCGGTGATCATCAGCCCGCCGCCGAGGCCTTGCACGCAGCGTCCGGCCACGAGCTGCGCCATCGAGGGCGCCGTGCCCGAGACGACCAGGCCCGCGAGGAACGCCAGCAGCCCGGCCACCAACGGCGCCCGAGGCCCGCGCGCGTCGCAGACCTGCCCGGACACCACCAGGCCCACCACGTTCGCGACCAGGAACGCGGTGAACGCCCACCCGATCGCGCCGATCCCGTGCAGTTCGCGCGCCGCGGTCGGCAGGGCGGCAGGTACCGCCATCGCTTCGAACGCGAGCAGCGTGACCAGGATGAGAATGCCGCCGGTGGTGCTGCGGTAGGCCGGCGCGAAGATCGACCGAGCGACGGGCGCTTGCGCTGCAGAGGCCGTCGTCACCCCGACAGCATGCAAGCTCAACCGTGCTTAAGGTCAATCGGCCGGCAAATCGACCAACTCCGGCAGGCTCGCCGGCTCGTCCTCGACGTGGTTCGGTTGCGCGGGCGCCTCGTCGTCGGCGACCACCCAGGCCGCCTCGGCGAGGTCCCAGTACATGCTCTTCGGCTGCTCGCGCACCCGAAGAGTGTGAGCCAAACGCGTGGCATGGCGGAAGTGAATCAATGCCAGACTGCCCGATCGGGCAGTTGTCAACCTTTGCGCTTCGTCAGCTCTTCGGTGAGCTGGGGCGCGACGGAGAACAGGTCACCGACGACGCCGAAGTCGGCGAGCTCGAAGATCGGCGCCTCGGGGTCCTTGTTGATGGCGACGATCGTCTTCGACGTCTGCATGCCGGCTCGGTGCTGGATCGCGCCCGAAATGCCGACCGCGACGTAGAGCTGCGGGGACACCGTCACGCCGGTCTGGCCGACCTGCATCTGGTGCGGTACCCATCCTGCGTCCGTCGCCGCCCGCGAGGCACCGACCGCAGCGCCGAGCGAGTCGGCCAGCGCCTCGATGACGGAGAAGTTCTCGGCGCCGCCCACGCCGCGTCCGCCTGAGACGATGACCGACGCGTCGCTGAGAGAGGGCCGCGAGCCTGTCGCCTCGACGACCCGGTCGAGGACCTTCGCGGCCTTGGCGTTCTCGGAGATCTCGACGGCTACGGGCACCTGCTCGGCTGCGCCGGCTGCCGGCTCCGGCGCTACGGCGTTGGCGCGCACGGTGATGACCGGCACGCCCGTGCCGACCTTCGACTGCACCGTGACGCCGCCGCCGAAGATGCTCTGGACGGCGCTGGCGTCGGCGTTCACGGTGACCGCATCGGTCAGCACTCCGCTGCCGATCTTGAACGCGAGCCGCGCTGCAACCTCCTTGTTCTCGCTGGTCGACGCGACGAGCACCGCCGCGGGCGCCGCCTGCGAGACGATCGACGCCAGCACCTCGGCCTTCGGCGCGACCAGGTAGCCGTCGATCTCGTCGCTCTCGGCGATGTAGACCTTGGCTGCCCCGTACTCCGCAAGCGTCGCGTTGAGCCCAGCCGCCACGCCGGGAGCCCCGATCACGACCGCGCTCGGCTCGCCGATCGTGCGAGCGACGGTGAGCAGTTCGAGCGTCGACTTCTTGACGGCACCGTCCGCCGAGTCGACCAGAACAAGTACCTCTGCCATTGACGTATCTCCTCAGACCAGCTTCTTGGACGCCAGGAACTCTGCGATCTTCTGTCCGCCGTCGCCTTCGTCCTTGACGATCTGGCCGGCCTGCCGCGGCGGCGCGACCTCGAACGACAGCACCTGCGTCGCGGCGGTTGCCAGGCCGACCTCGTCGGCGCCGAGACCCAGGTCAGCGGTCGTCAACGTCTGCACCGGCTTGCTCTTGGCGGCCATGATGCCCTTGAACGACGGGTAACGCGGCTCGTTGATCTTCTCGACGACGCTGATCACCGCAGGGGTCGCGCCCTGCACGACGTCGTACCCGGTATCGCTGAGCCGCTCGATCGTCACGGTCGGCCCGTCGACCGTGACCTTGCGCGCCTGCGAGAGTTGCGTGACGCCGAGCGCCTCTGCAACCAGTGCCGGCACCACGGAGACGCGCGTGTCGGTTGCCTCTGATCCGGCGATCACGAGGTCCCACTCCAGGGTGCCGAGCGCCTTGGCGATCACCTTCGCGGTCTGGATCGCGTCCGACCCGTGGATCGCCGGGTCGCTCACGTGGACCGCCTTGTCGGCACCCATCGAGAGCGCCTTGCGGATCGACTCGGTGGCGCGCTCGGGGCCGACGGTCAGGATTGTGACCTCGCCGCCATGCGCCTCCTTGAGCAGCAGGCCCTCCTCGATCGCGTACTCGTCGATCTCGTTGATGACGGCGTCGACGGATTCACGGTCGAGGGTGTTGTCGGACGGGTCGAGCCTGCGCTCGGCCGAAGTGTCGGGCACCTGCTTGACCAGCACCACAATGTTCATGCCTGCGACTGACCTCTCCGAATCGGGATCTCACGTGCTCGGATGGGAGCAACGTGGTGCAGATACTGCCCATGCTACTGACGAGTAGCAATGTGGCAGTGGTCTCCAGTGCGAAACATCCCACACACCACCGACCGGATACGGTCACCGGATGCGAATCGCGATCGCCCTGTTCGACGGCGTCGAGGAGCTGGATTTCGCCGGCCCGTGGGAGGTGCTCGCGTACTGGGCCCGCGAGGTCGCCGCGGACGCTGAGGTGTTCACCGTCGCCACGTCCCTCGATCCGGTCACCGCGGCCAAGGGCCTTCGGGTGCTTCCCGACCGGACCTGGGACGACGCCGGCCAGATCGACGTGATCATCATGCCGGGCGGCCGCGGCACGCGCGCCCTGCTCGGCGCCGACGAGCCCCTGCACGACCGGCTGCGCGCGCTCGCGAGCGGCGGCACGCTCATGACGAGCGTCTGCACCGGCGCGCTCGTCTACGCCGCCGCCGGGCTGTTGCGCGAGCGGCCGGCCACGACGCACTGGGAGAACCTGGACGAGCTCGCCGCCCTCGACGGCACGATCGAGATCCGCCCGGACGCGCGCTACGTCGATGATGGCGACCTGATCACCTCCGCCGGGGTCTCGGCCGGTATCGACATGGCGCTGCACCTCCTCGTCCGGCTGGATTCGGCCGATGCCGCGAGACGCACCAAACGCGAGATTCAGTACGATCCGGACCCACCCGTGTAACGGAGTCCGTCATGCGCAAGCCGCCGCTTGAGCCGACCGTCTGGCGCCCGCCAAAAGCGCCCGCACGCGCGAAGCGGCGGCACGGCCCGGTGCCCGTCGAGCTGCGCGTTTTCGACTTGCCCGGACGCGGCCCCGAGGACGTCACCGTCGACGACGACGGCAACGCGATCGTGGGTGTTGCCGACGGGCGGATCCTGCGGGTGGCATCGGACGGGCAACACGTCGACCTGGTGGGCGACACCGAAGGCCGCCCGCTCGGCATCGAGCTCGACCCTGGTGGCGACGTGCTGGTCTGCGACGCGCGCCGTGGTGTGCTGAGCGTCGAGGCGTCCAGCGGCAAGGTGCGCACACTCGTCGACCGCGTGGGCGGCGCGCCCATGATGTTTTGCAACAACTCGGCTGTCGGCCGCGACGGCACGGTCTACTTCACCGACAGCTCGACCCGGTTCGGCCTGGACCATTACCGCGGCGAGTTGCTGGCGCACACCGGCACCGGACGGTTGCTGCGACGCGCGCCGGACGGCGGCGTCGACGTCCTGCTCGACGGCATGCAGTTCGCGAACGGAGTCGCCCTCGCGCCGGACGAGGCATCCGTCGTGGTCGCCGAGATGGGTTGCTACCGCCTGATCCGGCTCTGGCTGTCCGGCGAGCGCCAAGGCGAGCGGGACGTGCTCGTCGACAACCTGCCCGGGTTCCCCGACAACACCAGCACCGGCAGCGACGGTCTCGTCTGGGTGGCTCTGCCGAGCCCGCGCAATCCGATGCTCGACGCGCTGCTTCCGCTGCCACCCGTACTGCGTCGCATCACCTGGCGCGTACCCGAGAAGCTGCAGCCCCGCCAGCGCAGGACCGTCTGGGTGCAGGCGTACGACGCGAATGGCGTGCTCGTGCACGACCTGCAGGCAGATCACCCGTGGTTCCACATGGTCACCGGTGTGCACGAGGCGAACGGCACCGTGTGGCTCGGCAGCTTGGTATCCCCCGGACTCGGACGCATCACCCTAGGAGGCCGAACATGATCAGTCAGCGGATTCGCGTCGCCGCCGTGTGCGGGCTGACGCTCGCCGCACTCGGCGTCGCACGGGCCGGCACGGCCAACGCGGCGCCGTCGAACGCCGCACCGCCGCACTGCAGCTCGGGCGCGCACACGTTGTCGCACTTCGGCGACCACGTATATCCGGAGACCGGCAACGGCGGCTACCGGAGCCTGCACACGGACGTGCACATGGTCTACGACGCGAAGGCGAACCAGTTCCTGCCCGGCAACCACGTCGAGCTGACGGTCCGAGCGATGCAGTGCCTGACCGATTTCAGCCTGGACTTCGAACGCACCAGTGTGGACAGGAACGACGGCCCGAAGATGGAGGTCGACCGCGTCCTCGTTGACGGCGTTACCGCCGCCTACAAGTTCGTCCAGCCGACCTATCCGGGCGACCCCAACGGGCAGGACGACCCAGACCCGCGGGCGCACCAGGCCGGCCAGGTCGACCCGGTCGGCGGCAAGGACAACAACCCGCTGCCGCCGGCGTGCACCCCGGCGGTCACCGGCAACGACGTGAACGCGCAGAACGGCGACCCGTGCCCGGCGAACAAGCTGGTGATCACCCCGCCGGCGAACATCAAGCCCGGCACGCTGCTCAAGGTCACCGTGTTCTACACCGGCCGTCCGGGCGTGCACACTGACGGCGACGGCTCGACTGAGGGCTGGTTCCGCAACAACGAGCCTCCGGGCGACGGCGGCTTCGTCACCACCGAGCCGGTGGGCACCGAGGACTGGATGCCGCTCAACGACCATCCGAGCGCGAAGCCGACCTACGACTTCTTCGACACGGTCAACGCGGGCCGGACCGCGATCGCCAACGGCATGCTGCTCTCCACCGTGCGCAACGCACCGGACGCCCTCTTCCGCGAGGGCTCCACCACGTTCCACTGGCACTCGCCGGCCCCGATCGCGAGCTACCTGGTCGAGAACAGCGTCGGCAACTACGACCTGACCTGGCGCGACGCCGACGACGGCATCCGGTACTACGAGGCGCAGGCGAGCGCCATCGACGACGCGCAGAAGCAGGCCAACCTCGCGATCATGGACCAGCAGCAGGACATCACCGACTTCCAGACCCGGTTCAACGGCCCGTTCCCGTACACGTCTGACGGCGTCCTCGTCGGCATCCCCGAGGCCGGGTTCGAGGAGGAGATGCAAACCATGATCACCTTCCAGGGCGGTTCGATCGGCCTGCGCACGTTCCATCACGAG
>Ga0137379_10001433_pt1 | contig 21798 bp, 18 predicted proteins | sample SagtaG_18_FD_104812 | JGI IMG/M metagenome (GOLD analysis project Ga0137379, IMG submission 104812) | Vadose zone soil microbial communities from Sagehorn Ranch, Mendocino, California, USA - Sage2_L_80_16 metaG | ecosystem: Environmental > Terrestrial > Soil > Vadose zone | place: USA...
GGCAGCCTTCTCCTCTTCACCATAGCGTTCACGGCGAAGGCTAGTACCCACACCACAACGGTTGTCTTTCAAGAATTGGGGACAGGATGCACCTCGACAGGATTTACCTGCCAGAATCACCTCTTCGATTCGACGGGAATAGACATTGTTGCTTCTGAGGTTGGTGGAACCTATGGAAGTGCAGCTGTAGCGCCTTCTCTGGTATCAGTGGTCGTGGGAACCGATGGTGCTCTGTACTCGAGCTCCTTTTTAGGAGGAACCTGGGGCACATTTCAGTCAATCCAAGGCTCCAGTCCCTCCGCTCCGTCTCTCTGCGCAGTAAATCCAGCCACAGTCGAGCTGGTGGTCAGGGGCACCGACAATGCCATCTATCACAAAACATTCTCTAGCGGCACATGGTCAGCTACTTGGGACAAGAACCCGACCGGTGTCACGATCGACCAGCCAGTCTGCGCGATCCTAGGCACAACTCTCTACGTGGTCGTTAGAGGAGCCACCAGCGAACTGTTCGCAACAACATTCGATCTTTCCGCTAGAACCTGGGCCGCCTCCTGGACAGACCTCAACGGAGCCAGCTTCTCCGTCCCAGCATTGGTTGCAACTTCATCTGCTAGCAGATTAGACCTCGTCGTAAGAGGCACTGACAACGGAATCTATCACAAAGCCCTCACCGCGGGAGCTTGGGCAGCAACATGGGACACACCAGCCGTACCACAGATAGATGCCACAATCGCTACCCCGGCTATCGCGAGCACTGGCTCGAGCCTCGCAGTCGTCGTGAGGGGAACAGAGAGCCAAGTCTACTACGCCACACTAACCTTCGCTGGCGTCTGGTCAGGCTTTACACCACTCGTCGGCTCGACCCCGATAGCGCCCACACTAGTCATCGACTCGGCTGGAACCCTCCACCTCGTCCTCAGAGGCTTCGACAACCGTGTCTACGAAAAAGCGAAGACTTCCACGGGCGCCTTTGACGCTATCTGGAGCACAGCAGGCGGAGGCACACTCAACAAACCAGCCGCAACCGTAACAGGGACGAACATTAACGTGATTGCTACGGGGTTTGACAACCAGCCCTATAGCAACACCTTCAACGGGGCCACTTGGTCAGGATGGGTTGGCCTAGGCGGAGCCTCAACGGTGAATCCGAGCGTCTCCGCCGTTCCCTGATATAAGCGGCTGAAACGTACAACGTACGCGCCGAATATCAGCGGAAATCACCAGTACCCGGACGCAACCGGGACTGTACTCATTCTCTGGCTCGGTTTGGGTTCTATTACGGCTAACGTGTGCGAATCCAAGTTGTGATTCCTCGTATCAACGCCTAACTTCCGTATGGCCGTGAAAAACAGTTCCTGATAATTTGGTGAAGGGTTCAGCTCCCAATTCATAACTACGGCGATGCCCCCGCTCAAACATCAGAGCTTTCGGAATTCGCAGCAATCGTGAGATAGATGAATTGCCCTTTTTTGCTAAATGATCTTCAGCTGTAATGCCGGATCGCGTTATGCAACCTTATGCAGTTACGTGCTAGTCCAGCTCTGCACATGCTCAATTGCTTTGCCGATAGTCAAATTGTCAATCTCATCCTTCTTTGATCGTATGTACGAGAGGTGTTCTTTTTTGCCACAACCTAGGTTCCAGCCCCTCCAACCCCCAGCCGTCGCAGCGACCCCATCACTCACCAGACTAGACCCAGTAATCAGAGGTGGTGACAACCAGATCTATCACATGGCCTTTAACAGCGGAACCTGGGCAGCAAATTGGGACACATCCAATCGCACCCCGTCCCCGACAAGACAATCGCATCGTCAGTCATGGTAAGCGACGGAAGCATCCTAGGTACAATACACTAACAGGAAGCACCTGGTCAGGATAGTGTTCATGAACGACTAGACATCACGTGGCCCAGGCCTCTCAACACCCTAAGTCCAACATACAATCCAGCTGTGTCCGCGCCATATCGGTGCGGACATACGTTTTTCCTAGGAAATTAAGACGTCCAGATTGAGTTCTAGGCATATCGAATAATTGAGTTCACTCTCTCCGATACGCTGACCTAATTGTCTGAGTGCCATAAGGGCTATAACAACGGAAATCAAATGAAGCTAGTGGATTCGATGCAAAGTAATCGGATGGCTGAATGGAAAAGGCCCGCAACGATAATGGCGATAATTGCGCTAGCGATCTCAGGCTTCGTGGGAGGCGTGGAGATTCGAGAATTTCTAACAACCTCACCAACCACTCCCACTGTTCACACTACAACACTGACTGCCCTGGTGAGCAGAGGAACTTTACAGCTTGTGGGAGCCGGTTCCGTGACTTACATTAATTTCACCGTTCCAGGCAGTCTAGTCAGCGCAACGCTCAACGCGAGCTTCACCGGAACACAAGCCAACACCACTAGACTCTCTCTTCTCGACTCGACTCAGTATCCTGCATTCAAGAACTGCAATTGCATATTCGCTGGAAACTATTCCAGCGTATCGACAACATGGTCGTCCCCGATGTCCCGCCAGTACGCTGCCCAGGTGGACGTCCCGTTCAACGGGAAATGGATCCTGGCCTTCCAGCATGAACCTGGAAATGGGAATTTTGAGAGCATTGATGAAACGATCTCGTTGACGTATACTGTCGTAACTTAGCGATCTATCAAATCAGGAAGCTACCTTCTACAACAGGGTAATGCTCCATTTCTGATGTACTTGTCGAATCGCTTCGCTCACAGTCAGGTTCTGAATTTCTCCCCTCTTCGAATGTACGTATGACATATGTTCCTTCAGCGCCGACTCCGAACAGCTGTAGAGATAGCCGGGAGAGTCGATAGCGTGGAAGACCTCAACCAGCCAGAGCCCTTCGCGAATAGCGTGGTTCACCCACCGGTCAGCAGTCTTCGCAGTAGTATTTCGATCCCACATCTGCGTCCTAATAGTGTACGGCTGGATACGGTCGAAATTGTTGAACCCAAGAATTGTCGTTCTCGCCGAAGTATAACCAGTATCTCTCACCAGGTTCTTGAGCGCGGAAGTTAACTGTCCCCCGGGATACGAGTAACTCTCGCAAGGCCTCCCCAGCTGCTTCTCTATCTCGAGTTTCGAAACCGCAAGCTCGTCCTGTTCACTCAAATGCTCCACCGGATACTCCTCCTCGGATCGGAGAATCGTGTTGGTAAGCTGGCGTGCTGAATGGACCAAGCCCTTGTGCCTTGCCAGGCGAACAAGCTGCCCCGCCCTAGTCATCATACTCCCACTCGATACTTTGTGCGTGAACGAGTGAGAACCTACCTCGTGACCTTGAGAGGATATCTGACGTAGCGCATCCCAGTCGATAAACCTAAACCCGTTAATCTCCTTCCCCACAAACCCTGCAATCACATAGAAGACTCCATGAAGCGACACTGACCGAAACGCCTCATTGAACCGACGAGCATGACTCTCCCAGCAGTCATCGACCGTCATCGTAACAATGGGGCCCACTTCTCGGCCAGAACCTATCTCGCCACTCTTCTTGGGAGGGATATTCGATCGCATCTACTTGACCATCTCCCAAGAAGCCAGAACTAGTTCGCCTTCCAGAAGCCAGAACTGCCCTGTCAAGCGTTTAAGCAATCATCCCTCTAGTCTCCATCCGGGCCCCTTTCGATTGCTACAATTTCATTGGTCACGGGCACTTTGATGAGAGAAACGGTCCTCGACGATTGAACCACCTCGGTCCGGATCCTTCTCCTATAGACGAAGATCGACACTACCAGCGAAGCCACCAGTCCTCCAGCGGACACCCAACCACCACCGATAAAGTAGCCCTGCAGCGCATAGTACAGCCTTACCGTCAACGTCCCAGTCAGACTTATCACGAAACCGTCGGACAAGCCGTAGACAGGCACCGACGAAAGCTGACTGTGATAGAGAGAGGCGCTCCAGAGTCGATCATACGGTTCCGCAAGCACTAGAACGAACGGAGCCGTGGCATAGACCGTCACATCAAATTCTACATTGCTCACCTGATCAATCTTCGTAACGGTTGCAGCGGATGAGGAAAGCGCGGTCGTGTTGCTGGCAAGAAGGCTGGTTACATTCTGGCTCTGAGCGACACTCAGATTCTGGGTGAAGACTGATCCACCGAAATCATCATTCTTGAAAATGAGAAACTGGTTGGTCATCCGATCCGGAGTGAGATTGAGCCTAGCTACGTAGAAGAGCGGGGTCAGCTGTCGGTAGCTCCCGTCATAGAAGTTGGCATAGAGATCGATCGAGGATTCCGGATAATTCCCCGCCACCTCTATCCCACTGAAAAATGCGGACCCGGTAGTGTCGCTCGTCTCGTTCTGGCGAGCCACCGTGGCGAAAAAGATCCTGTTAGACAAGTCGACCGATCCGGCGGGAAACCCATGAATCATGATCCCGAACCCATCCCAGAACTGCCCGTGAAATCCTTGGTCGACAAGAGTCTGCGGAATTGTGTATTGCATCGTCAGATTGGCCACGCGACCCCTGATGAGACCAGACGCTGACGTATGGAATGGAACATCCGAGAACTGAGCCCCAGCAGAATCTATTGGAAGAGGATTCTGAGAACTGTCTAGCGGCCTGAAACTGTCGTTGTACGACTGTACGATTGTAAGATCTTTCTGCCCTAACAGACCTTGTAGAAACAGCGAGTTGGGATAGCCAATAGAGTCGTTGTGGTAAACGACATACTCTACTCCCAGAAAAGATAGTACCCTTCCGATATGGTCGGTAGAGTTCAATGGGCTAGGATAGATATCGGTGAACGCGACCGAAGCCTTTGGCGAGTATAAATCAGGAAAGCCGGTGACGTCGTATGGCTTCCAATCGTATGGGCCTCCAGTTGGAACCCACATTGCTTTGTAGCTTCCAGGCTGATCGACAAGCCAGCTGTTCAACGAGTTATACCGGTCTGGAATCGAGGAGGGATAGTATCTCGGCCAAGTATAATTCTGAAGATCGAGGATGGTCCCGTAGGCTATAGGCGCAAGGATCAGTAACACGAGCGCCAGAGCTATCAAGGGACGAACCAAACGTCTCGTCGCGATTCTAACGGTGGGTCTTTCTAGAATTAGATTGGGAAGACACGTTGAGCGAATCTTTGATCTAAGATTCTGGAGTCGTGGAGATCGCAACAGTTTGCCTTTTACAATCGACAAAGCGATCCTCCACTGAGAGTAGATCCTGCTGCTCGCAGGGATTATCGACAGTCCGAGAAGAAACGCGTAAGAGAATACTACAATCGGAACAAATTTCGTAGGATTCCTCAAGATAGCTCCTGCCCCATATGGAAGGCTGCTAGCCAGCAGATAGTAGAGGAACCCGAACGGCTCATTCGATCCACTCGTGACGAAAGCCCCCATTATCAGCATGGCTCCGAAGAAAATCACTTGCGGGCTTCTTCGATACGCTACGAGGGTAGCAACAGCCAGTAGAGGAATTGCGACGCTCAGCACTCCATAGTTCTGAGGATGATACCAGAAGAAATAGTGAGCGCCTTCCCCCAACAGGAGCACCTCAGTAATGTTCCAAAAACTGAGGAAATCGAGGTCCGCCGGGCTAATCAGTCGCGAAGTAGTGTAGAGTTGGAAATTGGAACCTGCACTCAAGAGGTAGCCCGCCAAGATAGGAATGATCCAGAATGCATTGAACACAATAGCCACTCCCACAGCCAATGAAGAATTCTTTGCAAGTTTGACTAGATCGGACAGGTGATGATTCCGGATTATTGAGAAGACTAGGTAGGATAGACCTACTATTGCGACGAGAAATGGCCAGAAAGGCTGAGGACTAGCAAGGATCGACGAGATTCCAAAAACGAGTAGTTGCCTTATTTTTCCGGTGTCAAGGAAGATGATGAAGGACGAGACGAGAATGGGGAAGAACGCGTAGTTCCATACGAAATTGTTTGAGCCCGCGATGATAGCTTGGTTGCTGAAGAAGAGCAGGTACGCGAGGCCTCCAACTGACGAGGCGAGCTCTAGGTGCAGTCTGCCCAGTGTAAGCCGCCAGTGTGTCAGAAGAGCCCGAATCGAAACGTAGGGGATTACTGCGGATAGCCAGGCCATAAGGAGAAGATATCCCTTAACGGCGAACTCCTGTCCTGCCAGAAATCGGAGGCCCACAAGGGTAAGTGTCGGAACGATCGTTAGCATGTCAGTTGACGGGCCTTTTCCCGAGGCCCAGGTCTGCAAGTTATACCGTTGAACGGTCGCGATCGTCCAGGGGATGTAGTAAGTCTCGTCTCCCTGAAAGGGAATGCCGGATGGAACAAGCAGTGGATAGAGAAGCAAGAAAGATACGACTAGCGCGACGACGGGAAACAGGAGATGAAGTGCCGCGTCCCGGCTAAGAAATCTTGGTCGCATAGAACAACACGACGTAAAATGGATAGTAGCCTAGTGCAATGTTTCCAGCGAATCGCCAGAGATTCCACCAGAGTGACCTGTAGGGAGCAGTTCGGCCCCCGATGAAGGCGTCAACCTGGAAGCCGAACGTTTCAAAATAGGCTGCCTCATCCTCTAGAGCTAACGGCTTATGAGACCTGTCTCTCTTGAAGAACTCTATCAGGTTAAGGTTCGCAATATAGGGGGCGTCGACGATCAGAAGGCCCGATCCCGAAAGGAGCTTATGCGCTCTAGCGAGAAAGCCCTCTCTCTCAACTTCCGTTAGATGCTCGTACACTTGAGAAGCGACGATCAGATCAAAAGATCCTATCTGGGAATCATCGTTGTAAAAATCGTAGAAGTAGCCGTTCTGCTTCAACCAAGAAACCGCATCGTCGCCAACGTCGTAGCCCATGTACCTCCCTTTCCCGCCTCTGTTTTCAGACTGGAATCTTTGGTAGAGAGGAGCTTCAATGTCCGAGCCAAAGTCAAGTACGAGTCTGTCCTTCAGCGCGAACAGTCTGTCATAGAATCTTCCCCAGGAACCCCACACGGGTTTAGGCCTTACGCCCTCCTTTCGGGCCTTAATCTTATGGTAGGCCTTCTGGTAAGACGGGCTCACTACAACACCTCCTCGTAGGCTCGAAGCGCTCTTTCAGCGACGCGCTCCCAGGTAAACTTCTCAAGTACTCTCTGTCTCCCAGCGAGACCGATTTTTTCTGCGATTACGTGATTGTTGAGCAACAGTTGTAGCCTATCGCTCAACTGTCTTACATCTCCAGGGGTTACTAGAAAACCAGTCGTACCATCGTCCACCGCGAAGGGTATTCCTCTAGCTCTATTCGCGATAACTGGCAGTTCACAAGCCATTGCCTCGACCAGAACCAGTCCGAAAAGCTCTCCTGACGACGGCAGGACGAGAGCTAGTGAAGATGAATAATAACGGACCAGCGATTCATCAGGGACGGGTCCCACGAACCTAGCGTCTACACGTAGTTCGCGTGCCAGCCTCTCCATGAGGGCTTGATACGCAGGGTCCACGGTGGGGCCGATCACAACCAACGTTACGCCATCATTGAGCAGAGAAATGGCCCTGATTATGTTATCGAGGTTCTTGTGAGGGGTTATGCGTCCAACAAAGAGAACTTGTCTCTGCCGGTCTCCGTTAATTGGTCTGAAGATTTCGGGGTCGACACCGCCAAACAAGGGTTCGAAGACTCTAGCAGATCTTGAATATCCTGAGAACGAAGGCCTTGACACTGGTAGCAAACCATCGAAGCCGGAGAATCTCATCAGGGGTTTGTACATCGCAATTATGCGCGCGATGGTGAGGCCGCTCCAACCATGATCCGTAACGAAGATACGATATTGCTTTCCCGTGACCTTCCTGATAGCTGGGAGGAGAAAGGAGACATCGGCTGCCACGCTGTGTGTGTGAACTATGTCGTATCTACCCAACAGGTCTGCGAAGTGCAGAGGTAGCATTGGAATCGGGTCGAAGTCGCCATTGATCCTTCGAAAAAAGCGCCTAGCCTTGACGGTGAGAATGGGGACCCCGTCCACTTCGCTGCTGCTCTCTTTCCGCGCAAAAACCATTAGACTGCTGTCATGACCAATCTTGCGTTGAGCTCTACAAAGGCTAACAGCATATCGTTCAGCTCCTCCCATTCTCTCCAAATTTGGAATGGCGTCAACGGGGACGAAGCGTGGAAGGATTTGAAGAATCTTCATAGCTCGATCGGTATCAATTCTTTGCGATGGCTTTTCAGGAGTTGGGCGCGAGGCTGCGGTAGACGTCGAGGACTTGATTTGCAATCATTCTCTGATCAAACACAACCCTACATTTCTGCAGTGCCCGTTCGCCCATCTCGGTTAACAGGTGCGGCTGGTTTCGAAAGGTGAGAATTCTCGCGGCAATTGCTGAGGAGTCTCCAGATGGGACTAGGAAACCGGTTGCTCCATCGTCTATGATCTCGGTGAGTCCGCCTGCCTTGGTGCCGATAACCGCCCGGCCTCTGCTCATGGCTTCGACAGCGACTCTTCCAAACGGCTCAGGGGTGATTGTCGGTACGACTACAATGTCGCACCAGTCGTATAGTCGCTCCAGCTCCTCCCATTTTACGTGACCTGCGAGCCTAACCTGGTCGCCTAGGCCAAGCCTTGCGACGAGGGATCGAAGCTTTCTGAGATAGGGTCCGGCGCCTACGAGGACAACCTCGACGGGTACACCGTCTTCTCGAAGTTTCTTTGCGGCAATTGCCATGTTCTGGAACCCTTTGTGGTGCTGCATCGTTCCCACACAGAGCACGCGCATGGTCGGGTGCTCGGATCGGGGGGCAGGCTTGCGGACCAATGATATGGCCCCTCCAATGTAGATCGGCTTGACCAGCGCAGACGAAAGGCCTGCCTCTATTAGTCGCTGGGCGATATAGCTACTCGTGGCGATTGTGAATGAACATTTTCTTGCTGCCTCCAAAACTCCCTTGTCTCTCGAATCCAGCCACGAGCTAAGGGGAAACGGAATGCTGTACGAAGAATTCGGCACGTTGAGGTTATTGTGAAACGAGAGAACAAGAGGAATTTTCGAGCTCTTAACAGCCTTTGCGGCGGCGCGCAGAGCGTATGTGTCACTAACATGGAGTAGATCGATGCGGTGCTCTTTTAGAGACTTAGAAATTGACCGGGCCATTATCGAGTTTAGGCCTGGGAACCCGGAGAGTCTTACAATCTTTGGCGTACGTCCGAGGCGACCTATCTTTACAATACTACTGTTCGAGTTCGACTTGCGACGGGACGGCGTGAAGACGATTGGGTCTAAGCTCAATTTGCTGAGACCGTCCAATAGCACTCCTAAGCTAACTTCAGCACCTCCATGGATTTCAGGGTAGAAAGAGGTCAGGATTCCTACTTTCAAATCACGGCCTTCACGGGGAGCGATGTCTGGGCTAGCCTGCGAGTAAGAATCGAAAAGGTGGCTAGATAAGCTCTGTGAGAAGCCCAAAAGCTGCCGAGACGTACTTCACCGTGTCATAGAGGATCAGGCCGAGTAATAGTTTGGGTCGAAGAAACCACGTTACTCTTTGATGAAGCAGGGATCTTCGGATTGGGAGGAGCTGGGTTGAGGCGAGCGATGGATACTTTTTCGCGTATAGATGCGCTGTCTTTCCATAATACCAGTGTTTCGCCGCGATTTCGGCAAGTGTTCTGGGCTCACCGATGTGCCACTCGGCTACGCCGACGACACGTGATATTTTGCCTTGCTTGGACACTCTGTTGTGAAGGTCATGCTCTTCGTAGGCGACAATGTTTGGGTCATGCCCTCCAACTTTATCGTACACGTCTCGTCTGAAGAAGCGAGCTGCTTCGATCTGGCTTAACCCAACGTAAGATAAGCGTTCGAAGAAACGTACTTTTGCCCAAAAACTTATTTTAGGGTCTGACAGATTCGGGATTATTACTCCAACGGCGTTCTCCTCTAATGCAACCTTAATCGCCTTCTCCAGTACGTTAGGTTCCAGTACAAAGTCAGAATCAATCTTGTAGACGAAATCGCCCTTGCAATGAGCTACTCCAAGCTTTACTTGGCTGCTCCTTTCGGGTCCTCCCATTAAGACTCTGTCAGCATACTCCTTCGCGAGCAGGACTGTTGTATCACTTGAGAAGTTGTCAACCACAATAATTTCGACGTTTCTATAGGTCTGCGCACGTACACTCTGCAGACACTCACGAATAGTCCGTTCAGAGTTCTTTGTGGGAATTATTACAGAGATGAGCGGAAGTCCGGTCCGCTCTCTATCCGTACCGTGGTACTCGGTTTGGGCCATCGGAAGGGCCGAAGACCCATCAGAACCTATTGGCAACGCTCTTCAAGATTTCCTGGAATTCGAGAGCTGAATCTTCCCAGCTGAACTTCCTTGACCACTCCACTGCGTTAGAAGAGAGTTTTTGCCAAGTATTCGAGTCTGACAACAGCCCCTCGAGAGCTTTAGATAGTGCTTCGAAATCTGAAGGCGGGACAAGTAGTCCAGTAGTGTTGTTAACTATTGAGTCTCTGAGGCCCGGGACATCGTAACCGACGGCCGGCGTTCCCTGTGAATTAGCTTCCAAGACAGATATTCCCCATCCCTCTCGGACAGAAGGGGATATCAGCACATGAGCTCTCCCTAGCAGGCCGAACTTGGCATTTTCGTCAACATGACCGTAGAAGGTAACCCCCTCCGGCGCCTCTTTTTCTAGTTCGTGCCTAAGGTACCCGTCACCAACCATCCAGAGTTCAGCATCAGGGATGGATGATCTAACTCGTCTGAATGCCTGGATCGCATCACCGGGAGCCTTGGAACGGACGAGTCTCCCAAGGTAAATCATTACGGGATGACCTTCTTTCTCACCGGTAGGTTCCATTGACGCTGGAGTTCCGTTGTGGACTACGTGAACCTGTTCGAATCCTCGAGCCAACAGATCTCCCTTCGTCGACTCTGAAACCGTGATTGTGGGGATCTGCCTATACCTCCTCAGCCAGTAAGGCTCAAGCGCGAAGTACCCGAGCACATTGAATGGAAATCGAGTTTCATGGAACCATATCTCTCGAGCTAGCTGGTGTATCAAAGCGACAACTGGTTTCGTCTTTGCGATGCTGGCAATTTGAAACGGCACAGTGTTGATCTCGTCAACTATTATGTCGAACTCGGAGAGATGCTGCCTGACGAAGTTACGCGCCTTGAGATATACCGTGTACCGTCCACCATCGCGAATGATCCGCATCCCCACCCTGTGGGTCTCAGGTTCGGACCCCTCAAAACGAGAAGTGAATATTGTAACGGAGTTTCCATAATTAGCTAGTCTTCGACCTATCTCTTCTGTGAATTTTTCCGCGCCTCCAGCTCCAGGATGGGAGGTGTCTCGCCAGTTCAGAAAGAGAATGTTCGACTTTGGGACCCCGTCTCTAGGCTAGCTCTTTTTCGTTAAGGATTTGGATCAGAAGGACCCGTTGTCTCTCTCAAAGGAGAGAAGAGGGTTATAGGTGTGTGTCGTGAGGGTGTAGTTTCTCTGATACCATTTCTTGATTCGTAGCCTGTAGGCTATCCCGAGAAGATCTAGTAGCATTCGCATTATTTGCGTGGGGCGGAACGAAGCCTTGAGCTCGATGTCGACGGGTAGCTCTCTGATCCTTAAACCGACGAGTGAAGCAACCGCAAGGAGTTCAGCGTCGAAGGCATATCTCTTAACGGCGAGCAGCGGTAGAATCGTGTAGAGGGCTCGGCTTCGAGCCGCTTTCACTCCGGCCTGGGTGTCAGATGCCTTAACGCCCGTTAGCAGGTGTTCTAGCATGATGAATCCCAAGCTGAGAAACTTTCGCATCACTGGAGTCTTCACCCGGGAGAGGGGATGTCGCTTGGATCCGATTACGATGTCTGCGGACTTGAGGGCGGTTAGGTATGTTTCCAACTCTCGCGGCCAGACCTCCATGTCGCTGTCGATTGTGAACGCGAGTTCCCCGGTTGCGTGATAGAGACCTTTCTTGAGTGCGTAGCCTTTCCCTTGGTTTCTGGGGTAGCCTATTAGTTGGACGTTTTTCTGCCCTAGCTTCTCGACGGTCGTCCATGTTCCGTCGCGGCTACCATCGTCGACGACTATGATTTCATAATCAGGGCATATGGCCTCAAATTTTTCCTTGACCTTGAAGATGGTTCTGGAGATGTTTTCTTCTTCGTTGAAAGCTGGAAGAATTATCGAGATCCTTCCCCTTACGAAGCCGTCCGTGTGTTCGATGACGTGGAGAGAAGGTCGTTCAGCGAGGGTTTGTTCTAGCAACTAATTCTACCTCAGTTATTGAGCCTAGAGATCTGAGGGGACTCCAGGGTTCTTGTCAAACGAGTACTCCAACCCCGAGACTGAGTCCGAAACTGTTGTCGAAGCGCCAGATCCATGCTGAATTATTTCCCCAGCCAACAGCAAGCTGGCTGGCCCGATATGCCATATACCGACCCCTTTCGCGGAGAACCATCAGAGACGAGGCTAATGCGCCAGTCAGCTTTGTCAGGATATGGGTCAAGATCTCTTCTAGTCGCCTGCTTCTTATCGTGTTGACCCAGCTAGCGACTGCATCCAATAGGCCCCTCTCTTGTGCTTTCAGGACTCTGAACCACTGTCCCTGTCGCAATGATCTAACCTTGACTCTCATTATTAGCACCCGTGTCAGTGGTCTCCAGCGTAATTCTTGCAATAGCTCGGATTGGCTCAGCAAACCTCTGGTCTTCCAACGCCAAACCGATAGCCCTGCTTGATGCCCTCGGCAGGCGATGGTTACATAAGGCGTTCGGCCCTAAATAAGCTGGTAGCTAACTGTGTCAGTCCCGCGCTACCCACATATTCCGAGAGGAGGACACCTATGCAGGGTTATCAGAACGGGGGGGCAACTAGGCTTGTCACCGCCCTCAATACGTAGTTTAGTAGGAGCAGCAAGAGAAACAGAAACGCTAGGTTAGAATGGACGCTCTTGTCTACAATCGGTCGAGACGGGAAAAGCAGCGCGAGGGAGATCAATACGGGGAAGGGCATATCGTACAAGATTCTGGTCTCGACAAGGCTTGGGGTCACCAAGAATGGAATCGACGAGAGAGCTACCCACAGGAGTAGAAGGCGTTCAAACTTTTCCCTGAATCTAAGAATTGTCACCGTAATTACAGGGAGCCCCAATAGAATTGCATTTCCGAGGAGGCCGCCGTAAGCGGTGAATAGTCCGTAGATGATGTTTGGCCACAAGAGTAGAGGTTGAGAGACTCCGGATCCGGACAGACCTGTTGAAGCATCTTGAACGGCGACTGAGGATCCAAAAACTAGACTCTTGGCGAAGTCCAGTATGATGTCTGTTGCGAGGAGCGCGCCAAGGGCTCTCATCGGTGCGTGCTTCCTATCATCCCTCCACAAGGTGAGAATGAATGTGGTAGTAACCGTGAGTATTATGACCCAAGTCCAGGGGTGGGTAAAGAGGAGGCTAACGGACAAGAGTGTCATCGCGATGAATCTGGGTGCTGAGCGAGCTTTCAAGAATCCGAGCAATGCGGCAAGGAAAAAGTAGGTTTCGGCCAACGCCAACCAGTTTGCGTAAAACCCCGCCCACATTCCAACTGTCGTCGCAAATGAGAGTGTCGAGAAGAGTGAAGCTGCGCCAGCTGCTCTCTCGTTCTGGAGTCCCTCTCGGACAAAGATGAATGTTGCAATGGCCACGAGTGGGCCTAGAATCGCAGGAAGGGCTTCGTAGGCCAGGTTCACAGAGACGAGCCCGGTTACGGTCGCAAGATACATTGGAAGTAGCACCAGCGGCCTTGAGCCTTCCAGGGCGTTGCCCATCGCATAGGAAATTGCCGCTGAGGGAGATAGTTGCAACATTTGGTTCACCGAATCAATATAGAAGTGCGCGTCGACTCCGATGGGAGTCATCGACGGATTGAGGTCGGGTCGGTATAGTATCAGTCCAAAAAATAATGCCGCTGCTACAGCCAGCAACAACAGGACTCTGGGGTGATGCGTGAGCGCGAGTCCGTGTCGAGAATTCGGCGCCGTTTGCCGCCCAAGTTGTAAGAGAGACCCTGTCACACGGTCGACATAAGATCTCAACCGTTTTGAGACCTTGTTATCCAGTGACATCGCAAGCCTGATTGGCCATATGTATAGCAGCAGGATCAGGAACGTTGGAGAGAAAGGCGCCAAGATCGAGAAGGTCGAGGCGTCAATTCTGGCGAATAATAAGCCCCTGTCAGGGAAGTAGGGATAGAGAGCCCATTCAATACTGGATAGGGCCTCTATCACGACCCCTAAGAGCAAGAATGAAGCCAGAAGGGTGTACTTGGTAACCCTCAACCTTGGACGCGAAGAGATAATCGTCCCTTGTATTCTTTCACATGTCCTCCGGACCAAAAAAGAATCACGATCTCTTGCTTACTGGAGCGATTTTCCTGTTGTTTCTATCTACAGCTTTGAGAATCATGAGGGCACTTCTAACAACTCTCGTTAGTCTATTCTTTTGATTTGATAGAGGCCACATGGCATTGGCATTTTGTAATCAGGAAGATGAAAAAGGAGAGGCGGATTTCGGGCATGAAGAAAGAGAAATGCTCTCCCTCATCGCTTCACAAGCGGCCAGTGAACCCCCATACGTAGTGTAGAGAGCCGGTAGGCTGGATCAACCTTGACCGGTTCGTTGGCGAAATCTTCAGGGAGAGCAACGATACCTCGTGATGATTGCGATAGGGCTATGGAGACGGGTCTGGAATTTCAACGTACATCGCCGAGCTCTGCAAGGCATTATCAACTATTGAGAGTGATCTTGACTTTACGCAAGCCCGGCTATTTTACAACCATCGACTAGGTAGCTCTACAGCAAGCTATTATTCCTGGGGCCCTATTCCAACGCCGGCAAAATTCAAGGATTCATATTCCTTGGGATCATACAGTCTCCGTGCGTCAACCAGGTTGGGAGTTCGCATCAGTGCCAGATAGTCCTTGGCCCGGAGTTTCTTGAACTGATTCCATTCAGTCATGACTATGCAACAGTCGGCACCTTTAAGCGCTGATCGTTCATCTTGGGCAAACTCGACACTCTCCGTCAGTAACCTACGAGCGTTCGGAACCGCCAAAGGATCGTAGGCAACGATGATGGGTCCTTTTTTCTTCATTAGGAGGTTGATTACACGTAAGGAAGCTGCTTCTCTGATGTCGTCCGTGTCCTTCTTAAACGCAAGGCCCAGCACCGCGATTCTCTTCTGCTCAAGAGGACCCGTCAGTTTTTCCACGAGTTCTACTACTTTTTCTGCCTGTTGCTCGTTGGTCCCCTCAGTGGCCCTTAGCAGGAGGGGGCTGTATCCCAAGTTTTCGCTGAAATTGATGATGGCCTGGAGATCCTTGTGGAAGCAGCTTCCACCATATCCTGGTCCAGCCTTGAGAAAGAGGGGTCCTATTCGCGGGTCGCGCCCGATCGCTTCCACGATCTGGTTCACATCGACGCCGGGGATTGATTGGGCTATGTTGGCTATCGTGTTGATGAAACTGACTTTTGTTGCTAGAAACGCGTTGCTGGCATACTTGACAAGTTCTGCAGTCTCGGGGCTCGTGAGAATTACAGTTGGAAGATTTTTGCCGTAGAATCTCATGTATAGCTGTTTCAACGTGTTGGCAGATTTTTTGTCGTTGGCTCCGATGACTATCTTGTCTGGATGTAGCGTATCGTTGATGGCTGTTCCCTCCTTCAAGAATTCGGGATTGGCACAGAGTCCAAGGTTGGTTCCTATCGTCTTGGAGCTAGATTTTGCAAGTATGGGATTGACTATCCTGTTAGTGGTGCCTGGGATCACCGTGCTCTTGACGATGACCAGATGATAGGACTGTTTCTCACTAAGCGCCGTGCCCAATTCCTCGGCGGCTCTTTCTATGCTGGTGAGGTCTATGGAGCCGTCTTTCCGGCTGGGCGTTCCGACGGTTAGAAACGTCGAAGAGGTATAGGCGGCTTGAGAAATATCGTTCGTCGCTGTGAGGAGTCTCTTTTTTACCGCTTTCTTCAGCATGCTGTCGAGCTGTGGCTCGTATAGAGGTGCCCGGCCTTGTCGTATCTGTTCGATTCTCTTTTCATCGATGTCTATTCCTACAGTTTTGATTCCCTTTGATGCGAATGCTGCGGAAGTGCAGAGGCCGACGTAGCCCATTCCAATGACTGATACGGACCCCGGTCCGGGTTTCATACAAGCCCGGAAGTTAACTGAGTGATAATAATCTGTTCAGAAAGAATCGTCTTCGTCGCGGCAGGCTTTGTGTCTCGGAGACAATCACTCTATTGTCGCATTCATAGATGACCTTGTCAGTGTCCCGCTCTGATATGCTCTGGCGCGGGGGGAATTCTTAAACTGTCGAGCTGTGGAGGCAGGTCCAGGGAAGAGCTGGTTCTAGAGTGTTAAGGAAGGCGGTGATTCCCGCAGCAGGGATGGGGACCAGGCTCTTGCCGGTCACGAAGGAACAGCCGAAGGAGATGCTGCCTGTCTTCGCGAGGGCTATGAATGGAGACTTGTCTGAAACCCATCGTACAGCTGATCTTTGAGCAGTTGTACTCCGTTGGGTTCCGAGACTTCTGTTTCATCGTCGGGCGGGGAAAGAGGGCGATCGAGGACCATTTCACGCCCGACCTCTCATTTATTTCGAAGCTTGACAGTAAAGGTCTGGACAGTGCCACCGAGGAACTGCAAGCTTTCTACAAGATGATTGACGATTCGACCCTGGTATGGATCAATCAGCCTGCGCCTAGAGGTTTCGGGGACGCGGTGTTGAAAGCGAAAGGTTTCGCGGGGAACGATCGTTTCCTAGTCCATGCCGGCGACAGCTATTTCATATCGAAAAATGCTGAGCACTTGCGCAGACTCGTACGCATGAGTGAGGAGTACAAGGCGGGGACATTATTCTTATCAAAGGAAGTTCAGGATCCGAAAAGATTTGGAATCGTGGAAGGTGAGACTATCCCCAACGGGCTAGTGAAGGTGAAACGTCTCGTCGAGAAACCTGCCAAGCCTGCTTCAAAGCTGGCGATCATGCCTGTATACGTGTTTGACCCCGTTATTTTCAAGGCATTAGAGTCGACGAAGACCGGGTTCGCCGGCGAGCTCCAGCTCACCGACGGCATCCAGAAGATTGTAGATTGGAACCTCAATGTGTATACAACTCGGGTCGATCCAAAGGAAGCATGGCTGGACATTGGCTCGCCAGATCTTTACCGGGAAGCCCAGAATTTATCTTATGAATACTCTCGAGAGCCCGCGTTCTAGAAGATATTCTGGGCTGGGCTCGCATCAAGATTGAAAGATTCGATTGTCAACGAGGATCTTGATGCGATCAGGCGATTGATAGATCCTAGTGCATTCCAAGGGAAGAGTGTCCTTGTATCTGGGGATCAGGATTCTTGGGCAGCTGGATCTGCGACACACTCGTTGGATTAGATTCGAGAATAATTTGTCTGGATAATCTCTCTACAGGGGGTCTTCGAGAACATTGATCATCTGAAGACTGTGAAGAGTTTCAAATTCGAAAGGGCCGATGTTTGCACGTATTCCAAGAACCCGAAGGTTGACATGGTCTTTCATCTCGCGAGCAGATCGGCTCCCGAAGACTACCAGAAACATCCTGTGGAGACAGCGTTGGCGAATGCGACGGGAAGGATCGAATGCTGGACTTGGCCAGGAAGAATGATGCGAGAGTCTTCTATGCTTCGTCAAGCGAAGCTTATGGCGATCCTGAGGTTTTTCCAACCCCTGAATCATATGAGGGAAGGGTCGACCCTCTCGGACCAAGGTCATGTTATGAAGAGGGGAAACGGTTCGGCGAAGCCTTGTGCAAAGCATACCACGACCAGTACGCGCTTGATGTTAGGATTGCACGACTCTTCAACAGCTACGGACCCAGACTTAGAGCTGAAGGTCTCTACGGGAGGGTTATCTCAAGATTTATACTGCAGGCAATGCAGGGAGATGACATCACTGTATTCGGGGACGGTTCCCAGACCGGATCGTTTTCCTACGTGACCGACACGGTCTCCGCATCGCTCCTGTTCATGGGCTTGGATAGATCGTCGGAGAAGGTTCTGAACATTGGAATGAAAGAGGAGAACAATATCCGTGACTTGGCCGAAAGAATAAAGACCATAGCGGGCTCTGATTCTGCGATCCGGTTTCTTCCCTTACCGGCCGGGGATCATCCGAGGCGTCTCCCTGACACTCAGAGAGCGGAGAAATTGCTTGGTTGGCGCTCGTCGATTCGACTTGAGACTGGATTAGACCGGACTCTAAGATGGTTCCGCTCCAAAAAACCCTAACTATCTAGGATGGAACGCTTACGCTCGGTCCATAAGGCATCGTTGTCAGGATCCAGCATACCTCGTCTAGACAACGCGAGAATCAGCAGAGAGGTCGGTTGGCGGCCCCGCCAAACCCTTTGACGAAGGATTGAAGCAGACCGTCGTACTCTGGAATCACAAGACGCTCTAGTCGGTTACGACAGAGGTCCTGATCCATTCATCCGGCGATTCCTTTGAGGGCTCTCGATCGGCCGACCCCGTTCGAGAATTACCTAGTATAGCTTTCCAGTAATGAAAGAAATGAGATTGAGGGAAAATCGAGGGCTAGAATTCGGGGCTGTCGCTAACAGGCCCTTCAAAGGCCGCAAAAGGAGCCCGGAGTCATTATGGTAATTACACATTGAAACAGGAACTCTTAATGCTCACCCAGGGGCTAGGGTAGAATCTGTCAAGGGGGAGCCGTTCTTGTGTGGTATTTTCGGTTGTGTTCTTCATGAAGGCTCTCTAGCCGCCCCGTTGATCCATGCTGCTCTGAAGCGCCTCGAGTATAGAGGATACGACTCTGTTGGAGAGGTTACTGTCGATGAGGACAAGCTCACAGTCAAGAAGGATAGTGGGCGGTTAGAGGAGGTTCATGCAAAAGTCAATCTTGATGATCTTCCTGGATCCGTCGGTGTTGGCCATACTCGATGGGCGACCCATGGAAGACCTGCTTATGAGAACTCGCACCCTCTGGTCGATTGCCAGTCAAGGATAGCGGTCGTCCATAACGGGATCATCGAGAACTATCTCGAAATCAAGAAAGAACTGGAAGCGAAAGGGCACAGCTTCCAATCGAGAACTGACACGGAAGTCGTTCCGCACATGGTCGAGGAATACCTCGCCCAGGCAATGTCTTTGGAAGATGCGTTCAGAAAGACAGTAAACCGGCTCGAAGGAGCCTACGCTATAGTTCTAACGAGCACGGAACAGCCGGAGACGATACTGTGCGCCCGCCAAGAAAGCCCCCTCGTGCTGGGAATCGGAGAGGGCGAATACTACTGCGGGTCGGACTTTGCAGCGTTCCTTCCGCTTACACGAAAGGCAGTTCTTCTGGATGAGGGCGAAATGGCAGTCTTGAACCGGAGCGGGGTCCGTATTCTCAATTTGAAGAATGCCGCTCCCGTCAAGCGGGACCCTATGACGATATCGTGGGACCCCGAATCTGCCAAGAAACGGGGCTTCCGACACTTCATGCTCAAAGAGATACACGAGCAGGCTCAGTCGATGAGAGACGCTCTGAGGACCGAGCAGGTCTACTATGATGAGTTCGCCAAGAAGATTATAGACGCCGACAAGGTGTTCATCGTCGCCTGCGGCACCTCTTATCACTCTGCGTTGGTCGGAAGCCTCGCCCTCACGAAACTCGCTGGAATTGACGCGAGAGTTGTCATAGCAAGCGAATTCTCAGAGGAAGCTCTCGGTCTAGTCACGCCAAAAAGTGTCGTACTAGCAATAAGCCAATCCGGTGAGACGATGGACACGCTGAACGCGGTCCGGGACGCTAAAGCCAAAGGCGCGACAATTCTAAGCGTCCTCAATGTCCTAGGCTCGACACTAATGCGTCTCTCCACCGTCTACATTGATCAGAACTCGGGCCCAGAAATCGGCGTCGCCTCAACCAAGGCGTTCACAAGCCAGATCGCCGTATTGCTACGGGTCGCTGCGACAGTCGGCCGAAAGAAGGGAGAAGTGTCCGCCAAGGAGATTACGGAGCTAGAAGCGGAACTCCACCGGGTCCCGGAGCTAATACAGAGCATACTCAACACCAAGATTGACGAAATTCGAAAGATTGCGGAAGAGTGCGATAGCGCTTCAAGCATCTGCTTCCTGGGACGGGGGATCAACGTCCCGACAGCCCTTGAAGGACGACTCAAGCTACTCGAGCTCAGCTACGTGCCTGCAATAGCCTACGCCGCTGGCGAGAGCAAACACGGATTCATCGCACTCATCCAAGAAGGATTCCCAGTAATCTTCGTCGCACCAAAAGACGAGACACACAAACGCATGATCGGCAACATCATGGAGATGAAAGCAAGGGGTGCTCGAGTCATCTCAATAATTGAGGAAGGAGATGAAGAGATCAGGAACCTCTCCGACCGAGTAATCGAAATTGGGGAATCCCTGCCATCTCTCCTGACGCCACTAGTCTACGTTGTACCCATGCAACTACTAGCATATTATTTGTCGATTATCAAAGGACACGACCCCGATTATCCGCGCAACCTCGCAAAAAGCGTCACCGTAGAATAGAGAAGATTAGTCCCAGACCCGAGTGACACGCTCGCTTCAGCGAGGGCATGTGGCTGTAATTCACTTTACCTCGGAAGCACCGCCCGTGAATCTAGACCGTTCACGTGCGTGATGATCCTGAACGGAGCTCGCAAGGAGATGGGCTTGCTAGGTCGTCTTCGAGTGATAGATCAATTAGCCAGTGATCGCGGAGGTTTTTCGCTGTCGGTTGGATCCAAGTCGACAAGGCTCGCTAATGTAAACATTGACATCAACAAGAAGGTCTGCCCTGACATCGTTGCGACAGTTTTCCACTTGCCATTGAGGTCCGAAATCTTCGACACGATCGTATTCACCGACGTCATACAATACCTGCCGATCAACACGGAGACTCAAGGTCTACTTGAGTTGAAGAGATGTTCGAAGAAAACAGGACGCATTATCCTAAGTGCGCCCAACGCCGTCGCGCTTTTTACTTTGCTTGACCCTGACAGATGGCTGTTCGGTAATCACCCTTACACCCTCGAAAGGCTTTCAAACATGGCGATTGGTGCCGGATTGCAAATAGAACGATCGACAATCTTGGGCGGTACTTGGGAGGCCATAGGCCTCCTGGCCCACTATCTTACCGGTTATTTAGTCCGGAGAGTTTTTCGTAGAGAATTGCCTTACCCTGCGAAGTTAGCCAAATTGGCCGATGCACAATACTATTGTGCCAGCAAGAAAGGATACACAATTTTCCTAGTCTGTGGTCAGCAAAGAATACAGTTCTGATGGCGCTTTGAGAAAACCACGTCGGACCCTGAACTCAGCGGAAAAACATGTAGCGTAACATTACGGGACGACGACCAGACTGGGATCTAGATGAGTTGCTCCGCCGAGGAGAAGCCATCCCGACCATGTAGTTCCAGAAAGGCTGTTGTACCAAAGTTCCGACGTGGAGCCGCTGACAACTATGGCAAGGGTTGATCCGATCATTACTGCAGCTATTCCGGTCTGAGTGCTGCCATTAGCGCTATTCCAATTAGGGTCCCAAGCCGTGTTTGGTGGACAACACCCTGGGGGTGCTGACTTTTCGTACACCGTATTGTCAAAGCCTCGGACTACAACATGCATGGTACCATCTTCCGCGCTGACTAGGGTTGGAGCGATGGGAGAGGAGCCGTTCAAGCGGGTCCAATTAAAGTGGCCGCAACAATTGAGAACGTTTTCGTAGAGGCCGCTATCAGTTCCCCTGACGACAACATGGATAATGCTGCCGTCAAATGTCGCTGCAGGACTTTCGATTGTAGCAGCTTTGGCCGGA
>Ga0137379_10001439_pt1 | contig 21771 bp, 16 predicted proteins | sample SagtaG_18_FD_104812 | JGI IMG/M metagenome (GOLD analysis project Ga0137379, IMG submission 104812) | Vadose zone soil microbial communities from Sagehorn Ranch, Mendocino, California, USA - Sage2_L_80_16 metaG | ecosystem: Environmental > Terrestrial > Soil > Vadose zone | place: USA...
ATTCCCTGGCAGCGGCTCTTGCGGTGGGCCGATTCTGCAGGTCACGGCGGCAGGGCGGTGAAAAAGCTCCTCAGCCAGATTCTCCTTGAGTTGGGGATTAGACAGCGTCACCCCGGCGCCGGGCCGAAGCCTCCCCAGGAGGCATTCCTCATCGAAGCCTATGTCCGCGAGCTTTATGGCGAGCTCACCGTCAAATACCTCCGCGCCGCCTGTCGGGTGGCGAAGGGCAGGGACGAAAACAATGACCAAGAATTGACTAACCTGGTACGGGATAAGACGCGTTAACCTGAGTCGGGATAACACATCAACCATGAAACCATGAAAACGAAAACTCTAGCCCTTTCAATGCTCATCACGGGCGCGGTCTGCGCTCACGGTCAGTCACTCCTGCAATCCGCTACGGGCACTGCGGTGCTCACGCCTTACCAGGTGGTAGCTGCCGGCCCGCACGAGCGGGTTTGGCAAAGCATCTCCGTGGACGCCAACGGCACAACCAACCGCCACTCCTATACTGAGCTGGCTACTGGACTGAATTTTTGGAACCCTGTCACCCGGCAGTGGGAAGAGTCCAAGGAGCAGTTTTACCTCACCAAAGAAGGCTATGCGGTGGCTACCAACGGACAGCACAAGCTCATCCTATCGCCAGACATAGCATCTGTCGGCGCGGTGGATTTGCTAAATCCGGACGGCGTGAGGCTGGTCAGTAATCCGATGGGCTTGAGTTTCGCAGACACCGTGACTGGCAAGAACGTGCTCATTGCCCAGGTGACCAATTGCTTAGGCGAATTGGCGAGCGACAATTCGGTGGTCTATGGCCGGGCTTTCGATGCGGTACGGGCGGGCATCAGGATGACCTACACGCGCTCTGGATTTGCCCAGGATGTTATTCTCTATCAACAACTTCCATCACCAAGTGAGTGGGGACTGGACCCGGCCAGCACAAGGATTGAAATGTGGACTGAGGTTCTAGGCGAGGCAGTCTCCCAAACCAGCCAGATTGATTCGACCGGCGATCGCATGCTGGACTTCGGCATGACCCGCATCGGCCACGGTGTGGCCTACCTGCTCAATGGGCAGATGATGGACCAAGTTGACTTGGAGAAGAGCTGGGTCGAGACCGACGATCGCCATTTTATAGTCGAGAGCGTCTCATACGCGGCGGTCAAACCGCTCCTGGATAAGCTGCAAGCCAGCGTCGGCCAGAGCAAATGGACCGAAACCGCACAGGGCAAAGCACACGCCAGCCGGAACGAATTAGCTCGGACGTTCCCGCGCCGAGCGAAGCTCAAAGAGATGGCCTCCATTCAGCGGGGTCAGATGAGCCAGGAAACCGGTCTGCTGCTGGATTACCAAACCATAAATACCAGCCAGACCAACTACGTTTTCAAAGGAGACACCACCTACTGGCTCTCAGGCAACGTGGCTCTTTTTGGTACCAACACGACTTTCGAGGCAGGAGCGATCCTTAAAAGCACTAACGGCGTGAGCCTCACCGTCAATACTCCCATCGCCTGGCTGGGAACGATGTGGCGCCCGGTGGTCCTTACTTCCAAAGACGATACCTCCTGTGGTGACACCATCACTGGCGCCACCGGCAGCCCGGGCTCCAACGTTTATGCCGCGACTGCTCTTGCCGTCGGCGTGACCAACACCGTCACGATTCAACATCTGCGCGTGGCCAATGCGCAAACCGCCATCAGCTTCGTTGGCGGCAGCGGCCACGTGATCAGGCATGCGCAGTTGGTCGCCTGCCAAAAAGGGGTCGCAGCGACCAACACCGATTTCAGCGTGGGCAATGCCTTGTTCTGGAACGTGCTGACGAACTTCACGGGCGCAACTTCCACCGGACGGGTGGAACATATGACCGCCGACACAGCAATTTATCTGAACCAAAACATCGGGACGAACCTCTTCTTGACCAACTGCCTGCTGGTCAATGTCACCAATACCGGCAGTTACTCGGGGCTAGGCAATGCTGTGACCACGTCCGGCACGGTCTTCCAAACCGTCGGCGAAGGGTTTCATTACCTGCGGGATGGCACTTACCGGGATGCCGGCACAACCAACATCAGCGCCTCGCTGGCGACTGACCTGGGGAAGATGACGACCTTTCCGCCGCTGATCCTGACCAACGCGATCACGACGGCAACGACCTGGAGCCCTCAAGCGCAGCGCGACACCGATACCCCCGATCTGGGCTATCATTATTATCCGCTCGACTTCCTTATCAACAACGTGGCCAACTCCAGCACCTTGACGTTGACCAATGGCGTCGCCGTGGGTGTTTATGGCGATTACGGCGTGATTATCCAGGGTGGAAACCTCTACAGCCAAGGCAGCCCCGTAAACCTGAACGTGCTGACGCGCTATCAAACCGTTCAGGAACAGCCGGCGACTCTTGGCGGCAGAAGCGGCTTAGCCTTGATTAACCTCGCCACCACCGCCGCAACGATCACCCAACTGCGCTTCACTGATTGTCCGGCACTGGGCCTGGCCAGCACGGGAACGGGGGGTCGCGATTTGCTGGACAACAATTCGTACATGAGCGGAACATTCATCCTGAGGGATTGCCAGTTGCGCGGCAGCGCCATCAACATCTATCAAATTAACGCCAGCGGCACCCTCACCCTCTCGTTGACCAACAACCTGATGGAACGCGGATCTTTTTACGCGAACCGCAGTGCGGCCGCGTTGTTGATCGTCAACCTGCGCAATAACCTGTTTTGGCGCTCGGCTCTCAATCTGCAGTACAACAGTTGGGCGACAAATCCGACCTGGAACATCCAGGACAACCTGTTCGACAACTGCTCGATCAGCGAGGGCGGAACTAACTACCAGTCTTACATTGGAAACAGCTACAACGGGTACGTTGCAACCACGCCCCTGGTTAATTCGGGCGGCAACGACAAGAGCGTAACGACTTTCAGCTATGCCACCGGCACGCTCGGTCCCTGGTATCAATCTTCTACAAACATGATCGATGCGGGCAGCCGCACCGCGGACCTGGCCGGAGTCTACCATTACACCACCCAGACCAGCCAGGTCAAGGAGGCCAATACTATTGTGGACCTTGGATTCCACTATGTCGCGACTGACGCCAGTGGGAATCCGCTTGATACCGATGGAGATGGTTTTCCGGATTGGCAAGAGGATTCGAACGGGAATGGGGTGGTGGATTCGGGCGAGACCGATTGGCAAAACGGTTCGGACCTGGGGTTGAAGGTATGGATTACCGAACCGAAGCGAAACGCGAACCTACCGTAATGAACAACACCACTATAAGCAGCTTATGAAGACCCAGACTGTACCTGAGAGGATGGTTATGAACCACGAAATGGATGAGACATGCAAAAAAATGACCCCGGTCCGCTCGCAAGCGGATCGGGAGGGCGGCGGCAAAATCGGGGGCAGAAAAATCCAAACGAACTTCGCCGGGAAGCTTTCGGTGCTGGCGTCGCTGGTTTTGACGCTGGCAGGTCGCGGAGCGGAAGCTGCCGACGATTCGTATGCCGCGCAAGTGGCAGCCAAACCGGTGTTTCCATCGCCTCTGGAGTGGAGCGGTGAGCAGGCGCCGCCAGAGGCAGAGTCGCAGGCCTTGCTGGAGGCCATCGGCGCCTTCGAGAGCAGCGGCATCAAAGCGGGTTTCACGGCGCTGGAAGGGTTCCTGGGCGCCCATCCCGGCTCCGCCTGGGGACCGTCTTTGCAGGTCAATATGGCGGAGTATTATCGCAACAGCGGACGATACACATTGGCTCTGGCTCACTGGGAAGAGGCCTGGACGGCGACCAAGACAAACAAGCAGCCAGGCGCGCAACGCACTGCAGCGCGTGCCGTGGCGGGCTGGACGCGGCTGCTGGCGAGCCTGGGACAGAAAGACAAATTGAACGCTTTGTTCAAGGAGGTGGATGAACTGCAATTACCCCTGGGGACGTACGGCACGACGGTGGAAGGCACCAAGGACGGCCTGATCATGATGAACTCCAAACCCGGTGTGTCTTACCGGTGCGGCTCGTTTGCGCTGGGGCAGGTGGCGCGAGCCTTGCACCCGGACGCGCAATTGAAGGCTCTATTCGATGCCGAGTCTCCGGATGGCGGCTTCCGCCTCTCGGAGCTGCTTGACTTGGCGCAAAGCAATGGGATTCCCGTGGTCGCGGTGCGCCGGCCGGCTGGGGGTGAGATCGTGGTTCCCTCGGTCATTCATTGGAAGCTCAATCACTATGCCGCGATCGTGGAGCAGAAAGGCGACTACTACAAGGTCATGGACCCCACCTTTGGCGGGCACGCTTGGATCGACGCAGACACGATCGATGCGGAGGCAAGCGGCGTGTTCCTCGTGCCCACGGACCAGGCGCCCACCCGGTGGGCAAAGTTAAGCGCTGCTGAGTGCGTGGCTATTTATGGCAAGGGCTTCCCGGACAACATCAATGATCCCGAGGACCCCGGTCCCGACGACTGCGACCCGAGCGACGGTGATGATGGGTCGGACTGCGACCCGCCTTCCTCCGGTGACGGACCCGGAGGCGACGGCGACCCGGACGACCCGCCACCGTGCGGCTGCGGGATGCCGGTGTGGAAAGTCAGTGAGCCCTACGGGACCGTCTGGCTACAGGACATTCCGTTGATCTACCGGCTTTCCAACGGCAAGTGGATGAAATTGGAGTTGCGCTACAAGCATCGCGGTGAATACAGAGGCGCCAATCTTCCCGGGTTTGGCGATAAATGGGAATGCAACTGGCTGGGCACGTTGATGAAAGGCTCGAGCATTACCGACACCTACACCAATCACATGATCCGGGGAGGCCTCGCTCCTTTCAACACCAATGGAGTCCTGGAGTACCTGACGGCCCGCTGGCTGACTTTCGAACCGGGCCTGACACCCGCGATTCTGACCCCGTTCGGGGCGCGCAACGCCTATCGGGCCTCTTTGACCGTCTATTCCGGCCTGACCGCATATCCGCTGACTCACAAAATCGACCGCTATGGCCGCACGATCCTGTTCAATCACGTCCCGCTGGGCAACGCGCTGGTCTTGAACAACGTAGTTGATATTGACGGGCGCACCTGCACTCTGACCTACACCAGCAGCGGGCCGGTTTCCAATCTGATTGCCAGTGTCACCGACCCTTCTACTACTCGGACCGCTCACTTTTATTACGATTCCAGCGGGCGGCTGACAAATATCGTGGACATGATCGGGATGTCCACGACGTTCCAATACGACAGCACCAACAGAATCACCAGCATGACCACGCCCTACGGAACCACAGGCTTCCAGTATCTGTCGGGCATCAGCACCAACTACAGCAACTCGCTGCGCCGGTCGGTCCTGGTGACTGAACCCAGTGGCGACCACCAGCTTTATTCGTACTGCGACTACGGGCCCAACGGTGTGGCTTCAGGTGACTTCGCCTACTATCGTAACAGCTATCACTGGAACCGGGCCCAGTACGCGGCCATCCCGCCGGCGGACAGGGCCAATGTGCTGGACATGCCGGACGCCGATTACCTTCGCGGAGCAACCAAACACTGGCTGCACGGGCTGAATGATTCCGGAGGAAACATGACTGTGACCTGCACCTTGAATGCGCAGGCCGGCACGATGGCCGCCGACAGCAGCCGCCCGGCGACGACCTTCAGCTACTACGGACAAATTTCTGGCAACCAGATTGGCGCCCTGAGGCGCATTGCCGCGTATTCCACTCCCATCTATCAAGGGCTGAGTGTTCAAAGAAACTCCTTGGGGCGGCCAACCAACATCACGTATCAAAACACCGACCCCATCGCGGGAACCACCTTCCCGACCTACACGAACCTCTATGACAGCAGCGGCACGCGGCTGCTGACCCAGACCGGGCCCCACAACGAACTGGTGCGGCGATATGGGTATCATCCCGTGTTGACCAATCTGCTCATCGCGGTCACCAACGCGTTGGGGGAGGTCATCCGTTATACACATGACACCAATCTGATCAAGGTAACCAGCATCACTTTCCCCAGCGGGCTGGTGCGCAGCAACATTTATTATTCCAGCGGACCCAGCCAGGGCTTCCTTCAAAGGCAGATGGATATTGGATTTCGAACCAATTCTTTTGGCTATCTGAACGGAAATTTGGCTGCTCAAACCAACGAACTGGGCCTGGTCACAACCTATATCTGGGACAATCTCAACCGGTTGATCTCGACGGCTTTCCCGGACGGCACGACGAGCTCCAATGTTTATAATAAGCTGGATCTGGTCGCGGTGAAGGACCGGCTCAATCAATGGACCTATTACGGGTATGACTCCCTGCGCCAGCGAATCGCGGAGACCAACGTCAACGGGCAGGTGACGCAATACACCTATTGCGGTTGCGGCTCGCCCAGCCAGGTCACGCGCTGGAACAACGGCGTCGCTGTGACGACCCAATTCTTTTATGACGCCGACGGCCGGCTTACCAACACGATTTATGCGGATGGCTATCAGATCAACTATGGTTTCAATAACTATGCTCTGATGGACACCGTGAGTGATAGCAGTGGCAGGCAGGTGAACTTGAACTACGCCCAAATCGGGCGACAGTTCAAGCTCTCGTCTGCCTACGTGGGGTCGGACCTCTTTTTCCAGCAGCAATTTGACGACTACGGACGGGTCACCAACAGCATTGATCGCAACGGGGTGACTGTGGCGAGCGGCTACGATATACTGAATCGGTTAACGAATCGCCTGGTGGTGAGCTACCTTTCGGTGCCACCAGGACCGGAGAAGTTTGTGTATAATCCGAGCGGGCTGACGAATTATTTCGACTCACTGGGGAACCTGACGATCTTCGTCAGGGACGGACTGGGCCGAGTCCTTTACGAGACCAACGCCAACCAGGAGCTGCTGCAGTTCAGCTATAATCCATCGAGCGAGTTGACGAGCCTGGTTGACGGCAAGAACCAGACGACTACATGGAAATACGACATATTCGGGCGGGTCACGAACAAGGTTGATGCGCTGGGGACCAACGCCTTCGTTTATCAATATGATCCCAATGCTCGGCTGACCAACCGCACCAGCGCGGCGAAGGGCGCGACCCGGTATGTTTATGATCCGGTTGGCAATTTGACCAATGTGGTCTATCCGGTTTCGACAAATCTCGTCTTTCAGTATGACGGGCTAAACCGGCTGACCAACATGATGGACGCGATAGGCGCAACGGCGTTTACCTGGACGCCGGGCGACCAACTGGCCGGCGAAACCGGACCCTGGGCCAATGACGCCATCGGCTACACGTACAATAATCGGCTGCGCGGCAGCGTCAGCCTGGCGCAGCCCAGCGCGTCGCCGTGGGTGCAGAGCTACGGTTATGACCAGGCATGGCGGCTTGCCAGTGTGAGCTCGCCGGCGGGGGCGTTCGGATACAATTACACGAGTGGTTCATCCGAGTTGGTCAATTATATGACTTACCCCAACGGCGCTTCGAGTGGGCGCGGGTTCGATGACGTGGCACGGCTATCGACGGTGTACCTCCTCTCGGCGCAGAACGCAGTTCTCGATCAATACACGTATTATTATGATCCGGGTTCGCAACGCACGCAGCAGGTTTTCACGGCGGGAAATTACGTCAATTACACCTACGACAAAATCGGGCAGGTAAAGACGGCCAGGGGCTACGAGTCCGACGGGGCCACTTTGCGCTTGCACGAGCAGTTTGGTTATGCCTATGATAAGGGGTGGAACTTGAATTATCGGACCAACAACGCCTTGACCGAGACATTTGCTGCAAACGCGGTCAATGAGCTGACCAGCATCAGCCGCACCGGTACGCTCACGGTGGCCGGCACAGCAGGAGAGCCCTCCGCGAGCGTGACGGTCTCTGGAACCGGCTTATCATCCGGTGCGGCTACCGTCTATGGGGATGGAACCTGGGCGCGGACGAACGCGGCCCCAGCGAGCGGTCAGAATACCTACACGGCCATCGGGACGGATGCGGTTGGTTCGGGCCGCACTTCGCAGGACAGCGTGACCGTCACGCTTCTCGGTACGAATAGTTACTCTTATGATGCCAATGGCAATTTGCTGAGCGATGGGCAGCGCACCTTCGCGTATGACGATGAGAACCAGTTGTCCAGCGCGACCGTGTCCAACGCATGGCGGAGTGAGTTCACGTATGATGGGTTGCGGCGGCGGAGGATTCGTAAGGAGTACACATGGTCAGGCAGCGCATGGCTCAAGACGAATGAAGTGCGTTACGTGTATGATCGCCGCTTGATCGTTCAGGAGCGGGACGCGAACAACCTGCCGCTGGTCGGCTACACTCGGGGAAACGACTTGAGCGGCCACCTGCAGGGCGCTGGGGGCATCGGCGGGCTGCTCGCCCGCACCGATCCATCCCTGTTGGCCCTTGGCTCCTCGCTCGCGCACGCCTACTACCACTGCGACGGGAACGGAAACGTGACCTGCCTGATCAACGCCAGCAATGCAGTCGTGGCGCGTTACAGCTACGATCCTTTCGGGAGTGTGCTCTCGATGAGCGGGCCGCTGGCGGGCGCGAATCTTTATCGGTTTTCTTCCAAGGAAATCCACCCGAACTCAGGACTGGTCTATTATTTGTACCGCTACCACGACCCAAATTTGCAACGCTGGATAAATAGGGATCCTCTCGGATTGAGAGGCGGAACTAATACTTATAGTTACGTCTTCAATAATCCGAATGCTCTATTCGACGCGAATGGGTTATGTGGTAACGATGATAACAATGCTAACAGCGACGGGTACGGTGGAATGGTCGATGAATATCTTGACGCGGCAGCCAATCGGGCATTAAACGACGAGATCGTTGATTACGCGATGGGTGAGGGGTACTCCGATTCTTCCCGGCAGCGCCTGCAAGACACGCTCGACATGATTCCGAACGAGGGGTTCGTATTTGCCGGAGGTGAGGAAGACCTCGGGCAGCATGCTCACGTGGAGGGCCTCGGGTTCTTTGGAGGCAGTGGTCCATATTTCGAGCCATTCTATGGTGTTGAGGGCTCGGGCGGGTTCGGTCCGGTTTCCGGCGGGGCCGCATGGACATCCGGTGGGGGAGGGTTTCAACCGGTAGGATTGTTTGAGCCACAGGTCAAGGGCTTCGATTACGGGGGCGGGGCTTACTGCTCGCCCAATAGTCATGGATTGTTCGCTTATGTGGGGATTGGGCGCAATGGATTCTTAGGGTTCGGCATTGGGTGGTCGCGTTAGCACTGAGGGACGTCCGGGACTCACGGGCTCACGCAGTTAGCATGCCGACTTGAATTGCATGATCAAACCGCAGACACGCTACATTTTCTCTCTGAAGTTCGGCACAGTTATCCTGTGCGCCGTGGTGTCGTTTGGGATAATCTCGCTCTGGCAAGGCGGTGGTAGTTTGAGGAGCCCCGCTTCGCTGCTTTGCTTGGGAGTGCTCCCTCTGGGGTGTATTATGTGGGAGTGGGCGAGGCTGCTTAGAGGCAGAACTCTGTTCGAAAGCCGCGATCGCCTGCCTCTAAATGGCGGCAAGATGAGCTTCGCCGAACCGACCTGCCCATACGAAATATGGCTGTTTTGCGAAGAGCCATTTCTGCGGTACCGGGGTAGCGTCCTCATCTCAACAGACGACAGATCGAACGATCCGCATGTCATCAAGATTCCGCATGGCTTTCAGTACCTCGATCGCGTTCGATCGAACTTCGCGCCCATAATAGCGCGTCCGCGAGGTCGGGGGCAGGGCCCCCCGAGTCAGTGTCAGATCACATTCAAGCTCCTTCCCAGGTATCAGTGCGATCAGGTTAGACCCGATACCAAATTGGTCACAGCAGTCGTCAGATCTCTGGCGCGATCTGAGGAAGGGGAGCGCCGATGGCCAATAACCCCGTAGCGTTCGGCGCGCGGAGAGCGGACGACGCCCCTGCGTGCCTGCGGAATAGAGCTCTGTTCACCGACAGGCACAGGACCCTCGAAGGGTCATCCGCAGACACCCCTACCGGACGGCCTGGACGAACACTGACGGCTCAATAACGATCATATTCCGCGGCCGGGAGGGTAACTCCCGGGGCGGCTATACCATTCCGGAAACCGCCTCCCCTCCCGTCATTTTGGTTCTTCAGCCCTTTTATATTATAGTGGGCAAAGCGTGTTTTGGTCAGAAAAGAAGAAACTTTTAGAATGAAGTGACTGGGAGGTTGTGGGTGCATGGCGGAGTTGGTGCATGGATGGTGGTCCAACCGGTTCGCGCGGGCGTTCGCTCCGCTGCGCAGCGCTCCTCCGGCTGGGCGACAATGGGCCTCCAACAGCCGACAGGCAATTGGACTAGTGGAACGTATCATAAATGACTAGACATATTTAATTCTTCATGCAACATTGTTACCGATGCCAACAGTTGCGAGCGCGGTGATCCTGTCCTGGGCCGATCGAGATCAATTGGAAAGATGGGTGTGAGCCCAATTCACTCTGCAACAGGTGGCGCTTCGCTCCCGCATTTTGTTGATGGCTGCCGATGGCACACGGGTCACCTGCAACGCCAACTCGGCCGGTGGCACCGTTACTCCTCGGCCTTGACTAACCTCACCCTGCCTCATACCTTCAGACCCGTGGTAGGCAGCCAAGCCAAAGAGTGCAACCGTTCCGCCCTGATATCCACTTAGGGTTGCATTCTTTCGATACACATAAATGGTTCAGGTTAGGCGGCTATGTTGCAGATTCTCGCATTGCTCATTCTAACTGGTGTCGCCGTCGACGTCTCTCGCCGAGTTTATTCTCATCGGGCAGTTTTCGCACAGTTGCACCAGACGACAGCCGTTGCATGGCTTGTCTGGCTTTATCCGCTGCCATTTTTGTTTCCTTTATTCGCCAAGTCATTCTTCGTGTTTTTCCTCTTTCGCGTTCCGTTAGGCGCCTTGTTCTTTGTTCCCGCGCTGATTTCAGCCAGAACGAATCAGAAGTGCTTTGAGAAGTCTGGCGATGCCCGGGTCAAGCCTGCCTTGGCTGCAGTTTACGCCGCATCCTGCGCTGGTGTCATGGGCATCATGGGCGTTCTCGTGCTCACTTTTTATGCATGGATATTTGTCAGATGACACTACCGCCCAACGAACAAGGATAGCATTGACCGAAATGAAAACGGGGTCAAACAAAAATGGCGTCAGGACGCAGTATACACCTACTCTTATGATCCAGGCTCGCAACGCACGCAGCAGGTTTTCACTGCGGGAAATTACGTGAATTACACGTACGACAAAATCGGGCAGTTAAAGACCGCCAGGGGCTACGAGTCCGACGGGTTGACGTTGCGCTTGCAGGAACAGTTTGGATATGCTTATGATAAAGGCTGGAACTTGAATTATCGGACCAACAACGACTTGACGGAGACATTTGCTGCAAACGCGGCCAATGAGCTGACCAGGATCAGCCGCACCAACACGATGATGGTCGGTGGCTCCGTTGGGAGCACGTACGGACCGATCTCGGTCACCGCGTCTGGAACCGGGCTTTCCTCGGGAGCGGCAAATGTGTATGCCGACGGCACCTGGGCGCGGGCGGGTGCGAGCCCGGTCAGCGGCCAAAACAGCTACACTGCCACTGCAACTGATGGGTATAGCCGCAGTTCGCAAGACAGCGTGACCGTCACCCTTCTCGGTACGAATAGTTACACTTATGATGCCAACGGCAATCTCCTGAGCGATGGGCAGCGCACCTTCGCGTATGACGATGAGAACCAGTTGTCCAGCGTGACGGTTTCTAACGCCTGGCGGAGCGAGTTCGTTTATGACGGCATGCTGCGCCGACGAAAGCGGCTGGAGTACACGTGGTCAGGCGGCGCTTGGCTCAAGACGAATGAGGTGCGCTACGTTTATGATGGCCGGGTGGTTGTTCAGGAGCGAGACGCGAGCAACCTGCCGCTGGTGAGCTACACACGGGGCAATTACGTGAGCGGCGGGCCTAAGGATGCCGGAGGCATCGGCCGTCTTCTGGCGCGCACCGATTCCCCACTCCTAGCCCTCGGCTCTTCGCTTGCGCACGCTTACTACCACTGCGATGGGAACGGAAATGTGACCTGCCTGATCAACGCCAGCAATGCAATCGTGGGGCGTTACACCTACGATCCCTTCGGGAGCGTGCTCTCGATGAGCGGGCCGCTGGCGGGCGCAAACCTCTACCGATTTTCTTCCAAGGAGGTCCACCCGAACTCAGGACTTGTATATTATCTGTACCGCTACTACGACCCGAACTTGCAGAGGTGGCTATCCAGAGATCCGATACAAGAACAAGGAGGCCTGAATTTATACCGCTATGTTGCCAACAGACCCTTAAACTTCGTTGACCGCTTCGGCCTTTGCGGCGGCGGGGGCGAAGAGGATACACGACCCGAGGAAGACTTCTTCGACCTCTTCCGAACCAAAGAGGACTTAGAGAAGGAGGAGCGCGAGAGGGAAGATGCCTGGCGCTATCCTGGGCTCCATAGGGAGGCAAGCATCGGGAATCCTCATGAAGAACCCAGCTTTCAGGAGTTATTAGATGACGTGGAAAACGACCCGCTCTTCACATCTGATTTGACAGGTGAAGCGGCATCCAGGCACGGCGGGGCTGAACACTGGCGAGCGATTCGAGACGAAGTCGATAGAATGGAGAGGGCGGGTTATGGAAACATTGAGGTCAATAAGCAACAGAAGGATGCTGCTGGCAACGTGGTCGGAAACAACAGACCAGACGTGGCTGGAGTCAACCCCAAAACAGGCCAGCGAGAGAATGTTGAGTTTGATCATAGTCCGACGAGCAGTTATAATCACTTCAAAGAGCTGCAGAAAAACGATCCGAATGCCAAGAATGACTGCCGCATGCTACCATGAACTAGGATGCCGTTAGAGGCTGTGTATGTTGTTCCTATCAGAGCACTTTAAGTGTTTTAGCGTCGTGCGGCTTCCGGCTGGCGCCACCGCGGACGCGCTTGGACAGAATCTAAAGCAGTACGGACCCACTCTCCGCTTTCGACTAGGCTCGTTCGCGGAAGCCAGAAGATTTTTGTCGCCACTGAAATCCTTCACAACTCGGTTCTTGATCGTGGATTGCAGGGGATGGAGCCTTATTACATCGGATATGCGCAACGAGAGCCGACTCGTGGACGCCCTGCTAGTAAGCCGGGTTGCGCACTGCCAGGCCATCTCCGTTTGCTTCCAGGGCAAGCGCCGCGAGTTCGCTGTAATCAAGTCGGGCCAAAAGCTCCGTCAGGTCGAGAGTACCTCAGATGGTGACCGGTGGTATTTCCGGCAGGAAGGTACGCCGCAGGCATTCGAGGAAGTTTCGGAGTACACGAGAAGCCCAAGATCAGAGAGACTTTCGGTCGAAGCCGTCAAGAGGTACTTCATTAGGTTCACTGGTCTTGAGTTGCCTCTCGTCGCCAATAGATCCTTCACGACAGCGGTTGGATTAGAGCGGTCGACCAAGGATCTGCTGGTACCAGTGGCCCGCTTCAAGACCCTGGACGACCTGCCCTGCGGCGACCAGTTACACGAAAGCAATGGAGACGAACATTTACGATAAGTGTCAGTCCTCACTATTGATGTGGGCGGCGGTGACAACCTGCTTGCGTACCACGCAAACTGCGCATTGAGTATCCTGGGGCGATGTACCACGTGGTGAATCGTGGTGATCGCGGAGAGGACATATTTCAAGACGGCGAGGACCGGAAGCGGTTTCTCTCCACGTTCGGTGAGGCCTGTAAGAAGACGGAATTTGAAGTGCATTCCTATTGTCTAATGCGCAATCATTTTCATCTGGTGATCGAGACTCCCCAATCCAACCTGGTCGCCAGTATGCAATGGCTGCTGGGAGTCTATACCAAGCGATTCAACATTCGCCACAAGTTTTGCGGCCACGTTTTTGCCGGGCGCTACAAGGCGCTGATCGTGGATGGCAGTGGCAACGGCTACTTCAAAACGGTTTGCGCTTACGTGCATCTCAATCCAGTGAGAGCCAAATTGATCGGGCCGTGAGCGGCACTGGAGACTTTCCGGTGGAGCAGCTATGGAGAGTATCTCAAGCCGGCGGGGAAACGTCCACCCTGGCTGCGGGCGGACCGGTTGCTGGGCGAGCACGGCATCCCGAAGGACAGCTCGGCAGGCCGGGAAGAATTTGCCCGGCAAATGGAGCGTCGTCGGACGGAGGAAGAAGGGGCCGATTACAAATTGGTTCGGCGGGGCTGGTGCCTGGGGAGTGAGAATTTCCGCAAGGAACTCCTGGCGGCAGCAGTGGAGCGTGTGGGCGCCAGCCACTACGGCTCAGAGCGTCAAGAAAGCGGCGAGCAAAAGGCGGAGCGCAGCGTGATGGAGGAGATGAAACGACTGGGCTGGGAGAAAGGCGACTTGCAACGGCGGCGCAAAGGGGATAAGGGGAAGGTGGCGATGGCGCGCCGGCTGAGGAAAGAAACGACCATGAGCTTAAAGTGGATAGCACAGAGGCTGCAGATGGGCAGTTGGACCTATGTCTCAAACCTTCTGCGTGAAAAAGCACCGAATTGAATTTGTGTCAATAGTGAGGACTGACACTTGCAGCTTGCATGCGAGTATGATTACGGGTGTAAATTCGGGTTTCATTTGATTTTTTTGAGTGATAGCAGCCCGACTTGTTGGATTTTCCAACCCGTGCCAGTTTGGGTGTATTCGACGCGCGCGTCGGCAGCATATCGGGCGGGAGCATTCGTCGCCTGCAATTGCAGCGCCACGGTGTAAATTTGTTTTTGCGCGTCGCCGGTATGGCCCTTGACAGCCAGTTCCTTGATTTGGTCAAGCGATTGAAATTTCCAACATTGGTGGCGTCCGCCCATCGTCTGGCCGATCAAATCGGTTTTCATCTGTTCCGCTGTCGGAGTCTGGGCGAAAAGCGTCAATGCGCCCGCGAGCAGGATGATCGGGAAGTAAGAGAATCGTTTCATCGTCACTCCTTTCAAATGGAATCGAGGAATTTTAACAAGGCCTTTTTGTCAGCCTCACCCAACGCCTTGAATTCGTCCGCCGATTTCCGCGCTTCGCCGTCGTGACGCTCAATAGCCTGCTGGGCATTGGTCGCGCTGGCGTCATGCAGAAGTCCATCCACGTGGAAACGCAGCCCCATCAACGGCGCGGTGCGGAATTCCGACGGAGCCGCCTGCTGCAAACAAATGTCCGCCAGGTTCGTGCCCAGGTCATGCACCAACAAGTCCGAATACAGCGCGACAGTCTTGTAATTGAGCGCATTGATGGCGTTTGCGCTAGTTTTCATTTCGGGCACGTGGCACTCGGCGCATTTCAACGATGCAAAAAGGTATTTGCCGCGCTTGGCGAGCGCCTGGTCTTGGTAGTTGGTAAAAATTTGCGGCGGCGGCGGCGCCAGAAATTGGATGAACGCGGTCGTGTTGCTGATTTCCTCCAGCGAAATGTTGGGTTCCGGGCCAAGAATGGTGTCGGGCGGGACGGGCGTGCCGTCAACGGTTTTTTCCATCGGCTCCAGCGCCGAGGTGATTCCCATCTCGTCGTGATAGGCGCCCACATTAAAGTCGAACAACGTCGCGACATCGGCCTTGTGGCCGAAGCGCCCGACACGCCCGTCAATGGTGCGATTGGCGTGGCCGTGAATTCCGTAAGCGGCGTTGGTGTGCGCATTGGCAAGGATGGCCGCTTCGGGAATGGCGTCCACCAGGCCGAATCCAAACAGCGGCGGCGGCGTGCGCCGTCCGATGCCGGTGGCATCGGGCGGCACCGGGTCGTTGGTGATGCCATGCGCCTGCAACAGCGGGGTCGCTTGGGTTTCAAAGACCGGCCCGCCTTCCTGCAACAGCGAATCGCACATGTCCGGCGGACTGAATTTGGTGGCGTGAATTTCAATTTCTTCGCCGACGCCACCCACCACCGGGTCTTCGTGGCATTGCGCGCACGAATTCTGGTTGAACAGCGGGCCAAGGCCGTCCTGTGGCGTGAAGACGCGTTGGAACGCCTGCTTGCCCGTTTGGAATTGCACCAGTTGATTGGTGGTCAAACCGGGGAGCGGGTCGCCCAGTTGAGGTTGTTTTTCCACCGCGCAGCCCCATAGAAAAAGGAGGCTTCCTGTCATCGCGCCGACAATGGGTGTCGCTTTCATCATTTTTTCCTCCCCCAAGTCAGGAATTAACTTTTACGCTAAAAATAACCTAGGCCCACATTGACTCTGCGTCAAAATAAAACATTGGCGGGGGGTAATGGGTCAGTCTCGAACGGCCCGTGAAAACTTGAACGCTTGTCAAAATGGGCATGGCGGATAAAGTGCTTCAGGTTAGGCCGAGCAGCCCCGCATGAATAACACCCTCATTATTCTGGTTGTTGTCATCGCCTTTGTCGGAGGCGCGATTGTATGGGCACGATTTTCAGGGTCAGGCGGCGTTCAGTCACCGAAAGCAACGCAGGACGCTGATGATTTTCCGCCAAAGCCCAAATGGAAGCCGACAGTGCCTGTGGATATTCCGAGGACGGTGCAGACGTTTGCTTACTATACCGACAGGAAAAGAACGTTCGCGGTTTTTACTCACGGCACGTGCGTCTTGTTGCCGGAAGGCAGCACGGACGGAGAGAAAGACGCCAAAGAGATTCTCGACAAGGTTTATCACTACCATCCTGATTTTAACCCGCAGGCGATGGACGACGGACACTTCATGATTAGTTACTCGCAGCCTGCATATTCGGTCGTCTTTAAGGAGGAGTTGGAGACACATCGCGACTACATCGACCGCAATCATCTCGACGGCGTTGTCCGCGCTGAGGTGCTCCTCAACGCGAAGGGCGAGCCCAACAAGTTTGACGACCGAGGGAAGGTGGGGCTGTTCGGGCGAGCACGGATGTTTCTCGACGCACAGACACCGGTTGTCGTTCAGATTTGGAGACCACAGCCATGATTGCTCGGCCTAACGAACCGCTGGACCGAATGACGAGGAGCGCGGTCACGTCCTCGTTCCAAAGCGGGCGTCCTTGGCGCGCTCCTTGTCATCGGTCAGCTTTGCGTTGGCCCGCAAACGCACTTGCAATATATGGGCCTTTTCGACTTTTTAATCCAAAGAAGGCTGAGATGTTTTCAGGCGGTTCGGGCGAGAGTTTCGAGACCGCTGTTGTCCTGAACACCAGAAATGGTAGCGCCGGCGTTGCCGCTGAGAGTCAGTTTATCACGGCTCAGAGCGGCACACGCGACAAGGACTGGAAGAAGAAGGAACAAACCCTCGTGTCGGACAAGAACAAGCATTATGATGTAGTGACCGTTGAGTTGAGCGACGGCAAGACGAGGGTGTTCCATTTCGACATCTCCCAGTTTTATGGAAGACTATGATTCGGTCCAACCAACCGGCTGCAGCGAACCCGGCGATAGCGTCTCGGTTTCAGTTTTGGCGGCAGTGGCGCGGCGTCGCTGAGCCGCTGCGTTAGGCGCATTATGAGATCGATACGCCGGCCCAAGCTGGTTGGGACAGTAGTGGGAGTCGTGTTGTTAGCGATTCTGGTGCGGTACGTTTCCTGGGAACGCGACGCTCCGAAAGGATTAGTCTGGATGAAGCCAAGCGAGCTGGCGCAGTACATCCAGCCAGGACCACTTACACTCCTTGGGTACAAGATTCTAAGGCTGCCGGGACCGTTTTGGGGATGGTACATGAAGGTTCGCGAGCAAATCTTGATTGAGACTCGATTGCTCGCGCTCACCGGAGAAGCGGCGCAGCAGGCCGAACTTCCCTCCGAGTGTCAAACCAACGAAGATGGTGCGCGGGCTTGGATCCTCTCCGCTGAGCAGCTCGCAAGTATGAAGCAACAGCTCAAAGCCCTGTCCGGTGTCTCCGTAGCTCATTCCTTAAGCTTGAGGACATACGACGGTGGTCAGACGACACAGTTCGCGGGTGGCGCACCTTGGACCTCAAAGAGCAACTCGACCTTCATCGGGCTTACAATCGATTTGCTTCCGAGGGTGGTCGGACGTTCGTTCAACGTGCTGTTAGGCGCGACCTCAACCGATAGTGGGTTGTCGCCAGACGGGACGATTGTGGGGGCGACTACGAACCTCACAGCCGCGTGCAAGGTCTTGCTCCCGAACGGCGGGGGCTTAGTTATGGACGGCGGAACAGGGAGGGATTCCCATCGGACGAATTACTGGTTTATTATCTCCATTGTGGCAGTGGATGCGCGAGGCACTCCGAAGAAGCTTTGAAAAACCATCAGAAGCCCCCGATGCACTGCAGACTACTTCGAGCCCTGTTGGTTATTGGAGGCGTGCTAATGGCTTTGGTTATCGTTGGCCTTCTTGCCCATGGCTCGCGCAGCCGGACTACCCTGAAGGCTTACAAGGCGCAGTTAAGAGCCAAGGGCGAGAAGCTCACGCTCAGCGAGCTCAAGCCCAATGCCCATGCAAACATCAACAACTCGTTGGCGCTGCTTAACAATGCCGTCACGAAACTGGGGAACGCTCGGTTTTTTTCCGGCAGTTTGGGTTTAATGACCTTCATCGGAGCCGGCAAAGCCCGCCTCGCTCGGACAGCCGATCAGCCGCCCTTTGACAGCCGAGTTCCCGGCAACCCCATGGAATGGACTGAGTTTGTCGCCGTGCTTGAAAAGGCGGAGCCGGCGCTTGAGCAAATCCGCCAGGCGATGGAGGATCCCGCGCTTGATTGGGGTCTCGGCACTAACCTGCCCGTTGTGCCGGCCTCAAACTTTCTTTCGATGCGAAGGGCGGCACAATGGCTCGCTGGCGCGGAAGTTAAAGAATTGCACGAGGGAAATGTGGAGCGGGCGCTGCAAAATCTGGAGGCGTTGCTTGGACTGGCTCAACTGAATCGAGAGGAGTACGCGTTGGTCGCCCAGATGATCCGTCTGCGCATTATCAGCTATGCGGTGGCGGCCACATGGGAGGCCTTGCAGGCGCCCGGCTGGTCCGATCCACAACTTGAGCGCCTTCAGAAAAGCTGGCAGCGAATCGATCTGATCGACGCGTTGGAACGAGGCCTTCGGGGGCATCGTGCCTTCGGGGAGGCAGCCTGTAGCGAGGCCCGCCACGCTGGCAGTCCCCGGACCAGCCGGGCTTTTTTCCCGCTTGGAATAAGCCAAACCACAAAGGCAAGCCCGGCCTCTGTCATGCAGGAATGCCTGCTCCTTCCGGCTTGGCGGCTCACGAGCGCTAATGGCGATGAACTGTTCATTCTAAAGATGATGCAGGCCGGCTTGGAAACGACTCGGTCGCTCGAGACTGGCCGCTCATAACTGACCCGTTCAAGCCACTGAGCTGCGTGGATATGGCCTGTGTTGTGGGATGTTGAAAGGCGTTTAATCGCGTTGAAACGTAACGGCTAATGCTTGCCATCTATTTGGGAGGTCATTGGTTCCAGCACCTCGGGCGCGATCTTGCTAAGTGCATTCGTTACAAAAACGCGCACCTGCCAGTCGGGGTCCTGGAGTGCAACCATCAACGCAGGCGCAGAGCAGCGTTTTAGCTCGCCCAGCCAAGCCACGGATCTGGCACAGACGAAGCGCACTCTGCGTCTGGGGTCCTGTAGCCCTTTCGTGAGGGCCGGCACGGTGATCCCGGGCTCGAGTGTTAGGTCTCCCAAGGATTCTGCCGCGCTGATTGCCAACTGCTGGTCCTGATTGCGCACGCATTCCGAGAGCAGTCGCACGGCAAGGCTGGCGTTGGTTCCCAAGCGGGAAGCAGAGCGAGCACACCCGGCAGCGTCGGCCCGGCCGGGGGCGTTTGGATTTGCGAGTATCGCCAGCACGTGCGGCAAGCCGTCCTGGTCAGCATGGGCCAACGCGTTCAGAGCAGCCTCCGAAGCGCGAGGCGATTTCTGATCGTTGGCCAGGCGCGTCAGCTCGGGCACTGCGGCGCTCGCGTTGGTCCCAAGAAGCCAGAAGCACGTAGCTGCGACGTCGAGGTGGACCTGCGCAGGGTCGTTGAGCAACGAATCGATAGGCGGACGATCCCACAGTTCTCCGGGCAGTTTGTCCAAGGCGTCAGCGGCTCTTCGCCGCCATCGAGAACGGGAGGGCACACATTGAATCCATTTTATCAGGCAAGGCAGCGCGTTCGTCCCGATGTGGTGAATTGCCTCTTCAGATTCCCGCAGGGCAGACGGGTTGTAATAGCTGTTATGAGACGCCTCAGCGCCGGTGGACCGCTCATACAGCAAGACCCACTGCGTCAGCGTCCTCCCCTTATACTGTGGCTCTTTCTTGCCCCGCCAAAGCAACGCAACACAAACCGCCGCTATCACACACCCAAGCAGCAGTAAGATGATCCGATATTGGTCCCGCCGGGGCGCCCGATCACGCTCTTCAGATTGCTCTTGAGACTCTGCCATAGTGGTGTCAGGCGGGCACGGGTAGCAGTACCGAAAGATGCTGCCGCAACGCCCATGTTAGCGTGCCGCTCAGATCTTTCAACAATCTTTCGCGAGCGGTCTAAGGAGTTGAGCGGCTGGCCTTTGCAGAAGAAGAAAAGTGGTGGTGGGTTTTCTCTGCGTGGTGGAGTAACGAGCGGGTGCTTGCTGGACCGAGACTTCAATCGAGCGTGCGGGGGCCAGAGGACTGGTTTTATTCTTCGAGCTCTTCGCCGGGGTCGTCGCCATAGACCGCGCCTTTGCGATAGGTGTTTCGCGCTCGCGGGTCGGAAAGCGATTCTTCGATGCGCTCGAATTGGGTTGAATATTGGCGCAGCTCGGCAGGGTGGCGACCGAGCTTTTGGCGGAGCAATTTCAGGCGGGTGAAGACGACGGACCTGGCGCACCCGCAGCGCCGGGCGATCTGATTGACCGACAGTTCTTCCGCGCAATACAGCAGAAAGACCGTGTATAGCGGCGCCTTCCGGAAGCGTTGCGCCGAATTCAGCGCTTTGGCCAGGGCAAGGGTCTGCCGGGCTACGTCTTCGCCGACGGAGTCTTTCGGCTCCGGCGTGAACCGGGCAAAGAGTTCGCCGGGAACTCGAACAGAACGCAGGCGGCCTTGAGCAGAGAGCAAGACGGTGGATTCGAGGGCGAAGAAGCCGGCGCCGACATTGGCCAGGAGTTCGTGACACGCTGCGCCCATAAGGCGGCTGGTGGGGGCAAGCAGAATGAACGAGCGGCGAAGGCGGGCGACCAGTTCTGCCACGACGCGGTGAAGAACGTGGCGATCAGTCTGGATGGTGAGGATGACGGGTACGGCGTCGGCCGAGTAAGAAGCAAACTGTACTGTGTTCGGAATGCCGAGCTGTGCGGGCGTGCTGTCCAAATCAAAGGCTTTGCACAATGCCCGCCCCAGCCTGGACCAGCTCAGTTGCAGCGGGGTGATGTCGGCGGGCGTGAGTTGGCGATTGGGGCAGGTGGGCGGGTCCCATTGGCAGACGCCGACAAGCGAGCCGTCTGGGTGGTGGATGACCCGCTGAGCGCAGCCGCATTGGCGGGGACAGGGAAAGGACCTGGCCAACATTTGGCTGGTTTGCAAGCACAGGCTCGCGAATGAGGGGAAGGCTTCTCCCATCCGGGCGCGCCAAACTTCGGGCAAAGCGATCAGGCCCGGAATCGCCTCAAGGCAATGCCATAGAGATGGGTTCATGGTTGAGGGTGGAGGGTTGATGGGGTGGCAGGGGGTTGAGCTGTGGCATCGGTGGATGATTACCAAGGGCAGCGGACCGGGGTCGAAGATGGAAGATGGGATATGGGATATGGAGTTGCATGGGCGAATGGGCTGGCACCCGTGGCCCCGCTCAGCCGGTTTGTGCGTCCTCGCTGCTCTCGGGCAGAGGCGCAGTGGTTCTGAAGCAGCGCTTCGTTAGCCAGCGCTCCACCAAATCGC
>Ga0137379_10001443_pt1 | contig 21765 bp, 9 predicted proteins | sample SagtaG_18_FD_104812 | JGI IMG/M metagenome (GOLD analysis project Ga0137379, IMG submission 104812) | Vadose zone soil microbial communities from Sagehorn Ranch, Mendocino, California, USA - Sage2_L_80_16 metaG | ecosystem: Environmental > Terrestrial > Soil > Vadose zone | place: USA...
CCTGACCGAGCCCCTGGCCTCGCTGCCCGCGGTGACCCTGAGCCAGGGCGAGCTCGTGGCCCTCTACTTCGCCGAGAAGGTGCTGGCCCAGTACCGCGGCACCCCCTTCGAGCCCGACCTCGTGAGCGCCTTCCGCAAGATCCAGGAGCTGCTGCCCGAGGACGTCCGGGTCTCGCCCGCGACCCTGGACGACTTCCTGTCCCTCGACCCCGGCCCGCTCCACACCCCGGACGCCGCGAGGCCAGATGCGGCATAATCGACGCGCGCAATCCCTCAGCAGGGCTCAAGATGAGTTCACGACTACGTAAGCCCCTCAGCCAAGAGTGCCGCAGCGAGTCCACGCCGAGCCGGGCTTCAACGTGTGGTCCTGGCGACCGAGGTAACGTCTCGTCACTCCAAGCCATCGTGAAGCATTACATCAGGAACAAGCGCTGCGGCGCTGGGGAAGAGCTGCAAGCCTTCGCATCCGTGGCCACCCTGCGAGATGCGGTGCGGATGGCCGCGCTGGCCAAGACGCCGGAACGCAAACTCAGGCATCAGTGGCGCATACCCAATCGAGTGTTGGCGGAGTGCGCCCGCTACCTCGAAGCGGCGGTGGCAGAGCTCGCTGCAGCGCCGACATTCGAGGCACTTCATGAGGTCGTGCGGCGTGAGATTCGAGGCGTAAGGGGAGTCGGCAAACTCACGGTCTACGACACGGCGTTGCGCATCGCGGCCTGGCGGCGGTTGGAACCCGCGCGAGTGTTCCTTCATGCCGGGACGAGAGTGGGGGCACGGCACCTGGGGCTCGGTGTTGGGGCCGAGTCCCTCTCCGTCGAAGACCTGCCTGCCCCGCTTCGTTCACTCCGGCCTCGGGAGGTAGAGGACGTGCTCTGTATCTATAAAGATGACTTGGCGGCCATGCGCTCCCGAAAGGGCGGCGAGTGAGCATCGTCGGTGGCCAGCCCGACTAGACCGCCCAGTCTGCGTGACTGAACGCGGCGAAGGCTGGGGCCGTGAGCAAACGCTCGATGAGCGCGTGCGGCGGGCAGCTTTCGCCTTTCTTGTCGATGAGACACAGGTCCGAGGCAACGTTCTGCCCCGCCCCATCCTCGCCGAGGGATTCCGGTTCGAAGGGCAGCGCATTCCGCTCATGGGACCGCAGGGCATCTTCAAGCCGGCCATCTTGCCCGAAATACCCCTGAGCATCACCACCGTACCCATCGTCGAGGGGCGCGCCCGCCCCTATGACGATGAGGTCACCCCGGGTGGCCTGATTCGCTATCGGTTCCGCGGCGTGGACCCGCAGCATCGAGATAACGTGGGCCTTCGCCTCGCGATGGAGCGTCGCGTTCCCCTCATCTACTTCTGGGGTGTGGTCCGCGGCGAGTACATGCCTTCGTGGCCAGCATTCGTAGTCTCTGAGGACCGCCCCTCCCTGTCCTTCCAAGTCGCCGTTGACGTCAACGATGCAGCCTGGGAGATCGCTGGCGGAGCGGCCCTGGCCGCTGAGGCCCGGAGGCAATACGTGACGCAGTTGACCCTTCACCGGCTGCATCAGGAGGGCTTCCGGAAGCGGGTGATTCAGGCCTACCAGGAGCGATGCGCGGTCTGCCGCCTTCGTCACGCAGAGTTGCTCGACGCGGCTCACATCCTGCGCGACGGCCACCCGAGGGGAGAGCCCATCCTGTCGAACGGCCTTGCCCTCTGCAAGCTCCACCACGCCGCATTCGACAGCGACTTCCTCGGCATCCGTCCCGACCTGGTGATCGAGATCCGAGAGGACATCCTTCGCGAAGAAGACGGGCCCATGCTGACCCATGGCCTTCAGGGCTTCCAGGGACAGAGCATCATCGTCCCGCGGTCGCATGCCGATCGCCCGTCTGCCGACTTCCTGGCCGAACGCTATAGCGACTTCCGCAAGGCCGGCTGATGCACGATCGATACTTCGACGACATGATCCGCCGCCCTAAAAGGCCGCTATAATCTTGGGAAACTCGAGCAGATCGTGACCGCTGCCCGAGGCCTCGTGGCTTCGGCTCATGGTCTGGTCGTCTGGGTCGCCCTCCCGAACCTGGATTGTCCGTACATCCGGACCTGCTTCGGCAGGGGCGCATGGATACTGGCTGGCTGCCCAGAAGGGGGAGGACCAGTACAGAGGTCATGGCGAGGCTGGAAGATCTAACGCGGGGCGCGCAGGTCAAGGGCGTCCGCAATGACGGCCCCGTCGTGGTCGTTGACGTCAAGTGGTTCGGCACGAGTGCCATCGAGCTGACCTTCAAGGACGGCCAGGGCCAGCCCGGTAACGAGCTGCTCTACCGAACCGACGAGCCCCGACTGGAGGTCCAGGCCAGAGGCCCTGCGTGGAGTTTCGACGCGGATGGTGCACTGTTCCGGCTCGTCTCCGAAGCGTACCGCATCAAGCTGGCCTACCTCTTCGACCCGCTCCTGGCCGTCCACACCAGCCTGGTCGACCCCCTGCCGCACCAGATCATGGCTGTCTACGGCGAGATGCTCCCGCGCCAGCCGCTGCGCTTCCTCCTGGCCGACGACCCCGGCGCCGGCAAGACCATCATGGCCGGTCTCTTCATCAAGGAGCTGGTGGCCCGGGGCGATCTCAAGCGTGCCCTGATCATCTGCCCCGGCTCGCTGGCCGAGCAGTGGCAGGACGAGCTGAACGAGAAGTTCCAGCTCCCGTTCGAGATCCTCACCAACGACAAGCTCGAGTCGGCCCGCACCGGCAACTGGTTCGACGAGAACGACCTCGTCATCGCGCGCCTCGACAAGCTGAGCCGCAACGAGGACGTCCAGGCGAAGCTCGAGGCTAGCCGCGACTGGGACCTCGTGGTCGTGGACGAAGCGCACAAGATGTCCGCCTCGTTCTTCAGCGGCGAGGTGAAGGAAACGAAGCGATATAAGCTCGGCAAGCTCGCGGGCCGTATCACCCGCCACTTCCTCCTGATGACCGCCACCCCGCACAACGGCAAGGAAGAGGACTTCCAGCTCTTCATGGCCCTCCTCGACGGCGACCGCTTCGAGGGCAAGTTCCGTGACGGCGTCCACGTCATCGACCCGGCCGACATGATGCGGCGCCTCGTGAAGGAGCAGATCCTCAAGTTCGACGGGACGCCGCTCTTCCCCGAGAGGCGGGCCTACTCGCCGACCTACAGGCTGTCGGACCCCGAGGCAAAGCTCTACAAGGACGTCACCGACTACGTTCGCGAGGAGTTCAACCGTGCGGACGCCCTGGAGGAAGGCCGAAAAGGGACAGTAGGCTTCGCCCTGACGATCCTGCAACGGCGGCTCGCCTCGTCCCCCGAGGCGATCTATCAGTCGCTGAGACGTCGCCGCGAGCGCCTCGAGAAGCGCCTCACCGAGCAGGAGCTGCTGAACAGGGGCGCCCAGATCCAACTCGCACAACCTCAGGACGTCCCGGATCTGACGGTCGACGACATGGACGACCTCGACGAGGCGCCCGAGGGCGAGATCGAGGAGAAGGAAGAGCAGATCCTCGATCAGGCCACGGCGGCCCGGACGATCACTGAGCTGAAAGCCGAGATCGAAATCCTGAAGGGCCTCGAAGAGCAAGCCCGCCGGGTTCGGCACAGCGGCAACGATCGCAAGTGGGACGAGCTGCGTAGCCTCCTCCTCAACGAAGGGGAGATGTTCGACGGCCACGGCCACCGCCGAAAGCTGGTCATCTTCACGGAGCACCGCGACACCCTTAACTACCTCATCGATCGAATCGGCGGGTTGATCGGCCGGCCGGAAGCCATCGTCACGATCCACGGTGGCCTCGGCCGCGACGAAAGGCGGAAGGCTCAGGAGCTCTTCACGCAGGACAAGACGGTCGAGATCCTGGTTGCCACGGACGCGGCGGGAGAGGGCATCAACCTCCAGCGCGCCCACCTGATGGTCAACTACGACCTCCCCTGGAACCCCAACCGCTTGGAGCAACGTTTCGGCCGCATCCACCGCATCGGGCAGACCGAGGTCTGCCACCTCTGGAACCTCGTGGCCGAGGAAACGCGGGAGGGCGAGGTCTGGAAGCGGCTGCTGGAGAAGCTCGAGGAGGAACGCAAGGCCCTGGGTGGCGGCGTCTTCGACATCCTCGGCAAGCTCTTCCGCGACCAGCCCCTGCGCGACCTGCTCATCGAGGCGATCCGGTATGGCGACCGCCCCGACGTGAGGGCCAAGCTCAAACAGGCCGTCGACAACCTGATCGACCGTGAGCGCTGCCGCGATCTCCTCGAAGAGCGCGCGCTCGCCCGCGACAGCATGAACGCGGCCTCCGTCCGACGCATCCGCGAAGACATGGAGCGCGCCGATGCGCGCCGCCTGCAACCGCACTACATCGCCAGCTTCTTCCTCGAAGCCTTCAAGCTCCTTGGTGGCACGTGCCACCAGCGCGAAGAGAAGCGGTTCGAGATCACCCGCGTGCCGTCGGCCATCCGCAGCCGTGATCGCCAGATTGGCCGCGGCAGCCCGGTCCTCGATCGCTACGAGCGCATGACCTTCGAGAAGAGCCTCATCGCCGTGCCCGGCCAACCCCTCGCCGCCTTCGTCTGCCCAGGCCACCCGCTGCTCGACGCGACGCTGGACCTCATCCAGGAGCGCTACCGCGATCTTTTCAAGCGCGGCGCCGTCTTGGTCGATCCCGACGACCCGGGCGACGACCTGCGCGTCCTCTACTACCTCGAACACTCGATCACCGACGGGCGCCTCGACGCCAACGGACAGCGTCGCGTGTCGTCGCGGCAGGTCCACTTCATCGAGACGGACCGGGAAGGCGCGGTCCACGCGTCAGGCTCTGCCCCCTACCTCGACTACCGGCCAATCGCAGACGACGAGCGGCCGCTCATAGCGAAGATCCTCGAAGACCCGTGGCTCCGCGGGGACCTCGAGGCGGAAGCGGTGGGCCATGCGGTCGCGCAGCTCGTCCCGAGCCACCTGGACGAGGTTCGCAACCGGCGCGAGGAGCTGGTGGAAAAGACCAAGGTGGCGGTAAAGGACCGCCTGACCAAGGAGATCAACTACTGGGACCACCGAGCCGAAGAACTGAGGGCGCAGGAGCAGGCGGGACGAACGCCGCGCCTCAATTCCGCGAAAGCCCGACAGCGGGCCGACGAGCTGCAAGGACGCCTCAAGAAGCGGCTGGCCGACCTCGAACTGGAGCGCCAACTAAGCGCCCTGCCGCCCATCGTTGTCGGAGGCGCCCTCGTGGTCCCGGCTGGCATCCTGGCCCACCTGCGGGGCGCACCTCATCAGGAGGCTCAGGCCGTCGAAACGGCGAGAATCGAGCACCTGGCGATGGAAGCCGTCATGGCAGCTGAACGCCGCCTCGGCTTCGAACCCCGCGACGTCAGCGCTGACCGCTGCGGCTACGACATCGAATCGCGGGTGCCACCAGGAGGCCAGTTGCGGTTCATCGAGGTCAAGGGCCGCCACAAGGACGGCAAGACCATCACGGTCACACGGAACGAGATCCTCACTGCGCTTAACAAGCCGGAGGCCTTCATCTTGGCGATCGTGCTGGTAGACGGCGACAACGTCGCGGAGCCCCGATACCTGAGACGAGCGTTCCAGAAGGAGCCCGATTTCGGAGTCACAAGTGTCAACTACGATTCCGCAGACCTTTTGGTGCGCGCAGGCAGTCTGTCGTGACCTCCTCTCGCGACGGCAGTGCGGTCACTTGGCTCGAAGTATTCCTCCGGGATTCAATAGGCGCCAAGCTTTGCACCGAGATCCATTGCACGACTTGTGGAGCGATCGAGTTTCGACGCGGTCTACTGGCAGCGCTGGCGGCAGCAACCGGTCAGCAGCCGATCCTGCGGATCGACCGTCAGGTCGCATTGAGCCTGTGCAGGGCACTGTCTCACTTGCCAGCCGCGACCGCCGAGCAAGGCGATTTCGATACAGCAGTGCGCCTCATCCTATTTGAACTCTGGTCCTCGGTGGGCGAGGCGGTCACGCTAGAGGAACTCGAACGGATCCTCGAAGGAACATGGGCCGGGAGCGTGCTAGATGGAATGAAGGCGCACCATCGGGAACGACAGCTTGCACGGCAAGCTCATGAAGCGCTTAACGATCCGGTTCGGGTGCAAGAGAGGCGCGACGCGAGGCGCCGGATCACGGAGGCGAGGGTCGCGGAACGTCTTGCTCTGAAGAAGGAGAGAGACCGCTTGTGGCGGGCGGGGCAAGGGAGAGGGCGCCTTTAGTGGTTGTTTCAGGCGCAGCGTGCGACCTGAGGCTCGCGGGACGGCGATGATCCACCCACCTCGCCAGACCAGCCCATTCGACGGGCCAGCTCCGGCCGCTGCATGGGGCCAGGATGTCGCGAAACGGTCTCTGGACGAGCTGTTTTGTCTCGCGCGGCGATACCGGTCAAGCGCCGAGTTCCACTCTCTCCTGAAGTTCGTTACGTCCTTTCGCTTCTACTCGCCCTTCAACGCGCTGCTCGTTCATGTTCAGATGCCCGGTGCAACATACGTCGCACCGGCCAACCGATGGCTCCGTGATTTTGGCCGGCGCATCAGCTCGAAAGCTCGTCCACTCGTGATCCTCCAGCCGAGGGGTCCGGTCATGTTTGTCTTCGATGTGTCCGAAACCATCGCCGGGCCAGAGGCTCGGGAATTACCTCGCTCCGTGACCGATCCGTTCGAGGTCCGCGGTGGCAAGGTCGGGGGAGAACTTCGTCTGACGATGGCCAACGCGCAGCGCGATGGCGTCGAAGTACTGGAGCGGGATGCTGGTTCCCAGAGCGCCGGCGCGATCCAGAGGGCACCGCCAGGGCGTAGCATTGCCTTCGAGGTCCCGAAGCGCCCGGAAACACTGCAGGTCACTGTTCCGCTCCGCTACGAGCTGCTTCTCAACAAGAGCCACTCGGCCGAAGCGAGGTACGCGACACTCGTTCACGAGCTGGGACATCTCTATTGCGGGCACGTTGGCACGCCAAACGCGCACTGGTGGCCCGACCGCCGTGGGTTACGCCAGGTTGAGGAGGAGTTCGAGGCCGAGTCCGTGTGCTACCTCGTTTGTGGTCGCTTAGGAATCGCCAATCCCTCCGACGAATACCTGTCCGGCTATTTGAAGGACGACCGGGAGGTCCCCGAGATCAGCCTCGAATGCGTCATGAAGGCCGCCGGACTGGTCGAGCAGATGGGCTGCGAGCGCTTGAGCCTGCGCAAGACGAAGGAATAAGCCATTGGCCGCCCCCTACAAGAAGAAGCTTATTGAAGTCGCTCTCCCACTCGAAGCAATCAACATTGCCTCGGCGCGGGAGAAGTCGATTCGGCACGGACACCCCTCCACTCTCCACCTGTGGTGGGCGCGGCGGCCGTTGGCGGCGGCGCGGGCGGTGATCTTCGCGCAGATGGTGGACGACCCGTCGGCGCATCCGGACCTCTTCAAGACTGAGAAGGCTCAAGAGAAGGAGCGCCAGCGGCTCTTTCGGATAATTGAGGATCTGGTGCTGTGGGAGAACACCACGAACGAGGAGGTGCTCCAGAGAGCGCGGGAGGAGATCTGGCAGACCTGGCGGCGAGCGTGCGCCGAGAACGCCGACCATCCACGGGCTAGCGAGCTGTTCGACCGCAACAAGCTGCCGGCCTTCCACGACCCGTTTGCGGGTGGCGGGTCACTGCCACTCGAAGCACAGAGGCTTGGGCTGGAGGCCTACGCTAGCGACGTCAACCCGGTGGCCGTGCTAATCAACAAGGCCATCATCGAGATTCCGCCTAGGTTCGCTGGCCGCCCGCCCGTGAATCCCGAGGCGCGGAAGGACAAGGCGCTCTTTCAGAAGACCTGGCGCGGTGCGCAGGGGCTGGCCGAGGACGTGCGCTACTACGGACAGTGGATGCGTGACGAGGCGGAGAAGCGGATCGGCCACCTCTATCCTAAGGCCGAGATCACCACCGAGATGGTGGAGGACCGGAAGGACCTGAAGCCGTTCGTCGGACGGAACCTCACCGTCATCGCGTGGCTGTGGGCGCGGACGGTGAAGAGCCCGAACCCGGCATTCGCCAACGTAGACGTCCCGCTCGCGTCGACGTTCATGCTCTCGACGAAGCCCGGCAAGGAGGCGTACGTCGAACCGGTGATCGAGGGCGCCAGCTACCGCTTCACGGTGAAGGTGGGCAAACCGAAAGACACAGCGGCGGCGAAGAACGGCACTAAGCTCAAGGGGGCGAACTTCTCCTGTCTCGTGTCAGGCGCGCCAATCTCTGGCGACTATCTAAAGGCCGAGGGCAAGGCCGGGCGGATGGGTGCGCGGCTGATGACGATCGTCGCCGAAGGCGAGCGCGGGCGGGTGTATCTGCCGCCGACGCCGGAGACGGAGGCGGTCGCGCGAAAGGCGAAACCGGAGTGGAAGCCCGACGTCGAGTTTTTCCAGCAGGCCCTCGGCTTTCGCGTCGGCAACTACGGCATGACCAAGTGGAGCGACCTCTTCACGCCCCGCCAACTCGTTGCGCTCACAACGTTCTCCGACCTCGTAAGCGAGGCGCGTGAGGGAGTGAAGCGTGACGCGCTGACTGCCGGCTTTCCCGACGACGGCAGGCATGTCGCCGTCGGGGGCACCGGCGCGTGGGCGTATGCCGACGCTGTGGCCGTGTATCTGGGCCTTGGGGTCAGCAAGCTGGCGGACAGCGGTAACGCGCTCGTGTCGTGGAAGCCAAGCATGAACCAGGCCATCCATCTGTTCACGCGCCAGACAATCCCGATGGTGTGGGACTTCGCCGAGCCCAACGTGTTCGGAAACGCGATGGGAGACCCGCTGACTACCCTGAGGAACATCGCGCGGGTTCTTGATCAGCTGCCGGCGTCAGGTCTTGGTGACGCTCGCCAAGACGATGCGCAGAGCCAATCCCTGAGCATCGACAAACTCGTCTCCACCGACCCGCCATACTACGACAACGTCGGCTACGCCGATTTGTCAGACTTCTTCTACGTCTGGCTGCGCCGCTCGCTGAAACCCGTCTTCCCCGATCTTTTCGCCACTGTCACCGTCCCGAAGGCCGAAGAGCTGGTTGCCACTCCTGATCGGCATGGCGGAAAAGAAAGGGCGGGGGCGTTCTTCCTCGATGGCATGACACAGGTGATGCACCGTCTCGCCGAGCAGGTGCACCCCGCCTTCCCGGTCACGATCTACTACGCCTTCAAACAGGCGGAAACCGATGGCAACGAAGGCACCGCCAGTACCGGCTGGGAGACCTTTCTCGACGCGGTGATCCGGGCCGGCTTCGCCGTCACTGGCACCTGGCCGATGCGCACGGAGTTGGGCAACCGTATGCGCGGCATGGACTCGAACGCCCTCGCCTCGAGCATCGTCCTTGTCTGCCGTCCGCGCGCGGCAGAGGCGGCCACTGCCACGCGCCGCGAGTTCGTCACCGCGCTCAAGGCCGAGCTGCCGACGGCCATGGCGCACCTCCAGCGCAGCAACATCGCGCCGGTCGACTTGGCCCAGGCCGCCATCGGCCCCGGCATGGCGGCCTACACGCGTTACCGGCAGGTGCTCGACGCGGCCGGCAAGCCGATGAGCGTCCGCGAGGCGCTCTCTCTAGTCAATCAGACGCTCGACGAGCTCCTAACCGAGCAGGAAGGCGACTTCGATGCCGACAGCCGCTTTGCAGTCACCTGGTTCGAGCAGTCGGGCTTTGCCGAGGGTGAGTACGGAGTCGCGGAGACGCTGGCGACGGCCCGTAACACCAGCGTCGCGGGCATGAAGGAAGCCGGCATCCTTGCCTCAAGGGGCGGAAGCGTTCGGCTCCTGGCTCCCAATGAACTACCCGCCGAGTGGGACCCGTCGACCGATACCCGCCTCACGGCCTGGGAGATGGTCCATCACTTGGTTCGCGCGCTCGAGGCGGACGGCGAAGGAGTAGCGGCAGAGCTCGTCAAGAAGCTGGGGACAAAGGCCGAGGTCGCTCGCGAGCTGGCCTATCGGCTCTATGCCCTCTGCGAACGCAAGAAGCGCGCTGCCGAGGCCCGCTCCTACAACGGCCTCGTGCAGAGCTGGCCGGAGATCACGCGGCTCGCCCGAGAGGGCGGCACACCGTCGCCAGCCCAGGCGGCGATGTTCGAAGACGACGAGCAATAGGCTATGCCCACGTCGCTGCCTCTTGTCGTGGTTATTGGTGGACCGAATGGAGCGGGGAAGACTACGACTGCGCCGCGGCTGCTTCAGCAGGCGCTTGAGGTGAGCGAGTTCGTCAACGCCGACGCCATCGCTCTCGGGCTTTCGGCGTTTCGGCCGGAAACGGCTGCACTGGCCGCAGGGCGCGCGATGCTGGCCCGGCTGAAGGTGCTGGCTGAAGGGCGCGTGGACTTCGCTTTTGAGACTACTTTGGCGAGTCGCAGCTTTGCGCCTTGGCTTCGAGGCTTGCGCGCGGCGGGCTATCACGTCCACCTCGCGTTCCTGGCTCTGCCGGATGCGGACTTGGCGGTGGCTCGCGTTGCCGAGCGGGTACGGTCCGGCGGCCATTCGGTGCCAGAAGACGTGATTCGCCGGCGCTTCACGGCCGGCCTGGCCAACTTTTTCGGCCTCTATGCTCCGGTCCTGGATACCTGGCAAATGCTCGACAACTCGGCTCCGTCTGGGCCGCGGCCTATCGCCGTTCGGCGCGCTGGGGGAGACGTTGAAGTTCTCGATACCGCGGCATGGGAGAATCTACGGGAGAAACGACGATGAACAATAGCCAGGCGGACCCTCGTTCGGCGGCCGAGCGTGTCGACGACCTGCCTTCCATCCTCGCGGCGATGGGGCAATCGGTGCGGGAGGCGCTTCTGCGCCACAAACGGGCGGGCAACCCGATCGCCGTGTGGCGCGAGGGCGCCGTGGCGTTGGTGCCGCCGGAGGAGATCGTCATCGACGACGCCTAACCGGGGAGCGTTGAGCAGCCTCGGCAGCTCGAACTGAGGGGAGAGGATGGCCACCACCAACCACGACCGCGTCGGCAAGGCCCTCGAGCTTCTCAAGGCTGGCCTCGGTCCATTCGTGGAGCGCGAGTTCCAGAGCGCCTACAAGGATCGGGCTCGGGCCCAGGCGGCCGTCTTTCTCGGCGAAGACCGTCTGCAGGCGAAGAAGCCGGTGGGCGAGTGGGACGTCGCGGCCCTGCTGAAGCTGATGTGGGACTCCTGGAATGACGTCTTCCGGCGGGTATTGGGTCCGGCGGAGCGAAGCCTGCTCAGCGAGCTGCGTGATCACCGGAACAAGTGGGCGCACCAGGAGCCATTCTCCAGCGATGACGCTTACCGCGCTCTCGACTCCGCCGGCCGTCTGCTGACCGCCGTTTCCGCCCCCCAATCCGACGAGATCGAGAAGGCCAAGACGGAGTTGCTGCGCCTGCGTTTCGACGAGCAGGTGCGCGGCGAGAAACGCAAGACGGCTGGTGCGGTCATCGAGAGCGCCGCGGCTCTTGGCCTGAAGCCGTGGCGCGAGGTCGTGACGCCGCACACGGACGTGGCAAGCGGGCGCTATCAGCAGGCCGAGTTCGCGGCGGATCTCTGGCAGGTCCACATGGGCGAGGGTTCGGAGGAGTACCGCAACCCCGTGGAGTTCTTCCGGCGAACCTACCTGACCGAGAGCCTGAAGCGGCTTCTGGTAAACGCCGTCAACCGGCTCGGCGGGTACGGCGGTGATCCGGTTCTCCAGCTCCAGACCAACTTCGGTGGAGGCAAGACGCACTCGATGCTGGCGCTCTATCACCTCTTCGCCGGCACGGCGCCGGCCGATCTCGTGGGCATCGACGCGGTAATGCAGGAGGCGGGGGTCGCTAAGCTCCCGGCAGCGAAGCGCGTGGTGCTGGTGGGCAACAAGATCTCACCCGGCAACCCGGTGAAGAAGGCCGACGGCACCATGGTTCGGACCCTGTGGGGCGAGCTGGCCTGGCAGTTGGGGTACGCCTCAGGGGGCGTCAAGGAAGCCAAGAAGGCATTCGGCCGGGTCAAGGCCGACGACGAGAAGGCCACGAGCCCCGGCGATGTCCTCCGCGAGCTGTTCAAAGAATATGGCCCGTGCCTCGTCCTGATCGACGAGTGGGTGGCCTATGCGCGCCAGCTCCACGACCAGAGCGACCTTCCGGCCGGGGGTTTCGAGACGCAGTTCACGTTCGCGCAGGTGCTCACCGAGTCGGCCAAACTGGTCGGGAACTGCTTGCTTGTCATCAGCCTCCCTGCATCCGATACGTCGGGTTCACCGCACACCCAGGCCGACGACTCCGAGGTCGGCGGCCAGCGCGGCCGCGAGGCGCTTGACCGCCTGCGCAACGTGGTCGGGCGTGTCGAGTCCTCGTGGCGTCCTGCGAGCGCCGAGGAGGGGTTCGAGATCGTTCGCCGCCGCCTTTTCGACCCGCTCGCCGATCCGGCGCAGTTCAAAGACCGTGACGTGGTGGCCCGGCAGTTCGCGGACCTCTACCGGACCCAGGCGCAAGAGTTCCCCCCGGAGTGCCATCAAACGGACTACGAGACGCGGCTGAAGGCGGCCTACCCAATCCATCCGGAGGTCTTCGACCGGCTGTACAGCGACTGGTCCACGCTAGTGAAGTTCCAGCGCACCCGGGGCGTACTGCGTCTGATGGCGGCGGTGATCCACAGCCTCTGGGCAAAGAACGACCGCAACCCGCTGATCCTGCCGGCCAACATCCCGATCGATGACCCGCGGGTGCAGTTCGAGCTGACGCGCTATCTCTCCGACAACTGGGTGCCGATCATCGAGAAGGACGTGGACGGCCCCAACTCGCTGCCTTTGCGCCTCGACGGCGAGATCCCGAACCTGGGCAAGTTCGCCGCGTGCCGGCGCGTAGCCCGGACGATCTACCTGGGCTCGGCGCCGACTCCGACGGCCGCGAACCGCGGCTTGGAGGACCGGCGGGTCAAGCTTGGCTGCGTGATGCCGGGGGAGTCACCGGCCGTGTTCGGTGACGCCCTGCGCCGCCTGGCCGCGGCCGCGACATATCTCTATCAGGACGGGCCCCGCTACTGGTACTCGACGCAACCGACCGTCACGAAGCTGGCCGAGGATCGGGCCGCGCAGTTGAAACGTGACTCGGACAAGGTCGTTCAGGAACTGGACGGACGGCTTCGGGCCGACCTCCGGCGCATGGGAGACTTCCCGCGGGTGCAGCCCATGCCCGGCTCGAGCGCCGACGTGCCCGACGAGCTCGAGACCCGGCTCGTCGTCCTGAGCGTCGATCATCCCTACATCAAGGAGGCCGGGTGCCCCGCCGAGGTCGCGGCCCGGTCGATCCTGACGACCCGTGGCAGCGCTCCGCGCTTGTATCAGAACACGCTGCTGTTTCTGGCAGCCGACAAGACGCGCCTTCAGGATCTCGACGATGCCGCCCGCCGATTCCTGGCCTGGGAGTCGATCCTCGACGAGCAGACCCTGCTCGACCTCTCCCCGCATCAGGTGAAACAGGCCGAGACGCAGAAGAAGGCGGCAGACGACGCCGTGACGGCCCGCATCCCCGAGACCTACCAGTGGCTGCTGGTGCCGATGCAGGCCTCGCCGCAGGCGCCTGTTGAGCTTTCAGCCGTCCGGTTGACAGGCCAGGATGCCCTCGCCGTGCGGGCGAGCCGCAAGCTCAAGAACGACGAACTGCTGATCGTGGACTACGCCGGCACGATGCTCCGCAAGGCGATGGACGACGTCCCCCTTTGGCGCGGTGACCACGTCGCCATCAAGCAACTCATCGAGGACTTCGGCCGGTATCTCTACCTGCCGCGGCTCCGCGGCCCGGAAGTGCTGGTTGAGGCGATCGGCGACGGCCTCGGTCTACTGACGTGGACGTCGGAGGCGTTCGCCTATGCCGACTCTTGGGACGAGAAGAAGGCCTCGTACCTCGGCCTGCGCACGGGCCCATCGGTGCGGGTGTCAGCCGACTCCGCCGGCTTGCTGGTCAAGCCGGATGTCGCCGCGCGCCAGATGGAGGCACAGCGTGCTCCGGACGACACACCGTTCGAACCCGGCGAGGGTGATCCCACGCGGCGGTCCGGTCCTGGCGTCGTTCCCCCGACGGAGGCGCCTCCGCGGCTGGTCATGCGGCGATTCCACGGCTCGGTCTCTCTCGACCCCGACCGGCTTGGCCGCGACGCCGGCCGCATCGCCGAGGAGATTGTCCAGCATCTCGCCACCCAGAGGGACGCTCGCGTCACCCTGACGCTGGAGATCGAGGCGGAGTTGCCGGACGGGGCGCCCGACAGCGTGGTCCGCACGGTCACCGAGAACGCCCGAACGCTCAAGTTCAAGAACCAGGGATTCGAGGAAGACTAGCGAGAGAAGAGGACTTCGGCTGGAGGCAGAAACGCCGACCCCATACGCGTCCAGAACGCGCCTGTCGAGGAGAACCATAAGATGCTAGCCGTCGCAGCCAAGCTACTCGGTTTCCTCAAGAAGTCGCCCCAGTTCGTCATCCCGATCTACCAGCGCGCTTACTCATGGACCGACAAGGAATGCCGGCAGCTCTGGGAGGACATTGTCCGCACCGGCAGGAACGAGGACGTCTCGGTGCACTTCATCGGCTCGATCGTCTACATCGAGACGGGGCTGTCGCAGGTATCGCAGCAAGCACCGTTGCTGGTGATCGATGGCCAGCAGCGCCTGACGACTGTCACGCTGTTGATCGCCGCGCTGGCCAAGGCTCTCGGCGATACCGAGCCCATGGACGGGTTCTCGGCTCGCAAGCTACGCAACTACTACCTGCTCAACGCTGAGGAGACGGGGGAGCGGCACTACAAGTTGCTGCTGTCGCAGACGGACAAAGCCTCGCTCACGGCAGTTGTGGGGGAAGCCGAGCAACCAAAGGAACGCTCGTTGCGGGTAACGCAGAATTTCGCGTTGTTCGTGGGCTTGATCGCTGAGTGCAAGGACGACCTCGGGTCGGTGTGCAAAGGGTTGGCGAAGCTGGTGGTGGTGGACATCGCCCTTAGCCGCGACCAGGACAACCCGCAGCTCATTTTCGAGAGCATGAACTCCACAGGCCGCGAGCTGAGCCAGGCCGACCTGATCCGTAACTTCATTCTGATGGGGCTCGAGCCCGATCTTCAGACGCGGCTCTACGAGCAGTACTGGCGACCGATGGAGGTGGACTTCGGGCAGGAAGCCTACGGCACCCACTTCGACGACTTCATGCGTCACTACTTGACCGTGAAGACCGGCGAGATCCCCAACGTGAACGCGGTATACGAGGCGTTCAAGGCCCACGCGCGTTCGCCCAAGACCGCCGAGGCGGGGTGGGAGGCGCTGGTGAAGGACATCCGCGAGTTTGCCCGCCACTTCTGCGCCATGGCCTTGAACGCGGAACCCGACGCGGATCTCAAGCTCGCATTCCATGACCTGCGCGAGCTGAAGGTCGATGTGGCCTATCCCTTCCTGCTCGAGCTCTACGGGGACTACGCCGCGGGGACGCTGACAGGTTCGGATTTCGTAGCGGCGGTGCGCTTGGTCGAGGCGTATGTCTTCCGGCGGGCCATCTGCGCTGTCCCGACGAACTCCATGAATAAGACGTTCGCGACCTTCGGTAAGATGCTCAAGAAGGATCGCTACCTCGAGAGCATTCAGGCTCATTTCCTCTGGCTTCCTTCCTATCGGCGCTTTCCGAGCGACGAGGAGTTCCGGCGGGACCTCCACACGCGCGACCTCTACAACTTCCGCAGCCGCAGCTATTGGCTGCGGCGACTCGAGAACCACGGACGCAAGGAACGGGTGGGAGTCGACGAATACACCATCGAGCACATCATGCCGCAGAACCCGAACCTCTCCACGGCGTGGAGAACCATGCTCGGACCGGAATGGCAGCTTGTTCAGCAGACTTTGCTGAACAAGCTCGGGAACCTGACGCTCACGGGGTATAACTCAGAGTACAGCGACCGGCCCTTCGCGGAGAAGCGCGATATGAAGGGCGGCTTCAAGGAGAGCCCGCTCAAACTGAATGTGGGTCTTGGGCAGCTGGACCAGTGGAACGAAGCCGCAATTCAGGCGCGCGCGGGCAGGCTCGCCGACTTGGCGCTCGAGGTCTGGACGGCGCCGAGCCTGCCGGGTGAGGTGGTGATGGCCTATCGACCGAAGGGCGCCACCGGGACCACCTACACCATTGACGATTTCGCGGACCTCTTCACGCCGGCGCTACGCGAGGTGTTCGAGGCGCTTCGTAAGGAAATGCTGGCCCTAGACCCGTGTGTGGCGGAAGAGTTTCTCAAGCACTACAAGCGCTTCATCTCCTACAAGGCGGAGACCACGTTCGCGGATGTTCACTTGAGGCGCACTAATCTGCGCGTCACACTTAGCATGCCCTTCGCCGACGTCAACGACCCGAAGGGTCTCTGCAAGGAGGCCGGTGGCGGCCAGAGGCTGAAGTTCCGCATGGTATCGGTCGACGACCTGCCATATGCCATGGGCCTCGTGCGGCAGGCGTTCGAACGGCAGATCGGCAACGGGGCAGATGCATGACCGTGTTCAAGAGCACGCGGGAGTATTCGGGCCGGGGTTCGAGTCGAAGGCGCTGAGCCAGGTCTTGCCCAGGCCCCGTGCACGGGCACGGCGTTCAGGATCCGCACCGGCGGTCGGTGCCGGTTGTCCACCTGATTCTGATGGCTCCCCCCGGCCGGAGGGGGTCAGATGGCCGTGGCAGATTCGCTCATCTCCAACAGGCGGCAGAGAGCGTTGGCCAGATGCATCTGTCGTGGCGTACGACAGCTGACCTGGATCAGGTCGGGGTTGGCCACAAGGACCGTCAGGCATCGGGCTCGCGAGGTCGCCACATTCAGACGATTGAGGCTGTAGAGGAACTCCATCCCTCGGGGCGCATCCGCCGGCGATGAGGTTGTCATGGAGTAGATCGAGATGGCCGCTTCCTGGCCCTGGAATTTGTCCACGGTTCCCACGCGGGCCCCTGCCGGCAGCCTGCGCGCGATCTCGCCGACCTGGGCGTTGTATGGAGCGACGATGAGTACATCGTCGAGTCCGACGCGCTGGCGGTCTCCGTGGCGGTTCGTCCACCACGTGTTGCCATCGACCAGGGAGCGCACGAGAGCCGCGACCGCATCCGCTTCCTCGGGCGATTCGCTCTGGTTGCCGCTGTGTTTGACCGGGAGGTGGCGCACTCCCGTCCCACTGAGTGGCCCCGTGCCCTCGATGTTCTGACGCTCGAGTCCTGCCTGGGGCTTCAGGCGGCCCTCGTAGAAGAGTTCCGACGTGAATGCGCAGACGTCCGGATGAAGGCGCCAGGTCTTGGCAAGGAAAAGGCCCTTCTCGGCCGGCATGGTGGCCGCCCCATCGAGCAGATGGGCCAGGGCTGACCGTTCCGCTCCGGGCGGGTGGGTGCCCTTGAGCGGTTGGTCGAGCTGCTGGGGGTCTCCGAGGAGCACGAGACTTCGAGCAGCGGGGGAGACGGCAACGGCGTTGGCCAGAGCGATCTGCCCGGCCTCGTCCACGACGAGCACGTCGAGCGTTCCCGCGAACTCCTCGCGCGCCCAGACCCAGGCGGTGCCGCCGGCGACGTCGAGCTCGCCGCCTTGAAGGGCCGCGAGCAGATCCTCGTTGGACTTGAACGCTTGAGCGGCGTGACAGGTCGGTTCACCCTCAGTCTCGGGCTTCTGCCCGATCCGAAGTACCACCCCTCTCCTGCGGGCCTCCTCGACGATCTCGTCGAGGAGGTGGCCGATCACCTTGTGGCTGTTCGCGGTGACACCAACCTTGCGCCCGGCGGCGACGAGGGCCAGGACCGCCTGTGCCCCGGTGTAGGTCTTGCCCGACCCCGGTGGGCCCTGGATCGGGAGGGTGCTCTCGTCGAGGGAGGTGGCCACGCGGACGGCGACATCGACGGGGTCGTCGCCCTGCCCCTGGAGAGGCGCGCCGGGGAGTTGACCGGCTCGTGGCGGAAGGCGCCGCAGGAGGTCGCGAGCGGCCCGGTAGGGTCCTTCCACATCGATGCCGCGTTGAGCGACCCATTCCCCGATCCGCAGAAGGCTCGCCTGCTGTTCCTTCGTCGCTATGAAGTCGTACGGCACGAGGCAGGTCGGGTGGGGAACGGCGCTGTTGGCGCCGCGGATCAGGTCGACCGTGCCGCCGGCCTCGTCAACGCTCACGACAGCTCCGGGTGATTTCTCGGTCGCGGGATCGTGAACGGTGAGACCGCTGCGGATCGCATGCTCCTGCGGCGGGAACCGATACCGATGGACGAGTGATTTCTTGACCTTGTCGACGACATCGACGTACTCGAGGCCGGCCATCGGCTCACGCTCCAGGAGCCGCTCCGCATCGGTGAGCTCGGTCATGAGCAGGAAATACCGCCACCAGAAAGCCTTCTCCTCGCGGCGGTGCCAGGAGAGAAGCTGGGCGAGCAGCCAGCGGCCGTGCTGCTCCGGGCTGCGCTCCTGCTCATCAGCCGGAACGCCATCGATCAGGCGAGCGGCGACGGCCTCTACACGGGCGAGGGCTTCGGAGAGGTCCTCTCTCGCTTCGCCCGATTGCGGCGCCGGCCGCGGGACCGGCGCGCCCATGCGTTCGGCAAGCTCCGAGCGACGGGCTTCCAGCCAGTCGCGCAGGAGCAGGGTCGAGACGACGTCGTCGTGGTTGTAGCGCTCGATCTGCCGGAGGGCTTCGTCGTCGTGGCCGGCCTCTCCGCCGGTCTGGAGCCAGGCTTCGAAGGCGGCGATCGCGGAGCCGGCGTCCCGCAAGTCGATCTCGCGGGTGAAGCCATACAGGGGCTCCAATCGCTTGATCGAGTAGCTCTCGACGGACGCGCGGATGCCCTGGCGGACGGTTCGGTAGAGGTCGATGAGCACGTTGCCACGGAGGAGCTTGTCTACCTCCTCCTCGCGGGTCGCATGCCGGCCCATGAGCCGGCCGAGGGCGGTTGGCTCATACGGGGCGTAGTGGAAGATGTGAATGGCGGGATCCTTGGCGAGCCGATCCATGACGAGGTCCATGAGGTTTTCGAACGCCCTCTTCTCGACGGCTGGCGTCACTTTGCCGCCCTCGTCGCGTGCCCAGAAGGCGTGGAATGTCGGGTTCCCGTCGGCGTCGGGCAGGCCGGGCTCGAGGACGCCGAAGAGGTAGTCGATCCCGTCATCGAACGCGTACGGGTCGCCCTCGATGTCGAAGAAGAGGTCGCCAGGGCGCGGTTCAGGCAGCGAGAGGAGCCCACGATCCGGCTCGAGGCTCCCGTCCTTGAGGCGACTCGGCTCGACAATCTCGTAGAGCATCCGGTGCGCATCCTCGCCCTCGACCTGGAGGCGGGCCTGCCTATGGAGGCGCTCCAGAGTCTCCGGACGGGTATCGTCGAGAGGCGGGACCAGCGGGAGCTTCAGCCCGGCAAGGCCCCGGCGTGTCGAGATCGCCCGGGCCTTCAGCGCCTGGCGCTGGCGCGTAGCAACCCCGGCAACGAGCGAGAGGTCGTCGTCGGACCGCCGGCGCTTCGTGCAGAGCTCGCTCCACCGGCAGACATCGCAGTGCTCGACGGGTTCGGGGTATGTCGCTGTGGGTGGATATGCCGGGATGGTCGCGGCGACCCTCTCCAGGAAGCGGCGCCGGACGAGTCGGTAGTAGGCCATGTAATCGGCCACCCGGTGATGCTCCACGGCTCGGGCGCTCCCGCCGAGCGCGACGTGCATCCACTCGGGCTGGCACCCCTGGATCCGAGTGAGCGCCTCCACGTAGGTGCAGATCTGGAGCAAGGCGCTCGCCTTCGTGTGGCGGGCCAGCTTGGTATCGGTGATCTCGTAGCTCCACGCACCAAGGCCACTCGATGTCTCTACGCGAAGGAGGAAGTCAGCGTAACCCAGCCAACGACCATCGAAGAAAGTCGCCTGATAGATCACGTCGTCACCGCGGCGGATCGCGGCCTCCGTCTGGGCGGCGGCGTGGCGCAGTTGCTCCCCTCGGTTCTCGATCGCCGCGTCGGGCTCTATTCGGGTGACCCGTCGGCCAGCTGCCTCGAGGTCGGCCAGGTAGCGACGCTCGTGCTCGCGCCCGCGCTGCTGAATGAGGTCGAGCTCCGGATCCGGTCGGGTCGGCCGCTTGACGAGTCCCGCGATGCTGGCACTTTCGAGTGCTGTGAGGTGTTCGCAGGCGAGAAAGCCAACGAGGTCCGTGGCAGAGAAGACAGGCTGGCCGTCTATGAGCTGCATCCGAGTCCGTCACGCTTTGCGCGCAGTATAGCCGGGGGTCAAGCGGTCTTGGGTCCGGCGGCAGGGTCAGGCGACGGCCAGGCTACTGAGTTCCCGTCTCCTTCTCCACTCGGGTGCGGCACAGCCAGAATCGTTACGCGGCGTAGCGGTCAGTCGAAAGACCACCCAGGCGTGCAGCTCGGCCCCTGCCCGAACCCCGCCAAGCTTGGCTTTGTCCTTAGCCCCGTCCGGCGAGTCGGGTGCGGCTGTCACGACCAGGCGCCGCCGGATCAACAGGCGCGCAGTGCGGCGGGGCAAGTGTACGCGCTGCCGCGCGCCGACGACACCGCCGAGGGTGACGGCGGTGACGGCCTAATTCTATCAGCCCTGTCTGCCATCTCTGGTCCTCTCCCGCGGGCGGTCGAGGCCGCTCGGGAGGCCGAACGCCAGTGGTTCCTCGAAGGCGATCCGGTCGCCCGGGGGTTCGCAGAATGGACACTTGCGCGGGTCGGTCATGGGCTTGCACGCTGGGCTTGGGGTGCAGGGGTCGGGCGCCTGCTCATGCGTGCCGATGCTAGCAGGCCGGCCGGCGCGGGTCCTGATGCTGGCAGACGGTCAGGCTTCGCCGATCGGACCTGAGCTGTCCGATCGCCGGCGGACACTTCGGGCCGGGAGGGTGGGGACCGGGGCGTTTTTGCCTTCGAGCCGCCGACAGGGAAAAATCAAGTGGGATCTGAAGCGAAGATGGGGAAAGGGACGGTCACCGGCGGTGACGTGGTCGTCTATCAGGAGAAGGGCGGCCGGGTGCGACTGGAGGTGCGCCTGGAAGGGGAGACCGTTTGGCTCTCCCTCACCCAGATGGCGGAGTTGTTCGGCCGCGACAAATCGGTGATCTCTCGGCACTTGCGGAGCGTATTCGAAGGCGGGGAGTTGGTCCGGAAGGCAGTTGTTGCACGAAATGCAACAACTGCCGCCGACGGGAAGACGTACCAGGTCGAGTACTTCAACCTCGACGCCATCCTCTCTGTCGGCTACCGGGTCAACTCGAAACGGGGAACCCAGTTCCGCATCTGGGCCACCGGCACGTTGCGGGACCACCTCCTGCGCGGTTACACGCTCAACGAGCGGCGGCTGCGCGAGAAGGGCATCGGTGAGATGGAGCAGGCCGTGGGCCTGCTCGCGCGTACGCTGAAAAGGCACGAGCTCGTCACCGACGAAGGGCGTGCCGTCCTGGAGGTTGTCGAGCAGTACGCGCGCTCGTGGCGATTGCTCCTGGAGTTCGACGAACGGCGGCTCCCCGAGACGCCCCTTCACCCGCGCAAACCGAAGGAGACTCTGACTCTCGAGAGCGCGCGTAGCGCCATCACGAGCCTCCGCCAGGTCGTGGCCGCCACCGGGGCCGTTCCGAGCCTCTTCGGCCATGAGCGCAGCGATCAGTTGGGAGCCATTCTCGGCAACGTGGAGCAGACCTTCGGTGGCAAGCCCCTCTACCCGAGCGTTCAGGCGAGGGCTGCCCACCTCCTGTACTTCCTCATCAAGGACCATCCCTTCACCGACGGCAACAAGCGCATCGGCACGCTGCTGTTCCTGGAGTACCTGCGGCGGAACGGCATGCTGGTCCGCCCGGACGGGGCGTTCCGGCTGGCCGACAACACCATGGTGGCCCTCGCTCTCCTCGTCGCG
>Ga0137379_10001458_pt1 | contig 21683 bp, 17 predicted proteins | sample SagtaG_18_FD_104812 | JGI IMG/M metagenome (GOLD analysis project Ga0137379, IMG submission 104812) | Vadose zone soil microbial communities from Sagehorn Ranch, Mendocino, California, USA - Sage2_L_80_16 metaG | ecosystem: Environmental > Terrestrial > Soil > Vadose zone | place: USA...
CGCTGCGCGCCACGCTTGTCGCGCAGCAGCATTTGCTGCGCAACGAGCTGCTGGCCGCTCGGACCGCGCTCCTGGCCCGCATCGAATCCGTCGAGGGTCAATTGAAGACGACCGAGGCGGCTTATGCCGAGCAGCAAACTAAAATTCTTGGCATGCAGCGCGCGAAGGACGAGCTCGACCTGCTCGCCAAGGATGTTGCGCTCAAGCAATCGCTGGTCGAAGGCGCGTCGGGCAAGGCATCGTCTCTGCGCCTGCAGGGTCAGGCGTCGACCGTCAGCGCATCGGTGGTTGACGAAGCCGCCGTGCCTGACAAACCGGTATTTCCGAAGGTTCCGCAAATCATGGCGATCTCGGTCGCGGCCGGGATAGCCTTGGGCTTGGCGCTGTCGATGCTCGCCGAGATGCTCGATCGCCGGGTGCGGTCGGCGGCGGACCTCGAATTTGCCGCGGACGCCAAATCGCTCGGGGTGCTGATGTCGCGACGGAGCCGCTCGCGGCGTCGCCGCGTCGCCGAGAGCAATCCGATCGCCTTCGTTTCGGCCGCCGCTGCGCTTCGCTCCGAGCGAGCCGCGTCATGACGAGGTTGTCGCCGATTCAGACCGATCTGACCGCGGCGCAGCCCGGTGCCGGCGGGTCAGTCCAGTCGGGCGCCGGCGGTACGCAGTCGCTCGGCCAGGTCCTCGTGCGCATGGGCAAGCTCGATCCCGCCCAGATCGAGGACATCCTCGCTTGGCAGAAGACCCACGATTGCAATTTCGGCGAGGCCGTGACCGCGATGGGTTTGGTGTCGCGGGTCGACGTCGTCGCCGCGCTCGCCGAGCAGTACCAATATCCGATCGTTCACGAGAACACGGCGCTGCAGGGGGTATCGCACGATCTCGTCGTCGCCCATGACCCGTTCGGCGCCGGAGCCGAGGCGATCCGCGCGATCCGCAGTCCGCTGCTGAACAACTGGCTGGGTAAGGAGATGCGCTCCCTCGCGGTGATCGGCACGAAGCGGGGCGACGGCTCGACTTATTTTGCCGCCAATCTCGCCTTGTCGCTGGCGCAGCTCGGCGTCGCGACGATGCTGGTCGATGCCAACCTGCGACACCCGCACGTCGCCGAATTGTTCAACCTTTCATCGCGCAGCGAGGGCCTCTCCAACGTGCTTCGGATGCCCAAGCTCGACAAGCTGCCGATCCTCTATGATGTGCTGCCCTCGCTCTCGGTGGTGCTCGCCGGCGCGCTGCCGCCGAACCCTCAGGAGCTGCTGTCGGGCCAGCGTTTCGTCGATCTCGTCGACATACTCGAACGCGAATTCGAAGCCGTCATATACGATACGCCCGCGGGTTGCGAGACGGCCGACGCGCATGTCGTTGCCGCACGCGCCGGCTGCGCCGTGTTGGTGGCCAGGCGCAATCGGGCGACGCATAAAGACGTGCGCGCGTTGAGCGGACACGTCAGGGAGACGGGCTGCAATGTCCTCGGAACTGTCCTCAACGAACATTAGAGATGAGACTTCGCGGCTAGTGATGTCCGAGACCGTGCAACGAGCGCCGGCAAGCGCCCTGTGGGGCCGTCTGTCTCCGGCGATTCCCTATCTGCCACTCATCCTCGCCGCGATTCCGGTGCTGGTGCCGATCTACATTGGGCTCGCGCAACATCCCTGGAAGACGGACAACGAAGGCCACGGCCCGTTTATCCTGGTGGCGGCACTCTGGCTCTTCTACCGTCGTCTCGATGCTGTCCGGTTGACGCCCAAGCGCCCAGCGCCGGTCATCGGCTGGACCATCCTGCTGTTCGGCCTCTTCGCCCTGTTTGTCGGGCGCACCCAGGGCACGTTGACCTTGGAGGCCGGCTCGCAGCTGCCAATCGCCTGCGGGCTGATCCTGATTGTCGCCGGCCCCGCCACCCTCCGCGTGCTGCGCTTTCCGCTTTTCTTCATGATCTTCACCTTCCCGATGCCGGTCTGGCTGCTCGACGCGATCACCATCCCGTTGAAAAGCGTGATCGCGGATTACGTCGTCGATCTGCTTTACGCCTGGGGGTATCCGGTGGCCCAGAACGGCGTGATCATTACCGTCGGTGCCTACGAGCTGCTGGTGAAGGACGCGTGCTCGGGGATCAATTCGATGTTCAGCCTGTCGGCGGTCAGCCTGTTCTATATCCACCTCGCAAAGCACACTTCGGCCCTGCGCAACGGATTGCTGATGGCGTCGATCCTGCCGGTATCGTTCGCCGCCAACTTGCTGCGGGTGTTTCTGCTGGTCACTATGACCTACTATTTCGGCGACGGGGTGACGAGCGGGTTCTTTCATGATCTGTCAGCGGCGGTGCTGTTCACTGGTGCGCTCTTGTGCATCTTCCTCGTCGACAGCGTCCTGCTCACCATCAGCCACGTGAAACGGCGCATCATGGGGTGGATCGCGGCATGATCGATCGGCGGACCCTCCTGCCGGCGCTCGCGATGCTCGGCACCTCCGCGGCTGCCGGATTATGGCGCCTGAACCGTAAACAAGTGCCGGCGGATCAACAGCCGTCGCTGGAACAGATCGTGCCGAAGCGTTTCGGCAATTGGTCCGAGGTGCCGAATCCCCATGTCGTCCAGCCGACAGACACCAACGATCTCGAGCATGAGATTTACAGCCAGGAGCTGAGCCGCGGCTACCGCAACCCGGACGGCGCCTACATCATGCTTTTGATCGCTTATGGGCCGAGCCAGAGCGACTATCTTCAAATCCATCAGCCGGAAGTGTGCTACATCTCCCAAGGCTTCAGGGTAAATCCGCTGCCGCAGACAGCGTTGCCGCTGCAGGGCGGCGAGACTTTGCCGCTCCGACGTTTGTCGACCTGGCGTGCGGGGCGGCCGGAGCCAGTGAGCTACTGGACGCGCGTCGGTAATCAAGTTACCCGATCGCAGGCAGATCGGCTGCTGGTAAGGTTTCGCTACGGTCTCGCAGGCTACATTCCGGACGGCATTCTGGTTCGCGTTTCGAACATTTCGCCGGAAACCGAGCCGTCGTTCCAACTGCAAGACGACTTTATCATGGAGATGCTGCGCGCGGTGGCGCCGCAATATCGCGGGTTCCTGGTTGGAACCCTCGCGCCAGCCATCGGAGCGTGACGGCGCGGACGGACAGCTACGAGGGCAAGTCAAGTCTGCGACGCGGGCGAGTGGGCAGCAAACGCTTCGACCGCTTGGTCGCATTGCCGGCGGATTGCGGTCTAGCAGCTCGTCGCCGCGACGGCAGCGCGCTCCGCTGCGAGGCTGGCGTGTCGGAAGGTTCCTTCAGGAGCAAGGGGTAGCGTGACTAGCAGACAGTACGATCTTGTCCGGAGCAAAGGGGATCGTGGTCTGGCACGAGCCGGGCGCTTGGCGTTGCGCGGCTTGGCGGCCGTCTGGTCGCTGGTGCCGTCGCTCTTCTCCATCGTGTTCTGTGCGATCGGCTTGCTGCTCGGCGCCGTCATCGGCGCGATGGCCGCCATTCTACCGACGGAGCTCTTGTCTATCCCCGCCGTGGTCATCTCGCTCGTTGTCGCCCTGATCCCATTGACGCTCCCGGAGATGCGGCATGTTCCGCTGCGCGCCGCTCGGTTGCTGTTTTTTGCCTTCGTTACGGTCGAGTTGACGCTGCCGATCTATCTTGCGGTTACGGCGCCGGGATTACCCTTCATCTCGATCATCCGCATCTTCTATGTCGGCATGGCCTTAACATTTATCTTTTGTGTCGCCGGATCCACCGAGGTCCGACAAAGGATAAAGGCCGCGATGGCCGCGGAAAAACCGATCTGCTACGCCCTTTTCGCCCTGTTCATCGCGTTTGCCTTGTGCGTGCCGACTTCGCTGACGCCCGTCGATTCGACCAAATCTCTGGTCGGTCTGACGATGAACTGGTGGTTGCCGTTTTTCGCCGCGATCTTTGTCTTGGATAACGAGGAGCGCCAAGAGGCTTTTTTCCGCATCTTTATTTACTGCGCGATGTTCGCGGTGGCGCTGTCCTGCGTCGAGTACCTCAAACAAGAGCGGTTATTTCTCCGCCTCGTGCCGGCCAGCGTCCTCGAGCGCGATCCCATATTCTCCGATGCGCTGGCGAAGCAGGTATTCCGCGACGGGCGCTACCGCGCTTCGGCCCATTTAAATGTGCCGCTGAGCTTCAGCGAATATTGCTCGCTGATTTTTCCAATCGCCCTGTATTTCACGGTGTACGGCAGAAGTTTTCGTGACCGGTTGCTCGGCGGTTGCGGCATCCTCACGACGATAGTCGGTGTCCTCACGTCGAATTCCCGCGGCGGCGTCGTCGGCCTCATCGCCGCGTCCGGGATTTTCCTCGTTGTCTACAGCTTCAACGCAATTTTCCGCAAGAAAGGTAGCCTCGTTGGACCGGTCCTCGTTGTGCTGGTACCGATGGCGCTGAGCGTCGTCCCCGCGATGATGGCGGCGTTTCCCAGGGTTCATAAGATGGTGCTCGGCGGCGTCGAAGCGCAAAACAGCACCGATGACCGCTACCTTGAATGGCAGATGGCGTGGCCGCGTATCGAGAGCCGGCCGATAACCGGCTACGGGCTCGGCAATTCCGGGCAGATCGTCGGTTACGTGAAGTCCGGCGGTGGCTTCACCGTCGATAGCTACCCGCTCACCTTGATCACCGAAACGGGGGTGCTGGGTCTCGCAGCCTTCTACGCTTTGATCGCCATCGTCCTCTGGCGGTGTACGATGGCGTATCTCCGCGATCCCAATCCGCATTCGGCGAAAGCCTACGCTCTGGTGGCGGCGTTTGTCGCCTTTACCATCCAACGTCTCGCGCTTTCGCAGACCGAAAATTTCACCAACATCTTCATGCTACTGGGCCTCTTCGTGGCACTCCAGCAGCAACTGCGCGCCGCCGCGCCGGCGAAGCTCGCAATCGAACCCGAGCGCTCGCTGGAACCGACGGACCCGAGCAGACCAGTAGGTACGGTGCTGTAGTGGTGCTGCGATCAAGGGGACGCGTTTTCGGCGAGCGGAGTGCTTGACCGGCTTTGTCGCGCGCGATGCCCTTCGAGTGCGAAATATGAGGACGTCATAATGAGTCATGGTGAGCTGCAGCGGTCGACCGATCTTGCCGATTTTGTGCAAGATCGCCTTGCCCCCTTGGGTCTGTCGAGGCGATCGGAATGGGGCTACGAACGTTTCACCGATATCGTCACCGCACTTTACGAGGGGCTCGGGGCAAAGTCGGTGTTGGAGGTGGGCGGAGGCCGATCGCCGATCTTGTCCGAGACAAACATACGAACGTCGGGAGTGCGATACGCGATCAATGACGTCTCCAGCGCCGAGCTTGCGCGGGCTCCGGCATGGATCGACAAATGGTGCTTCGATATTGCCGGCAGCGAAGTGCCCCCCGCGGCGCTCGGATCATTCGATTTCATCTTCTCGAAGTTCGTGCTCGAGCATGTGGCGGACGGCAGGCGCGCTTACCGCAATATGCTCAGCCTGCTGAAGCCTGGCGGCGTCGTGCTAGCATATCATCCGACGCTTTTCGCCCTGCCGTTCGTCATCAACCGCCTGATGCCGGAGAAGCTGACCGATGCCGTTCTTCGCGCCGCCCGTCCGTGGCGCAATGCCGAGGGATCTCCGAAGTTTCCGGCTTATTATTCGCTCTGCCGCGCGTCATCGGGCGTTACTCGAACAATCCGCACTATCGGCTACTCGGACGTCGTCTCCATCCCCTTTTACGGCCATATCTACTACAGCCGCATTCCCGGCCTCGCCGCTCTCCATCGCCAGGTCAGTGACGTGATAGCCGCAGCGGATTTTCGCCCGCTTGCAGCCTATTGTTTCACCATCGCACGAAAGTAGCTTCGATCGCTCTGCCGGCAGCGATCAGCCCGAAGACAGAGTTCTCTCCCGACCCAGAGGCCAACCGACCCGCTGTTTTACTGCGGGTCGGCCGGTACCGGGAAGGATCATCGCTCAGAGCCAGAAATTCGCAGCGCTGAGTTGATGGAGACCGGCGATGTTGATGTGCAGGTTGGCCGTACCATGGCCGTTAACGTCGGCTTCGACATAGGTCATGTTCTTGGCGACGTCCTGGGTGACATGGACCTCGTGACCGGCGCCGCTGAACGCATTGGCGCCGATGAAGGTGAGCGCCTGATGATTGGCCATGCCCGGATCCTTGGCGATCCAATGCAGGTCGACGATGTCCTTGCTGTCATGGAAGTTGCTGATCGTGTCGGCATTCTTCGCCGTGCTATCGGCGACCGAGAGATAGGCGAAGGTGTTTTTGCCGCTGCCGCCGTTGAGGTGGTCGGCGCCGTAGCCGCCGGCGAACTCGGTCGAACCGGTGGCGCCGGTCAGGGTGTTCACGACGCCGTCGCCGTGCAGGATCGTCGCTGTCGCGCTGCCGGTGAGGTTCTCGGTCGTGGTGGTGGTGCTGAGGACCTTCTGGGTGGTGATCTCGGCCTTCGCATAGGCGGTCCAGGCCTGGCTCGACAGCGTCGCATCGTTCTCACCCGACTGATAGTCGACGTCGCCGGCGGTGAGCCAGAAATTCGCCCGGGTGAGATTGTGCTGTCCGCTGATCTCGATGTGCAGATCGGGCCGCTTGTCGCCGTCGAGATCCGCCTCGACGTAGGTTACATTCGTTGTGGCGTTGTAGAGGGCATGGAGCTCGCCGACCCCGCCGTCGAACGCGCTGCTGCCGATGAACTTGAAGGCTTGCAAGCCAGTCGTGCCGGGATCGGCATCCATGTTGTGGAGGTCGAAGACGTCCTGGTTATCGTGGAAATTGCCGATGAGATCGCGGTGGATCGTGGTGGACTCGCCGGCGGACAGAAAGGTGAAGATGTTCTTGCCGGCGCCGCCCGAAAAATATTGCGGTGCCGAGCCGGCGACGAAGACCGTTTCATGCGCGCCGCCGAAGAGGTGCACGCCGGTATCCGTGCCGGCATAGAGCGTCGTCGTGCCCACCGGCGCATACTGTAGATTGGTGGCGGTGGTGCCTTCGACGACCAGATGATCGGTGTGGATGCCGGCAGCGAGAAATGCCTGCCACGCCGCCGCATCCCCCGCCAGATTGCTGAAATCGAAGATGGTGTTTCCCGAGGCCTCCACCTGCGGCGCATCGCCGGGATAGAAGGCACCCAGCTTGCCGAAGCCGATGTAGTTGTTGTCGATGCTAATATTGCTGAGCGTACCGGGCGTCGACTCGATGGCGGCAACCGTCACCGTGCCGCCAACCAGGACGTTGTCGTGGACCGAGACGTTGCTGATGACACCGGGTCCGCTGACGATGTGGATGGCATTGTTGGTCTCGGCCTTGGCGTCGGCATTCGACGTCCAGTCGACAAAATTGCCGGAGATGTCGATGGGGGCGCTCGTCGCGGTGAGGACGTTGATCGCGTCGGCATGGGCGCCGGTCGCATAACCGGCGCCGGCGAAGTAGTTGCCGGAGATCGTGCCGCCGCCGATCTGCACGGCATCGGAAGGCGCGTTGAGGAAGGAATTGTTGGTGATCGTCGCGGTGCCCAGGCCCGTGGAGATGAAATCGCCATAGACGTGGTCGACCTTGGTGCCTGCGAAGGTGCAGTGGTCGACGGTCAGGCCATTGTAACCGGTAGCCTCTCTGATGGCCCAATACCCGGTCGCGTCGTCGAAGGTGGAATTCTTGATCGTGACGTTGGAGGCATTCACCGTGATCATCACGCCGCGGAAATCATAACCGTCGAGTACCGTGCCTGCCGCCTGGACGATCACCCGGTGGTAAGTAGCGTCATAGAAGACCGGCGACGTCCCGGTGGTCGGCAGCGTCGACCACGATTTGAGGGCGGTCGAGGTCGTCGTCAGTGTGCTCGAAGTCGTCGTCTGCGAGCCGGCCAGTGTAGTAATGCCAGGCCAGTTGATGCCGGGCGATGCCTGCTCGATCATCGAGAGTTGCGTATTAGTGATCATAGTGCCCAGTATCCTCTGTCTTCGATTTGTTGTTTCGAGGCATACTTTTGCACGGAGAAGTAAAGTACTCGTAAAATTCCCAGTATAGTTAGAATGTTGTGGAATAAATCCAAGAGAGTTATGATAAAATACTCGGCAATATGTCGAAAATTATGCGGCAAATTGATGGAAGATCAGGGCTGGTTGTTTCAGACGTTGCAAACAATTTGATATTAATTTGGCCTATGTAGGCTTTCGCTATGATTGGCTCGACCGTCGACGGGAAACCTTGCGTGACGGCCGGGGCGACGGCATCATCGCCCGGCGTGTGCAGGAGAGAGCAGCGACAATTGAAGAAGCGGCAAATGCGCGGGCGACGAGCAATGATCGGAATCGCTCTCGTCGGCCTATTCGGCTGCGATCTCGCGGCGGAATTTTCGGGCCGGGCCGATGAGGCGGGCGACGCGGCCGTCGTGCACCCCGTCGACGTTCTCGAGGGTTGCGCGACGCCGTCGATTTCGCCATCCGCCCACACCTTCTATGTCGACCCTGTCAAGGGCGACATGAAAAACGACGGCTCGTCAGCCTCGCCGTGGCGTACCGTCGAGGAGGTGATAAAGGCGGGGCTCATCGCGACGCAGCGTTATACCCAACCCTATCAGGCGGGCGCGGCGCTGGTGCCGGAAAATGCCAAAGGAGTCGTCAAGGCGGGAGACCTGATCTACCTCCGCAGCGGCGAGCACGGCGCGCTCAATCTCTTCGGCGCGGTCAATACGGATTTCATCACCATTGCGGCGGAAGAAGGACAAACGCCGGTCGTAAGCAATGTGAGACTAGGCGGCGCCTCGAAATGGATCATCAAGGGGCTGACCGTTCAAAACACGAAAGTCAGGTTGGTCGATTTCGTATTTCATGGATTCCAGGGGCCGACGGACAATATCGTATTCGAGCGAAACCGCGTGCTCTCCCAGCCCGACGTCAGTGCATGGACGGCCCAGGATTGGGTGAAAGACGGCGCCCTCTATGGCATATTCAGCCAAGCGACCTGCGTCACGATCAGGGATAACGAGCTGCGAAACATCCGCAATGGCATGGGCATTAGCGGGGACCGCACCTTGATCGAGGGAAACGTGATCGACAATTTCGGCGATGACGGGATCGACATCGCCGCCAGTCGCCTCGCCTTGCGAGGGAACCGGATCACCAACAACCACAAGCTTCCCGACGGCAATCACAATGACGGCATTCAAGGTTGGACGACCAACGGAGCCATAAATCGGGACGTCGTGATCGACGGCAATCTGGTAATTCAATCGACCGACCCGGCCTTGCCGTTTGCGGGCGACATGCAGGGCATCTCCGTCTTCGACGGCAAATGGGAGAATTTTCAAGTCACCAACAACGTCGTCATCGCGAATGCCTGGCACGGCATCACGATTTCCGGTATGCACGGCGCGATCATTACCAACAACACGGTCGTCGGAAACAAGCCGTCGATCACGACATGGATTTCGGTCGGGAACATGAAGAAGGACGTCGGCGGCGCGCCACCGGAGAACGTCGTCGTCAACAATAATATTGCGACGAGATTCAGTTTCGCGAAATGGGGCGTCGATGCGCATCACAACCTGACGGTGGGTGATCCGGAAGACCTTTTCGTCACCTTCGATATTGCCCATGCGCGCTACGATCTGCATCTCTCGCCCAAAAGCAGAGCGAGAGGCGCGGGAAGCCCCGAATACGCGCCGCCCACGGATATCAGCGGCCAGCCGCGCATGTCACCGATCGATGCGGGAGCCTTTGCGTCGATGGACGTGCGTTAGCCCGGGCGCTGGATGGGAATGAACATGCCGCGTTTTCATGTTTACTCGGTTGCGAATGACGCCAATGTGCTGGCACGCGACCTCCAAAGTTCGCCGGATATTGCAGGTGGAGCGGTTCCGCTATCGGTGCTTTGGAACGAGGTGAGCGCATCGGCGGCTTATGCTCGTGCGCTGGCGAATGCGACTGCCGATTTCCTGATTTTTGTCCATCAGGACATCTATTTGCCGCGCCACTGGTTCGATCGTTTGGGGCGCTTCGTCGAGCAGCTCAATAGTATCGATGAGCAATGGGCGGTCGCCGGCTCGCTTGGCGTGACGCATAGCGGGCATTTCGTCGGTCATATGTGGGATTCAGGGCTTGGCTGCGTTTGCGGCGCCCCTTTTATCGAGCCGACCCGCGCGGCAAGCTTCGATGAGATCGTCCTGATCGTCCGGCGCTCGGCCAATATCGGGTTCGACCCCGCGCTCCCTGGTTTTCATTTCTACGGCACCGACATCGTGCTGAACGCCGAAGCGCGCGGCAAGACCGCCTATGTTCTTCATTTGCCATTGGTGCACAACACGAAGCCGTTGTGCCGGCTTGGCAGCGACTACGCCGAGTCCTACCGCTTCATGGTTCGCAAATGGCATGATCGGCTGCCATGGCCGACCGTCATTGTTCCGCTCACGAAAAAACGACGCACGCTCGCCATTCGCCGGTTGCGTGTGCGCTATAAGGGCCTCTTTCGCGCATCGTTGCTCGGTGCGCCGTTGCCCGATCCTGCCGCCAAGGCTCATGCGCTCGGCTATGACGTGCCCTGAGCGTCGTCTTCGCGTTCGTACTTGCCAGTTGCGCAGAGCAGCATCCATGTGATCCGGTCTTCGGCGGGAGCAGGTACTGGCTTGGCTACTATCGACGACGGCGCAATTTCAAGGACCGCGGCGCTGCACGGCGTATCGGGGAAGTCACAATGACGAGCAGTTTGGCCGACGCCTATGTCGGCAAGGACAACACCTATTTCGACGCGGCACGGCGGGACATCATCGAGGATTTGATACCCGGTCGGCGATTGCGCGTGCTCGAGGTCGGATGCGGCACCGGGGCGACCGGCGCCCTTGCCAAGCAGAGCGGCCGGGTCGCGCGGTATACCGGGGTCGAATTGGCGGATGCTGCGGCGGCCCAAGCCCGCCTGGTTCTCGACGAGGTCGTGCACGGCAATGTCGAGTCGTTGACCTTACCTTTTGCGCCGCAATCGTTCGATGTCGTGATTCTAAGTGAGGTGCTGGAGCACCTGGTCGACCCTTGGGCGGTGGTGAAAAAACTTGCACCGCTTCTCGCACCGCATGGCCTGCTCTATGCCAGCTCCCCCAACATCGCGCATCTCTCGGTGGTTCGCATGTTGGTGCGCAACCGCTGGGACTATACTGATCAGGGTCACATGGATTGGACGCATATCCGCTGGTTCACGCCGCAAACCTATCGCGAGATGATTGAGGCGGCGGGTCTCCGGGTCGTCTGGATCAGGCCGCTCGCTAGGATGACTGCCAAACAACGCCTCGCCAACGCCCTTACCTTCGGCCGGTTCGCCCACATGTTCATGAGCCAGATCTTCGTCAAGGCGGAGCGGATCTGATCAACCTCCTCACCGACTGACACCCAGCTCGGCAGCCATCGGAGTGATCCTCGAGAACCGCAACGCCGCGGTCATCTCGATTGCTCGCTGCCCTTCGCAGGCACTCCCAGCCCCCCAGTGTCCGTCATGAAATACCGGCGAAGCCCATAGAGGGCCTGGACGCCCGCCGCAAGGGCCGCGCATCCGAACATGATCGTCCGTCCCAGAATGTCGGTGAGCGGAAATATCCATACCGACGAGGCGGCCAGCAACGTGGTCGCGATCGAGACCAGTTGATAAGCCACTATAAGGCGCAAGCGCCCGCTCATATATTCGCGAATACCCCAAAACAGAGTGGTCAGTGACGCGACGTCCCCAACCATGACGCAAAGCAACACGGTTTCCAGCCGCGGCATGAGGTGAAGCACTAGGGCCGCCAGGCCGAGGCCGATGCCGGAAAGCAGGTTCGCAACCATGAGTCGGCCGGTCGTTCCGCTCGACAGCATGATAATCGTTGGCGCGCCGCGACTGACGCGCAGCCACACCATCGCCGCGACGATTGCGGCGATCAGCGGGGGCACGGTATAGGCCCGACCAAAGAGCAAGGGGGCCAACGTTTCGATGGTCGCGGCGGTGAAGATCGCGTAGCCAGCGGCGACGACGGTGAAGACCCAGATCAGAATAAGGCTGAGCTGCCCGAGCGCCGTCGGATTGCGCTGCGCCCGCCCGAGGAACGACATGCCGAGGACGCCGAAGATGCGCAGGATGCCGGTGATCGGGAGCACCGTGAGATTGAGAAGAACGGCATAGAAAGCGAGGGTCTCGACACCGAACCAATTGCCGACGAGGACGCGATCGAGATGCCCCATCATCGCGATGCCGATGCCATTTACCGTCAGCGGCAAACCGAAGGTGATCGCTTCACGCAGAATCCGTCGGTCGGTGGTGACGATGCTGAACCGGGTCTTGGCCAGAGCGTGTGTGGCGATGATGTAAACGGCGGTCTCGACCAGGAGGATGACCAGAACCGCACGGTGATCGCCAAGCAGGCTCGCCGCCGGATAGACCGCGGCAAAAACAGCGAGATGAGGGAGCGTGCTGGCGATGGCATTGGGTCCGTAGCGAAAGTCCCGCTGCACCAGCTTCGATTCGAGATGCGCGACACTGCGCAGGAGCAGAAGCACCGCGAGAATCCGAAAGCTCCAGACCTGATCGGGCGTGCCGAATAGCTCCGCGATCCACGGCGATGCGAGGAAGATGCTCGCCGAGAGAATGAGCCCTCTGGCGATCTGCAGCTTGTGCATACTGGCGAGTACTTCGCGATCGTCGTCCCGCGGTCGTGACATCATGAACCTGTCGAAGCCGATATCGGTCACCAGCTCGGCAATCCCGATGACCACCGTGAGCGCGACGCCAATGCCGAACTCGGCCGGCGACATCAGACGCGACAGAATGATGGTGCGCCCGAAGCGCGATGCGAACTCGACGATGGGAGCAACCGAGGCTAGTGAACCCAGCGTCAAAAATCTCTTCAGGTTCATGGATTGTCGGCCTCGAAACCGGGCGAAGAGATCGAAACGGTGAAGATAGTATCAATCATTATCTCGGCATGGCGACGGAAGGATGGCTGAGCCGACGCCGGCGCCGTGAGTATCAGGGTAACGGCAAGCGGTTGACGTAGCTCACGATCGAGGCCCCATTCGCGTCGGTTTTCAACTTGTCCCGAATTGCTGCAGCGTTGCGCGCGTAAGACGGCGTGTTTAGGACATCCGTTACCGCCCTGGCAATCGACCGCGCCGAAACGTCCCTCTTCCAGAGGCGCTTGCCAACGTGGAGGTGTTCCACGACCGAGCTCATGTAGGCTTGGTCGGAGAAAAAAGGAATGCAGACCATCGGTGTGCCCGAGAGCAAACTCTCCTGCGTGCTCGGCGCGCCACCTTGCATGACGAAGCAGCGCACCGCGGGCAATTGCAGCACCTCCGGCTGCGGCACGAACGATTCGAGCCGGATATTTTCAGCGGGATCGACGGGGTCGAGCAGCTGCCTGGCTTCGGCGGAGATCGACCAAAGCGCTCGAATCGGCAGCGACCGCAATGCCTCGTAGACGGCACGTACAAACGTGGCATCTAGCCTGACAATCGAGCCGAAGGAAACGTAAACGACCGGGGTTTCCCGCGCTTCCGCGATCCAGCTGGCAAGCGCTTGGGGAATCGGCAGGTGCGAGCGGAAGCCGATCGGCGGAAATTCTCGTCGGTTCGGGTTTTTGCAATTGATCAGCTCGCCGAGCTTCTCACGCTCCAGCGGGGCGATGCCCATCGTGATGTCCTCAAGCCGGTAGGTGTCATCGATGGCGAGTGGGAATGCTGCGTCGAACACTTCGATCGAGGCCCGCTTGATGCGCCGGACCCGCAGCCACGTGCGGAGGTGCAGCAAGCGATAGAAAATTTTGGAGAATTGGCCGAACAGATATCCGCAAAACTCAACAACCTTTTGCAGAAACGGCGGTGTCGCCGTGATGCCATACGCCCTGACGAATTCGCGTTGGTTATAGATGAGGCTGCCGTAGACGTGGTGCATGATTATCGGAACGCGGAGAAACGTCGCAATTCGTGCGTACCACTGGCCGAATAGATATGCATCCGAGATAATGAAGTCGGGGCGCTGCTCGATCAGGGCACTCTTCAATCGCTCGGCTGACTGCCCGATTGCCCGGAATACATGCGGCGCCTGGAATAGATTTAGATGAACATACGCTGAGAAAGAGTTAAAAAATATTGACCTGGCAAAAATACTAGCAAGGATCTTCTTTCCTTCTGCTAGTTGCGCACCCTCGAGCAGCATATATTCAAAACTAAAGCGGTTCATCAATACCGAGCATTCTTCGGGCACATAGCATTTTATTTTGAAACCGGCGCCCGAAAGAGCGTCGGCGATCTTTAGAAGAGGCTGTACATGCCCGAAATCCGGCAGAAAGCACAGGATTGCTATCGATCTCGCGCGCGGCTGCGATTCAGTCAACTCGTTCACCATCTCGCCTAGTCAGATCTGCAAGCATGCGCCGGACGGACAAGCGACCTCGGGACAATGGCCGACGCGAAATCGCCGAGGTCGAATGCGAAAGCCATCGACAGCCGAATCGACATGAATTCTCTTACATTTCTCTGTCGGGAAGGCGCCGGGGAATTCAAATTTCGCAGGCCTTGGAGCACTCCCGAGACGGATAGACACCGGGAGGTTTGCCGCGCAACGCTCGGGTACGTGCATTGATGATTTGCACCTGATAGAGAACTCAAGATCGTTGGTTGATCATGATCACGATCCCGTTGTCAGCCATGATCATGGTCGGCATGATTGGGCCGGAATGGAGAATATAATGAACCTTCGGCTCAAGGTTATACTTCCCCTGCCCTATAATGGTCGAGGGCCGGGATATACATGCGGCGTTTTGCTCAACAAGATGATCGCGGAGGGGGACGATATTACGATTTTCCTTCCGAGCGCCCGGATCGCTCTGCACCCAGCGATCAAGGTGGTCGAATCCCTGCCGATCAAGAGCCGATTGTTGCCCTTCAGGTTGCTCGGACCTTACGCAATCCGACGATCGGAGGCGATGACGGTCTCGGCTGTCCGACGGTCCGCGGGCGCGCCGCAATGCGTCTACCTGTGGCCCAACACCTCGATCAGCGCCACGCGCGCCCTGAAAGCGGCCGACTGCATAGTGGTTCGAGAGATGATCAATTGCCATCGGGGAATGGCGAAGCCCATTCTCGACGACGCTTATGAGAAGATCGGCGTCCGGCCGAACCATACGATTACCGATGCGTCGATCCGGCAAGAAAACGAGGTGCTTTCGTTAGTGGACTTTGCCTTTTGTCCGAATGCGAATGTCGAGGCCAGTCTCCTGCAGAATGGCAGCCCGGCATCGAAGATACTGCCGACCAGCTATGGCTGGGATCCCGCCCGGATCTTGGGTGAACACCGTTCCCTGGCGCCCGCCGAAGGACCGACATTCCTGTTCGTTGGGCTGATTTGCGTGCGCAAGGGTGCCCATCTTTTATTGCAATACTGGGCACGGAGCGGAATTCGCGGGCGCCTGGTGCTTGCGGGGAACATGGAGCCGATAATCGCGCAAAAATACAGCGACGTGCTGAACAGGCCAGATGTAACTGTACTGCCGCACGAAAAGGATATCGGGGCATTGTACCGATCCGCCGATGTTTTCGTGTTCCCTTCCCTCGAGGAAGGCGGGCCGCAGGTGACCTATGAGGCCTGTGGCTCGGGACTGCCTGCGATCGTGTCGCCCATGGGGGCCGGCCGAATCGTCAAGGACGGCGTCGCCGGCTACGTCGTCGATCCCTACGACGCGGACGCCTGGATAGCTGCTCTGCGCGCTCTGGCCGGTTCGGCGGAACTACGGCGCAGCATGGGCGAGGCTGGCCGGTTGGCCGCCAAGAATTTCGTCTGGGAAGAGGTCGCGACGGGTCGTCGTCGCCAGATGTTGCAATGTCTCTCGGCGCGCAACGCGCGCGATAGCGACAAAGTCGCGCCGATTGGCGCTGCCTCGAGGTGAGTATCGGGCATATGGAGAAGGCGGCCGGGCGGTGCTCCACGCGCGTCGCGGGCGGAATCTTGGCGGCAGGGCAGGGAGCTGCCGCGGCGCCGACGAATCCGCAATGATGGGCGGCGCGCGGCGCCGATCGGGACGATGCGCGGCTGGTTGACGGGGTTGCTCTGCATAGGTTTTGTCGCCGCCTGTCTGGTTGCGATCGTCGCCAGCGTGGCCGCGATCGAAATGTATAAGCGAGCGAAGATCAGCCTTCTTCGACCAGTCGCGACCACGATCTTTGCGGCCGAAAACCGCCGTGTGCCGCGGCATACGCACGAAGCCGGCGGCCCCCTGCGGATCGTCCTCATTGGCGATTCCCGGGTCGCCCACTGGCCCTCTTTCGGCGCCGCGCTCAATTGGCAAGTGCTGAATCGCGGCGTTGCCGGGGAAACCGTCGCCCAGCTGGCCTATCGGTTCGAGCAAGATGCCCTCGATCTCGATCCCGATATCATTGTTCTTCAGAGCGGCGGCAATGATCTTATCGCCGCGTCGCTGCTGCGCGCCGGCGAAGCGCAGGCGGTCGTCGACGAGACCGGCCACCTGCTGCAGGACTTAGCCGAAAAAGCCGCTCGGCGCGGAATCAGCGTCATTTTGACTACTATCATACCGCCGGCAAAGCCCAGCCTGCTCAGGCGCGTGGTGTGGAACGATGCCGTTCGCTCTTACGTCATCGAGCTGAACGCGAAGCTCGCCGCATGGTCTGCACCGGAGAGAGTTGTCGTGCTCGATCTCACGCCGATCGTCGGGAGGGAGAGCCTCCTTCCGGCCTTCCGACTCGACACGGTGCATTTGAACGAGCAAGCCTATGCGGCGCTATCCGCAAGGCTGGCAGACGAGATCGCCGCGATCGTCGAAGCCCGGCACCCATCGCAGTCCCCGTCGAATTAAGGACGGCCGAACGCGCCTCTCGGGATCAGTCGGCTTGCGCCGCTTCGGTGGTCGGCAGGCGAGGATCGCGATCCCACCTCACTCGATATCAGCTTCGCGCGAATGAGGTCCGCGGCTCACCGCGCTCACCGCGCACGCCGGCCCACCAACCGCGCAGCGCGACGACGAAATTTCGGAACGCGCCCTCTGTCATGTATTGAGCCGTAAGAGCGAGCGCCACGAGCGCGATCGCGGGGAACACGCGCGGGTAAAAGCGCTGCGTGAACAATATTTTGTTGCGCTCGATGAGATAGACCGACAGGGGTGATGTACCGGCCCGCGTACGGTGAGAGCCGATGGCCGTGCCCTGCTGATGGTAGACGACGCTTGCATGAGCGTAGCCGAGCTGAAACGCGCCGCGCCGATGGCACCAATCGACTTCCTCGTTGTAAAGGAAATAGCCCTCTTCCATCGGGCCCACGGTCTCGATGAAGCGGCGCGTGACGAACATCGAGGCGCCGACGACATAGGTCATCTCGCGCTCGATCGCCTCGACGTCAGGCACGGCATCGGCCGGCGCGGCGCGGCCGATGTTGTAGCCCCGAGCGATCCATTTCCGCCAGCGACCGCCATAGAGTTGAACACGTCCAGTCTCCTTCAGCAGCAGCCGACTGCCGACGATGCCGTAGGCGCCCCGCGCGCCGTATTCGATCAGGGCAGCGAGCGCCTCCGGCGCCGGCTCAGTGTCGGGATTGAGCACCCAGACGGCGTCCCAATCGTCGCGCGGCGTGAGAAGGCGCAAACATAGGTTGATGGCGCCGGCATAGCCGAGATTGCCTGATGCCTCATGCAGAAATATCGGCAGCCCCGTTGTCGGCAAGGCAGCCTCGGTCGTCTGCAGGATGCTCGGAGCGTTCGGTTCGACGCCTGCTTTGCCGTCGGCTTTCGTGCTCGGTCCTTGAGCGTTGGGCAATATGGCAACAAGGCGCCGGTAGGCCTCGCGACCGCCGTTCTCGCAGATGTGGACGGTGAAGGCGGCATGGGTTTGCCGATCCAAATAGGTAAGGCAGTTGGAGATGTCGGCGGCGTTGCGGAACCCGACGATGATGATCGCGACTCTCAAGATGGTCTCCTGCGCAGCGTAGCGAGGCGCCGGAGACCGCCGCCGCCAATCCGCGGTCTGGCTCGCGACACGCCATTCCTCGCGAGAGCTAACGCCGCGAGCGTCTCGGCCGAGGGCCGGAAGATGGCATCGCGGTTCTTCCGAGCAAGGGCACGAAGCTCATCCTTGTCAAGCGTCCACCAGGATGAGGCCTCGATTGCCGCAACGACGTCCGGCGGGAAGCGGTAGCGCATAATCTTCGCCGGCACGCCGGCAACGACCGCATAGCGCGGTACGTCGTGCGTGACCACCGAGCCGGCGCCAATCACCGCGCCGCGGCCGATATGCTGGCAGCTCGTCGCGACGATCGCATGATGGCCAATCCACACATCGTCCTCGATGACCTTGAGCCGGGTATCGAGGACATTCTCCGAGATTACGCCGGCATCGGGCGCGTAGAAAAATGGGTGGGTCGACAAACTGCCGAGCGGATGATTGGTGTCAACCAGCCGCGCGGTTGCCGCGAACGAGCAATAGCGGCCGATCGTCGTGCCCGGTGGCACTCGCCAGCGATCGAAACAACCGTAGCTGTAAAGCCCGATCTCGATGCCGTAGCGCTTGCGAAAATGGCGGCGCAGGGCGAGGCTTTCGAACTGATTGCGGAGCAGCAACCGCAAGCGAATTTTCTCGATAAGCGATTCTATGATCCGCATCGATCTTCCGAGGCGCCTTGGTCGAGGTTTTCCTGGCCACCATGAGCGGCGGGGTTCAACTCGGGCGGCAGTCTATTCGCCGGACAATGCACTGACAATCGAGCATTGCATATCGTAACCGGTTGGCCCGCAGCACCCTTCCCTTGCGGCCGATTGCCCGATAGAAGATTTGCCAGTCGCTGGGATCGCCATGCCGCTGCGTACTGCGCCAGTGACGCGTGCTCGAACGGAGAGCTTCTTCATGTCGATCCGGGGATCAGTCGTCATTCCCCATTTCAACGATCTGGACAATCTGCGGACGTGCCTGGCACTTCTCGCCAATCAATCCTATCCGCGCGATTCGTACGAAATCGTTGTCGCGGACAACAATTCTGCCGTCGGCATAGAGGCCGTGCGCGCTGCTGCGGGCCCGACGGTAATCGTCGTTCCGGCTCCTGAGCAAGGTGCGGCCGCCGCCCGCAATGCCGGCGCCGCGGCCGCGCGCGCCGAGATACTGGCGTTCATCGATTCGGATTGCAGACCTTCACCGGACTGGCTCGCCGAAGGGCTGGCCGCAATGGCTGCCGCCGACGTCGTCGGTGGTTGCGTGCGCGTTGTTGCCGAAATAGAGGGACAGTTACAGCCGGTCGAAGCTTTCGAGGCAGTCTTTGCCTTCAATAACGAGGCGTATATCAAGAAGAAGAGTTTCTCGGTTACGGCCAACCTTTTTGTCCGCCGGTCCGTGTTTGATGAGGTGGGCGGCTTTCGCGCCGGCGTCTCCGAGGATGTCGAATGGTGCTTGAGAGCCGCTGCTGCAGGGTATCCGGTGCGTTATGCGCCGCGCGTGATCGTTGACCATCCTGCCCGCCGGTCGTGGAGCGAATTGGTCACGAAGTGGCGGCGTTTGACCCGCGAGGCCTATCTTTTGATGCGCGAGCGGCGCCTCGGTCGGTTGAAATGGCTGCTGCGATGCTGGGCTGTTCTCTTGTCGTCGTTCTTCGACATGTTTACCGTGCTGTCATCGCGCAAGTTGCGCGGTATCGGGAATCGGCTGAGGGTAGTCAGTATCTTGTTTCGCATTCGGTTCTATCGGTTCATCGAATCGCACCGCGTCGCCTGGAAGATGCGCTGACCGTTGCCGTGGGGCCTGATGCCGATATCGACCGACCGCTCACCGAGCTTCGCAATCCGCTAAGGACCTTACGATGGAAATAACCACGACCTTGCTCGACGACGTGCTGCTCCTTGCGCCCAAACGCTACAGCGATGCGCGCGGTTTTTTCTCTGAAACCTTCAGCAAACGCAGCTACGCGGAATTTGGTATCGTCAACGAATTCGTGCAGGACAATCACTCGCTGTCGCGCCAGCACGGCGTCGTGCGGGGCCTGCATTTCCAGGCGCCGCCGCACGCCCAAGCCAAGCTCTTGCGCGTGCTTCACGGCGCGATCGTCGATGTCGTTGTCGATATTCGCGTCGGTTCGCCGACCTATGGCAAGTTCGCAATGGCCGAGATGAGTGCCGAAAACTGGAGCCAGATCTATATTCCGCCAGGCTTCGCGCACGGTTTCTGTACCCTCAAACCCGACACTGAGATTCTCTACAAGGTCGACAATTACTATGCGCCGACCCACGACCACGGGCTGTGCTGGAATGATCCGGCGGTCGGCATCACGTGGCCTGTCGACGAGGCGGCCGCCATCCTCTCCGAGCGTGATCAGGCGCATCCATTGCTCGCCGACCTGCCGCCATATTTCAACTATGCGGAAACCCGCCGGAGCGCAGTGTCCGGCGGCAAATTCGCCCGCTAGGGTCTGGGGCCGGAGCGAGCCGCGCTAGGTTGCTCGATCAGACCTGCGTGCGCGCCGGCCCGACACCAATGGCGGCGGGAGATCCGAACAGCGTCGCATAGGCCGCAAGGAGGTTCGGTACCTCATGCTGCCAGGAGAGTTTGGCCTCGATGCGCTCGCGGCCGCAATCGCCCATTTGCTTGCGGGCAAGCGGATCGTCGAGCAGCTGCAGGACCTTCTCGGCCATATCGACGGCGTTGTTCTGCTCTGCATAGAGCGCTGCGTCCTGGGCGGAAAAGCGGCCTTCAACGAGATCGAATTGCACGATCGGTTTGCCGACGGCCATGTATTCCATGATCTTGTTCATCGTGAGCTTGTCGTTGAACTCGTTCCAGGGGTCCGGGCCGACGCACACATCGGCGGTGTTGAGATAGGGCACGAAGACATCGGCATTCGCCCAGCCGGTGAAAGTGACATATTCTGCAACGCCGAGCTTCACCGCCAGCTCCTTTAGGCTGGCGAGCTCTGGGCCGTCGCCCAGCAGGACGAAATGAACATCGCTGCGACCGCGAGCATGCACGATGTGGTGAGCCGCGTGCAGAACGTAGTCGACGCCGTCCTGGCTGTTCATCACGCCCATATAGGCGACGAGCCATTTCCGGCCGTGCTTAAGATCCGGTTGCGGCGGGACTACCCTCAACGTGCTTAGATCGGGACCCGAGCGGACGATGAATACGCGGTCGGGATGCATGCCGCCGCGCTTGATTGCAATCTCGCGAAAGGAATAGTTGGTGGCGATCGACATATCGGCCGTTCGATATGTCCAACGCTCGAGTTGCAGCATGATCCGGTGAAAGAAGCCCTTGTTCCCGAACTTCAGGGCAAACAGCTCCGGCGAAAGGTCATGATGGTCGAAGACGAATTTCTTCTTGAAGAACAGTTTGAAGAAGCCACCGACCAGGAAGATCAAATCGGGCGGATTGCAGGCGTGGATGACATCAAAGCCTCGCGTCAACAAGACGCGCCAGGCGAGAACGAATTCCCAGAACAAGGCCGCCATATACTCGAGTGGGTAGCCAATCGCGCCGCGCGCCTCCAAGGGAAGCGGATGGCGATGGACGTGAATCCCCTCGATCACCTCGTAACGCGACTCGTAACCCTTGCCGATCGGACAGATCACCGAGACGATGTAACCGGCTGCGCGCAGCGTGGTCGCCTCCTTCCAGACGCGGCGGTCATAGGGAACGGGCAGATTCTCGACAATGATGAGGATCTTATGCGGGGATTTCATTCCATGCGCACTCAGGACCATCGGCGTTC
>Ga0137379_10001467_pt1 | contig 21639 bp, 21 predicted proteins | sample SagtaG_18_FD_104812 | JGI IMG/M metagenome (GOLD analysis project Ga0137379, IMG submission 104812) | Vadose zone soil microbial communities from Sagehorn Ranch, Mendocino, California, USA - Sage2_L_80_16 metaG | ecosystem: Environmental > Terrestrial > Soil > Vadose zone | place: USA...
CGCCGCTTCTCTGCAACCGAACGAAATCTGCGAACCCGGCGTTCCGCTCCTTCTGCCTCAACCATGATCAAATGGTCACGCTCATGCCCGACATGGCACCAGAGGGGAACTTCGAACGCTTACGATGGCGCGGCTGTATGGGCAGTTTCTGTCGCGCCGTCAACGCACTTGCCATGAAAGATGCGCCCGCAATTGCGACCATGAGCAGGAGGGCTGGTAACAGGTAGAGCACCGTTTCAAAGCGCGCGTCGAGAATGTAAGGGAGAGTACCCAGAACCCTGCCTGCAACCAACCAGACAGTGCCGACTGTCAGTCCAATGAATCCGATGGAGAGGAACACTACACCGATAACAAGCAGAGCCTGACGGGTCATCGGGTCACCCTTGAGAAATGCCGCTTGCGGCACAACTCGCATCGGCATTTCTGCTGTTCCGAAGAGATTATGGACCCGTTCGAGGGGGTTTTCAAGGGATGGGGGCGTGTGTTTCGATGCGCTGAAACCTAATCGCCATGCGCGGGCGAAAACGAAGAAGGTCGAAAGCCGGGTGCGAAAAACAGGAGCAGATCCTTCGCTCCGCTTCAGGATGACACGGGGCATTTTTGGGGTTCGTGCTTTCCCACCCTAAACGCAAAATGCGCGTTTAGGATGGGGCACCCGGCGATGTTTAAAGTGCCTCTTGAGTAGCTCAGTTCTGAATCAGCCGAACGAGAGTGCCATCCGGGTCCACAATGGCCGCCATCCGGGCGCCCCAGTATTGAACCTTGGGCGGACTAAGCCTCGGCTGTCCTGTGGACCGCTCGGGAATTCCGACATCTTTGCAGATCGCATAAAAGACGTCGAGGTCGTCGAGACGAAGACAACAGGCAAATGAGCTGGTCAATGGGTCTAGATCGGGGTACGGAAAGAACTCCAGCGTCAAACTGCCACGTTTCAGAATCATCCAGCCCTTGTCGCGCCAACTTTCAGCAAATCCAAGGGCTGAGTAGAATTGCGACGTCTTTTCGAAATCCCGCGAAGGCAGATTGGGTGTCGCTGTGTCACTCATGATAGCCCCCTGACCACTGACCACTGTTTACTTATTCGTCAACGCTTCTACGCCGGGAAGCTTTTTGCCCTCGAGGAATTCGAGGCTGGCGCCGCCGCCGGTGGAGATGTGGGTGACCTGGTCGGCATAGCCTGCCTTGTTGATGGCGGAGACAGAATCGCCGCCGCCGATGATGGAGATTGCTGCCTTGTTGGCCGCGACCGCCTTGGCGATGGCGTTGGTGCCGACGGCGAAGCGGGGAAACTCGAAGACGCCGGCGGGTCCATTCCACACGATGGTGCGGGCGGTGGAGACGATTTCTTCAATGGCCGCGATGGACTTGGGGCCGATATCGAGGCCTTGCCAGTCGGGCGGGAAGTTCACCGAAGTATCCCAGGGTTGAGTCTTGGCGTCGGGTGTGAAACTGTCGGCGAGGATGTTGTCGACGGGGAGCAGCAGGTTGACACCCTTTGCCTTGGCCTTGTCGAGCGCGGCTTTGGCCATGTCGATCTTGTCTTCTTCAACGAGTGACTTGCCAGTGGTGACACCGAGTGCGCGCTGGAAGGTGTAGGCCATGCCGCCGACGATGACCAGCGTGTCAACCTTGTCGAGCAGGTTGTCGATGACGTCGATCTTGCCGGAGATCTTGGAGCCGCCGATGATGGCCACGAAGGGCTTCTCGGGAGATTCAAGCGCCTTGCCGAGGTAGGTGATTTCCTTTTCCATGAGCAGACCGGCAACGGCGGGCTTGAGGTCGTGGGTGATGCCTTCGGTGGAGGCGTGGGCGCGATGCGCGGAACCGAATGCGTCGTTTACGTAGACCTCGGCCAACGAAGCCAGCGCTTTTGAGAATGCCGGATCGTTGGCTTCTTCTTCGGCGTGGTAGCGAAGATTCTCGAGCAGGAGAACCTGGCCCGACTCGAGCTGGCGCGCCATCTCTTCGGCAATTTCGCCAACGCAATCGGGAGCGAATGCGACGTTGACGCTTTCGCCGAGTTCGTGGTCGAGAAGAGTGCGCAGACGGTCAACGACTGGGCGCAGGGAATATTTCGGATTCGGCTTGCCTTTGGGACGACCAAGGTGCGAGGCCAGAATGACTTTGGCGCGATGTGCCAGCGCGTATTTGATCGTGGGCAGCGTGGCAACGATGCGGGTGTCGTCGGTGATGGTCGCGCCGTCTTCAGTGAGCGGCACGTTGAAATCGACGCGGATGAAGACGCGCTTGTTTGCTAATTCGATGTCGCGAATGGAGAGCTTGGGCATGGAGCGAAAACCTTTCTAAGAGGCTCGGGACTTAGGGACTAGGGACTGGGGGCTTCGATTACGGCGTCGAATTCGATCTCGATGCGCCACGCGGGGTTGAGCAGGGCTGCAACCACGACCATGGTCGCGGCGGGACGGATATCCGCGAAGAACTCGCCGTGCACGCGGCCGGCCGCTTCCCAATCCTCTACGTGGGTGAGATACATGCGGGTGCGGACTACGTCCTGGAAAGTTGCGCCGGCTTCGGCGAGAGCCTTTTGGGCAATGGCGAAGATGCGGCGGGTCTGGCCTGCAGCGTCTTCGTTGTCGGCGCCGACTGGACCAGTGCCGGCGAGGTGAACCTGGTTGCCCACGCGTACGGCGCGGGAGAAACCGATGATGGGCTCGTAGGGAGAACCGCCGCTGATGTTTTTTCGCATAGTTTTGCAGGGTGGGGTGCGTGATTTCCCACCCATGCCGCGACGGAACTGCGTCATGGATGGGGCACCCGGAGTTCCGCATGTCGTTAAAGTTTGTGCGATCCCACCCTAGACGCAGACTGCGCGTCTAGGATGGGGCACCCAGGCACCCAGGAAAAGTGTTTTGGGTTAGAGGCCCTTTTTGGCCAGGAAGCTGCAGAGATCGACAACACGGTTGGAGTAACCCCATTCGTTGTCATACCAGCTCAGCACCTTGACGCTGTTGCCGACGATCTTGGTCAATGGCGCGTCAACGATGGAAGAGAGCGCGTTGCCCTTGAAGTCGGAGCTGACGAGGAGGTTGGAATCGACACCGAGGATGCCCTTCAGTTCGCCGTCGGCCGCGGTCTTGAAGGCGGCATTCAGAGCTTCGACGGTGATGGGCTTCTCGGCGATGAAGGTCAAGTCGACGATGGAGACGTTGGGGGTTGGGACGCGAATCGCAAAGCCGTCGAGCTTGCCGGCGGTTTCAGGAATCACCAGCTTGAGGGCCTTGGCGGCGCCGGTGGAGCTGGGAATCATGCTGAGGGCGGCAGCGCGGGCGCGGCGCAGGTCCTTGTGCGGGAAGTCGAGGATGACCTGATCGTTGGTGTAGCTATGAATCGTGGTCATGATGCCGGATACGAGGCCGCATGTTTCAAGAACAACCTTGACGACGGGCGCCAGGCAGTTGGTCGTGCAACTGGCGTTGGAGATGATGTTGTGCTTGGCCGGATCGTATTTCTTCTCGTTGACGCCGAGAACCAGGGTGATGTCTTCATTGGAGGCGGGGGCTGAGATGATGACCTTTTTCACAGTCGTGCCCAGGTGAGCCTTGGCCTTTGCGCCGTCGGTAAAGTGGCCGGTGGATTCGATGACGATCTGAGCGCCGACTGAAGCCCAGTCCAGCTTGGCAGGATCGCGCTCGGCCCAGACCTTGATCTTTTTGCCATCGACGGAGATGAAGTCGTCGCCGGCAAAAATCTCGTTTTTCAAGTTGCCAAGAATTGAATCGTACTTGAGCAGATGGGCGAGCGTTGCCGGGCTGGTCAAGTCGTTAACAGCGACAAAATCAATCTCGGGTTGCCCGAGCGCAGCGCGCAAAACGTTGCGGCCAATGCGGCCGAAGCCGTTGATGCCAACCTTTACTGCCATGTGTATTCTCCTTCGTTATGGGTGAAGCTTAAGATTTGAGTAACGATATTCGGCGGCTACAGCGGTTTCGCAGTTACCGCGGGACGGCTCTAAAAACGCCCAGCAGGCAATTCCACCAAACCCATGATGCTAACACTGTTGTCAACGGGAACCAAATGAATGCTCGACAAATGCGGCGCCCGCTCCAAAAACCGCTCTACGCTAGTTTGCGGTTCCGGATACAGGACTGTATGTGACGGTGTGCACACGATTTGCAGCGGGGTAAGCAAGTGTGTTATCCCGGTATCAAAGCAAAGGTGCTGAAACAGGCATGAGAAGACGTTCCAGACGTACAGCGAATACCTCAGAATCCACAGGCAAAATCGGCCAGGAACTTCCATCCAATCAACCTCGCCCGCTAGTGCCGCTCTATCCTGACGAAGCTCCCGCCAGCCAAGCTCGCGGCCCCAAACCCCCGGCGGCGGTGCAAGAACCTCGCTCGGCGAAGCCCGCACCGCAGCAGCGGCAAAATGCCACTCGCGAACAGTTTTCAAGGCAAGAATTTAATGAGCCTGCGGAATCCGGACGCCTCGAGGTAGAGACTCAGCCTGAGTTGCCTTCCGTGCCACCGCCAGAGGCCGAGGCGGCTTCGCGCTCGCCGCAGGCACCTAAGGGCTATGTCGTGCTTGCGATTGGCATGCCGGGTTCGGGAAAGACGACATGGTTTCGTCGCCGTGGCGTGACGCCTCTGTCGAGCGACCTGCTGCGCAATATCCTTTTCGATGATGTAGAGGAGCAGCGCTATCAGGGGCTTGTCTTTTCAACGCTGCGGTCGTTGCTGCGGGCCAGGCTGATTGCCCGCATGCCGTGGAACTATGTGGACGCGACGAACTTGTCGGTTCACGAGCGCCGGCAGTGGATCAAGATGGCTAAAAGCTTTGGGTATGAAGTGCAAGCCGTCTTTTTTGATGTTCCACTCGAGGTTTGCCTTGAGCGCAATCGCCAGCGCGACCGTTCGGTGAGCGAAGATGTGATGCGGAAGATGGCCGAAAAGCTCAAGGCGCCGATGTTTGAAGAGGGGTTCGCGAAGATCACTGTGGTTAGGGTGAAGAGCGCGAGCTGATCGCTTGAAAAATCCTTGCCTGTGACGGAGAAAGTAGCGATGCGGCTCCTATTAAGAAGCGCGATTCTTACGGTGGCCATCGGTGCATTGACCCTTTCGAGTTACGGTCGTGGAAATCCTGTGCCTGATGAGGCTACCGCAATCCGCGTCGCCGAGAAAGTTCTGATTCCGATATATGGTAAGAAGCAAATCGAATCGGAGCGGCCATTTACCGCGAAGCTCGTAGGAAATGTGTGGGAAGTATGGGGATATTTACCTCCCACGATGGACGGTGGAGTTGCCGAAGTACGGATCGACAAACGAAATGGCCGAATCCTGAAAATTAGCCATGGAAAGTGAATTACAGATTCGTAGAGAAGCGAGGACCTTCCCATGAGCACTTCCCCTGCTTCCGCTCCTTATGTCGAGCCGTGGTTGCGTGGTACGCATGCCGAGGTGCCGGCAGTGGGACGCGCTGTGCTGCATGCGTTCGACCTGGCGCTCGATGACCTGACAAAGTGGACTGAGGGGCTGACGGATGCAGAGGTCCATGCGGGACCGCTTGGGCTGCCTTCGGTGGCGTTTCATCTGCGCCATATTGCGCGGTCGACGGACCGGCTGCTGACGTATGCAGAGGGCGGAAGGATTTCGGCGGATCAGGTGGCGCTGATGAAGACCGAGCAAAGCGGGCCCGACGGTCGCGAGCCGGAGACGCTGGCGGAATTGCTGGCTGAGGTTGAGACGTCGTTCAGCAATGCGGCGGATCGAGTGCGCGTATTGGCGACTGCGGATTTCAATATTTTTCGAGGCGTGGGTCGCATGCAGTTGCCGACTTCGATTGGTGGCGCGCTCATCCACGTGGCCGATCACACGCAGAGGCATGTGGGGCAGGTGGTGACCACGGCAAAGGTGCTGAAGGCGCTGCGGGGTTAGTGCTGGGATGATTCGTGTTCGCGCAAATTTTCTCAGGTGCGAAAGCCCATCCTCATTTTGTCTAGTCTGATGTACGGGCTGATGCCCGTACCCTCCATTCGAGCGAGATTTTGTCTTCCTGATTCCTTGTCACTGCGAGCGTGAACGCGTCAGGGTATACTTGCGCGCATCCTGAGAAACTAGAGAGAACGCGTATGCAAGATTTGCAACCCCGCTTTGTGCCACTAGCCGCCAAGACGGTGGTGTGCCACACAATTACTTACTTCCTGATGGGTGCGCTGGCGTATCGGTTTTTGCACTACGCCGATTCCATCAACAGCGCAAACTCGGGAATGCAGCCGACGACCAGTTCCTGGGTGTTGTTCGGTGCGCCGTTGCAGGTGTTTCGCGGAGTGCTCTTCGCATCGGTCTTCTTTCCGTTGCGAAGTTTGCTCTTCGGCCGTAAGAACGGGTGGCTGCTGATGGCCTGGATCCTAGTCGGGGTCGGGATTCTGGGGACGTTCGCCGCGCCCGCAGGATCGCTGGAAGGCTTCATCTACACCATGACGCCCGCGTGGATACAGTTTCGCGGCTACCTTGAGGTCGTGACTCAGGCTGTGCTCCTGTCGGCGCTGCTCTGCTTCTGGGTCAACCACCCGGAGAAGAAGTGGCTGACCTGGACCCTCTCCATTGTTTATGCTGTGGCGATCGCATTGCCGATCATGGGGACGCTGGCGCAGCATGCGGTGAAGAAGTAGTGCTTGTTTGGTGAATTAACGAGACGGGTTGGAGCGACGGGAAAGCACCCTTCAGGGGCTAAAGCCCACCTTCATTTTTCGCGGCAATTTCGGCACGAAGTCGTGCCCTGACACGAGGCTATTCGAATTCTATTCACCAGACGCGGCTTGATGGACTGGCAGAACCAGGTCCTGGCGACTATTCGTCGCTGACGAGTGTCTCGACGATGTGGCCCATCTTTTCCTGCTTGGTGCGGACGTACCGCTCGAAGGTTTCCTGCGACTCGACTTCGGCAGAGATGCGCTCGACTACCGAGATGCCCGCAGACTCGAGCGCCGCGACCTTGTCGGGATTGTTGGTCATCAGCTTGACCTGCGAAACACCGAGCAGCTTCAGCACTTCCGCAGGCAACTCGTATTCGCGGCAGTCGGCGGCGAAACCGAGTTCAACATTGGCCTCGACCGTGTCCATGCCTTGATCCTGCAATTCATAGGCCTGGAGTTTTGCCATGAGGCCGATGCCGCGTCCCTCTTGTTGTTCATAGATCAGAATGCCGGCGCCCTCGCCTGCAATCTTGCTCAAGGCCATTTCTAATTGCAGGCGACAATCGCAACGCAGCGAGCCGAAGACATCCCCGGTCAAGCACTGCGAATGAATGCGGACGAGCGGGGGCGCGGCGTGAATGTCCCCCATCACGAGCGCGACCAGGCCCTCGACCTCACCGGCTTGCGATCCGGTGCCGGCGGACTGCGCCGCAGCGCCAGCCAGCGGCGCCGGCGGAGTTCCCTCAAAGCCGAGGATGCGGAAAGCTCCCCAACGAGTCGGAAAATCCGCTTCGGCGACTTTCTTCACGCTTTCAAATCCCATGCGCTCATTTTACGTTGCGCACGCAGCGAGGGCTGCGCCAACCGTCACAACACATGAGACAGGCCCCCGAAACACCTCGCAAGCTCTTGAAGATTAACTGCTTGGGGAACGCTCCGGGGCGCGATACATTGGTGGGGTGACGGACAGGCTCATTCTGATCAACCTGCTGGTCAAGCTGGGGGTGGTTGCCTCGGTGGCCAGCGTACTGGCGCGCGGCAGCACGTTTCGGCGGCTGTTCTTCGCCGAGCACCGTCGTCCAAGCCAGACGTTTGCTCTTCTGGCATTTTTTCTGGTGCCGTTGACTCTGGGTGTGTGGGTCCGGACCTCGGTGCCGAATTTTCTGGCCGCCGACATCTCTTTCGAGACGATCATTCTGCTCGGTCTTCTGGTCGGGCCGGCGTGGGCTGTGCTCGGCGGAATCGTATTGTCGCTGCCCGCTCTGCACCATGCTGAATACCTGGCCCTGCCTTTCAATGCTCTTCTCGCACTGCTTGCCGGAGTACTCGGGCGGTTTGTCGAACCGGAGGAGATCTGGTCGTTCACGCCATTCATCGATCTGAGTCTCTATCGTTGGGTGCGCCGCATTGTGCGCAAGCCGCGTGTCGACCGCCAATTTCTGATGTTGTTTTTGATTGTGGCTGCCGAAGTTTGCCGCGATTGGCTGGCTCACGAGTTTCCACACCGGTTGTTTGCGCTGCTCGCGAGCGTTCCATGGTTGCAGGTGCTGGTGTGGCTCAGCGCGCCGATCGTGGTAGGCATCGCGATCAAGGTGTGGAACGCGCTGCGCATTGAGTTGAAGCTCGAAGAACAGAAGCGGCTGCTACTCGAAGCGCGCCTCGACGCACTGCAGCGGCAGATCAATCCGCACTTCCTCTTCAACACGCTCAATTCGATCGCGTCGCTTGTGCGCATCAAGCCGGAACTCGCTCGCGAGATGACGGTGAAGCTGGCCAACATCTTGCGTGCACTCCTCAAGGATCACGACACCTACGTTCCCCTTAGCGACGAGCTCAGTTTTACCGACGACTACCTGGATATCGAGGTCGTGCGCTTTGGAGCGGACAAACTTCGCGTAGAAAAAGAGATTGATCCGCGGACGCTGGGGGTGATGGTGCCCAGCATTCTCTTGCAACCGCTCATTGAGAACAGCATCAAGCATGGACTCGAGCCGCGCATTCATGGTGGCACGGTGACGCTGCGCAGTCGGCTCAGTGGAGACCGCGTGTTGATCGAAGTGGCTGACGACGGCGTGGGCATGGGCGAACGGGCGGGCACGGGCCTGCGCAGCAGTGGCGCGGGAATCGGCATGAAGAATGTCCAAGAGCGGCTCGAGGTGCTCTATGGCGCGCAGGCGAGCTTCTCTGTGGTCAGCAATCCCGGACGCGGCACGCTGGTGTCGATCGAGATTCCCGCCACCCTGCCCGATGCGCCGTGAGGTAATTGTGGACTGCGATTCGCAATTCAAAGAAGGCAATGCACAGGCATGCGCTGTATGCTCACATCATGGTGCGGTTCACGGTGCTGGCTTCGGGATCAAAAGGCAACTCCACAGTTGTCTCCGGCGGCCACACCCGCATCCTCGTCGATGCCGGACTGAGTTGCCGTGAACTGTTCCTGCGCATGCGGCTGGCCGGAGAGGATCCCGCGACGCTGGACGCGATCGTCATTACCCACGAGCATTCGGACCATGTCGGCGGTCTCGCTGTCACGGCGCGCAAGCTTGGCATTCCCGTTTACTTCACCGAGGGAACTCACCGCGCCTGGATGCGCTGGCTCGCACCCCGTCGCCAGATGACGTATGCCCAGTGGCTTGAGCAGTGCCGCCAACAGGCGCTTGCACGTCAGGCTGAACTCGATGCATCCTCGGGAGACTGCGAGGCTGAGGAGTTGGAGATTTCAGCAGGCGCCGAGCCAGTGGCCGGGGAAGCCGCCAAGGCCGCCGATGCGCGGCAAGGGTCAGTGGCAACAATTCAGGCAGCAGTGACGGAACAGGAACCGTCCGCTCCGCAAAAGGACCCCACCTGGCTGCCATCGGTCGAATACTTCCAGGCTGGTCAGTCGTTCAAGATTGGCGACATCGCCGTCAGTCCCTTTACCATTCCGCACGACGCAGTGGACCCGGTCGGATTTGTCTTTCAATCCGAAGGGGTGCGAATGGCAGTTGCTACCGACCTGGGTTACATCCCACCGAATGTGAAGGCTCAGCTGAAGGGCGCGGACCTGCTGTTACTTGAATCGAATCATGACTTGGAGATGCTTCGCGACGGGCCGTATCCGTGGTCAGTCAAGCAGAGGGTGCTCTCCAGGGTGGGCCACCTTTCCAACGAGGCGGCGGCCACTTATCTCGAGACGGAGTATGACGGGCAAGCAGCCTACGTGGTATTGGGGCATCTCTCTGAAAGCAATAACCTCCCGGAGTTGGCCAGAATTACGGCGGAGCGGGCTCTGAATGGCCGGGCGAGCCTTTTGGCAAATCGGCTGTTGCTGGCGGCGCAGCATGAACCTTTGTCGCCTATATGTTTTTAGGCGAACTGGGTTACAATGATAAGAGGGCATAACTCTGTTACCAATGGGTTTGGCACGGAAACGCCGGGGCGGTTGTGGCCTGGTGTGGCTTGAATAAAACGGAACGCCGGTGAATCGTGCAGGGCCGGTGGTGCATCCAAAATTTCAAGAATTTCCGTTGCTACGGAAGCCGCGCTTAACCAAAGCGCTTGAGCCGATCCTTTGCAAAGTGAGTCTAAAACTTTATGGCAACAGCCCAATGTAATGATCGAGTTGTAGGCGCCATTTTAGCGAGCTGGAGATATGACATTTCAGGCATTTCGCCTGAGATGCGCAGGGATTATGAACACCATCTGGTGGAGTGCAGCCGCTGCCGCGCCCGACAGAAATTCCATCGCAGCCTCGACGTCACTTTAGTGGTCCTGACTTCACTTTCCGTGTTCTTCTCGTTATTTGCGCTCGCGGTGCTCAAGCACATCAAGCCGCTGGAGCATGTGGCCTTTAACGTTTTGGGCCTGGACACCTTCGACACCTATCACATGCTGGTTTCAGCAGCTATCGCCGGAGTCTGTTTCTCAGTGATTGCATTCGTATTGGTGCTGACGACGACGCCGGTACCGTCCTACCTGGGAGGAATTGCGGCGGAGCGCGCGAAGATTATTGAAGAGCATCTGCCAGCGGCGATCAAGTCGTTACGACCGCGATAAAGACATATCTGCAACGAAAGCCAAAAGGGTCTCCCAAGCAAGCGGGAGGCCCTTTTGATGTTCACACCGCAGTGTCGGTGGACATTTCCAATCCGGGGTTTAATGGGCCGAGGTTCGTTTCATGCCCTTGAGGAAGAGCGCCGGCGTCATTCCTCCGAACCGCATCAATATAGGACTCAACTACCCGGATCACATCTTGACGCATCATGCCTCCGCGCGCAGCCCCGACGATAGCAGTCGATGGCCGTGGCGATCAATGGATTTTGAGTCCAAACCAGAAAGACGCAGGCCGGCCTCTCCCTTTTAGTTCCTGCAATTCCGTGCAAGAGGAGACGCGCCAGCTTGCGTGGAAGTCTCTCCAGCCTGGTTCGAATCGGCGTTCGCACAACGTGCGATTTGTGGGGTGGTATAGCCGACGGAGGGAGTCCAACTGACCGTGTCGTATGAATTGTCGCCGGCGGCGCTAACTTCGAACCGGATCTGGTCGCCAGAGGCAACCGATACCCCATTGAGATCGGTGACGTAACCCTCCTGGTCGGTGCCGGCGATTCGCTGCTTGCCACTCGAAGCCGGCCAAATCCGCGTGACGTTTCTTTCCGAGACCAGGTTGATTACCGCATAGACTCCGTCTCCGCCGCCGGTATCGGATTTAAGAACACGTCCACGGATGCTTATGGTGCCGCCATGCGGGGCGGTCCAGACACGAGCGACGCCCCCGGTATTGCAACTCCCAGTGCAACTCGCCGGCGCGAGATTGAACGCGCTCACGTACTGAGCGGGGCTTACCTCCCAGGCGCCGTTGTAGTCAGCCGGGGAGTAGCGGGGCATGTTTGTCCATGTGGAATCAGATGGCTCGAACATGTACCGCCACTGGTTATTCCCCTGCACCGACGAGAACTGTTCAGCCGCGTAGTTGGCGGCGGACGAAAGTGAGAGATTGTTGGTGTTCACGATCGAGCCGATGTTCCGGCCAGCGAAGAATCTTCCGTTCGATTCGGAGTAGAGATTGTTCTTGATCGATCCCGTGGGCGTCGCATATCCACGGCCTTTGCATGCTTCCCAAATCGACGCTGCGCCGGGATGACGATTGCGCGCGTTGCCAATGAAGGTGTTGTCGCGAAAATCAAGTTCAGATGTATGGTCACCTTTGTGAATGTTCAATATCTCAATGCCGGCGCCGGCATGCCCCGCAAACAGGTTGGCATGCAGGCTCACCTGAGACTCGGACCATTCGAAGTCGATCCCTGTCTCATCGGGACTCTTGGATGCCGGTACGCCGAAGATGATGTTGTTAACGAAGGTCACATGGCTGACGCGGCCCAGGATGATCGCTGCAGTTCCAGTGGAGGTGTGGCAAGCGGCTTCGTCGTAGAGTACGGAGTTGAGGAGGGTGACGTTCATCATTCCCAACAGGCGCAGAGAATCGCTGCATCCGAGTCGTGCATGCTGATAAATCCTGGCGGCATGGCCGTTGTCGCTCGAAAGGAAAAGGCCGTTCAGTATCACGTTTTGAAAGGCGTTATGGCCATCCTGGTTGTCGATCGTATTGGTTTCGGCGTCGAAGGCGACGCTATCCACATTGCTGTTTCCCCGGATGTTACTGATCGAAACGCCTTTCAAGACATACTGGGAGCTGGTGAAAACAAGACTGGACGCGATGTTGAACAGGATGCCGGAAGAGAGGTTGATATTCAGGCTTGCCGCGAAGGGATCTTTTTCTTTGTGGGAGACGGGAAACTCGGTTGAATATCCGCCCCAGATCCCCTTGTTGTCATGGGCGTAAATGTTGTCGATCGAAATGCCATGGTTGAACAACTGGCTGTAGTGGAGCAGGATTCCGACGCTTGCCTGGCCGACCTCCAAATTGCTGATGTTCCAATAGCTGGGGTCGGTCAGCGCGATGCAGATGTCGTTGCTGGACTGGTTGCGAAGAATCCTGGGGCTGGCTCCGGCGCCATACGAACTCAAGGTAATCGGTTCAGTCGATGTGCCAGTGCCGGTGAGCGTCATTTCCTGATTCCAGGCGCCTCCACGCGCGAGGAGTATCTGATCGCCGGGGGAGAACCTTCCGATTTTGTTGATTGGCGCAAAGGTACACCATGGCTGATTGATGGTGTGAGCGCCGCTATCGCTGCAGTTTGAGCCCGATAGATTGTTTACAAAATAGGTGGAGCCGCTCGCATGGGCTGGGAGCCCGAAGCTCAAGGCGACCAAGGCGGCAAGAGATAGCAAGAGGGCAAAGAAGGAACGTCCGTTCCCAGTGTTCATATTCGCGGGTACCTTTTTGGGTCGGAGATCGGGGAAGAACAGGACTTTCTCGATGCGGGAAGGCCGTAGGAATCGGAGCGGCGCGGAAGGCAGGCAGTTCGAGCAGGCAAAAAGGACAACACAACACCCCCGTGCGAGTTACCGCGCACGTGACGGAGCATCAGAACAGTCCTCTCTCCCTCCCTGTGAGTCGGTCACACAAAGAAGCCGAGGTGCCCTGGCTTTGATTTATGAATTGAGAAGAGTGTAACGGATGGATGCCGGAATCGGTGTGAGGTAAATCACTCCATTTTGGCAGAGCGACATCCAAATCGCGTGAATTTTCCGATCACGGTGCAGATCAAGAGACCGAAGTGACATTGCATTTTCGAGGCCAATTGCCCTGCGAGGGGTCGTCCTGCCAGCCCCTTAATGTGTATTTGCAGCGGTTAGCCAACAATCGGCACGCGCAGATCGCCGCCGGTCATCTGCTTGGGTTCTTCAATCTTGAGCAGGCTGAGCAACGTCGGCGAGATGTCGCGCAGCGAGCCATCCGGGCGCAGGCGGAAGCGCGGGCCATCCTCGGCCACGTAGATCATGGGCACAGGATTCGTGGTGTGCGCGGTATGCGGAGCGCCGGTGACAGGATCGACCATCAGCTCAGCGTTGCCGTGATCGGCGGTGATGAGCCAACTGCCGCTCCTCTCCCTGATGGCCTTGTAGATGCGGCCCAACTGCGCATCCACGGCTTCGCATGCCCGGATGGTCGGTTCAAGCTTGCCGGAGTGGCCTACCATGTCGGCGTTAGCAAAGTTGGCCACGATCAGATCGAATGCTGTGTCGTTGACCGCCTTCACGATGGTGTCGCCGATGGCTTCCGCTTTCATCTCCGGCGCCAGATCGTAGGTGGCCACTTTCAACGAAGGAATCAGGCTGCGGTCTTCGCCAGGGAAGGGCGTCTCGATGCCGCCGTTGAAAAAATAAGTGACGTGGGCGAATTTTTCAGTTTCGGCCACGCGCAGATTGCGCAGTTGATGCTGGGCGAGCACGTTGGCAAGGATGTTGTCGAGCGATTCCGGCGGCATGATGAGCGGCAGTTGGTAAAGCTTGTCGTACTGCGTCATGCAGAGGTAGTGGAGGCCTTTCGGAATTTCGGAACGGGGAATGATTTCGTCGAGCGATTCCCAGCCATCGAGATTGCGGCCGCCTTGGGAGTTCAGCCCGCTCTCGCGCATCAGCACGCGTGTGATTTCGCGGGCGCGGTCAGAGCGGAAATTGAAGTTGATGCACACGTCCTCATCGCGAATCTGCGCGACAGGCTTGCCTGCTCCATCGACCACGACGAAGGGAATGATGAACTCGTCGGTGATGCCGTTGTTGTAGCTTTCGGTCATGCGCGCGCCGGGATTGGCGTACGCGCCGCCCTCGGCCTTGCCGGTGACCATGGCGTCGAATGCTTTGCGCTCGCGCTCCCAGCGCTTATCGCGGTCCATGGCGTAATAGCGTCCGTGGACAGAAGCGATTTTGCCCACGCCATATTCCCGCATCTTCTGCTCAAGCTGGCCGATATAGCTTGCGCCGGAGGCCGGCGGCGTGTCGCGTCCGTCCATGAAGCAATGTACGAAGACGCGGTGCAGGTCGTACTCGCGTGCAGTTCTCAGTAGCGCATAGAGATGCTCGAGCTGCGAGTGAACGCCACCGTCCGAGCAAAGTCCGAAGAGGTGCAGTTGCCGTCCGCCCTCCCGAGCGCGCTGCAAGGCGGCGACGATATTTGGATTCTTTTGGAACTCACCCGAGGCAATCGCGGCGTCGATGCGCGTGATGTCCATCTGGACGACGCGGCCCGCGCCGATGTTCAGGTGGCCTACTTCGCTGTTGCCCATCTGGCCGTCGGGCAGGCCGACGAAGTGGTCAGAGGCCTGAATCAGCGTGTTGGGAAACTCGCGCAGCAGCATATCGTACGTGGGTTTTCTGGCCAGCGCGATGGCGTTGTTGGCGGATTCGGCGCGATATCCCCATCCGTCGAGGATGGTCAGAACGAGAGGGCGCTTGGTTGCGGGCACGGGTGGATTCCTTGGGCGCTAGCGAAGTACGGAGCTAGCGAAGTTAGCAAGTTAGCGGAGCCAGCACATCAGATGGTTCGCGAAGCAGAGAGAGGGAGGGAGATCCCAGGTCTCAAACGCGAGACCTGGGGCACCCAACTTTTACGGCCGGTCAGCCTAGTCGTTATAGTTCAGACTTTCCAGGCCGAGGTAGACAGCGCCGGATCCCAGCTCCTCTTCGATGCGGAGCAACTGGTTGTACTTGGCGATGCGGTCGGTGCGGCTGGCGGAGCCGGTCTTGATCTGACCCACGCCGGTGGCAACAGCCAGGTCGGCGATAAAGGTGTCTTCAGTCTCACCCGAACGGTGCGACATCACAGAGGTGTAACCGTAGCGGCGGCCGAGATCGATAGCTTCGAGAGTCTCGGTAAGCGTACCGATCTGGTTGACTTTGATGAGGATCGAGTTACCGACGCCCTCTTCGATGCCGCGCTGCAACCGCTTCACGTTGGTCACGAAGATATCGTCGCCGACGAGCTGAATGCGGCCACCGAGCTTATCGGTGAGGATCTTCCAGCCTTCCCAGTCGTCCTCGGCCAAGCCGTCTTCAAGAGAAACGATGGGATACTGGCGAGTCCAGTTGTCGTAAAACGCTACCATTTCTTCGCTGGACAGCTCGCGCTTGTCGCTCTTCTTGAAGACGTACTTCTTTTTTTCCTTGTCGTAGAACTCGCTGGAGGCAGGATCGAGTGCAATGGCGATTTGCTCGCCGGGCTTGTAGCCGGCCGCTTCGATCGCTTCAAGAATCAGCTCGACGGCCTCGGTGTTGGACTTGAGCGAGGGAGCAAAGCCGCCCTCATCGCCTACAGCAGTGTTGTATCCCTTCTTCTTGAGCACGCTCTTGAGTGAGTGGAATGTCTCCGTGGCCCAGCGCAGCGCGTCACTAAAGCGCTCAGCGCCTACGGGCATGATCATGAATTCCTGAAAGTCGACGTTGCTGTCGGCATGTGCGCCGCCGTTGAGCACGTTGAGCATGGGCGTAGGAAGAATGCTGGCGTTGACGCCACCGAGGTAGCGATAAAGCGGAATCTCAAGCGTCTGCGCAACCGCGCGCGCCGAGGCCAGGGAAACAGCGAGAATGGCGTTGGCACCCAGTTTGGCCTTGTTCGGCGTGCCATCGAGCGCGATCATGGTCTGATCGATCAGGCGCTGGTTGGCCGCATCCATTCCCTCGAGCTCGGGAGCAATGACCGTCTCGACGTTGGCAACAGCCTGCAAGACGCCCTTGCCGCCAAAGTGGCTCTTATCGCCATCGCGCAGCTCAACGGCTTCATGCTCGCCGGTAGAGGCGCCCGAGGGCACGATTGCACGGCCAAGAGCGCCGCTCTCTAGAATCACATCTGCTTCTACGGTAGGATTGCCGCGCGAGTCAAGAACTTCGCGAGCGCGAATCGCAACAATTTCGGTCATATTATTCCTCACAATGCGGTGCAGCAGCCGGTCGTTCAGTTGGGGACGGCGATCCACGGCGAGAGCTTCTCCGGCGGCGCTTTGAATCGTTTCCAGAAGCTCGTGCACGTTTCGAATCTCCTCTCCGTCCAGCGCAGAAATCGATTGTTGTTCCGTACGGATTCTAACAAACGAGCCGGTGTGAGCCTGTGTGGCGGCGGTCACACGCGGCCAAGCTGTTGCAGCGTCAAACGATCGCTTGACGGGTTATCTCTGTTGATTCGTGCTGCTGAAGGCACCCGTGGGCAGCGAGAGTGCCTTCACCGTCAATCATGCGGGCTAGCATTATGTTGGGTGAAGATTGCGCCATCGGATTTTTCACGCTTCTCACCCGGAACATTTCTTCGCAGACAGGGTCTAAGCGATATATGGGGAACCTTGCCCGCGAGAAGGAGACTTGGATGAACCGGCCGATTCTTGCATGTGCATTTTTCGCGTTTGCTGTTGCCGCTTTGGGAGCCCAGGACGCAAGCCAGTCGAGCCCTTACCAGGGAACCTCGAATCCCCCTCCGGACGAGACCATTACTACGACCGAAATCACTGAGACTCCCGCCAAGCCTCCGGCGGGACATCCGATTGTCCAACAACCCATGAACCAGCAAATGAACCAGCAGCCTGCGAATCGGCCGATGACGGTCGCGCCTTCCGCGAATTATCCGGCGCGTCCCATTAGCGATGGAACGGATGACGGAATCGTGGGCGTTGCTCCCTCCGCGCCGGGTTCCGGCTATCCGGTACTCTCCGCTCGCCGCTCCGCACCTGATCCAGATGAAGATATCGTTCACCCCCAGCAGCTGCCTCCCGGAACCCTCGGCGAGGGAACCCTGGTTCGTGTTCGCTTGATGGACGAACTCTCCAGTTCATTTGCTGAAAAGGGACAGACGTTTCGCAGCCGGGTTGCGACCGACGTGCTGCAAGACGGCCAGGTGGTAATTCCAGCCGGAGCTGAGATCGACGGCCGGGTGGCAGATGTTTCCACCGGTCACTTCGGTGGACACGGGTCGTTGCTCCTGCAACCGGAGACCGTAACGCTGGCCGACGGAAGCAGCTACAAGCTTCATGCCGTCGTGAATTCGACGCCGGGTTCCGACACACGCGTGGGATCTGAGGGCGGCATCAGGCCCGGTTCGCGGGTGCGGCGCGCAAGCTTCGAATACGGCGGCGTAGTTGGCGGAGGCGTCGTCACAGGCGCGGTTCTCGGCGGCCCGGTGGGCGCGCTGGCCGGCGGCATCGTTGGAGCGGGCGTGGTCACGGCACATTTGCTTGTGAGCCACCCGCAGGCCAATTTGGAATCGGGCACCGTGCTGATCCTGACGCTGACCGAGCAGATGCGTCTGGTTCCGGCGGGGGCGCAGGGAAACTAGCAGGCTCAAGAATCCCAAACTCGGATAGGGCGTGACTTCGGTTGCGCCCTATCTTTTTGGATGAGGCGAGAGCCAGCCGGAGCAGGCCTGTTACACTCCCTCTTGCTTAGGAGGCGCTCCGATGTCCGACATCCGAACCATCGCCGTCGTTGGTGCTGGAACCATGGGTTCGGGAATTGCTCATGTCTTTGGCCGCTCGGGTTTTGCTGTCTTGCTTTGCGATGTGGAGCAGCGATTTCTTGATCGCGCGCTGGGACAGATTCGCACCAACCTGGGGCGGGAGGCCGCCAAGGGCAAATTGGCCGAGGCGGAGGTTGAGGCAACGCTCGCCCGCATCACGCCGACTGTCGATCGCGAATCGCTCGCCGGCGCAGATTTTGCGGTTGAGGCGGCGCCCGAGCGGCTTGAACTGAAAGCCGATGTCTTTCGCGCGCTCGATCGTGTCTTGCCGCCGGACGCAATCCTGGCCACGAATACCTCGTCCATCTCGATTACAAAGCTGGCCGCGCTCACCGAGCGTCCGCAGCAGGTCATCGGCATGCATTTCTTCAACCCCGTGCCGGTGATGGCGCTGGTAGAGGTGGTGCGCGGCATGGCTACCAGCGACACGACCTATGCGGCGGTCCGCGATCTGGCTTTGAAGCTCGGTAAGACGCCGGTCGAGGTCAACGACGCTCCCGGATTCGTGTCGAACCGAGTTCTTATGCCGCTCATCAACGAGGCCGCCTTTGCGGTGATGGAGGGCGTGGCGACCCCCGAGGCTGTGGACCAGATTTTCAAGCTGGGTATGGCGCACCCGATGGGGCCGCTGACCCTGGCGGACTTTATCGGCCTTGACGTTTGCGTGGACATCTTGCGCGTGTTGCAGGAAGGCTTTGGCGACCCCAAATACCGCCCCTGCCCGCTGTTGATTCGCATGGTCGACGCGGGCCGGCTGGGCCGCAAGACCGGGCGCGGCTTCTACACTTATGAAAAATCGCCACAGCAATGAAGACAGGTCTGGTTACGGTCCTTACTTCTGGTAAGGAATCATGCTACAATCGTAAATCGAGGTAACTCCATGGCAACTGCTTCGGTCACGTCGAAAGGGCAAATCACGATCCCCATCGAGGTCCGAAAGAAGCTAGGCCTCAAACCCGGTGACCGGGTCAATTTCATCGAAGGCGAAAACGGCGAGTACATCATCAAGCCGAGAACTGGTTCAATCATGGACCTTGAGGGAATTGTGCCCTGGGCCGGCAAAGCGATAACGATTGAGGAAATGAACGAAACGATTGCCCGAGGTTGGGCAGGACAATTGAACTTCGAGGATTGAACGGCACGCCATGACCGGTCTCGACACAAACATCCTTGTCCGTTTCTTTACAAAGGACGAAGCGCGACAGAGCAGTCGAGCAAAGAAGCTTCTGCAAAGCCTTACGTCGGAGTCGCCTGGATTCATCAGCTTGGTTTCTTTGATCGAATTGGCTTGGGTCTTACGGAGCCGATATCACCTGAACAAGGCACAACTCATCCTCGGTATGGAACGGCTACTAAATACCTCGGAATTGGTTATTGAGAACCAATCGGCAGTAACGCAGTCTCTTGGCAGATTCGCGGCGTCGAAAGCTGACTTTGCCGACTGTCTGATCGAGCGGTCCGGACATATGGCAGGTTGCCGGGAGACGGTTACGTTCGACGTGAACGCTTCAAAATCAGCGGGAATGAGGTTGCTCTAATTTTCTCCGGGCCGGTCACTTGCCTGTAGCTATCACCTTCCGGATCGGCTCGTTGTCGGCATAGACGCGCCATTCCGCCACCAGGCCGTCTTCCACCAGCGCCCTTACCGCCACAGGCGTTTGCCAGCGATTCTCAGGATGCAATGTACCGTTCCGCGTGAACGTCCCCTGCGCAACGCCGAGCATCACTACCACCGGGCCGCTGGGGTAAGTCTCTTCGATCGCCACGGCGTAGTCGGGCACCATTCGGAAATAGGCCGCCCACCCCTCGCGCAGCTTTTCCCGGTCTTCGACGACATTGCCGAGGGAATCCACGAGTCGGTGCGCTGGAGACATTAGCGCAACCAGTGCGTCAACATCTTGGCGGTTGATGGCCCGCAGGAACGCATGCGCCACGGACTCTGGGGAGCTGGCAGTCAATTCCATGCATCCTCCTACCTACCCGTATTTTAAGCAAGCACCTCAGCAAGTACGGAACCGTAAGCGTCGAAAGCACGTACCTTGCTACAGGCGTTCGATCTTCAGAATTCCGAGAACGAGCCAACGCATTTGGGGCGTTGAACGATCATGCAGAGCTTCTCAGACACACTCGGCGAGGTGTTCCGCGCAATTCTGGCCAACAAGCTGCGCAGTTTTCTCACCATGTTTGGAATCGCCTGGGGTGTGGGATCGCTGCTCGTTCTGGTTGGACTCGGCGAGGGCTTTCGCAGTGGCCAGCATCGACAACTCGCCACGCTCGGCAACGACCTCGTGATGATGTTCAATGGGAACATCCCCGCTGTTGCCAACCAGCACACGGGGATGCGCCCTTACCAGTTGACGCTGCGGGACGCAGACGCATTGCGGAAGCTCCCGGAATTACGTGGGCTCACCATCGAGCTGAACCGTTCAGACCTCTACGAAGTGAGCCAGTGGAGCAACACCTCGGCAAACGTCATGGGAGTGGATCCGGAATACACCAAAGTGCGATTCATTCCGATGCAGAGCGGCCGCTTTCTCGATGTGCAGGATCTGGCTGAGAGCCGCCGCGTAGCGGTGCTTGGCTCCAAGGCTGCCGCGCTGCTCTTCAATGGTCGCCCCGAGCTCGGCGAAAGCATCACCATTAACGGAACAGCGTTTCTCGTCGTCGGGCAGGTGCAAAAGATCAGCATCCGCGAGAACGATTATGATGACCGCAAAATCTACATTCCGGTCACTACGATGCAGGACATGTTCGCTCTCAAGGGTGACAACATTCCGCGAGATGCGCTGACTTCAATTCAATACCAGCCTTCTGTCAAGGGCGACGCAACCGCCGCCCTTGCCGCAGTGCATCGCATGATTGCGGAGCGGCACGGCTTCGATCCGTCGCTGGGAGACGCCTTCAACGAATTCGACACGATTACCGAAGAGAAGATGATCGGAGCAATCTTCTCTGCCATGGATGTGTTTCTTGGCGGAGTTGGTCTCGTGACGCTGGCGCTGGGCGCCGTTGGGATCATCAACATCATGCTGGTCTCGGTGACGGAGCGAACCTCGGAGATTGGCCTGCGCAAGGCTTTAGGAGCCTCGCAGCGCAGCATCCTGGGTCAGTTTTTTTGGGAAGGCCTGTTGCTCACCGGAGTCAGCGGCGGAATTGGCATTCTGCTGTCGGGGGGATTGATGTGGGTGCTGCAGCAACTGCTTACCGGCAAGATGCCCGGCTGGGATCCGCCACGGCTGGTGCCGTGGTCGGCTGCGCTGGCGTTGGGCTCTCTGGTGCTCAGCGGTGTGGCCGCCGGACTCTATCCAGCCAGCAAGGCAGCGAAGCTCGATCCTGTCGAGGCACTACGGCGAGAGGGATAAGCACCGCATTCAGCTTTTAGCGAAGGCACTGATTGCATCGGCTTGTTGGAGGGATCTGGATCATGTTCAAAGACATTCTGGGGCAGGCCTGGGAGGCGATGATCTACAACCGCCGCCGTACGGCCATCACCATGATCGGCATGGCCTGGGGCATCGCCACGGTGGTGCTGTTGCTCGCGTACGGAGCGGGGTTCAGCCATGCCATCGAAGCCATCTTCGCCGAGTGGGGCACGAACATTATCGGA
>Ga0137379_10001475_pt1 | contig 21536 bp, 17 predicted proteins | sample SagtaG_18_FD_104812 | JGI IMG/M metagenome (GOLD analysis project Ga0137379, IMG submission 104812) | Vadose zone soil microbial communities from Sagehorn Ranch, Mendocino, California, USA - Sage2_L_80_16 metaG | ecosystem: Environmental > Terrestrial > Soil > Vadose zone | place: USA...
GCAGGTGGACGAAGAGGTCGGTGGCGATACCCCCCGAGTAGTCCCAGTAGCAGCGCCAGCGGAAGAAGCGCTCGAGGCTGAAGGGCTTCTTGGGAGCCGGGCCCAGGAAGGCCGTCCAGTCCACGGTCTTCTCGTTCGCGTCGGGCGGGATGGGATAGAGCCAGGCCCCGCTCTTCGTGTTGCGGTTGTAGCTGGCCCGGATCATCGTGACCTGACCGAGCTTGCCTGCCTTGATCAGGTCTCGAGCCGTCTCCTGCGTCTTGGAGCTGATCCCCTGGCTGCCGATCTGCAGGACGCGGCCGGAGGCCTTGGCGGCGGCGATCATCTCCGGGCCGTCCTCGATGGTGAGGGTCATGGGCTTCTCGAGGTAGACGTGCTTGCCGGCCCGGAGGGCTTCCACGGTCTGCACGCGGTGCCAATGGTCGGGGGTGCCGATGATCACGGCGTCGACCGACTTGTCGGCGAGGAGGGCCTTCCAGTCCCCGTAGTCCTTCGCCCGCCCGCCGCTACGGGCGATGGCCCGCTGTACGCGGCCCTTGTAAGCGTCGCAGACGCCGACCAGCTCGACGCCGGGCACCCCGAGGGCCGCGTCGAGCAGGCCCGACTGCACGCGCGCGCCCACGCCGATGATCCCGAGCTGGAGGCGATCGTTCGGGGAGCCCTGGGGCGCGGCGAAACCCAGGGGAGCGCGGGAGACGGCGGCCGCGGCCGCGGTTGAGGCGGCGGTCCGGGCCAGGAACTCGCGGCGGCTCAGCTTGCTTGGCATGTTCGAACCTCCAGGAGGATGTCGGAAGTCCTACCCTTCTCCGGCCCCCACGTCAAGACGCGACTTCCCTCCCCGGGGCCGTGAGAGACTCCACGCCATGAGCGGGGCCGTCCGGGCGCGACTCTTCGGGGAGTGGGGCGTCATCGGCTCGATGGCGGCGCTCCGGCTCGTCGTCCACATCCGCACCATCAGGGGCTACGGCTACTTCCGCGACGAGTTCTACTACGTGGCCTGCGGCCGGCACCTCGACTGGGGTTACGTCGACCACCCGCCTTTCGTGGCGCTGGTCGCCTGGATCGTGAGCGACACCCTCGGGGACTCGCTCGTGGCCCTGCGCCTCCTCCCGGCCCTGGCCGGGGCCCTGGTGGTGCTCCTGACCGGCCTCATGGCCCGGCGGCTCGGGGGCGGGCGCTTCGCCCAGGCCCTGGCCTGCCTCGCCGTGACCGTGGCCCCCGTCAGCCTGTCGCTGCATCACATCTTCTCCATGAACGCCTTCGAGCAGGTCTTCTGGGCGCTCGGCGCGTATCTCGTGCTCCGGATCCTCCAGGACGACGACCCGCGTCTGTGGCTCGCCTTCGGCCTCCTGGCCGGCCTGGGTCTCCAGAACAAGCACTCGATGCTCTTCTTCGGGTTCGGGATCGCGGCGGGGCTCCTGCTCACGCCCGCCCGGAAGCACCTGCGGAGCCCCTGGCTGTGGGCGGGGGGCGCCATCGCCCTGCTCGTCTTCCTGCCCAACCTCGTCTGGCAGGTCCAGCACGGATGGCCCACCCTCGAGTTCATGCGGAACGCGCAGGAGCGGAAGATCACGCCCTTGCCCGCGCTCACGTTTCTCCAGGCGCAGCTCCTGCAGATGCAGCCCCTGAGCGCCCCCCTGTGGTTGGCCGGCCTCGGCTTTCTCGTCCTCTCCGCGCGGGGACGGCGGTACGCCGCGCTCGGCTGGGCCTTCCTCGCCATCCTGGCCGTGTTCCTGGCCCAGAGGGCCAAGCCCTACTACCTCGCCCCCGCCTACCCGATGCTCTTCGCGGCGGGAGCGGTGGCGGCGGAGGGCCTCGCGGCCCGGCGCGGATGGGCCTGGCTTCGACCGGCGGCCCTCGTCCTGCTGGCGCTGGGCGGGGCCGCCACCGCGCCGTTCGCCATCCCGGCCTTGCCGGTGGATGCCTACGTCGGTTACGCGCAGTCGCTCGGCGTGAAGCCCGGCACCGACGAGCGGCATGCGCTGCGACGCCTGCCCCAGTTCTTCGCCGACATGTTCGGATGGCCCGAGATGGTGGCGGAGGTGACGCGCGCCTGGCAGGAGCTCACCCCGGAGGAGCGCGCACGCACCGTGATCTTCGCGAGCAATTACGGGGAGGCGGGAGCCATCGACCTGTTGGGGCGGCGGTACGGGTTGCCTCCGACGCGGAGCGGCCACAACAGCTACTGGCTCTGGGGCCCTGGGTCCGATCCCGGTCCGGACTGGATCGTGCTGACCGTGGGGGAGAGCCGCGAGGACGTCGAGAAGACGTTCGGCGACGTGCGGGAGGTAGGCCGTACCCGCTGCGCGGAGTGCATGCCCTACGAGGACGCCCGTCCGATATACCTGGGCCGTCAGCCGAGGCTGGGCCTGCGTGAGGTCTGGCCCCTGGTCAAGGACTACATCTGAGGGCGAGGCGGAGGACCAGGGCTCACATCCCAGGTGGCTGGAAACGGCCGTCGATCGCCGTCCAGCCGCCGTCCACGAACAGAACGGTGCCCGTCACGTAGCTGGCGGCCTCCGACACGAGGAACAGGGTGGGGGCGGCGATCTCGTCGGGGCTGGCCCAGCGCTTGAGGATGCTCTTGGCCGCGTAGGCCTCGTACCAGCTCGGGTTGGCCTTGATGGGGGCGGTGAGCGGCGTGTCCACGACCCCCGGGGCCACCGCGTTCACCCGCACCGGCGCGAACTCCGCGGCGGCGGTGCGCACGAGCTGGACGATCGCGGCCTTGGTGGCCGCGTAGACGGACTGCCCGGGCTCCACGACCTGGGAGCGGATCGACGAGAGCAGCACGATGCTCCCCCGGCCGGCCGCGGTCATGATCCGCCCCGCCGCGCGCAGGACGTTGAAGCTTCCGCGTACGTTCAAGGCCATCACGCGCTCGAAATCCTCCTCGGTGTAGGCGAGGATCGGCTTGCGCACGTTGATGGCGGGCGTGCACACGGCGACGTCCAGGCGTCCCGCGCGCTGTCGGAGCGCGTCGAAGGCGGCCTGCACGGCCGCTCCGTCGCGGATGTCGAGCGCCGCCGCTTCGGCCCCCGCCCCCGCCCGCTCGGCCACGGCGCGGGCCCTCTTCTCGTCCACGTCGAAGCAACAGACGCGCGCTCCCAGACGGGCCGCCCCCAGGGCCACCGCTTCCCCGATCCCCGAGCCGGCGCCGGCCACTGCCGCCACCTTTCCGTCCAGACGATAGAGCGCCGGATCCGCCATGGCTGGTCCCCTCCGGGGCGTGCGGCCCGAGCATACGTGGGGGCGGTGGCGTTCGGCAATCAGGTAAGCTGGGCGTCATGGGTTGCCGCCGCGCCCTCCCCGGCGTCACGGTGGCGGTGGAGAGGCGGGACGGGGGTCCGGCCCGTTCCGTGTCGACGGACGCCCGCGGCGCCTTCGAGGTCTCGGGCCTCCCCGCCGGCCGCTACCGGGTCGCCTTCCGACTCCCCAGCTTCGCCACCTCCGTGAAGGCGGTCTCCCTGGAGGCGGGCGCGACCGCGCGGGTGGACGTGATCCTCCGGGTCGCCCTCACCGCCGAGGTGCTCGTCACCAGCCGGCGGACGTTCCGGAACCTCACCGAGCTCGACGAGCCGGTTGGCGGCCTGCTCGGTCTGGCCAGCGCCGGCTCCGAAGGCGTCGTGACCTCCCGTCAGGTCGAAGAGCGCCCGGTCTACCGGGTGGCCGAGGTCTTCGAGGCCGTGCCGGGGGTCGTGATCACCCAGCACAGCGGAGAGGGCAAGGCCAACCAGTACTACGTGCGCGGCTTCAACATCGACCACGGCACCGACCTCGCGACGTTCGTGGCGGGCGTCCCCGTCAACATGCCCACCCACGGACACGGGCAGGGTTACTCCGACAACAACTTCCTGATCCCCGAGCTGGTGAGCGGCGTGCAGTTCCAGAAGGGGACGTATTCGGCGGAGCAGGGAGACTTCTCGGCCGCGGGCTCCATCAACGTGAACTACCTGAACGTCCTGGATCGGCCCCTGCTCAAGCTCGAAGGAGGACAGAACCGGTTCGGCCGGGTGCTCTTCGCTTCGTCGTCGAAGATCGGAGAGGGCCAGATCCTGTACGCGGCCGAGGCCTGCCACAGCGACGGCCCCTGGTTGATCCCGGACGATTACCGGAAGCTCAACGGGGTCGTGCGCTACTCCCGGGGGGACCAGCAGAACGGCTTGAGCCTCACCGCGATGGGCTACTCGGGGAAATGGCATTCCACGGACCAGGTGCCCGAGCGGGCGGTGCGGAGCGGCGTTCTGGACCGTTTCGGCGCCGTCGACGACACCGACCGGGGGGAGACGCACCGCTACGGCCTTTCCGGAGAGTGGAGGCGCAGCACGAAGCTCGGCCTGACCCAGGTGAAGGCGTACGGGATCGACTATGGGCTCGACCTCTTCTCCGACTTCACCTACTTCCTCCAGGACCCCACGAATGGAGACCAGCTCGAGCAGAAGGACGACCGAAGGGTCCTCGGGGCCAGCATCAGCCAGCGCTTCCTCGGCCACTGGTTCGGCCGGGATGGCGAGAGCGTGGTCGGTCTCCAGGGCCGGCTCGACCACATACCGACGGTGGGGATCTATCACGCGCGCGCCACCGAGCGATTTGGGACGGTCCGCCAGGACGAGGTGGACCAGCGGAGCGGCGCCGTGTTCTTTCAGACGAGCCTTCAATGGACGAGCAGGCTCCGAACCATCGCCGGACTGCGGGGGGACGCGTACGGCTTCGACGTCCGGAGCAGCGACCCTGCCAACTCCGGCCGGCGGACGGCGTCGCTGGCCAGCCCCAAGCTCAGCGTCGTGCTGGGGCCCTGGAACAGCACGGAGGTCTACGCCAACTGGGGATGGGGTTTCCACACCAACGACGCGCGGGGCGCGGTCGCGACCCGCGAGCCCGGGAGCCGGGAGCCGGTGGACCGCGTGGCCCCGATCGTCCGCGCCCGGGGGCTAGAGCTGGGCGTCCGCACCTTGGCCGTTCGCCACTACCAGAGCACGGTGGCGGTGTGGGGTCTCGACCTCGCGTCCGAACTGGTGTTCGTGGGGGACGCGGGAACCACCGAGCCCAGCCGCCCGACCCGGCGCCTCGGCTTCGAGTGGTCCAACCTCTTCACGCCCAGGCCGTGGCTCACCTTCGACGCCGACCTGGCGTATTCCCGCGCTCGTTTCCGTGACCATGACCCGGCGGGCGATCGGGTGCCGGGCGCGATCGAAGGCGTGGCCTCGGCGGGGGTGTCCGTGCGGGATCAGGGCCGTTTCTCGGGGAGCCTGCGCTTGCGCTACTTCGGCCCTCGGCCCCTGATCGAGGACAACCGTGTCCGCTCCCGGGCTTCGACGACCCTCAACGCACGGGCGAGCTGGCGACTGAACCGGCGGTACATCTTGAGCATCGACGTCTTCAACCTGACGGACGCGAAGGCCAGCGACGTCGACTACTACTACGTGTCCCGCCTCCCGGGAGAGCCGGCGGAGGGCGTGGCCGACATCCACACCCACCCTCTCGAGAGTCGCTCGGTCCGGGCCAGCCTGGCCGCGTCGTTCTGACCGCGTCCGGTCGATCGTCCTCCCCTCACGCTCGCGCGCGCCAATAGAGATAGGCGGGCAGGCCCAGGGCGGTGATGCCGAGGCCAAGGCCGGCGTTCCGCGGGTCCGCCACCGGGATATACACGAGGAAGAAAGCGGAGACGAGGACGTAGAGGGCGGGCAGCACGGGGTAGCCCCAGACGCGATAGGGGCGGTGCAGGTCCGCCTGCTTCACGCGCAGGACGAACAGGCCCACGATGGTGAGCACGTTGAAGAGCAGGGAGGAGAAGGCGGTGAGGGTCAGCAGGTCGCTGTAGGTGCCGGTGAGGGTGAGGACGGCGGCCACCAGGCCGTGGAGGGCGAGGGCCACCGCCGGCGTCCGATAGCCGGGGTGGACGCGGGCGGCGGCGCGGAAGAAGAGCCCGTCGCGCCCCATCGCGAAGACGACCCGGGCGCCGGCCAGGGTGAGGCCGTTGACGCAACCCAGGGTGGAGACCAGGATCGCCACCGCGACGAAGGCGCCGCCCGCGGGACCGATCATCCGCACCGCCGCCTCGGTGGCGATGCGGCTCTCGCGCACCGTGGCCATCTCGCCGATCGGCACCATGTAGAGGTAGACCCCGACCGCGGAGCAGTACACGGCCGCCACCCCCAGCGTACCCAAGAGCAGGGCGCGCGGCAGGTTGCGCGCGGGGTCCTTTACCTCCTCGGCCGCGAACGTGATCGAGTTCCAGGCGTCGTAGGCGAAGAGCGCCTTGGCCATGGCCCCGGCCAGGGCCGCGAGCAGCCCGAGCTTCACGCCCTCGACTCCCAGCTCGAGGCCGAAGACCGGCGTGAAGTTGGCGGTCGACCCGCGGCCGGTCGCGATGGCCAGCACCACCAGGACGGCCACCGCCGCCACCTTCGCCACCGTGAAGACGTTCTGGACCATGGCCCCGGTGCGGAGGCCGGTGACGTTCAGCCAGGTGAGGGCCGCGATCACCACCAGGCCCACCGCCTGGGCGGTCGAGAACGCGAAGCCGCGAACGGCGAAGAGCACGTTCGCCTCGCCGATCCCGGGCAGGAAGAAGCCCAGGGTCTTGGCGAAGGCCACCGACACCGCGGCCACGAAGCCGGTGTTGATCGCGAGCAGGAACGTCCAGCCGTAGAGGAAGCCCCAGAGCGGTCCGAAGGCCTCGGAGAGGAAGACGTACTGCCCCCCCGCCCGCGGCAGGGCCGCCGCCATCTCGCCGTAGGAGAGCGCACCGAAGAGGGTCAGGAGACCGCCCAGCACCCACAGGCCGAGGAGCAGCCCCGGGGTCTGCAGGTAGCCGGCCATGATCGCGGGGGCGAAGAAGATCCCCGAGCCGATCACGCTGCCCACGATGATGGTGGTGGCGTCGAAGAGGCGGAGGCCCCGGACGAGCCCGGGCTCGGCGGGGGCGGCTTCGCCCTGGGCCGTCCTGGGGTCGGCCACCTATCTCCCTTCGACGCGCAGCCGGTTCTCCACCCCCAGCACGCCGAAGGTCGTGCGGGCGATCATCTCCGCCTTGATCCGTTCCACCTGGCTCGCCACCACGCCGGTGAGGGTGACCCGGCTGTTCTCCACGACGATGTGGAGGGGCGGGTTCACCTGGTAGGCGTAGCTCTGGAACATGGGGTCGCGGTAGATCTGGCTGGCGATCGAGTTGCGGAGCTGATCGTCGGCGATCGAGACGGGCAGCACCAGGAGCTCGTTCCGGACCTCCTGCACTCCCACCACCCGCGAGGCCACGTCCTCGATGTCCTTGACCTTGAAGCCCTGGGTCACGCGGCCGGTGAGGGTGACGACCCCGTCCTGCACCGAGAGGCTCACGTCGTCGAAGATCGAGTAGAGGACGTAGCGCCGGATCTTCTCGGCCACCTCCTCCCCCACCCGGCCGTCGCTCTCCCCCCGCGCCACCTTCAGGTCGTCGACCACCAGCGATCTCACGTCCTCGGGCTTGAGGGCCAGCTCCATGGCCCGGGCCCTGGCCCAGGCGCTCGGCACCATCCCCGCGAGCGTCACCACGCCGTCCTTCACCGCGATCCGCACCCCGGCGATCTTCTTGTCGCGGAGCGACACCTCGACCAGGGTCTGGATCTCGGAGTCGCCGAGGCCGGCGCGGGCGGATGCCGCCCCCAGGAGCACGGCCAGGCCAAGCGCCGCCGCCACCGCGGGCTTTCGGGATGCCATGGGCCAAGTGTGTCACGAAACCGCAAAGACCTTTCGGCCGCTCGGTGGTTCTGCTAGTCTTGGCCCAAACTCAGGCAGGGACACGGCTTTTTTCGCCGGAGGAGCCGATGCCGCCGACCGACGTCCAAAAAGCCCCGTGCACCTATTGCCGGTCCGAGATCGCGGTCCCCGCCCAGTACGCCCACGGCGACCACATCAAGTGTGGCTCCTGCGGGACCAAGCACAAGGTGGTTCGCGGGGACAGGCTGCGCCTGGTGCTGGCCGATGCGGCCCCCCTCCGGGACGCCCTGGTCCAGAACGACCAACTCGTGACCCGGCTGGAGGCGGAGCTGGCCCACGCCCGCGGCAGCTTCGGCCTGGGGGCGAACGGGGTCGGGATCGCCGTGATCTTCGCCCTCTACCAGGTCGCGATGAAGGAGGCGTCCCTCGGCAAGGCGCTGCTCCTCGAGGCGGTGGGGGTGGCGGTGGTCTCCGGAATCCTGCTCGAGACCGCCAACTACCTCTTCCTCGCCAAGCGCCAGGTGATGACGCGGCTCTCCGCCGAGCTCGAGGAAGCGCGGACCGAGGGCGTACACCTGCGCCAGAAGATCCGCGAGGCCGAGCGGGTGTGATCCGCCCCTCGCCCTACTCGATCTGGCCTGAGTCCAGCAGGGTGGCCATCGTCTTGTAGAGGGCGTAGCTGCAGCGCGGGATGTCCCTCTGCAGATCGTTCATGGACGCCCCCTTCTTGAGGCGGGACCAGACGGCGGCCGCGAGCTCCACCGTCTCCGCCTCCTCCCACTGGAGGTGGGCGGTCTTCTGCTTGAAGGCGCGCTCGGGGTCGGGGATGCGCTCCTGGATCATGGGCAGCTCGTCCTGGAGCCGGACCGACTCCATGAGCAGGGTGATCGCGGGCATCGTGATGTCGGGCTGAACCTCCTCCTCGGCCACGTTGCGGCCGGTGAAGGAGAACTCCCCCTCGAGCGGGCTCTGGAAGAGCTGGAACACCGCGTCGTCGCCCGCGAGCTGGCGGTACTTGGCGCGGGCGATGTTGCCCTTGAAGAAGAAGATCTCGGCGATCCTCTGCTTGCTCCCTTCCTGCACGACCACCAGGTTGCCGGTCTGATGGGAGCCGATGAGGGTCTGGATCACCGTGGCCAGGTCGAAGAACTTCAGGTTGCCCTGGAGCTGCTTGCCGGAGGCCCGGGGCACCTTGAGGGTGGTGGTCTCCAGGCGCTTGGCGAGGACCAGGCAGAGGTTGCGCGAGAAGGCGGGGAGCGTCTCCATCAGATCGAGGAAGACCGGCTTCTCGACCATGAACAGCTCGGCCCGCTCGGGCGAGCGCACGGTCGCGCTCCGTGGCGAGCCGGTCAAGAGGGCCAGCTCGCCCAGCACCTCGCCCGCGCCCAGGTAGGCCACCGGCACCTGCTCGGTCCCGTCGGTCGGGGTGGACAGGACCTCGAGCACGCCGCTCTTGACGATGAAGAGGCGGTCTCCCCGGTCGCCCTGCTCGAAGACCACGTCTCCCGGGCCGAACTCGAGGAGCCGCCCCTGGCCGAGGACGGCCTGGAGCACTTCCTCCGGCTGGTTTTCGAAGAGGTCGGAGTGACGCAGGAAAGCGGGATCGATCGGCGAGGGCATCTTGGGATGCGGGATTATACTCCGGGCTCTTTCCCGGCCAGGAAAAGGCCCGGCCTCGTACTGTGTTAACATCCTGCGCATCATAGGCGGCCGGGCGATGGTCCGCCGAGGCGAGCCCTCATGGCTATCTCATTGAATCGACAGCTCTTGTCGCAGTACGACCGGGGGATGACGTAAGCAGGGAGCTCCTCCCCCTGTTCCCTTCGGCAACGACAACCGACAACGGAGCTCCACGATCATGACGACCTCGACTCTTTTTCGCATCGCCCCGGCGGAGGTGCACCAGACCCTCGGCCGGTATCTGCTGGCCGACGGCCTGGACCTGGTCTTCGACTTCGAGAAGAGCCACGGGGCCTGGCTGCACGACGCCAAGACCGGCCGCGAGCATCTCGACTTCTGCACCTTCTTCGCCTCGAGCCCCATCGGGTACAACCACCCCAAGATGAAGGACCCGGACTTCCTGGCGACGTTGCATCGGGTCGCCCAGCTCAAGCCGACCCTCGCCGACATCTACACCGTCGAGTACGCCCAGTTCGTGGACACCCTTGGCCGCCTGGCCAGGCCCTCGTACATGAAGTACGTCTTCTTCATCGAAGGCGGCGCCCTCGGCGTCGAGAACGCGCTCAAGACCGCCTTCGATTGGAAGGTGCGGAGGAACAGGGCGCGGGGGATTCCCGGCGAGAGGGGGACGCAGGTCCTCCATTTCCAGGAGGCGTTCCACGGCCGCACCGGCTACACGCTCTCCCTCACCAACACCGATCCCGTGAAGACCGCCTACTTCCCCAAGTTCCCGTGGCCGCGGGTCGAGAATCCCAAGCTGCGGTTCCCGGTCACCCCCGAGGTCGAGCGGGACGTCATCGCGGCCGAGCAGCGCTCCCTCGCGCAGATCGAGAAGGCGTTCACGGACAACCCCGACGACATCGCGGCCATCATCATCGAGCCCATCCAGGCCGAAGGCGGCGACAACCACTTCCGGCCGGAGTTCCTGCAGGCCTTGCAGGGGGTGGCGCGGAAGCACGACTGTTTCTTCATCGTGGACGAGGTGCAGACGGGCGTCGGCCTCACGGGCAGGATGTGGGGCCACGAGCACTTCGGCATCCAGCCCGACGCCCTGGCCTTCGGCAAGAAGACCCAGGTCTGCGGCTTCCTGGCCGGGCCCAAGGTCGACGAGGAGCCCGAGAACGTCTTCAAGGTCCCGTCGCGGATCAACTCCACCTGGGGGGGCGGCCTCACCGACATGGTGCGCTTCGGCCGTTACCTCGAGATCATCGACGAGGACCGGCTGGTGGAGAACGCCCGGGTGGTGGGGGACTACCTGCTGAGCGGCCTGCGCGAGCTCGAGCGTGCGTCTTTGGGCAAGCTGCAGAACGCCCGGGGCCGCGGCCTCATGATCGCCTTCGACCTGCCCGCCCCGGACTTGCGCGCGAAGGCCCACGAGGCCCTGCTGGCGAACGGCCTGCTCCTCCTGACCTGCGGCGAGCGGTCGATCCGCTTCCGTCCGCCCCTCAACCTGTCCGTGGCCGAAGCGGACCGCGGCCTCGAGATCGTCCGGAAGACTCTCAAGGAGCTATAGCCATGATCGAGCGCGAGGCCCCGGTCCGGATCTACAGCGAGATCCTGGCCAACACCCTGGGCGCCAAGGTGGCCAAGGGCAAGCTGATAAGGGTCGCCCCCGACGGGTTCTACGAGGTGCTGCTGGAGGCCTCGGGCAAGAGTTACACGACCCTCCTCCCCATCCCGTCCACGGTCATCATGGCCGTCGAGGCCGAGGAAGAGATACCGACCCTGGCGGTGGAACGCTAGGACGCCCGGCGCCGCACGGGCGAGGAAGGTCAGCATGGCGCGCAGCTTGCGAGTCGTGGTGAGCGGCCTGGGCCCCATCGGGCAGGGAGTGGCCCGCCTGCTCCTAGGGACCGAGGGCCTGCAGGTGGTCGGGGCCACCGACGTCTCGCCGAGCCTCGCGGGCCAGGACCTCGGCGTGATCCTCGGGCTGCCCAAGAAGCTCCGGATCAAGGTCGAGCGCGACCCCGCGCGGCTCCTGCGCAAGACGAAGGCCGACGTGGCCGTGCTCTGCACGGCCTCCTCGATCCGGGACATCAAGCCTCAGGTGGCGGCGTTCCTCAAGCGCGGCCTGAACGTGGTGAGCACCTGCGAGGAGCTGGCCTTCCCCGTCCCCCGGAACGCGTCGGCCTTCCGGGAGCTGGACAAGCTCGCCCGGCGCAGGAAGGTGCGGGTGCTGGGCACGGGGGTGAACCCCGGCTACGCGATGGACGCCCTCGCCCTCATGCTCACGGCCCCTTGCGCGCGGGTGAACCGGGTCTCCGTCACCCGGGTGGTCGACGCGGGCGCCCGCCGGTTGCCCCTGCAGCGCAAGATAGGGGCCGGCCTCAACCTCAACCAGTTCCGCCGGGCCCTGACCGAAGGGACGGTCCGGCACGTGGGCCTCCTGGAGTCCGTCCACATGATCGCGGCCGGCCTGGGCTGGAAGCTCCAGCGGGTGGACGAGAACGTGGAGCCCGCGATCGCCCCCCGCGACCTCGACACCGAGTACCTGCGCGTGCCCGCGGGAGCGGCGGCGGGCATCCACCAGTCGGCGCGCGGCTACCGCGACGGCGAGCTGGCCATCAGCCTCGACCTGCAGATGTACGTGGGGGCGGAGTCGCCGCGGGACCACGTGCTGGTGGACGGCGATCCCCCGATCGACGCCACCATCGCGGGGGGAGTGGCGGGGGACGTCGCGACCGCCGCCATGGTGGTGAACGTCATCCCCAAGGTCCTGGCTTCGCCGCCGGGCGTCCTCACCATGAAGGACCTCCCGCTCGTCCACCGGTTCAACATCCTCGAGCTGAAATCGCTCCCCGTCCGCAAACGCTGACCCGAGGACGGCCGGCGCGCCTTTGGCCGGCCGCGCTATACTTGCCCGATCTCTCCGGATAGAAGAGCGTGACCGCGAACATGAACGGAATTCTCGAGGAAGGCGTTCTCCCCGGGCTCATGCGGGACCTGTACGTCGGCCGCAAGACCGGCATCCTGCACTTCGCCCGCGCAGAGCAGCGCTACAGCGTCCGCTTCCAGCGCGGCCACCTGGTCAACGCCACCACCAACGTGACCGAGGACCGCCTGGGGGAGATGCTGGTGCGGGAGCGCCTGCTCAGCAAGGACAACTTCGTAAAGGCCACCGTGATGGTGATCCGGGAGAAGAAGCGGCTCGGCCAGGCGCTCCTGGAGCTCGAGGCCTTCGACCAGGAGGGCCTGGAGAAGGCGATCGCACGGCACATCCACGAGCTGCTGACCCGGGTCTTCGCCTGGAACGAGGGAACCTGGGAGTTCGCGGAGGAGCCGGAGGCGGCGGTCAGCACCGACGAGATCACCCTCAAGCTCTCCACCGGCGACGTGATCCTGGAGGCGGTGCACGGCACCCACGATCCCGACGTGATCCGCTACGCGCTGGGGGACATCGACCGTGTGCTGGCCCTGTCCACCGACCCTCTGCTGCGCTTCCAGAACATCACCTTGACCCCGACCGACGGCTTCGTCCTCTCGCGGGTCGACGGCACGCTGTCCGCGCGCGAGATCATCCAGCTCGCGGGCCTCTCGCCGGAGGAGACCCGGAAGAGCCTCTTCGGCTTGCTGTGCACGGGCGTCGTGGCGTGGACGGGCGGAGTGAGGAAACCGAAAGCGGCGCCTCAACGGCCGGCCGCCAGCCCGATCCCGCCCTCCGCCGTGGTTCCCGCTGCCCCCGCCGTGGCTCCGCCGCCTTCGCCGAATCCACCGGCCGCGGCGGCGCCGCCCGCCCCGGCCGCCCCTTCGACCCCCATCGAAGAAGGCGCGGCCCAACGCCGGAAGGAGATCCTGGACGCCTACGAGGGTCTCAAGAAGCGGAACCACTTCGAAGTGCTCGCACTGGCCCGCTCCGCCACCGAGGTCCAGGTCAAGGAAGCCTACTTCCGGCTGGCCAGAACCTTCCACCCCGACGTCCATCACGGGGCGTCGCTGGGCGACCTGCGCGACAAGCTGGAAGCCGTCTTCATAAGGCTGGGCGAGGCCTACGAGGTCCTCCGCAGCGCCACCAGCCGCGCGTCCTACGAAGCGCGGCTCGGGTTCGCCCAGGCCCCGGGGGCGGTCCCGCAGGCGCCGGAGCCGCCGGCGCCCCCCCCGGACCCCGCCGAAGAGGCGCGCAAGGCCGAGGAGGCGATACGCCAGGCCGAGAAGCTCTACGAGAAGGAGAAGTACTGGGACGCCATCCAGCAGCTCGAGCCCGCGGTCCCGGTCGTCCAGGGGAGGATGAAGCAGCGCGGCCACATCGCCCTCGCGCGTTGCTACCTCAAGAACCCGATGTGGGCCAAGCGGGCCGAGGAGGAGCTTCTGGCCGCGGCCCGGGAGGACCCGAAGAGCGTCGACGCCCACTTCATCCTGGGGACCATCTACAAAGAGCGCGGCCTGAGCTCGCGGGCCCTCTCGATGTTCCGCAAGGTCCTGGAGCTGAAGCCCGACCACGAGGAGGCCCTGGTGCTGGTGGCCAGCGCCGCTCCCCCCACCCCGCCACCCGAGGAGGGCGGGGGCCTCATCAAACGCCTCTTCAACAAGCGGTCCTGATGACGCGCCGCCTCGCCGCGGGCCTGCTCGCGCTCGCCCTCCCCGCCGCCGCCGACCAGGTCGTCCTGACCAACGGCGACCGCGTCACCGGCCAGGTGGTGGCGAAGGGAACGCAACGCCTGCGCATACAGACGCCGTACGGGCTGCTGGTGATCCCGCTGGACAAGGTCGGCCGCATCCGGAAGGACGACGGCAGCGAGGAGGTGCTGAGCGCGCCGACGCCGGTCCCTACTCCCGTGCCCACGCCAACCCCCACCCCGAAGCCCCCCCTGCGGCTCGAGCTCGTGGTCAGCGGCCACAGCTTCTGGCAGGCCTGGGATCCGAGGTCGGCGCCGTCGGATCCCTCGCTCCGCTTCGAGGTCCAGCTCGACGGGATCATCATCGGCGCCTACCGGGACTCCCTCCTCGATCCGAAGGACCTGCCGAAGGCAACCGTGAACACGTTCGCGTTCCTTCCGGACGCGGCGGCTCGCCAGGGCGCGCCCGGGATGACGGTGCTGCCGCCGGAGACGAAGGAGGGCGGCACCCACCTGGCCTTCGAGCTGCCCCCCGAAGAGGCGGGAACGCACAAGCTGCGCGTCGTGTACCAGGCCAACGAAGGCCCGTTCGACGAGCCGAGGTGGACGGACCTCGCGGAGGCGGCGTTCGACCTGGAGGTCCGGCCCGGACCCCCCACCACGGTGCGCCTCGAGCAATCCCGCGGCACCATGCAGTTCATGAGGAAGCACATGCAGGGGGTCGAGACTTTCCTGCTGCGTCTTGACACCCCTCCCCCCGAGCCCTAGGCTCGATCCATGGAGTGGTCGCCGCTCGTCGAGCTCCTTCCTGCCCTGGCTCTCGGGGTGGCGCTGGCCGCCTGTGCCGGCCTGCGGGCCTTCTTCCCCCTCCTGCTGGCGGGGATCCTCGCCCGGGCGGGCTGGCTCGACCTCGGCCCCTCGTTCCAGTTCCTGGCTTCCAACCGGGCCCTCGTCCTGTTCGGCGTGGCGAGCCTGGTCGAGATCCTGGGCGACAAGATCCCGGTGGTCGACCACGCCCTCGATGCGCTCGGCACCCCCCTGCGGCCCGCCGCGGGGGCCCTGCTCGCGGCCTCCGTCCTGGGGAAGGTCTCCGACCCGCTGATTGCCCTCGCCCTCGGCGCCGCGGTGGGCGCTCCGGCCGCCCTCGTTCCCCATGCGGCCAAGTCCGCCCTGCGCGCGGCGTCCACGACCTTCACGGGGGGCATCGCGAACCCGATCCTGAGCCTGATCGAGGACGCCGCCTCGCTCGTCCTCTTCGTGCTGGCGGTCCTGGTCCCCGTCGTGGTGGTGGCCCTGCTCGCGATCGCCTTCGTCCTCGTCTCCCGGACCCTGCGCCGCCGGGCCGCGGTCACCACCGCGTGAGGCGGCGCCTGGCGCTGCTCCTGGCCCTCGGGGGGGCCATCTTCTCGGGGTCGGTTTATCCATCGACCCCCCACCCCATCCCGCCGATACATCGGAATGCGTCGGAGTTGGCCGTGACTCGACCGGCACTGCTTCATTCCGATGAATCGCCCCACGTAGGGGGAGGGGAACGCTGCTGCACGTCTGGCTCCGATACCTCGGCAGCTCCCCAAGCCGAGCAGAAGCCGTTCACCCTCGAGGTGGACGTGAACGTGGTGTCGGTCACCGCGGTGGTCTTCGACAAGGCCGGGCACTTCATCCGCGGCCTGGGCCCGGCGGACATCCAGCTCTTCGAGGACGGAGTGCGCCAGGATGTCTCGTACTTCCGGGAGGCCTCCAGCCTGGGCGAGGAGCGGATCCCGCTCTCGGTCGTTCTCGTGCTCGACAACAGCGGGAGCATGGGCCCGAACATGCGCTTCCTCCAGGAGGCGGTCCTGAACTTCGTCTACAAGCTGGAGGAGTTGGACCAGGCGCTGGTGGTGAGCTTCAACGAGAGCGTCAAGGGGAGCGCGGACTTCACGGGCGACACGGACCGTCTCGAGCGCTTCGTGGAAGGGATGCAGGCCTGGGGTGGAACGAGCCTCTACGACGCCGTCCAGTACAGCCTGGGCCGGATCAAGGACCAGCCGGGGCGGAAGGCGCTGGTGGTGTTCACCGACGGCGACGACAACACGAGCTCGACCCCGGAGCGGGAGGTGATCGACTACGCGCGGTCGGTGGAGGCGACCGTCTACAGCATCGGCTTCAAGGGCCAGCCGGGCCTGTTCGGGGGCGGCTCCCGCGGCTTCATGAAGAAGATCGCCGAGGAGACGGGTGGGGCCTTCTTCTTCCCGGACAAGGTGGGCGACCTCATCCGGATCTTCCAGTCGATCTCCGAGGAGCTCAAGAACCACTACCTCCTCTCCTACACCCCCAAGCGGGACCCCGACGGGAGCTGGCGCGCGATCACCCTCAAGGTGACGAGCCGCGCCGACGCCCAGGTGCGGGTGCGCAAGGGCTACTTCGCGGTGAAGCGGCGGCGGCCCCCCCCGCGCCCCGCCCCGAAGCCGTAAGCGGCCGGCGCCCCGGTCAGAGCTTCGCCAGCTCTCCCATCGCGAGCGCGCCCGCGGCTCGAGGGCCTCGGCCAGCCTTCCGGCCAAGGCTCGTACCGCCGTGCCGGCCCCGGACCCCACTCGCCCCCGGAGGAAAACGTTTATGAGTTTGCTCATCTTAGGTCTTGATGAGGTAGTTGAGTATGATCGACGGCTGCACGTTGTTGTGGGCTTCTCCGCCGCCACTCGTGGTGATCGTGATCCCCGTGGTCGAATACGTAGCGATAAGGGAAGATTCCACGGCAGACGGAATCGGTCCGACAGTGCCGCCGCCGGGGCCGTTCCCGGAGAGCACGCCCGACTGTGACCCTCCGCCGAAACCTACCGTCGGAACGAAGCTGGACACGGAAAGGCTCGACGCGATTTCGTGCGAATGTCCGGGATCAACGACGCCGTGGGCGTGCGATGGCATTTCGGCCGTGGTCAACGCATGCACCTCTTCGCCTCCGGTCGCACCCAAGGACTCCCCGTCGACGCCAGACGCGCCGGTGACGCGTCCAGCGGCCACTCCGCCCATATCGTCCTTGCCGACGATCGCTCGCCCGCGGAGATCGGGGAGGTTGAAAGTGGTTGCGCCGTCCCCGGCACCGTACATTGTCCCGATCCCAGCGAACAGCGCAGCGTAGGTGGTGCGACTCACCGCAGATCCATCGCACAGGAGGAACCCCTCCGGCGCGGTGGTTCCCGCGAACGGTATCAACCCTCCCGTGGGAACGAGGGCCTGATGGATCCCAGCGCCAACTGGATTCACCGGCGCCTCTCCCGCGAGCCCCAGAAGGGAAATTGCGAAGGCGGAGACGAGCGCTGCGACTTCATTGCGCATGATTACCTTCCTTTGCTTGTGACTACACTCACTGCTTCAGGCCACGGCGCTTCGTTCAGCGGCCGACTTGCCAACGGCGTAATCTGTACCCTGCTCTGCACGCGGGCGACCGCGGCTTCGCCTGCGCACAGAGAGAATAGGAGGACGAGCAGGGAGGCTGAAGCCGTTCTCATCGGGGTCCAACCTTTCCGCGTCTCACCCCGTCGTTCGTCGAGCCATGGGTGAAGACGCCGGGGCGGGAAAGCCGCTTTTCGTGTTGGGATGTTAGGTAAGCGTCAGCAGCTGCGCATCCCCCAAATGGGGTATGCGACGGCGCGGGTCAAGCGTCGCGGCGGAGGGGCGGGAACGTGCGGGCCAGGAGCCACGCGAGGGCGGCCTGGCGGTCGACGCCGGTCTTCGCGAATACGCGCTTGAGGACGGTGCGCACGGTGTCGACGCTGACGTCGAGAGCCTGCGCGACCTCCTTGGGCGCACGACCCTCGGCGACCAGCAGAGCCGTGCGTGCCTCGGCGGGCGTAAGGCCGTAGAGCACGGAGAGCGTCTCCGCCGGCGCGGCGGGCGGCCCCGCCTCGGGGTCGGCGATGAAGAGGACGACGACCGCCCCGAGCATCCCTGAGAAGAGAGTCACGGAAGGCGAGGCAGGGACGGCGACGAGCGAGAGCGGCCGGCGGCCCGAGGGCCGGCGGATCGCCAGCGCCCCGCCCGGTCCGCCGTTACCCAATCCGGGCGAGGCGGCGCGCGCGATCAGCCGCTCGAGCGCCGTGTGCTCTGCGCGGCTCGCGGCGTGCAACCCCTCCCGCCGCAGCTCGAGCCCGTCATGCGCGGCCATCATCTCCGCCGCCGCCCGGTTCATGCGGAGCACTCGACCCCGCGAGTCCAGAAACGTGACGCCCACCTGGAGGCGGTCGAGTGTCACTTCCGCCAATCGTGCTTCGCCCATCCGGGTCTGAATGTCGACGGCGCGCCGAACGTGTGGCAGGAGCAGCTTGAGCGTTTCGTCCGCGCTTGGGGCGAGGCAGCGCCGGCGCGTCCGGCTCACGACTTGGATGAACGCGAGCTCGCGCGCGTCGTTCTTGAGTATGCCGCCGAGACTCTGGCCCGCGCCGAAGATCCCCTGAGGACGCAAGTAGTCCTCGAAGATCTCCGTCCCCGCTATGCGGTCGGGCGGAATGAGCTCGTACTCCCAGATGATGTCGCCCGCCTTTACCTTTGCCCGTGCGGCTGAGAGATACAGGTCGACCGCCGCATAATGCTCGACGTATGTGCGTGCCCGCTCGGGATCGATGCCGAAGCCGACGTACGCGACCCGTGCGAGCGGGAGCCCCGTAACCTGTAGCAAGCCCGCGTCGGCACCCACCAGCCGACCGACCGTAGCGACGGCGTCTCCCCATACCGCCGAATCGAGGGCGGCCGCGTAGATCTTGCCGACGGCGTCGAGGAGCGCGTGCTCGTCTGGGCCTTCGGCGGCAGGCGTTTTCACTGTTGCCCTCGTGCTTTTATGGATGCCGCAGGCAAGCCGGGCCAGCTATGACGAGCCTGATAAGCTGGCTCTGCCGCCTCGTGTCGGTCTTCAGGAAGATGCTCTTGAGCTGCGTCCGCGCGGTGTGAGGGCTAACTTCCAGTTTCTCGGCCGCTCGCGCCACGCTCAAACCTTCGAGCAGCAGGGCGGCCAGACGGGATTCGGCCGCGGTCAGACCGTAGAGTCGCCGCAGGAGGTCGGGGGGTGCCTCCATCATCCGCTCCGGGTCGCTCACGAAAACGATGACCGCCGCGTCTTGGGCGGGAACGAGCTCGCCATCACCCGCCTTGAGCGGACCCACAAGGAGGGCGAGTGGGCGGCGCAGGGAGGGGCGGGGAAGGCTCAGGGCGCCGCCGGCTCTCAGCCCGTGGCCCGCGGCGGTTATCGACGCTTCGTGCACGAGCCGCCGCAACTCCGCGGTGTTGGCTGGGGTCGCTCCGCAAAGGCCATCGCGGGAGAGAGTCAGGCCGTCGTTCTCGCGGATGACGGCCCTGGCGGCTCGGTTCACAAGCAGGGGACGACCGCTTCCGTCCATGAGGATCACGCCCAGCGGCAGGAGGTCGAACGCGGTTCCAGCGGCAGCGCGGAACGCCTGCAGCCCATCCAACCGCCTCTGGATCTGGAGAGCCCGCTGCAGATGGGGGAGGAGCACCTTCACCATCGCAAGTTCGGCCTCATCGAAGGGGTGAACTCGCCGGGACCTGAGGGCGGTCAAGATACAGGACCAAGAACCTTCTTTGAGGATGGTGCCGCGGAGTCCGTGCAAGAGATCTTGCGGCCGGAGGAAATCGTTGTAATACTCCGAGCGCAGGACCTCGGCGTCGGGACAGATCATCTGGCTTGTCAGGACCGAACCCTCTGTCACAAGGGCCTTTCGGGCGGCGAACCAGACGTTGACCGAGCAGTAATACTCCTCGTAGCGGCGGAGCCACGCAGGGTCGTAGCGCGCGGACACGGCGACCCGGCCTCGGTCGGAAGCAATGTCCTGACCGAGAAGCGCGGTGGAGGCCCCATCGAGAACGTCTGAGTAGCGTCGGAGAAAGGGCTGCCAACCGACGTCGTCGTCCAGCGCGGCGTAGACGAGGCCGATGAGGTCGGAGGCCGCCTTCGGATCCAAATGGCTTCGGCGCCCTCCTCGACCCTCCGGCCGTCGAACCGAGGCTGAACGGGCCGACGCTCGGCCACACTGGAGACCTACCTGGCCTCCTGTACCAAATTGTCCATCCCCTTGGAGTCTGGACGACTTGGAAGGCACGGGCACCTCTTGAGGGAGAGCCCTTGTTTGGTTGAGTCTGCGGGGTGGATTGTATCACACTTGGTATTTAGCCCAATTTGGTTGGAGCCCCCCAAGCGGGAGCGATGAGGGCCAAGGGGACTGGGTTGACCGGTCCAGAAGGCTCCGTAGTGTTTCGAGCGGTTTCGAGGACAGTGGAACCAACATGGAAACTCGGGACCGGACGGAAAACGTCGACAGGGTCTCGGGAGGTTGTTGACTGGCTTGGTTCGCTCGATAGGACTCGAACCTATAACCATCGCCTCCGGAGTTGGAGGTTGATGGGAGACACGTGCAGGGCAACGACGGGTCTGCGGGGAGAGCTCGCCGAGTTCGGGCTGTTCGACGAACAGGTCTCGTAGGGACCTCAGAAATCCCTCCGAGCAACCGGCCTGCCGGTCGGGGAGCGGGGTGGCTCCCTGCGTGGACCAGGCCGCCTGACATGGAGCGTTTCCTAGCCCGTCCGGTCAGAGCTTCGCCAGCTCTCCCATCGCGAGCGCGCCCGCGGCGGCGCTCACCAGCCAGGCCAGCCAGCCCGCGGCCTGGAGCGCAGCCGGGTGGCGGTACGCGCCCATCAGGTCGCGCCGGCGCCCCGCCACCAGGACGACCCCCAGGGTGCCCGGCAGGATCAGGCCGTTCAGGGCCCCGGCCAGGATCAGAAGGCGCACCGGCCGGCCGACGACCAGGTAGACGGCCAGCGACACCGCGATGAACCCCGCCAGGGCCTCCCGCGAGCGGCGCGCGAGCAGAGGGGAGAGGGTTTGCACGAACGAGAGCGACGTGTAGGAGCAACCGACCACCGACGTTATGGAGGCGGACCACAGGACGATCCCGAAGACCCGGTAGCCCACCTCGCCCGCCCCCAGCCGGAAGGCGCTGGCGGGAGGGTTGGCCGGGTCGAGCGCACCCGCCCGGGCCACCACGCCGAGCACGGCCAGGAACAGGAGAACGCGCATGAGGCCGGTCACGACGATTCCGAGGGCGGCGGCGCGGCCGAGCCGCGACACATCCTCGGGCCCTCCGATGCCCGCGTCGAGCAGCCGGTGCACCCCGGAGAACGTGATGTAGCCGCCCACCGTCCCCCCCACGATCGTGACGATGGGCAGGAAGGCCACCTGCCCGGGCCAGACCGCGGCGCGCAGGGCCGCGGCATAGTCGGGCCGGGCCGCCGCGACCACCCCGGCGGTGAGCAGGATCATCACCGCGCCCAGGGCCTTCGCGAAGCGGTCCATGGCCCGGCCGGCCTCGGGCAGCACGAGCAACAGGATGGCCACCACCGCCGACAGCGTCGCGCCCGCGTGAGCCGGAACGCCCAGCACGTCCAGCCCGAGGCCGCAGCCCGCCAGGTTCCCGATATTGAAGGCGAGGCCGCCTCCCGCCACGAGCAGGGCCAGAACGGTCCCCAGCCCGGGCAGCAGCATGGAGGCCAGCTCCTGGCCCCGCCTGCGCGCGACGCCCAGCACCCGCCAGACGTTGACCTGCACCGCGAGGTCCACCA